>Ga0265316_10007562_pt1 | contig 10224 bp, 5 predicted proteins | sample 4522metaG_FD_202092 | JGI IMG/M metagenome (GOLD analysis project Ga0265316, IMG submission 202092) | Rhizosphere microbial communities from Carex aquatilis grown in University of Washington, Seatle, WA, United States - 4-5-22 metaG | ecosystem: Host-associated > Plants > Roots > Rhizosphere >...
TTCGCAGTGGCAGATCTCGGGCAGCGTCTGCCGCTCCTCGGCAGTGACGCCACTCGCTTCTGAGGTTCCCCATAGGACGCGCATTTGCAGCCTGCCATACATCGGCAGACCCGCACAGATCTTTAGGCCTGAGGCTTTCCCTCCAGCCCGCCCCGCCAACCGCGTGAGGGACTCTACCGTGCCGCGAAGTCCCTCACAAGAGCCGCCAACCGGTCAGTCCACCATGATTCGCTGGGCGGTTACCTGACCTGTGAAGTGCGACAGATTATTGCCGGAAAGGTCGAAGAAGTCCAACGTGTATGTGCCATGGAAGCTGTTTCCACTCGGATCCACCGTCACCCGCTCGCGGATGATTGCCGTTCCGTTCAGTGTGCCGGTATCGTCGAAGGTCCAGGACGGGTGCAGCAGCTTAAAGACGCCCTTGTTCAGCGTGTACGTTCCCAGACACACATTGCGCGTGGCGGGCGGAGGTGTATCGTTCAAAACCTCCAGCCCGTCCGAGTGCCATGCATCGAAGCCCTGGTCCACCACCTGTCCACCGGAAGTGAACGTGATGTGCCAAAGTCCGACAATCGAGCCGCCGCTGGCAGCTTGCGGTTGCCCGGCCAGCGCCTGAGCCCCCGGCATTGCCGCCAGCGCCTGGGCCAGCGTCGGTGTCCCCATGGGGATCTGATTCACCAGCGCCGGGGATAGGGCGCGCATCGACGCACCGCAATCCGCCTTCGCTTGGGGGCTGAGTAACGTCCCAGCCGCGGCCAGGGCCAAACATGCGATCCATGTCGCAGTACTTTTCATTGTTTCTTCCTCCTGTTTGATGTGGCGGCATCCCTGCGCCGCATGCATCCACTGTCGCCGGCCTGCGCAGGAAGGACAAGCGAAACGACATGAAAACAAGCCAGTTTCGCTCTTTTTCGCACTATTGCGTTATACTCGGATCATCATGTCGGAGGCGGCGTCGGCAGGGGACCGTCTGGATTCCTGGAAAGAGATTGCTTCTTACTTCGGGCGAGAAGTCCGCACCGTCCAGGGCTGGGAAAAGAGCGAGGGGCTGCCCGTCCACCGTCACCAACACGCCCGCCAGGGATCGGTTTACGCCTTCCGCTCCGAATTGGACGCCTGGCAACGAACTCGCCAGGGCCACCCCGAACCGCCTGTCGAAGCCGCGACGCCCCGCCGCAGGCGATGGTCCGGAGCGCTTCTCGTTGCCGGGTCGGCAGCTCTTTCGGTTCTGATCGTCTCGATCCTCGTTTCGCGTCACCCGCCCGCGCACGCGGAAGGGGGAACGCCCTCATCGATCGTGGTTCTTCCGTTCCTCGACTTGAGCCCGCAGAAAGACCAGGAGTACTTCAGCGACGGTCTGACGGAGGAAGTCATCGATGCCTTGAGTCGGGTGCCCGACCTGCGCGTGGTGGCGCGAACTACGGCCTTTGCATTCAAGGGGAAGGCCGGCGATATCCGGCAGATCGGCCGCCAGTTGAACGTCACCGCCGTGCTCGAGGGAAGCGTTCGCAAATCAGGAGACGAGCTTCGCGTTACGGCTCAACTCAACCGTGTGGCGGACGGTACCCACCTCTGGTCGCGCACCTATGACCGGCACCTGCGGGACGTCTTCGCGGTCCAGACCGAGATCTCACAGGCGATCTCGGACCAGTTGCGCGCCGGCCAGATCCCTCATCGCGAGCTGACGGGGAATCTCGAGGCCTACCGCCTTTACCAGGAAGGCCGTTATCTGTTCAATCAGTTCCAGCCGCCGGACTCCGACTACAAAGCGATCGACCGGTACCAGCAGGCCATCCGCCTCGATCCGAATTTCGCCGCGGCCTATTCCGGCGTGGCCGATGCGTACGCCTATCTCGCCGAAAACTTCGTCGTTGCGCCCCGCCAGGTGATGCCCAAGGCTCAGAGTGCCGCCGAAAGGGCCGTGGCGCTCGACGAGAACTCCGCCGAGGCACACACCTCGCTGGGAATCGTCAAGCTAGACTATGAGCGCGACCCTGCCGGCGCAGAGCGCGAGTTCCTCCGGGCGATCGAGCTCAACCCCGGCTCCGGCTACACCCACCATTGGTATGCTCACTCGCTCGAAGCTCAGGGGCACCTGCCCGAGGCCATGAAAGAAATGCGCGCGGCCCTCGACCTGGACCCGCTGGACATTCCGATCAACTGGGACGTCGCCAGCGAGTTGCTCTGGTCCGGGCGTTACGAGGAAGCCCTTCAACAGGCGCGGAAGGCCGGCGAGCTCTTCCCCAACGTTGCGGTGTTTCCCTACATGGAGACCGAGGCCGATTACGGCAAGGCGGACTGGCAGGCCGCCCACCGCACCGTCGACGCACTTCGCAAACGAAGTCCGGAACTCGCCTCCGACCCTGCCTTCATGGGCATGTTCGGAGTGGATGCCGCGCGCCAGGGCCGTCGTGCCGAGGCCGTCGAGATTCTCGGCCGGCTTGAAGCCTTGCACCGAAAGCAGTATGTCGAGCCGTTCCTGGCAATCGAGTTGTGTTCAGTGTTGAAAGATGACGCGGACCTGCGACTCTGGGTCCAGCGGGCGGACGAGGAACGCTCCAGCATGTTCGTTTACCTGCCCATGTACCGCGATCTGTGGCGCGCGCAGGTTGCCGGCCCTCGTTAAGTGGGGCAGGCGTCCACGCCCGCAGCGGGTCTCCAGACCCGCCTAAGGTGCCGCCGCCGGCGCGGGTTCCCCGGCCGGCAAAATGACCAGCGAAGTCCGCGGAAACGCGAACTTCCGCCCCAACTCGTCGATGACGTTCACCTGACAAATGTATTCGCCCGGCTTCAGGCTGGACGTCTGCGCGTTCAGATTGAGCGGAATCGTGCCCTCGCGCTTGGCCTCGGGACGCATGGCCCGCACCGGCTGCGTCTCCAGGATCTTCTGCCCCCCCTGGTAGAGCGCCATGTCGGCTGTCACCCCCGCCAGGTGGACGTTCGGAGGCAGATTCGGGGGCGCCGTGGGGTCGTAAACCTCAAAATATACATGAAGATTCTGCCCGGGCCGAAACACCCGCGTGACGTTAGGCACGATCTTCTGCCCCGCGCTGGTCACCAGCGGGTTCTGCGCCAGCAGCTTCTTGTCGTTCCGGACGCCGGCGATCTGGCTGAGCGGCTGCGTCTGGTTGCTCAGAACCACCGAGCTCATCCGCAGCGCCCCGCCCGAACTCAGGTCCGGTACCGTAAACGGCGCCTCGAACGTGCCCAGCCGTCCCTCGCCATTCTCGCGCGCGACAAACTTCAAGGTGTATTTCCCCGGCCCCAAAGTCACGCCCGTGTCGTATTCCACCTGGCTGCGTCCCACCTGGCCGGCGGTGGCCTGGTCCAGCTTGAGAGGAATGGTGTCGCGCACGGTCGAGGCCGGCTGCCCGCGCGCGTCCCGTACCTCCGCGATGAAGTCCAGCTCGGTCGCCGCCTTCTGTCCCTTGTTGTGGAACGACAAGGCCGAGCCCGGCATCTTCACCGAAATAGGCACGAAGTACTTGCCTTTTGCCAGGCGGAAATAGTCGATCTCCACCGCGATCGGGAGGTCGGTGACAGCGCTGTCGCTCTCGAGGGCGCTCGTGAGCTGCGTTTCCTTGTCCTCGCCCTTCATGCGCGCGAATGCCACAGGGCCGTAGTATCCCTGCCGGTAATCCAGCTTCAGCTTCATGCCGGCGAACGTGGGAGCGAGGCGCACCTGTATGCGCCGGTAGCGGCCATCCTCGGCCGCGTTGGTGCTGGCGTAGGTCAGCATGTAGTAGCTGCGAATGTCCTTCTGGACTTGCACCATTCCAATGGTCAAATCGTTAGAATCGAGCAGCGCTTTTCCGCCCGTATCGGCGGCCAGCGAGTCGAGAGTCTCCTGCTGGTTGTGAAAGCTGTCCCGCAGCCCTGACTGGGCCGACCCGCTATAGAGATGCGTGCCCACCGCGCCCGCCTGGCTCGCATCTCCACCAGGCACCTGGGCCGACAGGCCGCGCGCGTCGATCGTGTAGAACGCCACGTTCGCCCGCACCGCCGCGTTGACCGTGGCGCGAAGCTGCGACTGGTTGTCGACACCCGTCTTCTCGACGCCGCTCGAAATGTAAACCAGCGCCTTCTTCTGCGGATAATAGGCCAGCCGCCGGGCCGCATTCTCCAGAGCCGCCAGCTTGCGGTCGGTGTTGAATATGTTGAATTCCGTCTCGTCGGCCACGAAGAGGCCGCTCTGGTCTTCGGAATCGGCTCCGGTATCGGCGAGCGACGCCAGCTCGCTCCCCTCTCCGATGTGGAACCGCTGAAGGGTGGCGATCAGAAGGTCGCGGTCGCTGGTAAAGTCCTGTACCGTCTTCAGGCTGCTCCCGAAGACCATGACCGATACCAGGTCGCTCGGCGTCATCTTGGTCCTCAGGAATTGCATTGCGGCGTTCACGGCGCGGACCTGTTCGGCCGGCGCCATCGAGGAGAAATCGAACAGCATCACAATCAGACGGTGGTCCTGGACCTGCGGAGTCGGCGTCGGTTCGGCCGCGGCCGGGGACGGTTCGGCGCGGTTCTGCAGGACGCGCTTCGTCGGAGGCGCCTCCATCGCCGGCAGTGGCTGCGTATCCAGCCGCTGCAGCTCGCAGGACTGTATGTGCTGCGGCTTGCCGTCCTCGAGCACCGTGAAATCACCCTTCTTCAGGTTCTCGATCGGCTGGCCGTCCTTGCCGAGCACGGTCACATTCACGACGACGACGTTAGCGGTCGTCGAAAACGTCGATTGCGATTGAGGCAGCCCGGACGGGGCCGCCAGAACCATTGCGAGAATGCATGCGAGTGGTCTCAAAACCGGAACCTCAGCACCGCGGTCACCGACCGCATCGCGCCGGCCGCCGCCACCGTGTCGTAGTTCACCGCGCCGACGGTGGTGTAGAAGCTGGTGTAGTTGACGTGATTGAGCACGTTGTTGGCTTCCAGGCGAAGCTCGATGCGGCGGCGCGAGTCGCCGAGTTGCACCGAGCGCCCAAATCCCAGGTTCAACGAAACCATTCCGGGACCCGGAATCGTGTTGCGCCCGGCGTCGCCGAACTCTCCGGCGGGCGGCAGCGTAAACGCACCCGGGTTGAAGAAGCCGGCGCCCGAAGAAATGCTCTCGCCGGTAGCCTCGGCACGTCCGCTTCCGACGCCCCCCGTTGCCGCCAGGCCCAGACTGCTGCCGCCGGTCCGCGCCGTCAGCGGTGTGCCCGTTTCAGCCGTCAGACCGCCGCTGAGCTGCCAGTCTTTGAACACCTTTCCGGCAACGCTGCTGGGGGAGATCCGCGAGCCGTCGGTTCCCAAGGGCGAGGTGAGCACCCAGCTCATCGTCAGGACGTGGCGGCGATCGAAGCTCGAGAGCCCGCGCTCCGCCGCCAGGTCCAGCCAATTCTGGGCCACGGTGTTCCCGACCCCGCCAAAACTCGACGAATTGTCGATCGATTTCGAAAACGTGTAGAGCGTCTGCATCGAGATTCCGTGCCGGAAGCGCCGCTGCAGCCGTGCCTGCAGCGCGTGATAGATCGAATCGCCCACGGAACTGTCGTAGGTATAGACCTGGCTCCGGAAGCCGGTCCCCGGCGGTCCCTGGTTCGGCGTTGTCAGGACATCGAGCCGCGTACCCTTGGTCCCCAGGTACCCGATCTCCGTAAAGAAGCCCGCCCCCAGATCGTGCTGGACGCTCACGCTCCACGTCTGCGCGTAAGGCGTGCGGTAATTCGGGTCCACCGCATAGGTATTCCTGACGCTGCCCGGGACCGCCGTGTCCAGGAATGCGGTCCCGATCCCCAAGGGATTCTCTGGAGTGCTGTTCACGCTCTCGGAAATCGCAAAGGGGGGCTGCTGTGCCAGGTTGCGCCCCAGCCCGATATAGGACTGGCCGTTGTAATATATCCCATAACCCAGCCGGACAATCGTGGAGCGCTTCAGCTTCGAAACCTTCCATGCCAGTCCCAGCCGCGGCGAGAAGTTGTTGTAGTCCGTGTTGATCAAACCAGTCGGAACCCCGGCGGAAGCCGGCGTCACCACAGAAGTGCTCGTGAAGCCGGGCGCGATGTCCAGATTCGCGATGTGCCCGAACTTCTCCTCGACCGGAACGAACAATTCGTACCGGACCCCCAGGCTGAGCGTGAGATTCGGCCCCACCTTCCACTCGTCCATGGCATAAGCATTCCAGGAATCTTGCCGCAGATAGGTGCTTTCGCCAAAGCGAATCGAGGCCGATTGCGGCAACCCGAGCAGAAAATCGGCGAAGTCGAAGCCGCAGACCTGCCCGAGCGGGCAGTTCGCCCCATTCGTCGCCTGCCCGGTGAAGTTGAGCGTCCCCCGCCCATTTGCATCGCTGGTCGTATTCCAGTCGTTGCGCGTGTATTGGCCGCCAAACGTGAGGGTATGCGTGCCGTGGACCACCACCAGGCTCTCGCTCCCGCTCTGGCTCTGGTTGCGCGTCAGCACCGGACTGCCGTCCGACAGCGAGGCGAAGTTCGAGCCCGCGAAATTCAGAGTGGGCGGGCCGAAATTCAGAGGATTGGTGGACGTCCCCTGGATGCCGATCTGTTCCGCCACATCCGCGCCGTTGGCGAAAAACGGCGTGCTCTGGTTCACATTGCGGTTGAAAGTGACGCGCGCGTTGCTGACCAGCGTGGGCGAAAAGGTCCGAGTCCAACCGAGATCGGTGCTAACGCCGCTGCCGCTGTTCGTGTCCAGGAAACCAAACGGCTCTGAAGTGTCGCCATCGCGCCGCTGGTAGCCAATGTGGAAGGCGAGCCGGTCCTTCTTGGTAATGTTGCGCATGACCCGAAGGCCGAAGTTGTCGCTGTTCTGCGGCACGGCGTTTTGCAGTGCGTAGTTGTTCAACAACCCGGGCTGGTTTGGAAGGGGGAAATAGTTGAGCAACTGCTGCGAGATGGGACTGATGCTGCTGGCGGGCAGAATGGTGCCCGCGAGCGGCTGCCCCGCCTGCGGTTCGGTAAAATTGCCTGTGCGCTCGAGCGCGGTCGGCACGGTTCCAACAAAGGTGTACGGATTCTTGGCGCGCGTGGCGAAGTAGCTGAGGAAGAAGAACGTGGACGTGTCCTTCACCACCTTCGGAATCACCAGCGGACCGCCCAGAACCACTCCGAACCGGGCTTGTGCGTAAGAAGGCTGCGCGATGTCCTGACCGGTGATCGAGAACGGCTTCGCGTTGAGCGCCGAGTTGGCCAGCGTGCCGAACACCATCCCGTGAATCTCGTTCGGCGGCCGGCGATTGCCGAACTGCGCACCGCCCGGTCGTCCCTGTCCCTGTCCCCGGCCGCCGGCACGCCCACCACCACCGCCTCCGAACCCGCCGCGCCCTCCGCCTCCACCTCCGAATCCGCCACCGCCGCCAGGACCGCCTCCGCCTCCCGGGCCCCCAAAGCCGCCGCCGGGGGGGCCGCCGCCCTGCCCACCCTGCCCACCCTGGCCGCCCTGCCCGTTCTGGCCGAACCCCGGCGCGTTCGGCGTCTGCCCATCCTGCATGCCTCCCGGCCCGCCCCGGAACAGGGCGAAGTCAGGCGCCACGCCGGATTGCAGTCCCTGGCTCAAGCTGCCAGATATCAGGAAGTTATCGTTGCTGCCCGCCGCACCCGGCGCCGACTGCTGCGGAGACTCGCTGGCGCTCACCTCGTTCTGAATCTGCGAGTCGATCTGGGTGCCGTTCTGGCCCGCTCCCGCGAATCGGCTCATGCGCGCCGCCATCTCGGATTCCTTCAGGCTGAGGCTGAAGTCCAGCTGGCGCGACGGCTCCGGATCCGTCACCTGCTTCCTGGCGGGCGAGAACCCAAACATGGTGACCTCGATGGTCCACTCGCCCGCCGCCAACGGAGGCAGCGTGTACCGCCCGCCCTGGTCCGTTACCGCTTCGGTCTTCGTGGCGCCCTGAGTTGCCGTGACGGTAGCCCCAGGAATCGTCTGATTCCCGGACTTCACCACGCCGCTCTGCGCCTGTAGCGACACGGCCGCGATGCCGATTGATAGAGTGCAGCAACAGATCCGACACATCACTCGCTGATCCATTTGGAGGCTCTAGTCGTTAGGCGCGCGGCACCGCCAGCCCGGTTACGGAATCCGCGATGGTTTACAATCCTTTACAGGATCTCAAAACTGAGTCCGGCGCGTAACCCTTTGGTGATGCGCGGTCGTCCCTAAGTTTGAGAGGCTCTCTTTGACCGCGCGGCCCGCCAGTCGGTCCGGTCGTTGGTTCCTATGAGAAAGAATGGATAAGGCGCAAGCCAGCGTATGGACACTAGCAATCAAGTTCCCCAGAAACAACAAGTTCCCCGGAAGCACAGCGGCCGCTGGGTATGGCTGCTGATCCTTGTCGCCGCGGGAGCGGCGGTATGGCTGATCCAGTCGAGGCAGACCCACGCGCAGGCGCCCGGCGGCGCCGGGGGGCGCACGGGCCGCGCGATGATGATCCCGGTGGCCGTCGCCCCAGCCGTGCGCGGCGACATCCCTGTGTATCTCGAGGGACTTGGTTCCGTCACGCCGTTCTACACCGTCAGCGTCCACACGCGCGTCGACGGCCAGTTGATGAACGTGTTCTTCAAAGAGGGCCAGTTCGTTAACGTCGGCGACACCCTGGTCCAGATCGACCCGCGGCCCTTCCAGGTGATGCTCGAACAGGCCGAAGGCCAGATGGCCCACGACCAGGCGCTGCTCGCCAACGCCAACGTCGATCTCACCCGCTACAAGACGCTGCTGGCGCAGGACGCCATTCCGGAGCAGCAACTCGCCACGCAAGGCTCGACCGTGAAGCAATACGAAGGCGCAATCAAGACGGACCAGGGCGTCATCGACAACGCCAAGCTGCAGATCACCTATTGCCACCTCACGGCGCCCATCAGCGGACGCATTGGGTTGCGCCTGGTCGACCCGGGCAATATCGTCCACGCCTCGGACGCCAATCCGCTGCTGGTCATCACCCAGATGCAGCCCATCACGGTCATCTTCACGCTCCCTGAGGACAGCCTCCCGCCGGTCCTTCAAAAGCTTCGCGTCGGAGCCAGGCTCACTGTGGATGCCTATAACCGCGACAAGTCGCGCAAGCTGGCGTCGGGCACGTTGCTCACCACCGACAACCAGATCGACCAGACTACCGGCACCCTGAAGCTCCGTGCGGTCTTCCCAAATCAAGACAACATGCTGTTCCCGCAACAGTTCGTCAACGTGCGGCTGCTGGTCGAGGTCAGGAAGCAGCAGGTGATCGTTCCCTCGGTTGCAATCCAGCGCGGCGCCCAGGGGACTTATGTATACGCCGTCAATCCCGACAGCACAGCCAGCGTGAAAGTGATCACCACCGGCATCAGCGAAGCCGGCAACACATCGATTGAGAGCGGCCTTGAAGCCGGGCAGAATGTTGTGGTCGACGGAGCCGACAAGTTGCAGCCCGGCAGCAAGGTCTCGGTTCGCACGCCCACCGGAGCGCCGGTCGGGCCGGGCGGAGGCCGACCCGGAGGAGGCTCCCGGAGGCCCGCGGGAGGTCCGCAAGCTTGAACCCGTCGCGAGCCTTCATTCTGCGCCCGGTGGCGACCTCGCTGCTGATGTGCGCCCTGGTGCTGGTCGGGATTGTCGCCTACAAGCAACTCCCGGTCTCCGCGCTGCCCCAGGTGGATTACCCCACCATCCAGGTGCAGACCTTTTATCCCGGCGGCGGCCCTGAAGTCATCGCCTCCTCCATCACCGCGCCGCTCGAGCGCCAGTTCGGCCAGGTGCCCGGCCTGAGCCAGATGACCTCCATCAGCTCCTTCGGCTCCTCGGTCATCACGCTTCAGTTCACGCTCGATCTGAACATCGACGTGGCCGAGCAGGAAGTGCAGGCCGCCATCAACGCTGCCTCCACCTATCTTCCGGCCGACCTCCCCAATCCGCCCATCTACAGCAAGACCAACCCGGCCGACGCGCCCATCCTGACCCTGGCTCTCACCTCCACCACGCTTCCGCTCCCGCAGGTGGAAGAGATGGCCGACACACGGCTGGCCCAAAAGATCTCGCAGTTGTCGGGCGTGGGACTGGTAAGCATCAGCGGTGGGCAGCGCCCGGCTGTGCGCGTGCAGGCGAACCCGACGGCGCTCGCTTCCTTCGGGATGAGCCTGGAGGATCTGCGCATCTCGCTCGGCCAGGCCAACGTCGACCAGGCCAAAGGAAACTTCGACGGGCCGCAGCAGTCCTGGACCATTGGCGCCAACGACCAACTCCTGAGCGCCAGCGCCTACTCCCCGATCA
>Ga0265316_10007563_pt1 | contig 10223 bp, 7 predicted proteins | sample 4522metaG_FD_202092 | JGI IMG/M metagenome (GOLD analysis project Ga0265316, IMG submission 202092) | Rhizosphere microbial communities from Carex aquatilis grown in University of Washington, Seatle, WA, United States - 4-5-22 metaG | ecosystem: Host-associated > Plants > Roots > Rhizosphere >...
GAGGACGACGGTCGGGATCTGTTCGAAGACGAGGGTGCGGAGAAGCTCGGAGACATCGATAGGAGTTGCCTGGAGAAATGTTGTCCGGGCACTGCCGCGGGCACCACCGCGTGGGGCAGACCTTTGGAGTTCTGATGTGCTGGGTGCAGCACGCCGCTCGAGCCAGAAGACCATGTTGGTGGCGTTGGACTCGAGCATGAATTCGAGGTCGGCGCGGAGGGAGGCAGCGCGGGTCTCGAGGCCGCGGGCTTCGTCCACTTCGGTGAGGCGCTCCAGCTCTGACTCAATGAGCTTGAGGGTGGAGCGAACGGCGAGGTAGAGGTCGCCGGAGGACTCGAGGAATTGTTCGCGATTGGTGAAGGGATGGCGGCCGTCAGCAGGCATCGGGAGGACGGCGAAGAAGAGGCGTGCACGCTCGCGGAGCTGCTGGGTGAGGGCGGGAATTTGCGTGGCAGAGGATCGGCCGCGGAGCAGGACGTCGGTGTCGCGGGCCAGGTCTTCGAAGCGGAGATTGGAGAGCGAGCGGCCGAAGTATTGCGAGGCGACCTCTTCAAGCTCGTGGGCCTCGTCGAAGATGACGGCGGCAGATTCAGGGAGAACGCCGGCGTCGGGAGCGTTGCCGGCGGCGAGACGGACCGCAGCGTCGGCGAAGAAGAGATGGTGATTGACGATGATCAAGTCGGACTCGAGGGCCCGGCGGCGCATCTCGGTGATGAAGCAGCGGCGGTAGTCGGGGCATGTGCTGCCGAGACAGGCTTCAGAGCGGGCATCGAGCTTGTGCCAGAGGGCGGAGGACTCGGGGAGGGCGGAAAGCTCGGCGCGGTCGCCGGTTTCAGTGATCTGCTCCCACTCAGCGATCTGGCGGTACTCTTCGATCTCGTCGAGGCCCGAAAGAATGGGCTGGTCGCGGAGGGCGAAGAGTTTGCGGCGGCAAAGGTAGTTGGCGCGGCCCTTCATGTAGCAGACGCGAAGCTCGCCGAGGAGGGTTTCAAGAAAAGGGACATCGCGGAAAAAGAGCTGGTCCTGGAGGGCCTTGGTCCCGGTAGAAACGATGACGCGCTGGCCGGTGCGGAGAGCGGGAAGAAGATAGGCAAGGGTTTTGCCGGTGCCTGTGCCGGCTTCAACGATGAGATGACGGCGCTCGGATAGAGCGCGCTCGACGGCTTTGGCCATTTCAAGTTGACCGGGACGGTATTCGAATGGGAGCGGGGAGCGGGCGAGGATTCCACCGGGCGCAAAGAATTCGTGGAGTGAGGGCAACGCGCGGGTTGAGGTGTCGGAGGAGGGCATGAAAGTGCTTGTTCCATCATAGGGGCAGGGGTGAAGCAGGGATTAGGGAACAGGGATTAGAAAGACGGGGAGCGAGGGAGCAGGAGGGAGGCGATTGTGAGTACGAGGCGAAGAGCGAGTGCGTTGAGGTTGGCGGGGCAAGCGAAGTCAGGGCCCACATTTCAGGACGAAGCGCGGGGGGAATGCTTGAGGTCCAACCGGACAGTACACTGATGAAGCAGCGCGTCTTCGACTGTTTCGCTGCTGGAGACAAGTTTTGCCCACGTATCGCAGATCGGTTGTGCCGGTGAAGTTGGGAACCGCAAAGCTGCCATTGGTGGCGATCGTGGGGCGGCCCAATGTGGGCAAGAGCACTCTGTTCAACCGGATGACGGGGAGCCGACGCTCGATTGTGGGCGATGAGCCAGGAATTACGCGCGACCGCATCTATGGCGAATACGAGTGGCAGGGGCGCCATTACCGGCTGGTGGATACGGGCGGGATTGTGCCCGATGATCCCGAGCTGATGGCGACGGAGATTTTTGCGCAGGCAAAGGTGGCGCTTGAGGAAGCAGACGCGCTGGTGATGGTAGTCGACGCGCGCACAGAGCTGGCGCGGCCGGACTACGACTTGGCGCAACTGCTGAAGCGCGGCGGCAAGCCTCTTTTCCTGGCAGTGAACAAGGTGGAGACCGAAGGGCTCGCTGCGGAGGCGGAGAATTTTCGCCAACTAGGGATTCGCGATCTGTTTGGAGTGAGCTCGGAGCATGGGCAAGGCGTTGGCGACTTGCTGGACGCGATTGCGGAAGCGATTCCCGAGCAGGCGGAAGTCAAGGAAGATGTTGATGAGTCCGCGGTGGAGCAGACCGAGGAAACGGGCGAGAAAAAGATCCGCACGCACGGAGAGTTTGAGCAGCGCGAGACGGCGGTGGCGATTATTGGACGACCAAATGTGGGCAAGAGCACGCTGCTAAACGCGCTGACGGGAACGACGAGAGCGATTGTGTCACCGATTGCCGGGACGACACGTGACGCGGTGGATGAAGTCGTGGAGTTCGAGGGGCAAATGCTGCGTTTCGTGGATACGGCGGGGATCAGGCGCAAGGGCAAGACAAAGTTGATGGCAGAGAAGATGAGCGTGGTGATGGCGCGGCGTCACCTGGAAGCGGCGGACGTGGCGCTCGTCCTGATCGATGCCGTGGAGGGCGTTACGGCGAGCGACGCGACGATTGGGGGGTACGCGCACGAGAGCGGGCGCAGCGTGATCATCATCGTGAACAAGTGGGATCTGGTGACATCGAAGCGAAGCGATGGGAAAAAACCAGCAGACCGCGAGATTTTCGAAAAGCAGGTACGAGGGGCGTTGAAGTATCTGGATTATGCGCCGGTGATTTTCTTGTCGGCGCTAGAGGCGATCGGGTCCGAGCGGAAGGGCATGACGCGCCTGCTGCGCGAGGTGGTTTCGGTGGCCAAGGAGCGGCGCAAGCGCGTATCGACGGGCGCGATGAATCGATTCCTGGAGAAGATCGATTTTCAGCGGGCGCCGGTGCCGATGGCGAAAAGAATCAGGATTTTTTATATGACGCAGGCGGCAGTTGCTCCGCCGACGTTTGTGCTGTTTACGGATCGCGACATCAAGCTGCACTTCGCGTTCGAGCGATTCCTGGAGAACCAGATTCGCGAGGCGTTCGGGTTCAAGGGGACGCCGGTTTGGTTTAAGGTGAAGGCGCGAAACGCTGGCGACAGGGAATAGGGACCATGGGCGCGGGAGGTGGGGCAGCGGCGATTTGCTTGGCTTCAGCACGTAGGGAAGACCATTATGCTCTTTGAGCTTCTCTTCTTCGCCTTCCTGCTGGTCTCAGTGGTTGCGCTGGTGGGCACGGTCATCGCAATCATGCGTGGCGCACGACGTTTGGCGAAACGGATCTTGTGGACGCTGGCCGCGAGCTGGACCATCTATTTCGCCCTTGTTTCCGCGGTCTCCGTGACCACGCCGCAGCGAATTATCACGATGGGCGAAGACCAGTGCTTCGATGAGATGTGCTTCGCCGTGGTAAGCGCCGACACGGCGACGGAACTCGGTCCGTCCGGCCGGGTTGCGAAAGCAACCGGCATCTTTTATGTGATCACGATTCGCGTCAGCAGCCATTCCCATGGCAGGACGCAGCGTGAAGGCGGCTTGCGCGGGTTGCTTTGGGATGCAGAAAAGATTTATGCCCCATCGCCGAAGGGTCAGCGCGCGTGGGAGTCTTCCAACGGGGCCACTGCTCCACTGACCGCGATGCTGAACCCGGGCGAGAGCGTTCTGAGCGTGCAGGTCTTCGATCTTCCCAGAGAGGCCGCAAGTCCCGGTTTGGTGCTGAGCCACGGGTTTACGCCTGGGTACTTCGTGATCGGCGAATCGCCTATCTTTCAAAAACCAACATTGATGCGAATTGCTCCATAATGTCTCACTGCTGGACGGGGGCGGGTTGCGATGAGGAGGAGCGTCTACTGTCGTCGGGGCCGAGAGTGCGGATGTGGATGCTGGCCTCGGTTTCAGGAATGGTGCCGTCGTTGGCCTGGACTTGAGTGGGTTGGCCTTGCATGAGGATGCGCTGCGTAGCCTTGCCGCGCGCGGGGACGACGACGCGCTGCGTGATGGCGGTAGCAGCGTTGCTGACGGTGAGGGGGATTTCGGCGGTGGCGTAGCCGGAGTTGGAGAGGTTGACGGCAACCAGCCAATTGTCTCCCTCAGTGTGCGATGGAAAGACGCTCTCGATAGCGATGTCGGGCAGGCCTTTGTCGGCGTCAATCCAATCGGAGAAGAACCAGGAGAGATCGCGGCGCACGCCAGCTTTCCACCCCGGCGACGAAGACCCGTCGCCGAGGACCCCGGCTTGCTCGATCAGCTTTTCGAAGTAATCTGAGCCGGCGGTTGGGCTCAAGCCATGTGCGGCGTCCTCCGTGGGCGAGTAGGCGCGTAGAGCGGCTGAGAGCGCGGCGTCGCCGGCGAGATCGCGGAGCATCCAGAAGACATACGTGGCCTTGGTTCGGTAGTAAACGGGCGAGATGGCCTGCGCGAGGGGCTGACCGGGGCTTTCACCGGGACTGGCAGGCTCGGCGAGGGCGAGAGCCGTGCGGCCGGACTCGAGCGATTCGAGCGCCTTCTTACGGCCCTGCTGTTTCTCGATCCAGAGCGTTCCCATAAAGTGTGCGACACCCTCGCTAAGCCACGCGGGGGGAGAGGACGTCGATGCACACATCCAGGCGTGAGTGAGCGCGTGAGCAAAGACTCCATCGAGCTCGTCGGGCGTAGCCGGGCGAATGGCCGTGACGAGAAGCGGGCCGGTTTCAAAAGACGCGTCGTCGGGGTCGGGGAGATCGAGAATGGTGAGCTGGGAGCGCGGCGCCTGGCCGAGCCAGCTTTGCAGGAAAGGCGTGACGAAAGAAGCCGCGGAGGCCCAGCCCTCAACGGCGAAGTCGTCCTCGGGGATGGTGTAGAGCGCGGTGTTCGTGGCCTGGTGAACGGTCCGGACGGCGAGGAAGAGACTGGGAGCTTCAAAGCCGAGAGCCGGTTCGTCGAGGCTGGCCGTGGCGATGCCGGCGACTTCAGGACCGGCGGTTGAAGGCTCGGTGAGCGCGAGCGAGACGAGATGGCCGTTGATGAGGGCGACGGTGGGCGCCTGACCATGGGGATATTCATCGGTGAGGTTGAGTCGGAAATGCGCATCCGCCATGCGCAGTTTGTGTTCGCCCATGTCGTCGAAGACGCGAGCGCCGTCTCCGAGAATGACGGGAACACTGGAGACGGGATACCAGACGACATTGCCAAAACCTCGGAGGCCGGTGAAGTCGATGTCGATGCCGTCCCAATCGGTGTGAATGGCCGCGTCGCCGGGCGTGCCGATTGTGATGAGGCGCTGGGCGGATTGCGGGATTGAGCCTGAGTAGGTGGCGTCAAGCTGGAGATTTGCGCCGGGGGCGAGCGGAGTGGCGAGCGCGATTGCTGCTTCGTGAAGCTGGCCGGTGTGGTCGACATCGGAGTTGAGCGTGGCGACCGTGAAGACGACGCCGCGGCCGGCGAGGCGAATGGTTTCCCAGTCGAGCGAAGAGGAGATTTGGAGCGGAATGTGAGCGAGAGGAGTGCGGCCATCATTGCGCACCGTGAAGAGGGCGCGGACGGCGATTTGCTGCGCGACGGGACGAAGGTGCACGTCCAGATCGAAAGCGGTGAAGGTGAGGGCTTCGCGTTCAGCGTCGGTGGCGACAGGGGCGGAGACGGGCTGGCCTGAATTCCTCGGGGCGGCGGGGCCAGCGGTGGTGGTGGTCTGGCCGTTGTCGTCGGTGGAGCGCGAGAAGATGACCTGACCGTGGGGCTGCTGGTCTGGAGTGGTGGCGGGAGCTGGGTTGGCCTGAGAGGGAGTGACGGGGGTGGTCTGGGAGAATGCGGGGAGAACGAAACAAATGGCGACGGAAAGAAGTCGGGCAGCGCCGATGGAAGCGAACTTCATGAACCGAGGCCTTTCTGCGTTTTTGCTTTAGCGCCACCGCGTGTGGCACCACTGCCACTGCGTGGGGCGGGCTTTTGGACGAGTACCTTGGTGGAAGCAGGATTGCGACGCTGGCGAGCGGCTTCGTAGAGGACAACGGCTCCGGCGGCGGAAACGTTGAGGGAACTGACGCCGCCGGCCATGGGGATGCGGAGGAGATGATCGCAGGTTCGGCGAACGAGATCGTGAAGGCCGGCGCCTTCACGGCCGAAGACGACGACGAGATCGCCTGTGAAATCGAACTGGTCGTATTCGGTCGTGCCGCGTTCGTCGAGACCGACTATCCAGAGATTGCGGCGCTTGAGCTCTTCGAGTGAACGAACGAGGTTGACGACGCGGGCAATGCGGAGGTGCTCTGCGGCTCCAGCGCTCGCTTTTACGGCGGCAGGGCTGAGGGGCGCGGAGCGGCGCTCTGTGAGAAGGACGCCGTCGACGCCGGCACCATCGGCGACACGAAGAAGAGCACCGAGGTTTTGCGGGTCTTCAACGCCGTCGAGGGCGAGGAGGAGACGAGCGGCGGCTTTGGCGGTGGAGGGCAGGGGCTCGAAGAGGTCCTCGAGAGTGAGAAATTCCTGCGTGCGAACAAGCGCGACGGCGCCTTGGTGAGCGGCGGTATTGGCGGCGAGTGTGAGCTGCTCGCGCGGCCCCTCAAGGACGCGAATCCCTGCTTCGCGGCATTGGGCGATGAGGCGGTCGAGACGTTCGTCGTGGCGCTCTCGGGCGATGAGAACGTGATCGAAGCGGCGGCGCCCGGCCCGGACAGCTTCAGAGACCGGATGCAGGCCGTAGAGAACTTCCATGGAGTCTAGTTTACGGCGCTGGACACGAAGGGCGCCGAATGTTACGCGGCGCCCGAGTGAATACGGATTTGATCTTCAATCGTAAATGGAGCGGCTACACGAGGGCGCCGGTGGATGCCTTCTGACCGTGGGCGGCCGGGGCGCTAACTGCGCCGCGATGCTTGGAGTCGACCTGGAGGGTGAGGGTCTGTTGCTTCTTGTCGCGGAGAATGGTGACCTGGACGGGCTTGCCCACGTTGGAGCGGAGATCGCGGTCCCAGTCGGCAGAGGTGTTGATGGAATCTGTGCCGACCTTGAGGATGACATCGAAGGCTTTGAGCCCCGAGGCTGCGGCTTCGCTCTTGCGCGCCACCTGCTTGACCATGAGACCACCCTGAACGCCGAGGTACTCGGCCATCTGCGAGGTGAGCGGCTCAACCAGCGCACCCACGTTGAGGGTGCTGGTGAAGACGGAGATGTGGAAGCCGCTCGAGACGGGGACATCGGAGCCGGTAATGCCCATAGTGGGCGGCGGCGCAACGGGCGCGATGCCATCGATATCGATGTCGAGGCGCGTCCAGATGTCGTGTTCCATGGCCTTGCGATCGACCAACTGCACGGCCAGAGTTTGAATGTTGCCGTCACGGCTGATTTCGAGGCTGACCTTGCGGCCGGGCGGAATATCGCGGAGCATGCGGCGCAACCCATCGGCGTCGGCGACATTCTGGCCATCGATGGCGAGGACGACATCGTTAACCTTGAGCCCGACCTGGCCGGCAGGCGCGTCGTGGTCGATGAGGGTGATGACTGCGCCGTGAACGTCCTTGAGCTTGAGAGCCTGCGCCTTGTCGGCATCGACGTCGGTAACATCGACGCCGAGGTAGCCGGGAACGCTGGTGTGGGCAAGGAGCGGGCTGGTGTCCTCAAGGAAAGGCGCGAGCTGCCCAACCTGGGCTTGAGCCGGAACGGACACAACGAGCACGCAGGCGGCGACTGCAAGCCCAGCGAATCCAAGGTTCAGATGCGATTTACGGAATGGCCTCAAAAGGTGCTTCATTGCGATTTCTCCATCATGTTTCGTCGACCGGTCCGCGCTCATCAAGACGGCGCAGTGGCCGGAGGCGTTAGCACAGTTATTGGAATTGCGGAACCCGGCTCAAAACTTGCCGGGAAACGTTTCGGATTTGAGGATTCCGGTCCGAGTTGGAGACCGAGTAGAGAACCTGGCGAACGCTGGAATCGGATTCGACAGGCTCCAACAGACCGATGGCGGCAGTCCGGATCGCCGAATCGTTGTCATTCAAAACTGCTTCAAGAACAGCGTCACGAACGCGTACGTCGTCGGCCACGTAAGGCTCCAAGCCATGAAGCGCCTTCTGACGAACCTTGGGACTGCGGTCGTAGCGCAGGGCATACATGAGCGCATCGCGGATGCCGGAGGGCTGGCAGCTGTGGCCGGCGCGGCACTCAGCGGCGAGCAGGGCCACGGAGTCGTCGCGGACGCCGGGTGAAGCGGAATCTTCAGAGGCAAGCATGAGCAACTGGCGGATGGCGGGATCGTCGAGCGAGCCCTCAATCTGACGGGGAACGACCTGGTTGTAGCTGACGTCGACGATTTCGCTGTTGGGCTGGCGAACGATACCGGAGATGCCGGACACGTTGGCGAGCTGCGGGAGGGCTGCGGCGGGCAGCACTTGCGCTCCGGCGGGTGTAGGAGCCTGGGCCACGGTTGCGGCATTCGCGGCACGGTTCTGCGCGTACTCAAAGCCGCCGAGCGTTCCTGCGCCCGCGCCTGCCACGAGCAGAAGCAGCGCTGCAACGGGCGCAGCCTGAAGGCTGGCGAAGTTGTTCATGAGGCGCTGGCCCAGAATCTCAAACCAACGCCTGGGCGGCAGCGTGTCGAGAGCCTCGTCGAGGCGCAGGTGAGCACGGGCAACAAGATTCGGATCCGGCTCGACAACGGGATGCGCGTCGGCCAGCACTTTGAGTGCAAAGATCTGCTCGCGCTCTTTTTGGCACTCGGCGCAAGCAATCACATGCCGCTCGAGCTGGTGGACCTGATCGTCGGGCAGCTCCCCATAGGCCGCAGCGACGATGTGTTCGTGTGCAAGTTCGCAATTCATGGTTACGTCCTTATAGCCTCTAAAAGCAGCTACTGGCCCTTAGCCATTAGCTGTCAGCTCGCCGTGCGAAGGCCGAGCTTATCGTTTCTCTTGACGGCTCATCGCGTTGAATGGATGAGTCTCGTATTTCTCTCCCGAAAATTCGAGCTGGGAGCAAATGGCTAACAACTACCTCAAGTCCGCCAGTTGTGCACGCAACTTTTTGGTTGCGCGGAAGAGGGTGTTCTTGGCGGTCTCTTCCGTGGTGTGCAACATTTCGCCGATGGTGCGGAGGCGAAGGCCCTGGTAATGCTTCAGCTCGAAGACCATCCGCTCGCGCGGGGTAAGTTTGCCCAGCGCTGCCTGGATTTTCGCGCCCAGCAGCTTGCGATCGAGCTCGCGAGCAGGATTGGAAAACGAGCGGTTGTCAGAGACAGACGCCAGAATGTCGATCTCGTCGCCGCTGCGGTCGATCACTACAGCGTGATCCTCGCGGCGGGTCTTGCGGCGGCGTAACTGATCCAGGCAGAGGTTGGTGACGATGCGGTAGATCCATGTGTAAAAGGAGCATTCAAAGCGGAAGTTACCAATGTACCGGTAGGCTTTGAGGAATGCTTCCTGGTAGATGTCTTCGGCGTCGTGCTCGGAACCGGTAAGATGGAGGGCCAGGCGCAGGACCTGGTGCTCATACTGGCGGACGAGAGAATCGAAGGCAACGCGGGAACCGGCCTGGGCCTCGCGGATGAGATCCATCTCGAGAGCGCGGCTTTGCGCACGGCTCGCATCGTTCTGGCCGGGGTTCTGGCGCCTTGCTCCGCCCATTGCTCTGGAAGCAGCCACGTCTGGAGAGGATTGTACCCTCCCGGCTGCCGGCCAAGCTAAAGTGCTGGCGGTTTGGGCGAGATTCATCGCCGGAGTCATGGAAACACTGATTGCGTCTGTAGCCATCGCTTCTCCGCCCGCGGAAGATGCTGACTTTGCTCATGGGGTAGACGTGGAAACGGCGGAATTGTAAGCAGGTTGAGGAAGACGGGGAGCAAGGGACTAGGGGACCAAGGGAACAAGGGCCCGGGAGCGGGTGCGAACGGCGAGCTAGACCGACCGGCGCACCCGGTAGACTGGGAAGCGATGAGCGGAAACCTGTTTGAGACTGAGGCGGCCGGGGATGAGACCGGCGGATGGTATGTCGCGCACTGCGACGGTGGTTCGCGGGGCAATCCGGGACCGGCGGGGTATGGGGCGGTGGTTGAGGATCCGGAGGGGCTGGTGGTGGCGCGGCTGAGCGAGTATCTTGGCCGGCAGACCAACAATTATGCCGAGTACAAGGGGCTCCTGGCCGTACTGGAATGGGCGCTGGCGAACGGAGCGAGGCGCCTGAGAGTTGTGTCGGATTCAGAACTGATGGTGCGGCAGATGAAGGGCCGGTACAAGGTGAAAAGCCCGGGGCTGCGGCCGTTGTGGGAAGAGGCACAACGGCTGGCCCTCAAACTGAAGGGGTTTGAGATGCGGCATACGCTGCGTGGCGGGAACAAGGAAGCGGA
>Ga0265316_10007564_pt1 | contig 10223 bp, 5 predicted proteins | sample 4522metaG_FD_202092 | JGI IMG/M metagenome (GOLD analysis project Ga0265316, IMG submission 202092) | Rhizosphere microbial communities from Carex aquatilis grown in University of Washington, Seatle, WA, United States - 4-5-22 metaG | ecosystem: Host-associated > Plants > Roots > Rhizosphere >...
CATTCCGAAAGGCGGATCTCAATCCATAGCAAATGCCCTGGCCTCATACTTTATTTCACTGGGTGGAAAAATTGAAACGGGTTTTTATGTGAAATCGCTGGAACAATTGCCTTCATCGCGCGCAGTCTTGTTCGATGTGACACCGCGGCAATTGCTCCAAATCGCCGGACAAAAGTTTTCCTCCTTCTACCGTTGGCAATTGCGCCGCTATCGCTACGGCATGGGCGTTTTCAAAATTGACTGGGCGCTGGCTGAGCCAGTTCCCTTCATCGCGCCGGAATGCCGTGAAGCCGGAACGGTCCATATAGGAAATTCATTTGAGGAAATCGCTCAATCCGAAGCGGAAGCCGCCAGTGGGCGCCATCCCGAACGGCCCTTTGTCTTGCTCGCCCAGCAGAGCCGGTTCGATCCAGGCCGCGCGCCAAAGGGCAAGGAGGTCGCCTGGGGATACTGCCACGTGCCGAACAACTCGCAAATCGACATGACCGATGCGATCGAAAAACAAGTGGAGCGCTTCGCTCCGGGATTCCGGGACCGGATACTTGCGCGCCACACGATGAATACAGCCGCCATGGAACAGCACGATCCAAACTACGTTGGCGGGGACATCAATGGTGGAGTGATCGATTTGGGCCAGCTTTTCACAAGGCCCGCGCTGCGTTTTTCTCCGTATCGAACATCGGCGAAAGGCCTCTATATCTGCTCCGCTTCAACGCCTCCGGGGGGAGGCGTGCACGGCCAATGCGGGTACCACGCGGCCAACCGGGCTTTGAAAGATATTTTCGGGACACAAGGTAAGCTGCGCTGAATTATGAGATTCCGCTTGGCGATCTTTCTTCAAAAGGTCGATCTGGGCGCAAACGTGCCGAAAGAACAGCCCCCAGAAGCAAAAGTATGATTGAGCCGATGAAAGGCACAACCCAGCTGCCAGTTCGGTCAACGAGATAACCAAAACTGGACGGGGAAACAAGTCCTGCAACACCAAATCCGAAGTTCATCATGCCACTGGCCGACCCGGCGTATTCCGGAGCAATATCCATCGGAATCGACCATATCGGACCCACAACCAGCTCTACGGAAAAGAAAGCCAAAGATAGAAAGATTGCAGCGACGGTCAAGCTATGCCTCAGGATGACCGGAATTAGAAAAATAAAAGAACCAAGAAAGCCCGTGACCATTACGTAGCGGCGCGCTACCAGCAAGCTTCCAGTCTTGCGAAGCAGGTAGTCACTTATCCATCCGCCGGCCAGGTCACCGGTGAAGCCGGCAAAAAAGACCCCCGTCGAAAACAAAGCCGATGTCTGAAGGTTTAGATGGTAATTTTCGTAGAAGAAGCCTGGAATCCAACTCAGAAACAGCCAAAGTGTCCAGCCATAGCAAAAGTCCACAATAGTTACAGGAAGAATTCGCCGCGCGAGACGCAACCAAGGCACACGCGAACGCCGGCCAGCAGTTGGAGGAGGCAATTTCGATAGCTCTGCAACAGTAACTCCCGTATGGTCTCTGGGATCGTCGCGAAAATACCAGGCCCAGACACAAAGCCACAGTGCTGTTACCAGTCCCACAATCACAAAGGAAGTTCGCCACGACATCCAATGCAGCATCGCTGCAATCAACAAAGGCGTCAGCGCATTCCCGAACCGGGCAAACCCATGCGTCAACCCTTGCGCGAAACCCCGGCGGGGTTCTGGCATCCAGCCTGAAAGTGCGCGGCTTGCTGTCGGAAAAGTGGCTCCTTCCCCGAACCCCAAAGCAAGACGAGTGGCAACAAGAGACGCAAACCCTCCGACCGCACCCGTAAGCATAGTTGCCGCCGCAACGATCGCGCAAGAAACCGTCAGGGTAAGCCGTGCCCCAAACAGGTCGCTAGTCCAGCCGCCGATGAGCTGAAATACAGCGTAAGAAAACGAAAAGGCGGAGAACGCTAATCCCAACTGAGTATTGCTGATCTTCAGATCGGCTTTGATGAGAGGCGCGGCTGTGGAAATATTGACTCTGTCGATGTACAGAATCACATACATTGCGCAGAGCAGTACTAGAACCACTTGAGGTGCGCTTAACACTCTTGAGCGCAAAGACGGCTTGTCCTCTTTACTCCGGTCGCATGTCGTGATCATCAGCTTGGAGGGTGTCCCTACGGGCACAGTCCTTGACGGCATCCCCGTTTACGAATGTCCGGAATATCAGAGAATTTCTGAGGAATGAATCCGTTGCGATTCGGCATTCGGACTTTCGGCAGCGTCTTCGCGTCCATTACATCATTCTCTTGGATGATGCCGCTCTTAGCGAGTATGAATGCCGTGAGAGAATAAACCTCATTCGCGCCGAGTGTTCCTCCCTGATTTCTGGGCATAGTGCGGTTAATGTAGTCCCATATCGTGGTGGCAAATGGCCAATAAGGCCCGATAGTTCGCACCGGACGAGTGGTAGTTAGCGAATCTGCATCGGGTTTACCTCCGATCAGGCGAGGGCCTATCTTTCCGCCTTGACCTTCCGGACCGTGACAAATGGCGCATTTGGTGACATAGATCGCCGCGCCTTCCTTGGACGTTCCTTGTCCGGCCGGCAATCCCTTACCGTCAGGTCCAATAGAGATGTCCACCGCTTGAATCTCCTGCTTCGTTGGTGTTCTGCCGATGTTCGAATAGGATGGCATCTGCGCCCACAACGCTCCGGCGTGCAGTAAGCCGATTGCGGTAATGAGAACCTTAGTACAATGCATTTTGAACACTCCCGTCGCTATGTACCTTCCAGGGCTGTATCGCATTGAAATTTGCCAGCGTCAGGGTGATTTTTCGAAAGTAGTCAATATCCGTGCCCCACAATTTGGCAACTTCTTTTAAAGTCGGCTGGACTACCCCTTCCTCATCCGTACAACGCGATTGAAGAACGACCTCTTCTCCATTCCATTTCCAGGGTAGCGAGAATCGTGTGTGAGCCATGCGCAGCACGGGGTTGTGGAGCTTCGCGTCTTTCCATGTGCGGCCGCCATCAATGGAAACCTCAACGCGGCGGATGGCCCCCGCGCCAGACCACGCCAGACCAGTGATTTCATAGAATCCATACCCGGGGAGGCGTTGGCCGCCTGAGGGACGCGTGATGACCGATTTTGGTCCCATTTGATTTTCGAACCAGTGCGATTTTCCGTCCAGCTTCAAGCTGGGGTACTTGGTTGATTCCAGGTTGGACATGTAGGGCTCATCCACCACGCCGATGCGTCTAAGCCATTTCACATTGTTGATACCTTGCCAGCCGGGGACCACAAGCCTTAGGGGAAAACCTTGTTCAGGACGGATTGGCTCACCATTCTGTCCATAGGCGACCAGAACATCCTCCATCGCCTTGCCCATCGGAATACTCTTGGAATGTTTGTTCGGATCGGCACCCTCAGCGATGATCCAACTCGCGCTTTCTTGTACGCCAGCCTCCTTCAGCAGAAGCGATAGCGAGACTCCAGTCCATTGGCTGCAACTGGTGAAGCCATGCGTATCTTGTACGGTCGCGTCCGGCGACAGCCTCGCAGTTCCGAATGCACCCGAAGGATTGCTGTTCCCGTGGCACTCGATGAAATGGAAACGAGATTCGAATGGCAGCCGTTTGAGTTCGTCCATGGTGAGCATCAGAGGACGATCGACCAGTCCGTGGATGATGAGTCGATGCTCCGCAGGATCGATATCAGGCGGTTCGAACCCGTGGGAATTGATGAAGTGAAGCGAGGACGGGGTGATCATCCCGACCGAATCCTGCAGCGGGGTTTTCAATCCGAAAATCTGAGGCTCATTTTCCAGATGACGTTCCGGATTATTGATGCTGCCGGTGCGCAAGGAATTTACGAAATGGGATCGCTCGCCGTATGCGTGCAAGTCGTCGATGCGTTCCGGGACTGGCTCAGCCTCCAAATTTGCAGGAAGAGACCCGGAGCCCGCTGCTAAACCCGCAATCGCTGCGGCCTTTTTAAGGAACTGCCTGCGACCCGATCGCTTTGGATTCATAAATGCCCCTTTGACACTCACTTCATTACGAAATCGAGTGCCGTCCGAACCCACGTTCAATTCCTCGGCATCTCTTTACGCTTGAAGATAAAACGTGCAAGTACGTTCAACTGCGCCTCTGTTGTGCCTCCACCAATCTTGAACATCCGCACATCCCGATACATGCGTTCCAGTGGGAGATCTTCCGAATATCCGCTGGCGCCAAACATCTGCAGGCTGTCGCTAACCACCTGGATAGCGATATCACCGGCAAAGGCTTTCGCCATCGACGCTTCGTGCATGAGAGGCACCGAGACATTGTTTGACAACTGAAGTGCATTACTTGCGGCTTGGCAAATCAATAGATGGGCCGCCGACAGTTCAATCTCGGCATTTGCGATCTTCCATTGAAGTCCCTGGAATTCCGATAGCGTTTGGCCAAAGGCCTTTCGCTCAAGCACGTACTCCACCGCCAATTCGTGCGCTCCGCGAGCGATGCCGAGGGCAACCGCACTGGCGCCGACGCGCTGGGCGTTATAACCAGACATTAGCTTCTTCAGTCCTTGCTTACAGTCGCCCATTACAACCACGTTTTCTTTCGGGACCACACAATGGTTGAACAAAAGCTCCGTCTCTGGAATTCCTCTCAGCCCCATGGCCTTTTCAATCTTGCCGGTAGTGAACCCGTGAGTATCCTTATCGACCAGAATCGCACCGATCCCGAGTTCCTGGTCATTGTCGAAAAAACGGACGAAAATCAGGTTCGTTTTGGAAATTCCGCCACCGGTGATCCAATGCTTCCTGCCGTTTAGGACCCAGCAATCCCCATTCTTGTCTGCTCTGGTCGTTAGACTGGAAAGATCGGTGCCGGCTTCAGGTTCAGTCATGCCGATTGTGGGTTTGTCGCATTCGGCCAAAACGCGGTGGGCCACAAGTCTGTGCTGTGCGTCCGTGCCATAGGCCATTATGCAGCCGAGCGCGCCCATATTCGTTTCCACGATCAGTCGCGCGGTCACGCCGCAATACTTGGCAACCGTTTCGATTGCGAGAATTGCATCGATCAGCGGACGCTCCCTGCCACCGAAGCGGGCTGGTATGGTCATGCCAAGAATGCCCAACGTCTTGAGACGTTCGAGATTTTCGTAAGGATATTCGTGGTTCTTGTCCCATCGTGCCGCTTTGCGAGCGAATTCCTCCTTTCCAATCTCATCCAATGCAGCAATCATTCGGTTCTGCTCTTTCGTAAGAGTGAAATCCATCTTTCCTCGGAAGGCGTAAGGGATGTTGGGCAGTCGCCGACAACGTGCTGTCGCCGCCGGAATCCTCCGGCGGCGACAGCGCTACATCGCAGCGCGGGCTAACTGGTCATCCAGTTCTTACTTCTGGCTTTGGTATTGATCGACGTTGATGACGCCATGTCCGTCAACGAAATTCACTTTCGTACCCAACTTCGCCGAGAGCTTCGTGAGGCGGTCTATGATATCTTGCGCCTGGCTCGGCGTAGCTGGGAGCGGATGGCCTCTTTGAGTTCTGCTCTTGCCATATCCCAGCTCAATCGGGTCAAGCACCAGGCTGGTGAGTTTGTGATCGGGACTGAACGACGCCTCCGCGACGAGGTTTTGCCATACTTCCTTGTGAGCCGGATATCCAGCGGTGTCGTTCTTGGAACTGGCGTCCCTAAAATCCGCCGTCGTGGCATCCCATGGAAGATGTTCGGATTCATAGCTCTCCGACGGAAGAAATGGAATACCTGCTTCGCCATCGAAAACGAAATTGCCAAGGCCGTAGAAGATTGGCTTTCCCTTGTAGATTTCGATTCCTTTGATTGTCTGCGGGCCATGAGCGATAAACACATCTGCGCCCGCATCGATCGCGGCGTGAGCAAACGTCACCAGAAATTCCGCCGGTCCTTCACTATTCGGGCCTGCTCCTTCGTGGGCGTGAATCGAGACCACAACCCATTCGGCTTGACGATGCCCGTTTCGAATGGAAGCGAGTAGCCCAGCCAAATCATCTGGATTGGGCTCGGTGTGAACCCCGACCTTCTCTCCAACCTGATAACGAGCGCCTGCGAAATTAAGAACCGATGATGTCTGGCTCCTTTCACCGTCTTCCACTCCGCGTCGGAGCGCCGCTACTTTGCGGAGGCTGTTGAATGTCGCTTGATCAACTGTGTAGGTAGTTGTGTACCGGAAAGGATCCACTCCCGGCCGCCCTCGCAAATCCGGACGCTGCTGTCCCGCTAAGCTTCCCTCCCGCAATGAGCTCGCGCACGCAATAAATGCGACGCGGCCGTGGTTGGTATCGAGATAGGCGGGTGCCCTTGCAAACGCGAGATTCTCTCCACCGCCCGCATTAACAATTCCTGCTGCGTCAAGCGCGTGAATCGAATCCAGAAATCCTTCGGCGCCATAATCAAAAGCATGGTTGTTCGCGACCGACAACAAATTGAAGCCAACCCATTTAATTTCGTCCACCATCCAGGGCGGAGCGTACGCATATCCCCCACCTGCCCAGGGGTTGGCTGGAATGTTGATCGGGTGAATAAGAACTTCAAAATTCGTAAATCGGGCATCCGCACTCTTCATACGGTCAATAAGTTTCAGAAAACCGGGATCCTTATAGACCGACAGTCTTCGGTGCCAATTTGAATCGCCGGTCAGCGTAATGCGGAAGTCATCTGCTGACTGCGCTCGCGCGACCGTTGGAAGAAGAATAAATCCCATGGCGACCATCCAAAGCAACCGTCTAATTAATTCGTTGCGTTTCATATCGAATCCCCGCCTCCTTGCGGGCCTTTCAGGTTCGAAATCTAAGTGCGGACGAATTTCACGTCACACCGATTTCACCTAGAAACCAAGCTTGAGTCCGAACTGCAGTTGACGGCCTGTGCTGTCGGTTGTGCTGGTGATTTTTCCGAAAGTACTTGCGCCTGCCGTTGAGGCCGGAGCGGAAAAAATGACGTTGTTCAGGATTTTGAAAGCTTCCGCTCGGAACTCCAGATTGCCGCTTTCACCCAGGAATCTAAGTGGAAAGTTCTTGGACAGAGAAACGTCGTCACGTCGCTGGAAGGGTGCGTAAAACGCGCCGTAGGTGGGCGTACCGATGAGTCGACCGCCTCCGGTCCCGACAGTATATGTCTGATTACCCGCGGTCCCGTATGGTGAGGTCGGACCAAAGGTCGCATCTGAAGCGAGCAGAGGCTGTGCTGATACGCAGGCCGAGTTGAGGTAATTGTTCAAGTGATCTGCTACTGGTCCCGAAGCCACTAGTTGGCAACCCGGTTGCACGACTCCAAATCCGGTCGTTCCGGTAAGAGACGAAGTGCCGATGGACTGTGAGATTGTTCCGGGCAGGCCATTCTGATAGGTAGAGATCCCTGAGAGCGTCCAATGGCCTACGATGTAGCCCAACACACCGGTCTTAGGACCAGGAAGATTCCAAACATAGGTGGCAACAAAGCGGTTTGGAATATTCTGCTCGGATACACCCCTATTGAGTGACAAGTCGAACGGATTCCCCTCATTCGACCCAGATGAATAGTTTGCAGACCCGCTGGATTGGTAGTCGTCAAGGCTCTTGGAGTATGTGTATGCGACTTTGACCAGGAAGCTCTTCGTGAAAGGATGCGTTACGGTTACCGCCAGTGCGTTGTACCAAGTCTGAGCAGCATCCTCGACCCAGGTAAGGCCGGTCGAACTAAGGCCTGCGTATGGAACCCGCGCATCACGGTTCGCTGACGAATTTGTGGTTATTCCAAATCGCCCTGGCGTGGCAGCATTTACAAAAAGACCGTTGTTGGGCTGAGTGAAGGCTTCCTGGTGAATACCATTCGCTCCGAGGTATGCGACTTCGAGTGTCCACCCTTTGGCGAATTGGCCTTGAATTGTGAAATTCCAATTCTCACCGTACGGCACCTTGTTGTTCCGGTCAATCCCCGCACCAGTAAGCAGAGGTTGAGTGGAAGTCGGAGCCCCACTTGCTGCCAGCCCTGTAAGTGTTGGGAAAGTCGGCCAGACAGGGAATGCACTTGGCAAGGGCAGTACGGGAAAGGGATTCGCCAATTGCTTTGTACTCGCGGCACTCGCGTAAGTCGGGGTGCTGCTCGTCGAAATCTGATAAGGAGGGTTTCCAGAATTCGCCAGCACAAGAGCATAGTCGGGTGGCTGGTAATAGAGTCCGTAACCGCCGCGAACGGCTAGTCTTCCGTTCCCGAATACATCGTAAGCGAATCCGATTCGCGGAGAGAGGTTCCCGTAATTTGGCCTGAGCATGGTGGAACTGCTGACGCCATTCTGTCCCGCTACCACGAATGCCGCTTGCAAACCAGCGCCGCCGGTGGCCAGTGCGGCCGGGCTAAGCAGCGAAGGATCGAAGTTCGAAAGCAAATTATTCACTTCGGTCGGGAAGCCAAGATGGTCGTAGCGCAAACCCAGATTGAGTGTCAGCCGTTTCGTCACGCGGTAGTCGTCCTGGGCAAATACGGCGTAGTCGCGGGATCGCAATCGCACCGCCTGAATACCGCTCAAGTCCGTGACCGTCGATGGCGCTCCTATCAGGAAATCTCGGAAGGAGAGATCCCCTGACGAGCCAAGAGGCGAAAGACCGTAAAGGAGGTCCGAGACGGACTTGTTCGCCGCCGTCGAAAAACTCAATGAGCCCCGGGGAACGTAGATACCGTCGTTGTATTCGCCACGAGTCGTTTCAAATCCAAAACGGAATGTGTGTTTGCCTTTGATCCAGGAAACGGCATCGCGAATGTCAAAAGTCTGCGCGTGCTGAGGATGTTGCACATTTGGATAGCTGGAAAAAGCCATTTGATTCGATATCGAGAACGCCGGCAGAAGGTCCGTAACGGATGAATTGGACCGCGTCATCCCGATATTGCCGAGAGATACGTACCCGGGAAGGGCCAAAATGTCCCGCTGGGCACGGGTCCATCCAATCACAAAATCGTTGATCAGATTAGCCCGAAATATATGTGTATCGTTGATAGACACGTTCTGGCTGCCTAACACATATTCATACCCTTGCCCGGTGGAGGATCCACCAGAGCCGGTGGGATTGGAGAACGGACCACTGGAGAAAAAGCCCGCGATGTACGCGTGGTTCTTGCTTGAGAACTCGTGGTCGAGCCTCACGCTTTCTTGATTGGTATTGTAGTAGGACGGGCTCGAAAACGCGTAAGTCCCCAACGTACCCACAGGAGCTCCGGTTCCACTTGGAATCAGATACCCTCCATAAGCTCCTTTCGCATTCAAAAGATTAACTGCCACCGGATCGATAGCTGCAGTGGGCAATCCAAAAGCGGTCGCCAAACTGGCTGCATCGCGCGACGCAGGGAGGACAGGTAAACTTCCCGTGGACGTCCCCGCGACTCCGTTCACTTGCCTGAGGCCCTCGTAGTTCACGAAAAAAAACGTGCTGTGGATCTTGGGAACCGCCCCCCCAAACGATCCGCCAAATTGATTCTGCTGCAAAATAGGCCGTGGGCTGCCAGCCGCGTTGAGAAAAAAGTCATTCGCGTTGAAATCGGTATTTCGCACGAATTCATAAGCAACACCATGGTATTTGGTGGTTCCCTGGCGCGTAACCAGGCTGATCGTCGCGCCATTGCCTATCCCCGATGTCGCATCGGCCAAACTGGTCTGCGTCCGAAATTCTTGTATCGCGTCCGGATCGGGAATTGGAACTACACCGCCCCCCAAAGTCTCGAACTCATAGTTGTTTGCGGATGTTCCGTTCAGCAGGTAGTTATTCGAAAATGATCTCGCGCCACTGGCATAGATTGCGTTGTTCCCCTGCGTAATCGTTTGCGCCGGCGAATCCAGTGGAGCATACACACCGGCATCGGTACCCATTAAATCCAGGACGCTTCGCGTAGGAAGCGGCAAAGAGGTAATCACCTTCGAGCTTATGACTCCCCCGAGTGCGGAGCTGGTCGTATCGACAATTTGGGCGCTTCCCGTGACGGAAACTTGCTCGGCGACAGCTCCCACTGAAAGCGTCACATTCGCAACCGTGTTTTCCGTCACCAGTACCGTAAGGTCTTGGAGCAAGACACGACTGAAGCCTGCCTGCTCGACAGCAACCTGGTACCCTGAGGCAGGTTGAAGCAATGGAAATACATAAGTCCCGTCCGATCGGCTCTTTGTTTCTCTCTGAAGAGAGAGAGCGGGATTCGTTAGTGTGATGGTGGCGCCAGCGATTACGGCTCCGGTAGAATCCTCAACTGTTCCCTGAATTACTCCC
>Ga0265316_10007565_pt1 | contig 10222 bp, 4 predicted proteins | sample 4522metaG_FD_202092 | JGI IMG/M metagenome (GOLD analysis project Ga0265316, IMG submission 202092) | Rhizosphere microbial communities from Carex aquatilis grown in University of Washington, Seatle, WA, United States - 4-5-22 metaG | ecosystem: Host-associated > Plants > Roots > Rhizosphere >...
TACAATCACTGTAACAACAAAGGATGGGAATAAAACCGGAAACTGTACTATTACTGTTACACCCAAAACAGCTATAGAAACTATAAAAAACCAGGAAGTTGAGCTTTATCCTAATCCGGTATCCGATATCCTGTATTTTAAGAATCTTTCTGAAAGTTCAACTATAAGGGTTTTCAATATTCTGGGTAAATTGTTGCTTATTGTTACCGACCAAAATTCAATTAACGTAGCAGGGCTTAGCAATGGATTTTATTACGTAGAAATTTTAAAAGGAAATTCCAGTTCAATTTATAAAATAATTAAGGAATAAGTATAATATCCACAATCGCGTAGCTTGTGTTTTACCCTGAGGGTGTCCACAAAGTAACTGGTAGGCTCAAAAATATCGGTTCTTTTTAGACACCCTCTTTTTTACTTATTAAATCTGCTTTACATTTTATCAAAGGTATTTAGTCTATTATTGAGAATAACGTTAATCTGTCTGGCAAAAAACAATAAACTTGCATTTTGTCTTTCTCATAGTTGTTGCAAATATTTATATTTATTTTTCTTCTTAAAATTATAGATTAAAATAGCTATTAAACAATTTTAGAAATATTCCATCATATTAATCTTAAAATCCATTCTATTTTATCGTGCAATAAACTTTTATTCTTATTTACAATATATATGAAAGGAAACTTTATAACTACTTTATTAGTCCCGAGATAAGCTTAGCATTCTATTTAAGATCTTGATATTTATGTACATGAAAGTTAACATAAACTTAATTTGCTTAGAATGGACAAAATGTAATTGTTCAGGCAAGAATAGCATGAACATAAGAGTTAGCAATCCAAGTAATCTTTCTTAAGATTTTAAGTTTTTTAAACGTTATAAACCATTATTAAAAAACAAAATATAGGGCCTAAGACTTAATTTAAATTATTAACGTTAAAATTAAATCACTCCAAAGAAAACTTCTCAAAAAAGCCAAATATTTTGTAAATATCTTCCGAAATAAAGATTTAGTAACTATAATAAAATATTTACAATTTATTAACATTCATAATTCTAATTTTTAAGTATTACTTCATAATTAAATTATCCTTATTTTATTGTTAAGTTTTTATAGATTAAAAACTTAACCTAAACTTATTACCTTCTTAAATTGATTTCGAACTTCATTTTAGAAATTTGACCCGTATTTTTTTAACAATTAATTATTAATCCAAAACTTTTCTATTATGAAAAAAGGAAAACATTTATTAGCGGCTGCAATATTTTGTGCTGCTGCAGTAACAACAAGTTATGCCCAACCGGTTTTTCAAAGGGCAAACGAGAATTCTCTTGGTGAATTATGTGGTTGTCCCCACGTATCTGACAGGACAACTGTAGTTAACCTATCTACTTTAACAAATGGTGGCTCCGGAACCAATGCTCCAGAATTAAAAGCAAGTCAACATCTTACCTGCGATAAGATGTGGCTTCTTGATGAAAAAATTTATGTACCAAAGAATGATACACTTATTATTGATCCAGGTACAGTTATTAAAGGTGTAGCAACTCCTGGTCATCCTGAAAATGCTACTGCTCTTATAATTGAAAGAGGCGGTAAAATTTTGGCTAACGGACAAGCACAATGCCCGATAGTATTTACTGCACAGGAAGATCCTATGGATGGTACTTATTCATTGACCAATGTTGGCAAGTGGGGTGGTATTGTAATTTTAGGAACTGCAACAAACAACCTGGTACTTCCTACAAATAATGTTACTCTCGGAGCAGGCCATCTTTGTGTTGGCTATAGTGGTGTTGGTTATATTGAAGGTTTTGATGCATCTAATGGATTAAACCTTTTTGGAGCAGGAGATCCTGCATTTCCAACATTTAATGACAATGATAATTCGGGTGTATTCAGATATGTATCTGTAAGACATGCCGGTGCTATCCTTCAGATTGGTAATGAACTTAATGGAATTTCTTTAGGTTCAGTTGGACGTGGCACCACATTCGAACATGTTGAAGTTCTTGCAGCTGCTGACGACAATATTGAATATTTTGGCGGTACTGTTAATGTAAAGTATTGTTCAACTTTATTCGGTGATGATGACCAGTTTGATTATGATCTTGGATACTCAGGAAAAGCTCAGTTCTATTTTGGAATTAGTTCAGATAGCTTGAATACAGGTAATGTTCATACTACTGATAATGGTTTTGAATGTGATGCTGACGACAATAGTGCAGCTACAGCAACTTCTAACCATTCAAATCCTATTTTTTACAATATTACAATGGTTTCTAATGGTCATATTATGCCCAGCGCTGATAATACAGGCCCTGCTGCTATCCAGGCAAAGGAACTTACCGGAGGTCAGTTTTATAATTCACTTTTTGCAAACTGGAGATCAGGCTTGCATCTTTCAATGGCCAGATCAACAGCTACTCTTAAAGGCGATGCTTATGACCAATGGGTAAACGATCCTTCTCGTACTACTTACCTTTCTGACCATGGTCAAACTGGTATAGCACAGTTCCAGGCATTAAAAGTTAAACATAATATTTTTGTTGGTTGTGGTGCAAAAAATACTTTTGGTAATGGTAAACATTATCCGATTTCTAAAGGGACTATGTACGTTGGTAAAAATCCTGCTGTATATAAGAATTTTACACCTCCTTCAGCAGCAGATACCGCTCAGTTCTTTACAACTGACGATAACATTGCAGTAGAATCTTTAGCAGGTATTGTACCTACAGTGGCTTTTAACGCTGATAACAGTCAAATTACTCAAATGTACCATGTTATTCCTGTTACAAATGTAACTTCACCTGTAAGCGCTCCAAATGACGGTTTCTTTACACCTAATTGCTATTACAGAGGCGCATTTGACGGTTCGAAACAAAATCAATGGTTATCTGATTTTGCTCTAATTAATCTTCAAGGTACCTATGGAAATAATCCTACTGACATAAATCAGGATGGTGTTACAGACATTAACGACTTCCTAATTTTGGTATCAAAATTTGGACAAACTGATAATTAAAAATTCTTTAAAAATTAATACATATGAAAAATTTATTTATAGGTTTATTCCTTGTCCTTCTGTCATTTGCTTGTAGAGCACAGAATGGACTGGAAGGCATAGTGGTTGAAAAATACTATGTTTCCGATGCAAATGATGCTGCCTATGCTACATCTCAAGGTTATTCTCTTCCTATAGGCAGTGTAACATGGAGAATTTATGTTGACATGCTGCCAGGTTATAAATTCCAGGCAGCTTATGGTAATCCGACACATACATTATTAATGAACACAACGACTTCATTTTTCAATGATCCTAATTTTGGCGCTGTTACTCCAGCTTTCAGTTTGACAAATGATAAGAAAGGAACAGTAATGCTTGATTCCTGGTTATCAGTAGGTGGTACTTGCTCTGGTTATGTGGGTGTTCTTAAATCAGAAGATAATGGAACCGTCCTTACCTCAAATGGCAATACTGACCATCTCTTGAAAAATGCCGATCCTTTAGCAGGTTTACCGTTAACCTCTCAGGATGGTATGATAATAGGTACTGTTCCTACATTTGTAACAGTAGGTACTCTAGTAACAGATGTACTTAATGATGGTTCTGCTAATGGCAATACTCTCACAACAAACAACGGAGCTTGGTCGTGTCTTGCTGGTGCTCAGGGTCCAACTTCAAGTAACAGGGTTTTAATAGCCCAGATTACAACCGACGGTGTATTCCATTTCGATTTAAATATTCAGATTGGAACACCTTCAGGTGGAGCAGAAAAATATGTTTCAAGTAATCCACAATCCGGTGAAATTTATAACCCGGCTCTTGGACTTTCAAGAACTTTGAATCCTGTTCCTCAACATCCAATTGTTAGCTTATTAACACCACACAATAAGGATCATGCAATAACTGGTGATAATGTTCATTTTTCAGCTTCAGCTTCTGATGCTGATGGCACAGTCACACAAGTTGCTTACCTTGCTGATGGAAATCCGATACCTGGTGGCGTTATTACTACTGGTAACCCATGGGCATTTGATTATGCCGGTTTAGCTAATGGAACACATGTTATCACAGCAATTGCAACCGACAATGATAATTTAACAACAACTTCTGTTGCTGATACCCTTGTAGTTGGGCCACATCAGGCACCTCTAGTTGTAGCCATTGCACCTGTTGGCGCTATTGAAAAAGACTCTGTTGTATTATCAGCCAATGTAACTCCTTATGACGGTGCTACCATTAATTCAGTTCAATTCTTTGTTGATGGCGTTTCTAAAGGTGTTGATCTTACTTCTCCATATTCTGTAAAATATTTTGCAGTAAAAGGTGGCCATACATTATATGCTGTAGCAATAGACAACAGAAGTGCTAATAATATAGGTACTTCAGCTACTGTTAATTTTAATGTAGCAGCTAATCAACCACCTATCGTAAATAGCATAACAACTTCAGCAGTCAATGGTCAAATAATAATTAACCAGATCGCAACCATTACAACTAATGCTACTGATGCTGACGGCAATGTTGTTAAAGTTAAGTTCTTTGCCAATGGTGTAAATATTGGTTCAATAACAACTGGTCCTTTTGCTCCATGTTCAATCAATTACACACCTACTGTTGAAGCACCAATTGTTTTCTCTGCAAGAGCATTTGATAACAAAGGGGATAGTTCACAATTAGTAAGCACTCCAAGTATTGTTGTATTTGATCCTAATGCGCTACCTTATGAGATTAGCCAGGTTGTTCAAACATGTTTGCCAACTGATGCATGTATGCCTGTAGTTTCTAAGAAAGCTAATATGTCCAATGTTATTGGTTATGACGTTGTATTGAATTATAACAGTACAAAAGTAATGCCTACAGGTGCTATTACCGTATTTGATGACCTGATTGGAAGTGCAAGCCTTACTTCATATGTTACCAATATTGATACGGCTAACAGTTTGATGAATATATCAATATACTTAAATGGTAATGCTATTGCTACTACAAACTTCCATGGCGCTGGCCGTTTATTCTGTGCTGAATTCACCAAAACTGCCAATTTCCATTCGTATGATACTGTAAACTTTAGTATTTCAAAACTTGAAGAAAGTTATACAACCTCAGTTGTTGCAAAATCGGTTAAACCTGGTAATTTGATTACCTATAAAGACAGTTCATTCTTTGGAAACTTACAATTCTGGTATGGCAATATTCCTATTAAGTATGACATTGCTCATCCAAATAATTATTTGATTACAAATATTTATGGTTGCAGCAAAAATACCAATGCTGTACAACCAGACTTAAGTGGTAACTTCTTATATGATATTTGGAATGGAAGTTCACTTAAAATTGTAAGGGACATTGCACCTACAACCATTATGCATAGCGTATTAGACGCTGATGATGCTTTGCGCACAGCTAAAGTTGCTGCTAAAGATACCAAATTCTTTACTCCAAATATCTATCAAATGATAGCAATGGACGTAAATGCTGATGGTCTGATTAGCGCTGGTGATGCTTCGCAGATTAGTCAACGTGCAACAAACGTCATTCCTGAGTTTAAACAAGTATGGAATGCTTCTAACGGAAAACCTTCACACGATTGGTTATTTGTTAATTCTTCAACATTAGCAGGACCTGCATATCAGATTTCAACTACCTATCCTAATAGTGATGGTATTGGATATTCAAAATACAAAGTTCCTGTTGTTGATACCTGCCAGTCAGTTCCTGTTGCAAACTATACGGACTGCCCCTTAATCAGCAGTGATGTATATAAAGGTATATTGTTAGGTGATGTTAATGCTACTTATTACAGTATTCCAAATGATGGATTATTGAAGAGTGATAAGGAAATTACCAATGAAATTATATTGGACTTATCAAAAGCTATTAAGCTTAAAAATGGTGATATTAACGTTCCTGTTTCATTATCTGCCTCTGATCAAATTACTTCATTCGACTTTGACCTTTATGTTAATGCCGAAAAAGCAATTGTGAAGACTGTAATGAATCCTAATAATCTCGCTGGAAGCATTAATTATGTTGATAGTGTTAAGAGACTTGCAGTTTCGTTATATAGTATGGATCAGGTTCCTGCTAAGAATGCAATTTCAATCACCTTAACAAAGAAAAACAATGCTGTTTTGGCAAGCACTGATTTTACTGCTCCCTCATTGATTACAAAAATAAACGGTCAACCGGCCAACTTAAAAGTAGTTGCAGACGCTACCGGTATTGATGCAATCAATAACAGGACGGTAAAAATTTATCCTAATCCAGCTTCTGATAAATTGAATATTGAAGTTTCTGAAAATTCATTGGTTCAATTATGTGATTTAACTGGTAAACAGGTTATTTTGGAAGCTAAAGTAAATGCCAATTCAACACAAATTTTGAATGTACAAAATTTGACAACTGGCGTTTATGTTGTAAAAGTTTACAATAAGAATTATGTTAATATTCAAAAGGTTGTGATTACTAAATAAATTAGTTGAATCTAGCCCTTTAAAGGACTGTCTCTTTTTTTGTACTTTTGAGACAGTCCTTTTTTTATATCACAATTCTTCAAAATTTTTTTCTATAATTTAAATATTCTTCTTTTTCTTGTGCCCAACAGCTGATGCTTTGTTTTAGATATACTGGGGAATTCTTCAAGAGCTAATTTGGATAATAAAATACCTAATCCAACACGAACGCCAAATAATTTAATAAGAACCTGCAATATATCGATCTTCAAAAAGAATGAATTCTTTGTGAACTACAATTACATAATATTAAAGTAATTTTTAGTTAACACTTAGGAAAACCTTATAAATTAAATTTCAGTTAATATTGATCCAAAAAATTCATAATAGATTTTCTTCAGTTAACCAGGCAGTTTTTGTAAAATGTTTGAGCATATCAGAATTACTTAATTAATTATAAATCTAAAAGAAGCCATTTGAAACCAAGTAAATAAAAGAATATGTTGAAAAAAATGTTTATCTTATTGGTGTTTTATTTATTCATATTTTTTAACAAGGCAGGTGCTCAAACTTTCACCAACTATTCAACAGCAACTACTTCAACCGCTTTATGCAACAATCACATTCGATCCCTTGCAAAGGATAATCAAGGTAATATTTGGTTTGGGACCGGGGATGGAGTTTCAAAATTTGATGGCATTAATTGGACAACTTACACAACTTTAAATGGCCTTGTTGATAATGATGTTCAGGTAATTACTATAGATACACAAGGTAATAAATGGTTTGGTACCAGCAATGGAGTTTCAAAATTTGATGGTTCTAATTGGGCATCATATACTTTTACAAATGGTCTTGCTGATAATTATGTTTCTGTAATTGCTATAGATGCTCAAGGTAATGTATGGTTTGGAACAGATGAAGGTATAAGCGTTTTTAATGGTACTCTATGGAAAACTTATACTGACTCTGATGGACTTATTAATAATTTTATTCAGGCAATTACAATAGATAAACAAAGTAATATATGGGTTGGGACAAATAGTGGTGTCTCAGAATTTAATGGTTCCAGTTGGACTACTTATACTACTAACGATGGTCTTGCAGGTAATGATGTCCATGCAATTGCTATAGATGGTCAGGGTAATAAATGGTTTGGAACATCAGAAGGCGTTTCAAAATTTTCAGGCACAATTTGGACCAATTATACACAATCGGATAGCCTTGCTGATAATAATGTTACGTCAATTTCTGCAGATGCAAAAGGTAATTTGTGGTTTGGGACTTCAAAAGGAGTTTCAGAATTTAATGGCTCTAATTGGGTAACCTACAAAGATTCTGATGGACTAGCAAGCAATAAAGTCCAGGCAATTGTAATAGATGCAAAAGGTTATAAGTGGTTTGGAACCGATGGAAAAGGAGCTTCAAAATATACAGGTACTAATTGGACAACTTATTCTACTTTAAATGGGCTTTCAGATAACGATATCAGGACTGTAGTTATAGATGCCGAAGGCAACAAATGGTTTGGAACTTACGGAGCAGGTGTTTCAAAATTTGATGGCAATATCTGGAAAACTTATACCATTTCTGATGGATTAGCAAACGATACTGTTTTGGCTATAGCTATAGATTACCAGGGCATTAAATGGTTCGGAACTCAAAATGGGATTTCAAAATTTGATGGCAAAAATTGGTTAAAATTTACAACATCAGACGCGCTTGCAAACACAAATGTACTGGCAATTACTATGGGCACTGACAACAGTAAATGGTTTGGGACTTATTATAGTGGGGTTTCAAAATTTGATGATAATAATTGGTCAAGATATCTGACTATTGATGGCCTTGCAAGTAATTGGGTAAATGCAATTGCCATAGATAGTATCAGTGATTTATGGCCTTATGAATGGTTTGGTACTCAGGATGGAGTATCAAAATTTGATGACAAACATACCTGGGTAACATACACAAATTCTGATGGTCTGGCTGATAATAATATTCAGGCAGTTGCTATTGATGACCAGGGGAATAAGTGGTTTGGGACTTATGGTGAAGGAATTTCAAAATTTGATGATGAGACATGGACAAATTATACCCATTCCGATGGACTTGCAAATGATAATGTTCAGGCTATTGCAATAGATTCAAGAGGAAATAAGTGGTTCGGAACTTATGGAGGAGGAATTTCAAAATTTGATGGCTCAAACTGGTCTACTTTTACTACTTCAGATGGTCTTGAAGATGATGTTGTCCATGCCATCGCCATAGATACGCAAAACAATTTATGGATAGGAACTTACGGAGGTGTTTCGGAATTATCAGCTGCTATTACCGGAATAAAGAATATTAAAAATGAAAATGTTTTACGAATTTATCCCAATCCTGTTAAAAATTTATTGAATATTAAATTTTCAGGTAAAATTGGAACATTTCAAATTATTGATATTTCAGGGAAAATTCTAATACAAAATCAAGGTAAAGAAAACACAGTTTCAATTGATATATCTGGCCTAGAGAATGGAATTTATATTGTTAAGGCAAGTCTAAATAATCAGGTATTTACTAAAATATTTATGAAGATTTAGATTTCGAAAAAAAACTAATCTTCTAATTTTAAAATTGTAAAAAATTAGAAATAAAAGTAAATTACATTTTGAATCAATCCCATATTTTTAATAATTCATTAACTTAAATTTTATAAATAGTTTACGTTGCTCAATTACTTTTACAATGCAAATGTTATAAAATATATTACTCCATTTGTAAATGCCTGCGAATGCTAACTTCAGATTTGGGAAGTAATAGTTGGTTGGTTTATAAAAAAGTTACTACTAGTTTTGGAACGGTTAGTTGAGGAATAAAACAAATGGAAAATTATTTCAAGTGAATTTTTAATTGTCGAAAGCTATCTTTAAAAGGATGGCTTTCTTTTTTTTATGTTACCGTTGTAACCTTAGTGGGATGTTATTCAAACTTAAATTCAGGATTATATTAACCTAAATATAAAAAAGCTCCAATAGTTTTACTATTTATTATTTCACCTCCTACTTCATTTCGGATCGCTTCAAGAAATTCAAGACTTTCTGAAATAACAACACGGCTATTAAAATCATAGGTTTTTTTACCTTTTTCGTCTTTTGAAGTATCAATAAAAATTTTCTCTTTTTCCCGAATTACCTCAAGTAACAAATCTATCCTATCGTCTATGCGGGCAAGCAAATCAGTTTTCATATCTATTCATTTTAGGAATTAATCTTTAAAGATATGACACTTCTCTTGCTTCACTGTTAACTTATTATTAAGATAATGTTAAGTGAATAATTATTGGATTAAAAATAAACTACACCGCCGCAAGCGGATAGTCGTCAGGCTAATGTTTGTAATTATCTGATTTATATTTTTTTGAATCTCAATTTGCTAATTTCAATTATATTAGCAGTATGACAATGATATTTTTGTTCATTACTTTTTTTATGTTACTTTTTGTCGTCACAAAAAGTAACATAAAAAGACTTGACTGTGTGAACTCGTTCCGTCTCGTCCCTCGACTTCACTCAGACAGCACACAGTCGACAAGGAATGCTATTTTACGCTTCGCGATGCTGAGATTTAAAGTATCTGGTTTAATTTATAAGTTACATGAAATCTTGTAATTTTAACTGAAGCCTCTAGTTTGCAGTTTCCCAATACCATTCGCCTTTTGGCGGATGGAGAGCGCTGGCAGGAAAATTTTGCGCGCCATGGGGTAAGCTTGTGGGTGGA
>Ga0265316_10007570_pt1 | contig 10215 bp, 7 predicted proteins | sample 4522metaG_FD_202092 | JGI IMG/M metagenome (GOLD analysis project Ga0265316, IMG submission 202092) | Rhizosphere microbial communities from Carex aquatilis grown in University of Washington, Seatle, WA, United States - 4-5-22 metaG | ecosystem: Host-associated > Plants > Roots > Rhizosphere >...
GCGGCATGCCCTGTGGGCGATCGCTGCCGGCAGCTCAATACAATGTTACAGCTTGACGGCGAACCAGTGGTGGCCCTGAGTTCTATGCCACTGCTCTGTCCCTCAAATGCGGCGCGTACTTCTGGTCGGAGCCGGCAATGTGCTTCTCCAGCCAATCCTTGAGGAAATGGAGAAGCTGGACGGTTATGGTGGCGCGCCCGGCCACGAGTTCGGCCTGAAACGCCAGGACCTGTTTGGTGAGAGCCTCATGTTCGGCCCGGTGCGCGGCCAAGCCGGGAAAGTCGTGCAGGCGCATGAGGCGTTCCTCGTGGGCAAAATGGACGGACGTGTATTGCACCAGGCGGTCCAGAATTCGGGACGTTGCGGCCTTGCCCTGGCCGGTGGACATAGCAGCGTAGAGTTCGCCGGCGATGCGGAACAGATTCTGATGTTGCCCGTCGATGCTCGGGATTTGCACGCTGTACTGGGGTTTCCATTCAAACATACCTAACAGATCGGCCAAACACGACCGCAACAATAGGGCCGGCGCGGGGGGACCGGAAGCGGCGGGCGGGCGGGGCGTTTGGCAGAGCAAGTGCCGGGGGGGGCGGGGGGGTATGGCGGCGCAGGGGACCGGAGGCGGCGGGCGGGCGGGGCGTTTGGCGGAGCGAGCACCGGGAGGGGCTATGGCGGCGCAGGGGACCGGAAGCGGCGGGCGGGCTGTCCCACGCTAGAATCAAGGATGTGCGGATCCTGCTATTCAGCGGCAAGGGAGGGGTGGGCAAGACCAGCCTGGCCGCCGCCACCGGCCTCCAGCTTTCCCGGCTGGGCTACCGCACGCTGGTGATGAGCGTCGACCCGGCCCACAGCCTGGCGGACGCGTTCGACCTGGAAACCGGCCTCTTCCATGGCAAGACCGGCGACCCGTACCCGATCGACGACCGGCTGGCCATCCACGAGGTCAACATCCAAAAGGAGATTAAACGCCACTGGAGGGAGATCTCGTCCTACGTGATCTCCGTGCTGCGCACCACGGGCATCAGCGACGTGGAGGCCGAGGAACTGGCCATATTGCCCGGCATGGAAGAGCTGAGCGCCATGATGTACGTCAACCAGTTCCGCCGCGAGCAGCGCTACGACGTGATCGTGCTCGATTGCGCCCCCACGGCCGAATCCATGCGATTTATCAGCATGCCTACCACGCTCGATTGGTACATGAAGCACATCTTTCCGTTTCAGCGCGGATTCCTGAAAGCCGTGCGGCCGCTCGCCAACCGGGTCTCGCCCGTGGAACTGCCCGCCGACAGCTATTTCGCCAACATCCAGGAGCTGTTCGGCAAGCTGGACGGCATCGACGCGCTGCTGGAAGATCCCCACATCACCAGCGTCCGGTTGGTGACCAATCCGGAGCGCATGGTGCTGCGCGAGACCCAGCGCGCCTTCGTCTACTTTTCGCTGCACGGACTGGCGGTGGACACCGTGATTGTGAACCGCGTGCTGCCCGCGGTGGTGACGGACGCCTATTTCGAGGAATGGCGCGTTTCGCAGGGCCGCATTCTGGAAGAGATTGAAGCATACTTCGCGCCCGTGCCCCTGAAGCGCGTGCCGCTGTTTACGCACGAGGTGCTGGGCCGCGAGCGGCTGGAGGAACTGTCGCGCACCTTGTACGGCGAAACCGAAGATCCGGCGGTGGTGACCCGCACGGAGGCGCCCTACAGCTTCACCAAGGAAGACGGCCATTACCAGGTGCGGATTCATCTGCCCTTCGCCGTGAAGGGCGAGGTGGGCCTTTTTAAGAAGGGCGACGAGCTGGTGGTGGAGGTAGGCACGCTGCGGCGGCACATCGGGCTGCCGACGTCCATGGCCGCCCTTTCGCCGGCTCGCGCAAAGTTGGAGAATAGAATTCTGACGGTGGAAATGAAGGAGGCATGAAAATGGAAGCCAAGACCGGTGACGAATCCGCTTCGGGCTGTTTCCTTTGCGAAACCGCGCTGCCGCTTCTGGAACGTTGCTTCGGCGAAGCCACGCTCAAACACTTCCGCGCCTCGCGCATCGAGTTTCTGAAGGGCGTAAGAAGCCTCCTCGACGAGCGCATCGCGCAGTTATCGAAAGAGCCGGAGCATAAGGGCACGCACGTGACGGTGGAGTAGGGGGAGCGGCGGCGGCGTGTAGAACTTGAGACCTCGGCATACGGCGAGCGCGACCGGGGGGTCGCGCGCGGACCAGGGGGTCCGCCCCACCTGTTTGGGGGTTGGGGGACATCTGGATTTGCGGCGGACGGGGCCGTCTTATTGCGTGCCGCTCTTCTTAGGTTCCGGGACGTCCAGTTCCTTCAGCAGCGCGGTGGTCTTATAGATTTTTCGCAACGCCTCCACAATTCCCTGGGAGGCTACATGTACCGCGCGCGCCACTTCGTCGGTGTACATGTAAGTGGAAGGCAGCGCCTCCAGGTTGGCGTCGAATACCATGCCTACTAACTCGCCTTTCTGATTGACGGTCGGGCTGCCCGAATTCCCCGAAGATATGTCGCAGGTGCTGACGAAATCGTAGGGCACCACTAAGTCGAGACTGGCTTTCCCATCTATCCATCGCTGCGGCAGCTTGTAGGGCGGCTGATCGCCGGACAGGTGGAACAAACCGCCGAAGGTGGTGGCGAACGTCACCGCGGCCTCGGTGCGGTCGTGGTAGGCCTTGACTACACCGAAGGCGACGCGCGGAGTGGAAGTGGCGTCGGGATAATCGGCCGCGCCGAAGAGGCGGAAGCGGTACTGGGCGATGCGCTCGGCCGCCGACGCTTCGAGCGATTCGATGGTCTCCTGGTGCTTCTTGAGCAGCTTGCGCGCAGGGTCGTCCAGCAGGCGGGCCAGGCGGATCATGCCGTCCTCGGACGCCATTACCGCCGCGTGGCTCGCGGCCAGCCGCTTGCGCTCCGCCACGTCCGCCAACTTACTCGAGTGTACGTACTCTTCGGCCATCTGCTGCGGCGTCTTAGTTCCCAGGATGGCCTTGAGCGGCGACTCCTTATCGCCGAGCGCTTTGATCTCTCCCAGGTAGACGGTCAGCATGCTGATTTCGAGGGCGTCGTCAATCGGCGCGGGCGCATACAATGCCGCTTCCGCCGACGCCAGCGCGGTGTCGCGGTATTCCGCGAGGCGCTGATCGTTGGGCTTGGCCCGCTCTTCGCTGAGGCGCACCACCTGCCGCGCGATGCGGAACAGCGTGGAGCCTTCCGCCGCGGGACGCTCCAGCACCTGGAACGGCTTCTCAAAGGGCGTCCAGGTCTTATAGGCCGTTGCTATGTCGTCCCACATCTTACCGGCTTCCGTGCCCAGCTTGGGGTCGTGCTCGACAGCGGTGCGCAGCCGCTTCTCGAAATTCACTTTGCGGATGAGAATGCGTTCGTCGCGCAGGCCGATCAGCAGGCCGGCATCGTACTTGTAGGACATGCCGAGTGACGAGAAAACCGGCTCGGCGATGTGACGCTCTTCGTCGTTCTTGGGCACGAAGCTGCGCAACGTATCGATGCGCGTGGCCACGCGGGAGACGGCCAGCGGGAGCGACGTGTCGCGGTAGTAGGTCAATTGCGCGCTGGTGTCGAGACGTGAAGTAGCGCCGGGGCTGCCGGCCACGAACAGCATGCCTGTGTCCTCAACTCCTTCGGCGCTCCACTTGAGGTAGTGCGGCGTGTCGGCCGGCTTACCCTGCTGGTAAGCGCGCAGAAAGGCGATGGGCATTTCATACCGCTGGTAAGTGAAGATAGCCGCATCGCCGCCGAAGGTAGCCATGGCCAGCTCCGGAGCGAACACCAGCCGCAGATCGCGGTAAGTCTGATATTGGTAGAGGTCGTAGCGCTCGCCGGAGGACAGTTTGACTACCGTGCACGTGTTGCCCGTTTTGTCGGCGCAAGCCTTCTCCAGGCGCGCGATGGCGGCATTGCGCTTTTGCAGAGTGTCGGCGGCCTTCTCCGCGGCCGCCGCGGCTTTGGCGTTCTTAGGCGCTTCTTTCACCGGCTCCTTGACCTGGGTGGTGACGTTTTCCATGGCGACCAGAACGCTCGCTTCCAGGCCGGGGCAGGGCAACTCGACGGCTTCGGTGGCCGCGTAGAAAGCCTCTTTGTCATAGTCGTGCGGCGGCGAGTTCGCTTTGGAGATGCAATCGGCCACGGTAGCGCGATCGGTGAGGATGAGCCCGTGCGCCGAGACCAGCGAGCCCGAATTGGCGCCGATGCGCAGGGAGCCGAGCCGCAGGCTGTCCAGGAACTGGTCGGAGACGTCGAAATCGCGGCTCTTTTTGACCTGGTCTTTGGGAAACTGATTGAAGAGCCACATACCCTCGTCAGCCGCCACGGGCAGAGCGAGGGCGCACAGCAAAAGCGCACCGGGGATTTTCATGAGAACTCCAGGATATCTTGGTTCCGTTGGGAGGCCCAAATAGTTCCTAAACCTGCGGGCCGCGTGGGGGACGGCGGCCACGTGGGGGGCGGCGGGCCGCGTGGGGGGCGGCGGGCCGCGTGGGGGGCGGCGGCCGCGTGGGGGGCGGCGGGCCGCGCTGGCGCGGCGCCATGGCTGTTCACGGCGGGCTCCGGAACCGCCGGCCGTTCGATGCCAGCTCAGTACTTCAGGTTCGCGCCGAAATCGGGTAGATGTTCCCTGCGCACGGTCTCCGACCAGGAGTCCAGAAGCTGAGCGTGGTTCGCCCAGAACACTCTGCAGAGGCTGAAGAACTCCAGCACCGCGTCGCGCTCTCCTCTGTCGAGTAGCTCTTTCGCCAGCGACATGTTTGGCCCTAAGGAATTCAAGGCCGCGCTGCCGGGAGTCTTGCCGGACGCGATGAGATACTGCTTTGCCGCAGCGACATCGCCGTTGCGCAATGCCACCAGGCCCAGAACCGTGTTGCAATTGAAGATCGCATCGGGGCCGGGGCCGCTGGGCTGGTTGAGAGCCTCCTGGGCGTAGGCGACTGCCTGGTCCAGAGAGCCGGCGGCTAGCGCCGCCTTGGCCAGCGCCGGGAGCGCAAGCCTACGCCCTATTCCCCCGGGGAAGTCACGATCCTCCTGCATGTCCGCTAGCACCTGCTCGGCAGACCGCGGCCATTGGTTCTCGAGTGCGCGTAGCCGCTGCCTGGCTGCGTCCTCATCGGAAAAGACGCGCGGCGTAAGCCGTTTTCCGGGGGTCGGGAAGCTTGTGGTCGCCGCCGTGAGCGCACAGACTGGCTGACCATATCGAATAGCGGGCCGATATTTGAAGTGCAGGACGGCATTGATGGCAGGTTGGCGGAGGATTTCCAGCCCACTGAGCGCCTCCGCGCCAGTGACCCGTCCGTCCGGGCCAACCGTTACCAAAGTCCTCACCGACTCGAAAAACGCCCCTTCCTCACCGAACAGGCTGTACGCGGACTCCGGAAGCGCGAGCTGCACTTGAAAGAAAACAGGTAACAGATCGGGCACGTACGCTTGCGGTTCACAGGGAGTAGGGGCTGCCGCGGGGGCGGATTCGACGGCGTCAGGTGCCGGAGCGGCCGGAGCCTCGGGAGCCGCCGCTGCAAGCGCAACTGGCGCCGCCGTCGGCGCGAGGGACGCGATCGCCGTCGAGACCTGCGGGCGCGCGGTGAGCGGGAACGACACGAGGGCGAACCAGCCGGCGAATGAGTTCAACGCCTGTTTCCAGGGCGCAGACTCGTCAAGCCGTCTGGCATCGAGCGAGAGCCGGCGGTAGCCTCCGCCCGCCCCGCTTGACAACACTACCTAATTAGTACTAAAACTCTGTCATGCTGCGTTTTCTTTGCGTCTGGCTCGCGGCCGCCTCCGGCTGTCTGGCGCAGGATGAAAAACCCGCGCCCACCATTCCCGACCTCCTCCAAACCGGGCAGGCTGCTTACATGCATGCCGATTATGAAGCCGCGCGCCAGTCGCTGCTCCAGGCTTGGGACCTGGCGCAGCAAACGCCGCCTGACGACGCAGTCCGCTACGACGTGCTCAAGCGGCTCTCCGCCGCGCGCGCCGCCGCCGACGCGTTCGCCGACGCCGACGACTTCCTGCAACTGGCTATCTCCTGGCGCGAAACCAACCTCGGAATGAACGACCCTAAAATCGCCGACGACGTGCTGCTTTCCGTGGCCTACTGCCGCGGCATGAAAGATTACGACCGCGCGCTACTCATCATGAACCGCGTGGCCGGCCTGCACGTGGCGGCCAACGTGGCCGCCGGTCAAACCCGCGCGGAAGCCTATAACAGCATCTCCGTGGCCGGCGATTTCAGCCGCATCGGGCAGATCCAGACGGAGCTGAACAAGCCGGAAGCTGCCGCGTCCTCGCTTTCGACCGCGATCGGCCTTCGCACCAAACTGCTCGGCGCGCTCGAACCTTCGCTGGTCTACGACCTCGACCGCCTTGGCAACCTGCAGATTGCCCTGCGCGACTACGACAAGGCGGAGGGAACCTATCGCCACGCCCTGGTGATCCGCGAAACGCTCTACGGCAAGATCAACGCGGATCTCATTGCCACCGTCGACGGCCTGGCCTACTCGCTGTTCGGCCAGAAAAAATACGACGAAGCCGAGGCCGCCTACCAGCGGCTGTTGACGCTGTGGATCGTGTCGGCCGGCGGGGAGACGCACCCCATGGTGGCCATCGCGCTCGACAAGATCGCGGTCTTCTACTCCTCCCAGAAGAAATGGGACCAGGCCCGCGAAGCTGCCACGCGGGCCAACGCCATCCGCGCGTACCTGCTGGCCGACGGCCTTTCGGGAGAAGCCACCCAGCGGATCGACGAAGGCAAGCTGGCGGACGCCATCCCGCTCTACCAGCGGGCTCTCAAGGTGCTCGATGTCCCCAACCCCATCTACGACCAGCAGCGCGCAAAGATCGCGGGCAGGGAGAAGGAATTGGAAAAGGCGGTGAAGAAACCGCCGTCGCCAACTCCGCCAAAAGGATCCGCAAAGATCTAAGCAGTAACCGGCGCGCGGCTCAATAGCCGGTTTGGAGGTAACTGCCGGGGCTCCGCATCATCGCGCGACTAATCGCACCGGGCCGAGCAAGCCGGAAACCGGCGGCGAGAACACACCGCGGGCCCTCAGTTCCGCACGCACGGCACCACCTGGGGCGTTGAGAGCCGTGGCCGAACCGGGAGGGCCGACCTGGCCGGCTCGCCCGCCTGATGCAGCCGGCGCGGCGGCGGCCGGTGCCGCACCCGCAGAGCCTCCGCGGCCCGCGGGGGTCGAGTACACGTTGATCTCCAGATCGTTGGAGCCGGATTGCAAAGAGGCGGTGATGTCCCATCGGTAGGGCTGCCAGGCTTGCGCTTCGAAGACCGCTCCGTTCACACGGACGCGGGCGTAATCGCGAACATCCGAGATTTCCAGATAGACGTGCTTCCCGGCGGGCACCGCGGGAGCGGTGAAGCGCTTGCGATAGATGGCCGGGCCGGCGAAGGATGGCGCGCCCAGGTCCTGCCACGATTTCAGAGGCGTGGTCAGGTGTTGGCCGTTCAGGTCAAGCGTCCAGTCTCCGTCCAGTTCCGTCAGAGTGCTGCTCGACAACAAGGACGGTTCGGGAGCGAAAACCTGATCCGGAGATGCCCCGACGACGATGAGTTTCGCTTCGTAGGGCTCTAGCACCAGCGGAAGGCGCGTGGAATCGCCATCGGCCGTGGCGCCCGGCATCGGGTGAATCATGTTCGTGCCGAGATCCCACGCCGTGGCTAGGCCGTGGCCGGCGACGGTCGCGGTGCGCGATTCCTCTTTGCCGCTCTCATTGAAGAAGAAGTACATTTCGGCGTCGCGCCAGCTCCGGTGCATGTAAGTCAATCGCGGGAACGCGGCGTCCAGTTTCACATCCGGTTTGGGCAGCGCAGCGAGCACGCGCGGCGTGATGTCGCCGGAGGGTTCGACGAGGGTGGCGAAGCTCAGATCGGGCGCGCCCTTGGCATTCAGGAACGTCTTGTCAACAACGAGAGTGGGAGTCTTGCCCACGAAAATCAGCTTGCCGCCGGCTTTGACGAAGGCTTGAAAACGCTCCAGGCCGGTGCGCGTAATCACCGTTGAGGACGGCACCACGATGGCCCGGTACACCTGCCCGCTGAGATTCTTGAAGCCGCCGTCCGCAATGGTGGCTACCGAGCTGAGCGACTGCTCGTCGAAGTAATCCCAATCCACCTGGTGTTCGAGCAATTGCCAGCCGAGCTTGGTGGTGGCGCGGTCGGCCTCTTCGTCGCCGAGCCACATGCTGTTGGCGGGGTGGTACAGGCCCACCTGCGCCGCGGGACGGCCGATAGCCATCAGATAGCCGGCCCGGTTGGCGTAGCGCGCGAGCAGCGGGGCCGCGGGCGGCGCGTTGATCTGGCCGGCACCAGGCTGATACTCCATTCCGTTGCGCACCAAAGGCAGGCGAAGCTGCATCGCATTCACGCCCCTTACAAGCTGAAAATCCAACTGGAACTTACCATCGATGCCGAGACCGCCGCCTTCCTCGGCCCAGACCTTGGGCTTGCCGAACAGGTGCGCGGCAGAGGAGGCCAGCTTGGGAAAATTGTTATTAACATCCCACGTGCCGTCCGGTATGTGCACGGTAAGTGGGAGTAACTGGCTCAGATTATCGATCCCCGGCACCTGTACGTGGCGCTCATCCCGGAAATAGTCGCCCTCGGTACGAGTAAGATGCATCATGACCTCTTCGCCGACTAAGTGCACCAGGTACTCCATGTTATTCTTAGCGCACCAGTCGGCCTGCACGCCGAAGAAGCTGTCGCGGAAGATAGCGCTCCACACGTCGTAATAGTCGGCTTTGACGCGGCGGGCCTCATCGGAGAGAGGGCCGGTGAAGAAGAGGGGCAGGTAGGGCTGAAGGTCGTAACCTTTCTGCTTGCGGAACTCGGCGAGCAGCGCGGGAGTCCAGGGGATGGCGCTGGCGTAGTCCGGTTCGTCGCCGAAGAAACCCAAAACGGTAGTGCCGAACTGGTCGCCGAAGAGCTTCTTATAGACCTCGTGAGTGGTGGACAGGAAGGCGCGGGTGGCGTCGGGATTGAGGTAATCGATCAAGGGATAGCGGGCATCCTTGTTGTAAGTGCCATCCTCGCGGTTGATGTAGCGGGTGGGGGAGCTGCGGTAGACGTGGCGCACGAACACGACGTCCCAGAGCCAATTCGGAGTGTAGGGGTCGGACCCGGTATTGGGCGCCGTCCATTGGAACTGGCCGTTCGCGGGCATGGGGAGCACGGTGGTGGTGTGGTCGGAGCCATTCTCCACGTACACTCCCAGGGTGCCGGGCGGCAGGGGGATGGAAATACTCTGGCCCGCGGCGAGGGAGACGCGGGTATCGGCGACGATGCCCTGCATGACGAACTGCGGAAACTTTTCGCCGATCAGTCCTCCGGCAAAGCCGCTGGGGTAGGTGCCTTCGTCGGCGATCCAGACCTTCATGCCGCGCTTGCGGGCCTCATCGACAGCGAACTTCATGAGGTCGAAATATTCGGGCGAGAGGTACTTGGGGGTCATGCCGCGCGCGGGGCCGAAGTTCACCACGTAGACGTCGTTGGCCACGAGCGAATCGAACTCCTGGACGATTCTTTCGCGGGTGAGCGCGCCGCCCCAGATGGCCCAGTGAATGGCGCCGTATTCGGGCGGCGGGGTCCGGAAGTTGGCGGCCGCCTCGCGGACGGTAGGCACGGTCAACTGTTGCCAGGGCCTTTGCGCCATGGCCGCGAACGAGGCCAGGGAGAGGAGGGCAAGGAGCTTTGCGGGAAGCTTTCCGGCTGTTCTGTTCATATCAAGAACATAATAGCTCTCGGCTATGAGCGGTCAGCTATCAGTTAAACCATCGTCGGGGTGAGCGCCGGGTGGCGGCTGGAAGTGTTGTGTCCAGGAAATAGCTGGACAAGCGTTCGGGGCTCTTGTGGGGCGGACCCCTGGGGGCACCCGCCAGGTCCGCCGGCGCCCTCGTCGGCCTTTCTCGATTATGACGCGATGAGCTTGATGGTCGCGAACAGGCCGGCCAGGGGGCCGGCCGCGGACCTGGGGGTCCGCCCCACAAGAGCTTCAAGAGCTTCAAGAATCTGTCCAGTTATTTCGTGGACACCACCCGGGTGCTTCGGGGTGGGCGCCGGGGGTCGGAGTGTTGAAAGCTGATAGCTGACACGCTGACCGCTGACGCTCACTTCGTTACAATCGGTAGCAGATGTCTACCGTGTATCGGCGCTTGCAGAAGCATTTGGATCGCATGCCGGTCGGCTTTCCGCCCGCGCC
>Ga0265316_10007571_pt1 | contig 10215 bp, 1 predicted proteins | sample 4522metaG_FD_202092 | JGI IMG/M metagenome (GOLD analysis project Ga0265316, IMG submission 202092) | Rhizosphere microbial communities from Carex aquatilis grown in University of Washington, Seatle, WA, United States - 4-5-22 metaG | ecosystem: Host-associated > Plants > Roots > Rhizosphere >...
TGATAGTGCTGGTCCAGGAATCCGCTATGCGGAACTGGCCGTGCAGGTGGGCGAGACCGGCGCAGCCGTGACCGAGTTCCGCGAGGCCGCCAACCTGCTCAAGGCGCAGGGAAGGAGCGATGAATTCACCCGCGTGGCGGAGCGAATCCTGTACTACGAACCCCAGGATCTCGCCCTCGGCATGGAAGTCGCGGCCAGCTACCTCGAACGCAACAACGCCCGGGCTGCGCTTGCCCGGCTGAAACCGTCCTTTGAGGCCAATCAGAACGATCCGGCGGTACTCGACCTTCTGGCCCGCTGTTTTGAGCAACTGGGGCAGCCGCACAAGAGCCTGCCAGTGCTCAAGGAGCTGTGCCGGATCTACGCGAACACCGGGCGAATGGCGGAACGCAACCAGGCCATCCAGCGCGCCCTGGCGCTTGACCCGAATGATCCCGAGATCTGCGCAATGTTGGGGCGTGGCGCACCCGAAGCCGGCCGCGCACCCGCCACCGTCATCCCCTTGCATCGGGTGCTGCCCACCCCGTCTGCGGATCTCCCGCCTCCGGCGGCCGCGGCGCGATCCACGGCGATCACCTTCAGCGAGCTGGAGGTTCCGGCGGCGCTGCAAAACAAGTACAAAACGCCGTCCCCGGATGATGTTCCGAGCGCGGCAGACCGAATGGCCATTGCTTCGGGCCTGGTGGAAAGGCCGGAAGATGACGCCGAGATCAAGCGCGTCCTGGCCGAGGCTGATGTCTTCGTGAGATACGGCCTGGTGGAGCGGGCCGCCGAGCACCTCCGGCGCGTGTTCGAGCGGGTTCCCACGCACTTCGGCGCGCACGAGCGGCTGGCCGCCGTCTTGGCGCAGCTTGGACGCAAGGCCGAGGCCGCCGCAGAGCTTGAGGTTCTCGCCCACCAGCTCTTCCCCTCCAACCGCGCCGAGGCAGCTATCTATGCGCGGCGAGCGCTGGAGATGAACCCAGAATCCCGACGGGCGCAGGAAGTACTGGCCGCGGTGGAACGAATGACACCGGGGGCGGTCGTGTCCCCGCCCGTGCCAGCCGAGGAAATTGAGCCCCTGCTGGAAGTCACGCCTGAACCAGAGACGCTGAGTAGCGGCGAGATCGAACTGCTTGGCGAGGGCGCGATCGCTCCAGACCAGACAGACAGCGACACCGGCGCGGTGGCAGCGCTGGCCGAGGCCTTCGGCAGTGCCGAGAGCGACGCGCAAGCACAGGCCGACAGCTTCGAGCACGACGCCACGCCCGCCACGCCTGACTCGGGACCGCAGCTGGAAGAGGAATTTGCGGCGGTAAGCAAAACCGCACGGCCGGCCAGTCCGGACAATTCGGGGGGGGCCTCCGACGCCGTGTTGGACGACCTGGAGCAGGTTGATTTCTTCATCGAGCAGGAGTTGGTCGAGGAGGCGCAGGGCTTGCTCGACGATCTCGAGCGCCGCCATCCTGGTCACGCCCTGCTGGCGGACCGACGAGAGAAGCTGGCGCTCCTCAAGCGAGACTCGGTTCCCAAGGAGCAGACGACGCCCGAGGTGACCACGCCGATGATCATCGAGTCAAGTCTGATGCCGCAAGCAGCCAGCAGCGCTTCCGGCGCCACGGACTTCGATACCGAGGCTGACCTCGGCCTGATGAACAAGACAATGGAACGTCATGATCTTGCGATCCAGCACTTCAGGGCGCTGCTCGGCGATCCCAAGCGCGAGGTCTTCGCGCTCACTATGATCGGGGAAAGCCACGAAGCCATGGGCAGCCATGCGGAGGCCATCCGCTGCTTCCAAGATGCGCTCAAGAGTCCGCGCGCCACCGAGGTCGAGGCCACGCAGCTCTACTTCCTTCTCGGCAATGTTTTCTATGACACCGGCGACCGTGCCGAGGCCCTCTACTACCTTGAACGGGTGTCCAAACGCGACCCGACCTTCCGTGACGTTCAACGTCGACTGGCGGCGTTAAAGTCGCGCGGTAGCCCTCACTAATCCTATCGCCGACATAAAGCCTGCACATCACCTCGCACGGTGCTTGGTTTCCCGCGCGGGTGATGTTAGCGTCGGCATTCTTGCTAACAGCGTCATCTTGTCCAGTCCTAGCTTGACCGACGCCATCGCCTGATTTCCCGGAGGGCCCGAAATGCCCAGCGAGCGCGAGTACGAACAGGTCTTGCAAAACGAGCCCGCCAACGGCGACGCTTTCGTAGCGTTGCGCAAGGCGTACCGCGAGTCGAGTCGCTTCGACAAGCTGGTCACGCTCTACGAAACGCGTGCCCAGGCCATCGACGACCAGGCCAAAGCGGCTGAGCTCTTCTACCTGGCGGCCGAAGTCCGCCTGGACCACCTCAGCGACACCGCCGGCGCCGAGGCCGATCTGGCCCATGCCGTGAGCCGCGACGCCGGCCATCGCAAGGCGGCCAAGCGACTGAAAGACGTCTACCGCGAGCAAGGCCGCACCGACGAGTACCTGACCATGCTCGAAATGGAGGCGGTGGCGGTGATGCGCGCCAAGGACACGGAACGCATCGATGAGCTGAAAACCGAAGCCGAGCAAGCCGCTGGTCAGGAGATTCAACGGATCGCGCGCGCCGTGGCCACTCCTGCTCTGCGCGGCAGCATCACCACCGCCAACCTGAAGATGGTGGAGCAGGCGCGAAAGATCTTCGCCGCCATCGGCGAGTACCAAACCGCGTGCCGCCTCTACGAACTGGAACTGGCGGCGACGACCGACCCCAAGCGGCGGGCGAACCTGATGTTCCGCCTGGGACGCATGCTGGCCGAAAAAGTTGGCGATCTCCAGCAAGCCGCGCAGAAGCTGAGCGATGTGGTGCGGCTCTACCCGCGCGACGACAAGGCCTTGGATGCGTTGGCCGCGGTTTTTGCCAATCCCCAGTGGACCGGCGCGGATGGGCCGGAGCGCGCCGCAGGCCTGTACACCCAGATTGCGCGGCGCCGGCACGAGGCGGGCGACATCGACAATGCCGTAGCAGCCCTGCGCAAGGCCCTGGCCGCGGTACCCGCCCATGCCGAGGCCTCCACGCTGATGGAGCGCGTGCTGACCAACGCGGGCCGCTTGGCCGACCTCGACCGTTTCCTGCGCGAGCGCGTGGCCGCGGTGGGCACCGACCAACAGAGGATCGATGTGCTGTTCAAGCGGGCCCAGCTGGCCCGCACCTCGCTCAACGACATGGCCGAGGCCATGCGCATCTACCAGGAAATCGTGGCGCTGGAGCCGCCGGGCGGGACCGCGTCGCAAGAGCTGGCCACGCTCTACCTGGATCGGCAGGACTTCGGCAAGCTGGCCGAGTTGCGCGAGCAGCAGCTCACCCGGGCCACCGACCCGGAATTTCGCCTCAGCCTGCAGCGCGAACTGGCCGCCCTGTACCGCGATCGACTGGGTGATCGCGAGCAGGCCGCGGTGTATCTGCACGCCATTCTGCAAACCCGGCCGAGCGATCCCGAGGCGCTGCGGGCCTACGCCGAACATTTTCGCCAGCGCGGGGCCTGGCGCGAACTGGCCGACGTTCTGGAATTTGCCCTCAATCACGACCTCTCGAAGGGTGCCGCGGTCGCCGAACTGCTGCCCCGCCTGGAGGAAGTGGCGGTCATCGCTGAAACCAAGCTGGGCGACGTCGATCGCGCCCTGGCGGTTTGGCGGCGCATGTCCGAACTCGACCCCAGCTACCAGCGGGCGCGCGAGGCATGCAAGCGCATCCTGCAGAAAGCGGGCCGCTGGGAAGAAATGGCGACCTTGCTCACCGAGGACGCGGCTGCCAGCGATCCCGAGGCCCGGGCGGAGATTCTGCGCCGCCTGGCCCGGCTGTACCTCGACAAGCTCGATGCGCCTGATCGCGCGGCCAAGGCCTACGGCGAAATTCTCGCCCTCGATCCCAAGGACGTGGTCGCGCTGCGTGCGGTGGTCGATGCGTACGAGCGGGCCGAGCAATGGGCCGAGCTGGCCGCGCTCTTGCGCAGCCAGGTGGACCTGGCCACCGTCGACGGAGAGAAGGTCAACCTGCTGCGGCGCCTGCTGGCCCTGTATGCCGAGCGTTTGAACGATCTGCCATCCGCTTCGTGGGCCGCGGCCCAGATTCTCAAGCTGGTGCCAGGCGACCGGGACGCTCTCGTGCGCCTGGAAAGCATTCTCGAGCGGATGGATGACAAGCCCAAGCTGGTCAAGATGCTTGAGTACCACCTCCGCTATGCCACGAACGCGGAGGAGAAACTGGGACTGGTCCGGCGGATCGCCGAGGTCTTGCAAACCCAGCTCGACGACTTCGCCCGGGCCGTACCGTACTGGGAGAATGTGCTCAAGCATGTCCCCGGGGATCAACAGGCGCTGCAAGCGCTGCTCGCCGGATACGAAAAGGCGGGCCAGCTCGACCATCTGGCGCACACGCTGGAACTGCAGATCACCGCGCTCGGCGGCGATCCGTCGGCCCAGGCGGAACTTCTGCGACGGCTGGCTCGCCTCTGCGGCGATGGACTCAAGGCCATCCCGCGCGCGCAGCAGGCCTGGCAGGACCTGCTGAAGATCCTGCCCAACGATCGCGAGGGGCTGGAGGCGCTCTCAGCCATCGCGTCGGTGCAATCCGACTGGGCGGCATTGGCCGATCTGCTGGCACGGCGGACAGCCATTTCAACCAATCCGGCCGAAGCGGTTCCTCTGGCGCTTGAGCACGCCAACCTGCTGATCGACAAGCTGGATGATGCGCCCGAGGCGATCCGGGCCCTCGAACATGTGATCAGCGACCTTGATCCCGCCAGCCTGGAGGCACACCAGGCCTTGCGCCGGGTGGCCGAGGCGCGCGGCGACTGGCCCCGGGTGGCGATCGTGGCCGAGCGACAGATCACCTTTGCCGCGGATCCCAAAGAACGAGTCGCACGCGGACTGGAGATCGGACGCCTGTACCGCGATCGGCTGCTGGACACGAGGAAGGCCATCAGTGCCCTTGAACGCGTAATCGAAATCGAGCCCGAGCAAACGGAGGCCCTGGCGGCGCTGGCGCCTCTTTATGCCGAGAGCAAAGACGGAGAGGCGTTCCTCGCCACCGCCGAAAAGGTTCTGCGGCAGACCGAGGATCCCGCGCAACGGCGCCGCCTGCTCTTCGAGATGGCCGGGGCAGCGGAAACCATGTTGGCTGAGCCGCGCCGGGCTTTTGATCTTTTCCGGCGCGCGTATGTCGAAAGACCCGACGAGGAAACCCTGGGCCGGCTGGAGGCGACCGCGGAGGCGCATGGCCTGTGGGAGGATCTCATCAAGGTGTACGCGGGCGAGGGGGCACGCTCGGCGGATCCGCAGGCGCAGGTGCAGGTGGCGATCAAGGTCGCCGGTTTGTGCGAGAGCCGGCTCGGGCAACCCGCGCGTGCTTTCACTGTGCTGCGCGAGGCGCTGACCCACGATCCAGCGGGGGAAACCCTGCTTTCTGAATTGGAACGGCTGGCGCGGACCACCCGCGATTGGCAGGGCCTGCTCGACGTCTATGCGCAGGTGGCCCGCGGCCGTCCGTCGCCAGAGGCACGGTTCGCCCTGCTCTGCCTACGCGCCAACCTGCGCGAAAGCGAGATGGACGATGCTTCCGGGGCGCTTGACGAACTCTTGCGTGGGTTCGCCCTCTGCCCGGGCAAAGAATCGGCGCGGCTGGAAATCTTGCGGCTGGCCGAGGTTACCGGACGCTGGGAAGACGCGCTGGCGGTCGAGGGGCAAGCCTTCACCCGAGCCACGACCACCGCAGAAAAAGTGACGGTGGTCAGGCGGGCGGCGGCCCTGGTCGAAGACAAGGTCAAGGATCGGGTGCGCGCTTTCCGTGCCTACCTGAATGCCTTCCGGCTGGCGCCCGAGGACGAGGACATTGTGTCCAACCTGTGGCGACTGGGCGACCTGATTGGCAGCTATCGCACGGTGGAGGCCACGACCGCTGCCACCGAGGCCAAGCGGCCGGAGACGGAAGCCGACGCCGCCGAGGTGGACCTGGGAACACCTGCGCCGATGGCGGGAAGCGGAGCCGCTGCGCCGCAGCTGGAATTCGACGAGGTGACAGGCGAGATCGAGATCAGCGATGCGGACATGGTCGACCCGGTCGAGTTGCCCGAACCCGAGACGGCCGCGGCGCCAGCGACGGTCGCGTTCGAGACGCCGTGGCAGGAATGGGTGCAGACCTACGAGATGCTGCCGGCTGACCTCATCACCCGGCATCGCTATCTGAAGAAGCAGGCCGAGATTTGGGAGGTGGGCGCCCACAACACTGACCTGGCGCTGGCCACCCTGGCGCGGGCCTTCGTCCTGCAAACCTCCGACGAGTCGGTGCGCTCCGAGATGGAGCGGCTCGCGCGCCAGGGAGACCGCTGGGATCAGGTATGCGACATCTACCTGCGCGCGGCCGAGCGGGCGTCCCGTCCCGACGCGGTGGCGCTGCATCTGCGGATTGGGCAGATCCGCGAAGAGCTGGGACAGACTGCCCTGGCCGAAGAGCGCTACCGCAAGGTCATCGTACTGGAGACCGACAATCCGGTTGCGCTCGATCGGCTTGAGCACATGCACCGACAACAAGAGCGCTGGGCTGACTTGGCCCATGTGTTGGAGCGTCGGATCACGGTTCCGGGCGGGCGCCTCGAAGGCACCGAAGCGCGCACCCGCGCCTTTGAACTGGCCGAGCTATACGAAAAACGCCTGGAACGGCCCTACGAAGCGGTGGACACGCTTGAGCGTTATGTAGCAAGCACCGACGAGGAGGAGCGCGGCTTGGCGGCTGGCGATCCGCGAAGCGCGGCGCTGGCCCTGGAGGCACGGGCCGGGTACGCGGCGCTGGCGCGGCTCTACGGTCGGGTGGGCATGGCGCAAAAGGCGGCCGCGGCGTTGCAGCGCGAGTTGGAGTTGACCGGTGAGGGAGAAGACGCGCGCGAGGCGCGCTGGCGCTTGGCCGAGATCTACGAACGTGAACTGTCGCTGCCGGCTCGCGCGGTGGAGATGTACGAAGACATTCTGAAGCGGGCGCCCCGGGACGCCGAGTCGCTGGCCGCGCTCGACCGCTTGCAACAGGCGATGGGCCGCTTTGAAGCGCTGGTCGAGGTGCTGCGCCGACGCGCGGACATCGCCGAGGGTGCGGAAAAGAACGAGCTGGTGTGGCGGCGCGCCCGCATCCTGGAAGAGAAGCTGGGCAATCCTGAGGCTGCGGCCGCCTGTCTGCGCAGTCTGGGCTCCGACGCCCTGTCGGACGAACGAACCGCGGCCGCGCTCTTGCGCAATCTGCGCAGCGCCGGACTGGCCCACGAGGCCCTGCGCATCCTGCAGCAGCGCATCGCCATCCTGTCCAAGGCCGGCGACGATCCCAAACTAATCGCCGCGCTCAACCTGGAAATGGCGCAGCTCAAGGCTGACGATCTCGCTGACCCCAAGGGCGCCGAGGAAGCCGTCGAGGCGGCCCTGGCGTTGCAACCGGAGGATCCGGCGGTCCTGGCTGCGCTCGCGCGCCTGCACCTAAAGCACAACGATTTCCAGGCCTATGCGGCCGTGCTCATGCGCCGGGCTGACGCCCTGGCGGGCACGCCGGAACAGGCGGCGGCGCTGCTGGAAGCGGGCGCCGTGTTCCGCGATCAGCTTGGTCAGGCAGCCAAAGCGCGGGCTTGCCTTGAAAAGGCGCTCAAACTCCATCCGTCAAACCAGGATGTTCTGGCGGCCCTGGCGACCATGCTGGCCGGCGAGGGTCGCATCGACGAGGCCACGGCACTGTACGAGCGTCAACTCAGTCTGTGTGACACGCCTTCGGCCAAGGCCGCGGTGCTGACCAACCTGGCGCGCGCGTTGTGCGAGAAGCCTGACGGGCTCGTCGAGGCGGAACGTCGGCTCGACGAGGCGCTGGACCTCGACCCCAATCACCTGCCCGCCGTGGTCACCATGGCGGACATCCTGTATCGCGAAGAACAGTGGGATCGGGCCGAGCGCAGATTGAACGAGGCGCTTCGACGCATGCGCGGCCAGCCCGAGCAGACCGCCAAGCTGTACCACCGGTTGGGCGAAGTCTATGAAAAGCTGGGCCGGCTCGACGAGGGCTACCGGCAACTGGTGGAGGCCGACAAGGCCTTGCCCGGCCAGCTCATGTTGCGCATCGCCCTTGGCGAAAACCGTTTCCAAGCGCGACGCTGGCGGGACGCGGCCAGCCACCTTGAAGGCATCGCGGACCACGCGGCCGCGCCGAACTATCCGGAAGAGGTCGCACTGGCGCTGGTCCATGGCGCGATGGCCGAGCTACGACAGAAGCGACCCGAACGCGCGGCCGCCTTGCACACGGCTGCGCTGCGACTCTCTCCCAGCCATCCGCAGACCCTGCGTGCGCTGGCCGATCTGGCGAGCGAGCGCGGCGACAAGCTGGAAGCGGCGCGATCCCTGCGCTTGGTGGCCGAATCCTGTGGTGATCCGGCAGAGCAATGCCGACTGTATGAACAGATCGGCGATTTGCACCTTGCCCTGGGCAACACGGGGGCAGCCCGTGAATCCTATGAAGAGGCCGTGGCACGCATCGAGGCCGACAGCCTGGAACAGGTGCCCCTGTTGGAAAAGACCATGGCCACCCAGCGGGCCGAGGGCGCCTTGCGTGCCGCCATCGAAACCGCACGCAGGACGGCCGACATCTTGGTCGAACCCAAGGAACGGGCCGCACGTCGACGGGAAATCGCTGGGTTCGAGATGGAACAAGGCAACTTCGACCGAGCGGCCGATGTCCTTGAACAGGTGTTGGCGGACGATCCCACGGACGAGACGGCCCTGTGGGGTTTGTGTGAGGCGTACGACCGGGCTGGCCGCGGGTCTGACGCTGGTGGAACCCTGAAACGCGTGCTGCCCCAACTGGCCGAGCCTGCCGCTGACGCGGAGCTGGCGCGCCACCGCGCGGAACTGTGGGCCAAGCTGGGCGCCCTACTGGTTCCAACGGATCCAGCGGCTGCCGTGGGCGCGCTACAAGCCGCGATCGTCGCCGATCCCAATCGTGTGGAGGCGCGTTTGGCTCTGGCCGAGATCTACGGCGCGCATCCCGAGCACCGCGAGATGGCGATTGAGAACCACAAGGCCATCCTGGGGTTCGATCCGATCAGACAAGAATCGCTGCGCGCGCTGGCCGTGGACCACATTCGCCTCGGGCAGATTGATCGGGCCCGCTGCCTGCTAGAGGTCTTGGACATCTTCGGGTTCGCCACCGACGAGGAAAAGGACTTCCTGGCGCAAAACCCGGCGCCCGAACGCAAGCCTGAGGATCCCTACGGGGGAAGCCTGGAAGACGGTGGGCGCAGCCAATCCCTGGATCCGCTGCAAGACCTGCACTTCATGGCAGAGGTGCTGGCCGCCGTGTGGGAAGGGGCGCCCGGACTTTCGCAGGCCAACCTGGAAAGCTTCGGCGTATCGGCCAAAGACAAGGTTTCAACCATGGCAGACCTGGCCATCGCCCAAGTCTGTGGGCAGGCAGGCAAAGCCCTGGGCAACCGGCGCACCAGCCTCTACCTGCGGCCGGATGCAGACTTCGATGGGCTCAGCTTGGTTGGCGTCGCGCCACCGGCTATCGTGGTCGGGCAACGCCTGGCCGAAGAAGCCGGGCTCGGCGAGTTGCGCTTCCGCATCGGCCGCGCCCTTGAGCTGAGCCGGCCCGAGTACCTGCTTGCAGCCACGCTGCCCGCGCCGGAGTTCGACACGTTGTTCATGGGCGTGCTCAAGGCCTTCCACCCCAAGCACGCGCGTTTCCGTGCTGGCAGCGAGGACGCCGCGACCGAGCAGGCCGCCAAGTTCAAGAAGGCGTTGCCCTACAAAGTCGCAAAGCGCGTCGCCGAGCTGTTTCAGGAACACCTTGATGTGGCCCTCGATCCAACGCGTTGGCGGGAAGGCGCGCGCGAGGCGGGCAATCGTGCAGGATTGCTCATATGCGGCGCCGCCCAAGTTGCCGTGCAAGTCATTGCGCGCGAGGCGATTCTCGGCGTCGCGGTCGCGCCGACCCCAGAAGCCCTGCGCGACCACGCAGGGCGGCCTGGTCCCCTGCGCGACCTGCTGCGCTTTGCGGTGAGCGACGCTTACCTTGATGCGCGCGATCGACTGGGCCTGGGCCGTCCGCCTTCCTAGGCCTCGGCACGACATTGACAGGAGCCTTGGGTCCTACTATAAGCGGCCACTCTGGCCTTCCCCGCGAGGATGGCGGAACTTGGTAGACGCACTAGCTTGAGGTGCTAGCGGTTAACAGCCATGGGGGTTC
>Ga0265316_10007572_pt1 | contig 10213 bp, 9 predicted proteins | sample 4522metaG_FD_202092 | JGI IMG/M metagenome (GOLD analysis project Ga0265316, IMG submission 202092) | Rhizosphere microbial communities from Carex aquatilis grown in University of Washington, Seatle, WA, United States - 4-5-22 metaG | ecosystem: Host-associated > Plants > Roots > Rhizosphere >...
ATACCACAATAATGTTGTTAAGTGAACAGTATTGGGTTTAACCTTTATTCTTTCCCGGGCGAGGTTTCCACGGGCAGCTCGATGTGCGCGCTCCAATCCTCCCAGGAGCCGTCGTAGAGGCGGGCGTCATAGCCCAGGTAGCGCGCCACAAAATAGACCACGGTGGCCTGCTGGCCGATGTGGCAGTAAGACAGTACGCGATCACCGAGCTGGATGCCGGCGTCGCGGAACATGGCGGCCAGTATATCGGGCGGCCTGAATTTGCCGCTGTCGTCGAGCAGGGTGCTGTAGGTCAGGCCGCGCGCTCCCGGAATGTGGCCGGCGCGCTTGCCGTCGGCGTGGCTGGCGCCGGTGTAGTACTCCAGGTCGCGCGCGTCCACGATGGCCACGCCGGGGCGATGCAGGTTCGCGCGCACGAAATCGACGTCTGTGATGACGTCGCTCTGGGGGCACGGCTCCAACTTGCCCCGGATCACCAGGCGGCCTTCCATCGAAACCGGTCTGCCTTCGCTCTGCCAAACCGGGAATCCGCCATCCAGTATGGATGTCCGCGACGCCAGCCCCAGCGCATCCAACGTCAGGAAGACCCGCGTGGTGGGCGCCACCATATCCTTGCTGAAGTAGAGAATGATGTGGGAATCGTTGGTCACGCCGAGTTTTCCAAAGACTTCGACCAAATCCGCTATGGGAGGAAGTTCGAAGGTGAGATTCGCGGCGCTCTTCGCGAAGCGCGTATCCGCGTAATCCAGGTAGAGTGCGCCGGGGATGTGACCATGGACGTATTCGGCCTTCTGGCCGATTGAGAGAATCACCAGGTTGGGATCTTGCAGGTGGCCAGCCAGCCAGGCGGTGGAGACCAGCATGCTCGCGCGGGTGCCGTGGCCTCCACACACCGGAGCGGCGCCGGCCGTCCCGGCCAACAGGAAGCAAGCCACGTAGAGTGCGGTGGGTCTCACACAAATAGGATACCCTCAAACTTGGCGCACCTTTTGATAGTCGACGACGACGCCAGCACCCTGGCGTCCCTGGCGCGGGCCTTCCGTCTGGCGGGCCATGAGGCCACCGTGTGCGATAACGCCGCGCGCGCACTGGAATTGCTGAAATCGCAACCGTTCGACATGCTGCTGTCGGATGTGGTGATGCCCGGCAAGGACGGCCTGGCGCTGCTCGAAGACCTGCGCAACCTGGGGATCTCGCTGCCGGTGGTGATGGTTTCGGGACAGGCCAGCATCGAGATGGCGGTGCGCGCCACGCGGCTCGGCGCCGTCGATTTCCTCGAGAAGCCGCTTTCCACGGACAAACTGCTTCTCACCGTGGACAACGTCCTCAAGTTGAAGCGGCTCGAGGACGAGAACCGCGAACTGCGGCAACGCGTGGGCAAGCATGCCATCGTCTACTCGGGCGAGGCCATGCGGCGCGTGATGGCGCAGGTGGACCGCGTGGCGGCCAGCGAAACGCGGGTCTGCATCATGGGCGAGACGGGCACGGGGAAAGAATTGATTGCGCGCGCGCTGCACCAGCGCAGCCCGCGGCGCGACGGGCCGTTCGTCACGCTGAACTGCGCCGCGATCCCCGGCGAGCTGATCGAATCGGAACTGTTCGGGCACGAAAAGGGATCGTTCACCGGCGCGGCCTCGCGGCACATCGGCAAGTTCGAGCAGGCCCATCGCGGCACCCTCTTCCTCGACGAAATCGGCGACATGCCGATGGTCATGCAGGCCAAGCTGCTGCGCGTGCTGGAGGAGCGCCAGGTGGAGCGCGTGGGCGGCGACCGTCCCGTCCCGGTCGACGTGCGGGTGATCGTGGCCACGCACCGCGACCTGGACAAATTGGTGACCGCCGGCGGCTTCCGGCCGGACCTGTACCACCGCATCTATGTCTTCCCGCTCCTGCTGCCCCCGTTGCGCGAGCGCGTGGAAGACATCCCGCCGCTGGTGGCGCATTTCGCCGCGGAGGTTGCCGGGCAGAACGGCTGGAAGCCCAAAACCTTCGAGCCGGAGGCCATCCAGGACCTGCAGCGTCATCCATGGCCCGGAAACGTGCGGGAGCTGCGCAACGTGGTGGAGCGATTGCTGCTGCTGGCGGATGGGCCGGTGGATCGGGCGGCGGTGCGCCTGGCGCTGCCGCAGGTTGTGGGGCAGGTCACCGGCCAGCCTGGCCCGAACGGCCCCCTTTCACAGCGCCTGGATTCGTTCGAGCGCGAACAGATTCTCGCCGAGCTCAAGCGCCACAACCAGCGCATGAGCGACACCGCCAAGGCACTGGGGCTCGAGCGCAGCCATCTCTACAAGAAGTGCCAAGCCCTGGGCATCGATCTGCGCGCGCTGCGTAAAGGCGCCGATGCGTGAGGGCGTTGTGGGCGGATTCCGGTGCAACGAGGCGTGGCGACACCCGAAGCACCTTGCCACGGACGCGACGTGCGATCCAGTATGTGCTGCTCACGTGGACTAGTTTCTGCGCATATTGCGGGTGTCCCGCTGAGTGCGCCTGTGTCGCTTAGCACTTAACGTTGTAATGTTAGCTCTTGCGAGCGCGCTTGCGGAGCATGACCCCAAGGCCGAGCAACATCGGCGCCACAAGCGCCAGCGAGCCCGGCTCGGGCACCTGATCGAATTTGAGCGTGCCCACGGAGAACGCCACCGTGTTCAGAGTGCTGGCATCGGAGACGTCGAAGATCACGCCGGCCACTTCCAGGTCGCTACTCAGGGCCCCTACGAAAAGCGACTGACCCGGTATGCCGTTGGAATGCGTTGACCATGACCAGCCCGTGAGTATGTTGTACACGTCGTTGAACAGGTAGACGGACAGGAAGACGTCTCCGACGTAGCTGGTCTGGATATAGGCGCCGGCGCCGTCGGTGGGCGCGTCGAACGTCGCCGCAACATCATCTAGATATTGAGTACTGCCGATGATGTAGGTGCTGTTGATCAGTCCCATGCCAAACCCGTCGTTGGTCACGGAAAACGAATGCGTGTCGTAGAATAGGCCGGCCAGTCCCGTCTTACCCGATGGGGTCGAAACCCACGCGGTCGGCGTCGGCAGTGTCGCTGTGCAGTTGACGGGCGCGAGCTGGCACCAATTCACGCTCTCCATGAACTCGGAGGGATCGCCGACTGGAGCATAAGTGGCTGCCCGAGCAATACTAACGACGCTAAGGCAGGCAACGGAAACAAGTAAATGTAGTTTCATTTCTAAGAATCCTCTTCCTTCCCGGAAAATCACACGTTCTTAAACCAAACTCATGGCGATGGCCCGGAGACCGGATCCCGCTGGCCTCGCCAGACGGCCAACAGGAAGGAAAGGCGTGACATCGCCCTTCCTCCTTCGCTCCCCATCGGGAAACTGCGCGCGCTGCTAAGGCAGCGACACCAGGTACGGCACGAGAGTGTTGGTCAATGGCGCTCCAAGCCCCGTGACGAAATCGAAACCAACCGTCGAGTTCCACACGAACGGCCACACGCCGGCCGTTCCAGACGTGATGTCGCGGAGGTAGGTCGCCGAGAGTCCGTGGTCGTACAGATGTTGCAGCGTATTGCTGAGCGGCAGCTTGAATGCATCGGCACGAAGCCCGTTGGCGATGCCGACCACAGCTCCCATCATGGGGCAAGCCAGGCTGGTTCCGCCGACACGGTAGTACCCGCCCTGTAACGAGACTCGCACCAGTACGCCGCTGTTCGGATCGGCATCCATGGAGATGTCCGGCACGGCGCGCTTCTTGCAGATCGTCGGAACCAGCGGTTTCTGGAAGGACAGCGAGGGGGTGTATGCGCTACAGCCGCCGCCGGAACCGCTCCAGCCCGTCTCCACCACGGGGAATATAACCGGGTAGTGGCTTGCAGCCGGACCAATCGCGAGTGTCGTACCGCCAACCGCGATCACCCTGGCCGACGTGGAAGGATAACCGATGAACCCGCCGGAATCGCCCGACGACGCAAGATAAGTCACATACTGCTGGTTCATGTATGCGTCCCAGGAACTCTGGCCCGAATACTCGCCGCCGCTCCAGCTATTCGACACCACGGATGCCACCGACGCCGCGTAGGCTTCCGCATTAAACAGGTCCGAATCGTAGTTCGAATTCGCTTCCACCAGAATGATTTTCGCCAGCGGGGCGATGGCATGGACCCACTGTGTATCGAGGTTGATTTCAACCTCCCACCCGGTGTCGCGGGCAGGAGGGGTGGTTCCGCCGGTCTGATTCACCTTCAAAAAACACCCGTTGGCCGTAGTGCACGCAGGCAGCCCATAGAGTGTGCTGAACGTATTCAGATCCAACTCGGCGTTCGGGGAATCAAACGCGTCGACAATTGCGATCGTGGCCCCCGCCCCTCGGCCGGCAATCTGATCGAGTCCATAAACCTTCTGCATCTCATCGATGTTCACCCACTTGCCGCTCTTCGGGTGAATCGTGAGCGCGGGCACGGGTGCCCGATCGAGCAGCCAGACGGTCGGTCTGGCGGAGCCCAGCGGTACCGAACCGGGCGGGACAACGGGGGTCGGCGTCTGCGCCAGCAGCGCGGAACAAGCCGATACGAGACATACGAACGACAAATACCTCATGTAAGTCTAATCTCCTCTAGCGGTCCGTTTTCCATCCAATCCAACTGATCTAGGGCGGTCCTCCCGCCCCTCTGGGCGCCCCCGGTACGCAGTAACCGGATGCCGGGGATTTCAACCCAAAAGTCTCAATTTCAGGTTTCCCTAAATGATAGCCCGAACTGGCCTCGCTTTAAATGCTGCGAACGCTTTTTTTTTTCGCTCAACCCTGACGGAATAGTACTAGTACTAAAGGTGAGCCAACTACCTCCAGGCCGGCGACAAGATTGTCATGGTGCTGTGGAACGGCGCGGCTCGAGCCCTGCACGTCCGCCGTCTACTGGAACAGCGCGTTCAGAGGCCCCAGGCATCGACCGCGACTCGGGCCATGGCATTGTGGATGCCCTCGCCGCAATGAAGTACGCGTTAGCTCATTAGTTCGCTCCATTCAAGTTCCAGTAGTGGGGAGGCTTCCTCGATCCTCCCCGCTTTATCGTAGCCCCCCGCTCTTATACCTTCGCGCGTGGCGGCCTGTGCTAATTTCGGAGTAGCCATGGTCAAGTTTCTCATCGGTCTGATTACCGGCGTCCTGCTGGTGTTCCTGGGGTTCATCTTCCTTGTATTCGTCCTGTTCCAGTTTCGGGAGAAGCCGCCGCAGATCGCGGAGAACTCCGTCCTGGTGCTGCGGTTGGAGGGCGACATACCCGAGAAGCCTCCCCTCGAACTGCCGGCCTTCCTGGGCGCCGGCGGCCCCGGGATGACGGTCGCCAACGTTTGGATGACGTTACAGAAGGCCGCCGCCGATTCTCATATCAAGGCCATCGTGCTGGAGCCGGAAGGGCTTTCCACGGGTTGGGGCAAGCTGGAGGAGATCCGCGCCGACGTGGAGAGGTTCCGCAAATCCGGCAAGCCGGTCTATGCGTTTCTGCGGGCGCCATCGACGCGCGACTACTACGTGGCCCTGGCCGCCGACCGCATCTATCTCGGCCCGCAAGAGCCCCTGATGCTGAAGGGGCTGCGGGCGGAAATGATGTACTTCAAAAAGACGCTGGACAAGCTTGGCGTCAGCGTCGATGTGGAGCACGCCGGCAAGTACAAAGACTACGGCGACATGTTCACCCGGGCGGACATGAGTCCGGAAACCCGCGAGGTGATGACCGGCGTGGTCGACGACCTGTACGAGAACCTGGTGGCGCGAATCGCGGCGGGAAGGAAGAAATTGCCCGGCGAGGTGCGGGCCATCATCGACCAGGGGCCGTTTACCGCGTCCCAGGCGCTCCAGGCCGGGCTGGTGGACGAACTTCGGTTCGAAGACCAGGTGTGGGGCGAGCTGAAGGACCGGCTGCATTCGGGCGAACTGAAGAAAGTCGCCGCCGGCGAGTACATGACGGTGCCCATGGAGGCGGTGGGCCTGCAGGGCAAGAGCCGCATCGCGGTGGTGATCGGCGAAGGCGATATCACGCGCGGCGAGGCCGGCGACGACGGCGCCGCCGGGAACAACCTGACGTCGTACGGATTCGACAAGCTGCTGCGGCAGGTGGCCGGAGATTCCACCATCAAGGGCGTGGTGGTGCGGATCGATTCGCCCGGCGGCGAGCAGGTGGCTTCCGACGAAATCTGGCGGCAGATGAACCTGCTGAGCAGGAAGAAGCCGCTGGTATTTTCGATGTCGGACCTGGCGGCTTCGGGCGGTTACTACATCGCCATGACGGGAGACCCCATCGTGGCATATGGGGAGACGCTGACCGGGTCCATCGGGGTGGTGTTCGGCAAACCCAATCTGCACGGGCTTTACGACAAGCTCGGCATCACCAAGGATGGAGTTCAACGCGGGAAGCACGCGGGCATCGATTCCGATTACGCCTCGCTGACGCCGGATGAGCGAAAGATACTGCGGGAGGGAGTCGATGACAGTTATCGGGATTTCGTCGCCAAGGTGGCGGAGGCGCGGCGCCGCGGTTTCAACGACATCGAGCCGCTGGCGCAGGGGCGGGTATGGCTGGGCTCGCAGGCCAAGGCGCGGGGGCTGGTGGACGAACTGGGCGGTCTGGACAGCGCCATCGAGTTGGTGAAGAAGAAGGCCCATATTCCCGCCGGCGAGAAGGTGAGCCTGGTAATGTATCCGCCGCGGCGCAGCCTGATCGACATCGTCATGCGCCGGCCGCAGGAGGACCTGCTGGAGTCGAAGCTGGCGCAGGCCTTCGGCAATATGCCATTCCACGCCTGGATGAAAGGCGGATTTCTGCGCATGATGCCGTATTGGGTGGAGGTGCGGTAGCGCCACCGGGTAAACTGAAGAGAGGAGGAGCGCACTGCACTCGCACGCCCACAGCCATCGCGGAGCCACGGGGAGCATCCTGGGGTGGTCTCTCGCCGCTACGTTTGGCTTCGTGGCCGTCGAAGTATTCGCGGGAATCGAGGCCCACTCGCTGGCCCTCATTTCCGACGCCGGCCACAACTTCACCGACGCCCTAGCGCTGCTGCTGGCGTGGTTCGGTTTTTACCTGGAAGCCAAACCCGCGGACGAGATCAAGACCTACGGGTATCATCGCGCCGGGGTTCTGTCGGCGTTTGTGAATGCGCTGACGCTGCTGGCTCTTTCGGTTTGGATCTTCTACGAAAGCGCGCTTCGCTTGAGCCAGCCACGGGCGGTTCACGAAGGCATCATGATGGCGGTGGCGGCGCTGGGAGTGGTTTTGAACGGCGGCATCATGTGGGCCTTGCGGTCCGCCAGCCGCCATGACCTCAACGTCCGTAGCGCCTTCGTCCACATGCTGGGCGACGCGCTGGGGTCGGTGGCTATCATGGCGGGCGCCATCGTCATCCGCTTCACCGGGTGGGAGCGGGTGGACCCCGCGCTCTCCATCCTGATCGGCATTCTGATCGTGTGGACCGCCTGGGACATCATCCGCGAGGCCCTGAATATTCTGCTCGAGGGATTGCCTCGGGGCATCCATTTTCACGACGTGACGTCCGGAATGTTCGCCATCGAGGGGGTGCTGGATGTTCACGATCTGCACATCTGGAGCCTCGGTTCGAGCACTCACGCGCTTAGTTGCCATGTGCGGATCGCGGACGTTCCACCCTCGGCGAGCGACGCCATCCTGCAGAGGCTGAATACCATGCTCGCCGAGCGTTTCCATATTTCGCACACGACCGTGCAGTTTGAGCACATCAGTTGCGCTATCTCGGAAAACTGCTGCGCCATCCCCGCGCAGATGGAAAGCCCCGAAGGGCACAAGCAGTAACAAGACCGCTCTCTGACGTTCGCGGCTCGGTTTGTCGCGTTGCTCCTCGATCGGAGCCGTGAACGTCAGAGATTGGTCTTGGGTTGCTTCAGTTAGTTAACCAATGGTGTATTGGTCCGCCGGCCCAGCCTGTTGTATAGTCCTAGGCGAATGCAAGTCTTGAGCAAGCCCGCGAGAAATGCGCCGGTGCCGATCGCCGGGAAGGACTCCTGGCCGGTGGTTCCCGACCGCGTGGAAGACCTGGGGATTCCACGCAGCCTGGTTACCGATCTGATTCTGCGGTACTTGTGGCTGCACGGCGCGGGCACGCTGGCGACCCTCAACACGCAATTGAAGCTTTCCTTTCCGGTGCTGGAAACGCTGTTCCACCATTTCCGGCAACAGCAATTACTGGAAGTGAAGGGGATGTTGGGCAACGACTACTCGTTCACCCTGACCAGCGCGGGGCGGGCGCTGGCCACGGCGCGGAATGAGGTGTGCCAATACGTGGGTCCAGCGCCGGTTTCCATCCAGCAATACCACCAGATGGTGAAGGCTCAGGCGGCCCACGTGAGGCTGAGCCGCGAAAGCCTGCGGCGCGCGTTCCAAGACCTGGTGCTGCCGGATGGGCTGCTGGACGCGCTGGGGCCTTCCCTCATCGGGCATCAATCGCTGTTCCTGTATGGCGGCACGGGCAATGGAAAGACCAGCATCGCGGAGCGGATTCTGCGCATCTATAACGACACCGTGGTGGTGCCGTACGCGGTGGAGGTGGACGGCCATATCATCACGCTGTTCGACCCCGTGGTTCACCGGCTGGCACCGGGCGGCGACGAGATGCTGGATCCGCGCTGGGTGGTTTGTGAGCGCCCCTGCATCACGGTGGGTGGCGAGCTTTCGGCGACCATGCTGGAATTGCGGCTGGACGACTCCACTCGGATCTTCATTTCGCCCTGCCAGATGAAGGCCAACAACGGCATTCTGATCATCGACGACTTCGGGCGGCAGATGCTTTCGCCGCGCGAACTGTTGAACCGGTGGATTGTCCCGCTGGACCGGCGGGTCGACTACCTCACGCTGGCCTCCGGCATGAAGTTCCAGGTGCCATTCGAGCTGATGGTGGTGTTCTCAACCAACCTGGATCCGCACGACCTGGCCGACGAGGCGTTCCTGCGCCGCATCCAAACCAAAGTGCTGGTGGAAGACGTGAGCGCCGATGTGTTCGACCGCATTTTCCAGCGGGTGGTCGAGACCCAACAGGCGCCCAGTGAACCGGGCTGCGCGGAGTACCTTCGCGAGCGTTGCCTGGCGGCCGGATCGAAGCATCTGCGGGCCTGCTACCCGCTGGATATCTACCGGCTGGTAAAGGCGATCAGCGAATATGAAGGCCGGCCGGTGTGGTTGACGCGCGCCAACATCGACCGCGCCGTGGGGCTGTACTTCGCCAAGCGGGCGGCCGTTGCCAGCGACTAACCAAAGTCAATCTGGTGGGCGAAACCTTCTTGGCCGATACTACATCAGACTGGTATGGAGGGCGATGCCATGGCGACATTCCGTGGTTACCTCGAATCGCTTCCCGACGACCTGCTGGAGAGCGTGACTGAGGATTACGTCTGGCTGGCGGGACTGGTGTTCGAAGAGAGCCCGCGGCACACCGATTTTCATCAGCGGCGCGAGTGTTGCCGAGCGGAGTGTATGCGCCGGGGCGTCCCCCAACTGTACGAATTGGCCGAGAATACGGTGGCGCCGCGCGCCGCGTGACGCCGGGCCAAGGCGCCTGGCTCCCCACCCCCCAACCCCTGACTAGTTGAACCCGTCAAGCCGGGCGTGCAACAATACGGGTCGTTCCCCATGGGGCTGCCGGAAAAATCGGAAAACGTTCCGTCTGTCCCCGGGTTTTCTTATGGAAGATCTTAAAAGGCTGATCCGCGAGGTCCCCGACTTCCCGAAACCGGGCATCCTCTTTTACGACATCACCACCCTGCTTAAGGACCCTGCCGGGTTGCGCGCGGTCATCGACGGGCTGAAGCAGCATTATCGCCAGACGCCCGTGGACCTGGTGCTGGGCATCGAGGCGCGCGGGTTCATCTTTGCCCCGGCGCTCGCTTATGCTCTGGGCGCGGGCTTTGTGCCGGTGCGCAAGCCCAAGAAACTGCCCGCCGAGGTGGTCGGCGTCACCTATGATCTCGAATACGGCACCGACACGCTCGAGATGCACAAGGACGCCGTCGGCAACGGCAGCCGGGTGCTGATTGTGGACGACCTGTTGGCCACCGGCGGCACCGCCGCGGCGGCGGCGCGTCTGGTGCGGAACATGGGTGGCACGGTGGCGGGCATCGGATTCGTGGTCGAGTTGACTTTTCTCAACGGGCGCCGCAAGCTCGCGGGGTACGACGTGTTCTCGCTGCTCGAATACGATAAATGATAAGATCAATGACCATGCGAAACCA
>Ga0265316_10007573_pt1 | contig 10213 bp, 9 predicted proteins | sample 4522metaG_FD_202092 | JGI IMG/M metagenome (GOLD analysis project Ga0265316, IMG submission 202092) | Rhizosphere microbial communities from Carex aquatilis grown in University of Washington, Seatle, WA, United States - 4-5-22 metaG | ecosystem: Host-associated > Plants > Roots > Rhizosphere >...
CCGGGCTATTCTCGGACGCCCCTCCGGGGCGGCAGATCTACGAGGTCTTTGTTCCATTGCGTTGTCTGCAATCTCGTTCACACTCTCTCATTGCGAGTTCTCCCCTGCATATAGTTCGTCGATGATCCTTTGCAGACGGCGCGCGGCTCGGCGGTTCATCTTCCAGACCAGGAAGAACAGGACCGCAACCACTCCGTCGAGCCAAACCGCCGAAGCCAGTCCGGCGGGGAAGGGGAGGGCCCGCATGTACGCCGCCGTGAGAATCACGAACCCCGGTACCAGCGGGGCCAGGTACCACGGCCAAACATTCTTCACAACATCGCGCTGCCGTTCCAGTTCGGCGCGAAAGAACTGCAGGCAAGTCGAAGTTCCCATCGCGGCGGGCATGCTGCGGGCCGAGCCCTTGCGATGAAGCTGGTAGACCACCCAACCCAGGCCTACGATGAAGAGCACATAGGCAATGCGGAACAGCACAGCGTGAGTCGTGACCAAGAAATATCCGAACCATACCGCTGCGAGCAGAGATGCGACGTACTCGCGGACATTTCTCCACCGAAACATCCTCTCGAACTTTCCAGAGCGTTGGCGAAGTGCTTCAGCAGACATTTTGATACCCTCCACGGGCTGGCACTGCCAGATCTGTTGCGGGTTGTTGGGAAGATTATTCATGGTCGGGTCCCCCTTGCTGAAACTGGCGAGCCAGCACGGTCTTGATGCGGTGAATCTTGGTGGCCACGTTGCCGGGCGAGAGGCCGGCAATCTCTCCGATCGAAGCGGCGTCGAGACCTTCGAGGTAGGAGAGGATTACGTGCCGGTCGAGCGGTTTCAGGCGCTGAATTAAATTCAGCAACCGATCGAGTGCGTGGCTGCGGTCGGCGGCATGCTGGCCGGTGGTCGCGTCGGGCAGGTTTTCCAGTTCTTCATCTTCCAAGCCGACCAGCGCTTGGGAACGGGTGCGGCGCTGGCGCATGACGTGCGATGCGGCGACGTTGTGCGCCACGCGGTAGATCCAGGTGCGAGTGGAGCAGCGGCCGTCGAAGCTTTCGAAGCTGCGCCACAAGGCTACGTGAATGTCCTGCAGGAGATCACGGCGAATGTCCGGATCGGTCTCGTAAGCGCGAGCCAGGCGCTCGAGGGGCGCGCCGTACGTGCTTGCGGCGTCCTCGTAAAGCTCGTCCTGCGTGGGCGCCGCGGCCGGAATCATCTCAATTGTGCTCACAGTAAGGTAGTCGGTGGAGACGGAAGTTTCTTACAGGCAGAAACGTTCTATTTCTGGTTAGTTCAGTTCTCCGCGGCGCTCCAGTTGTTTGTAGAACATGAGTGAATAAATCACGGGAACAAGAGCCGCGATCAGGATTGCCGTCACCGGCAGCCAGAACGGCGCATGAAGAATTACCGCGATCAAGCCCAGCAGGCCTCCGGCAAAAAAAGTCTTGGCAGCGAAGCGGTGCGTGGCGTTCCAGACTTGCTCGTTGGCGATGGTCCACGGAGTGCGGATGCCAACGTAAAAGTTTCGCCGCACCTTGCCCATGACGTTTCCCAGCAACGCGATCAGCAGGCACATGCCGCCTTCAAGCGCGCGGCTGACGTCGAGTACCACACCCAGCGCAGTTGCCACGATCAGCAGTTGGCAATAGGCCAGCATGGCGACGATCACGATCATGATGTAGAGGTAGGTCGCGCGGAAGGAATCGACCTCGAACTTCTTCGGCGAGAGCCAGGGAAGCGCAGCGAACATCAGGACGATGAACGTCATCATGCCGGGGCCGTAGGCGAGCAGCGACCACTTGGGACCCCAGCCGTTAATGTGACCTTGTGCGTCCCAGTGGATGGGGACGATGCTGGGGAGCGACGGGTACGCCACCAGGGTGCCGACCAGCGTGGCCGCAATCACCACGGCAGCGCCCAGATAATATTTCTGATTGTTTGTCATCTTGTTCGTGCTCAGAGTGGTCGTCATGGTGCATCTTCTCCCGGCGGAGTCTTGGAGGGGGGAATTCTGTCTTTTGGGGCAGCATCGCTGCGCATCAAGTCCATGGCCCAGGCCATCAAGTCCTGGACCACAGTCGTGTTCAGGCCGTACCAGATCTGTTGGCCGTCGCGGCGGCTGGTGAGCAGGTCTGCCTCCTTCAGGACGGCGAAGTGATGCGACATCGTGGGCTTGGTCATATCGAAGCGCTCAGCGAGGTCGCCGGCCGTCATCTCCCCACGGCGCAGGAGGCGGAGGATCTCGCGGCGGGTGGGATCGGCGATTGCCTTGAAGGCTTCGTTGGAGGACGGTGCCATAGTTAGATCGACATGTAATTAGACAACTATCGAACTATAGGAGCGGAAAGATCAGTTGTCAAGACCCTTTTGAATCGGAGCTCGGGGTCTAAAGCTGAAGATCCCTTCGGCTTCGCTCAGGGCAGGGTCTTCACTTCGGCTGAAAAGCGGCTCCGTTTAGCATGATGCCCGTACCAAAAGCTGCTTGGGGAGGTTCGAATTAAGGCGTAAAATAGCAAGGAATCACTGGCCGACCCTCACGGCCGTTAGGGAAGATTGCTCCCGGCCTTTCCAGTTCGAATCCAATGAAACCAAGATCCATCAAGCGACGTTCAATCAAGCCAGCGTCTGCATGCTTGCTGATCGTGCTGCTGGGGGCGGGCGCTTTGGCCCAGGTAGCGGCCAATGCTGCGACGAATCCCGGGGGGCGTTCCGCAATTGAGGGCGTGGTCACGAAGGAACCGGGGAGCGAGCCGGTGAAGAAGGCGGTGATCGAACTGATCGCCGAGAACCAGGCCGAGGGCGGAGACTACACGGCGGTCAGCGGTCCGGATGGAGGATTTCGGATCGAAGGGATTGTACCGGGGCGCTACCATCTTTTCGCTGAGCGCACGGGAATGCTCGAAGTAGACAAGCATCGAGCGCGCGCGGACGGGCGCGTTCTGACTCTGGGTGCAGGGCAGGAACTGAAGGAGTTGCGGATTCGGCTGCAGGCGGCGGCCGTGGTCCGGGGACGCGTGACCGACGAAGATGGGGATCCTCTCCCCAACGCGCAGGTGACAGTGCTGCGGCAGACGTATGTTTCCGGGCGCAGCCGTTGGGAGCAGGCTGGGGCGGAGCGCACGAACGACTTGGGCGAGTACCGAGTCGCGGGATTACCGGCGGGGAGTTATTACCTATCGGTGAGTCCGCCGCCTGACTTCAAGAGTCTGATTGAGGCGGCGGGCGTGGCTGCGGCGGATGCGCGCAACACGGGCGCGCCGGAGAAGCCTGCTACTTCGTACCAGACGACATACTATCCGGGGACGGCGGATCGCAGCCAAGCCTCGCCGGTCGAGTTGCATGCAGGCGATGATTTTCCGGTGAACTTTTCGCTGACGCCGAGCCCGAGCCTGAGCATTCGTGGGGCGGTGGTGAATCTGCCGCCGCGGTCTTCGGCGGTGATCATGCTGCAGTCCCGCGATTTCAGTCTGGTGCTGAATGGCGCGGAGATCCATCAGGACGGCAGCTTTGTGATCCGCGATGTCGCGCCTGGAGCGTACACGATTCTGGCCACGGTAGAGAATGCTCCGGTGCCGATGATGGCGCGGCAGGCGCTGCAAATCGTTTCGAACAGCGTGGAGGATTTGCGGCTGGCGCCGCAACCCGGGGGATGGATTCACGGGCGGCTGCGGCTGGAGAGCAAGAGTGGCGGGCGATTCGATCCGAGCCAGATTTTTCTGCAGTTGCGCTCGACCGATGGCGATGATGAAGCGCTGAGCGGATTCAGTATGGGCGATGGATTCTCGCATCTGGCTCACGTCGCGGCGGACGGGAGCTTTGAGTGGAAGAGCGTTCCCCCGGGAAATTATTTTGTGCAACTCGCGGGCGAGGGCAGCGCCAATGCGGACTTGTTTCTGAAATCGGGGGCAGCGGGGAGTCGTGATGCGGGAGAGGCGGGGATCAGCGTCAGCGGCGGCGCGGTGGCGCTGGATCTGGTGGCGAGCGCGAATGGTGGTGTGGTTGAGGGCATTGCCGTCGACTCCAAGGGCGAGCCTGTGGCGAACGCGGTGATTGTGGCGGTGCCGGAGTCGCGGCTGCGTGGGCGGGTGGAGCGCTACCGCAAGACTGTCAGCGATCAGAGTGGACGGTTTGCGCTGCATGGGATTGTTCCGGGGGACTACGCGGTGCTTGCTTGGGAGAGTGTTGAGGGCGAGGCTTATTACAATCCGGAGTTTCTTAAGACCTATGGAGGGCAGGGAAGCGCGCTGCGGGTGGGCGAGGGGGATCGGAAGAGTCTGCGGGTGGAAGTGATTCCCGATGCCGAAGAGCAACCGTAGCGAAGCGTTCCCTTAACCAAATAAAGATCAAAATCCCCACCCTTTCGACTTCGCTCCGGGCAAGCTCTTTCGCAAAGAACGCGACAAGGATGGGGCCCCTACTCTTCCTTGCTTGTCCTGTGTTGCCGTTTTACCAGTGGTGAGTCTCCACCACTTGCGAATTGCTGTCGGCGGCCTTGGCTTCGTCGGCATGGATCTTGCCGTCGTTCTCAGCGTAGAAAGAGCGGTGCTGGGCGTCGAGATTTTTCGACGTCATGGTAAGCACGAAGTTGTCTTTCTTCGACTTGAAGCCGACGGTGTAGTCGCCGCGTTCGGGATTGACCATCCGCTGCGTGAACGTCCCGGTATGAACTAGCTGAGAGAGAGAGATTGCGTAGTGGCCATACTGCTTATTGAAAAGCATTTGGGCGCGCATGACGACGCGCATGTAGGCGAGCGCGGCGGCTTCGGAATCGGAGTGCGCGGGATCGCCGTGGAATTTTGGTTGGTAGGCGGGGGCATTCTGCTCCGCGGGAAGCTGAGCGGGCGGGGCGTCTTGCGCGGACAACGTGCACACGGCCAGCAAACCTGCGGTGATGATAGCGAATAGCTTTGTCGGTGCTTTCATGAGATCGATCATCGAGCAGTTTCTCCGATGGTAGAGGTTACCTGCGGTTACGCGTTGTGGAAGGGCGGTGGTTGCGTCCTGAACTTCGACTGCCAATGATGAGTTCAGCCTCATTTTTCCATGTTACTCCCGTAATTTCCCTTCGGTCACCTTCTCTTTGCATCGTGATGAATTACCACTATGCTGGATACAAGAAATCAAACCCTACAGGGAAAACTATGAAAGCAGCAGTCGCTAGAAAACCAGTAATCAAAATCGCGGTGGTGGAAAGCGATCCATTGCGCTTTGTTGGGTTCCGCGCGTTGTTCGACTCTGAGCCCGAGTTCGAACTCGTCTCCGCGGCACTGCCCGAGATCAGCACGCTGCAAGGTATTGATCTCATCCTGCTCGGCAACCGTTCCGGACAAAACTTGTTTGACGTGATGGCCAGCCTCAAGGCCACGCGGCCGGATTTACGGATCATCGTGACCGGGTCTGGAATTGACGAAGAAACCATTTTGAAAGCGATCGCGTCAGGGGCCAAGGGGTATGTTGACGAGGCGGCTTCGCCCGCGGAGTTTGCGCAGGCGATTCGCATCGTGAACCAGGGCTCGGTCTGGGCTCCGCGCAAAGTGCTTTCGATGTTCATTGAGCGAGTGTCCTCGGCGCCGGGGCGGATTTTTCCGGCGGGCCGGGTGACATTCACCGACCGCGAGAAAGAAGTGCTAGAGATGCTGGTGGCCGGCCGCTCCAATAAAGAGATTGGCGGTCAGTTAGGGATCGAGGAACGCACCGTGAAGGCGCACGTCGCGAAATTGATGCGCAAGGTGGGCGTGCAGAACCGGATTGCTTTGTCGGTGCATGCCATTACGCATTCGCTGGTGACGACGAAATAGGGCAGGTTCCGCGTGCGAGACGCCCACGGGACAGCCGGCAGGATGCCGGCGCTACGTGCGTAACTTCGGGGCACTTACCTTCGTAATCTTGTCGAGATTTAGAGGTGGACGCATACTCGGTTCACCTACCACAGAACCTGGGAGACGGGGTTGAGAGTGGCGATTAGGGTCACTGCTTTCAGCCCCGCATTTTTTTGTCTGCTCGCCCTCTTATCCTAGCCACGACTTCCTGGACAAGCCTTCGAAATGACGGAGCAATCCGGTCCGTCTTTGTCACCGCCGACTTCGTTTACAATCCAAGTACTGAATCCCAATCAATTTTGTGGTGAGGAACGATGAAAAGACTAGTTTTGCTGATCCTGATTCTGTGCGTTTGCAACTTGGCGTTGGCAGCGGATGACGAGGCGAAAGCATCGAAGGCGTCCGACCGCGTGCAGGCGGCGGCGGACGTGCTGAACGAAATCGAGTCGGCGCCCGACTCGGGCATTCCCCAGGAGATTTTGAGTAAAGCGGACTGCGTGGCAGTGGTTCCGTCGATGTTGAAGGGCGGGTTTATTGTGGGCGGGAAGTACGGTCGCGGGCTGGCCAGTTGCCGCAATCCCAAGGGCTGGAGCGCTCCGGCATTTTTCACCGTGACCGGCGGCAGCGTCGGATTTCAGATCGGCGGGCAGGCGGTCGACCTGGTCATGTTGATCATGAATAACGATGGGATGCAGCATCTGCTGACAAGCAAGGTCGCGCTGGGAGCGGATGCGTCGGTCGCGGCGGGCCCGGTGGGGCGGCACGCCGAAGGCAATACGGATTGGAAGATGCGCGCCCAGGTGCTGACCTATTCGCGCGCCCGCGGAGTGTTTGCCGGAGTGAGTCTGAACGGTGCGGTGATGAAGCAGGACAAGGACAGCACCCGCGAGTTCTACGGGCATATGGTGACTTTCAAAGCTCTACTGACCGGCGAAGTTGAACCTCCTGCGGCGGCGAATTCCTTTTTGACCACGCTGGCGAAGTGGGCGCAGGAAGCGGCGAAGTAGTGGAACTCGAGTTGTCGATCTTCGCTCGACGGACAGCCGAGGGCGGCTGTCCCCACACCTGATGCGGCGGAAACTCGAATACGCGGCGGCCTGGCCGTTCATCAAGATCATGGGTATTCTGCCGCGTCCTCTCTCTCGCGCCTTCGCCATCGGTCTCGCCCAAGTCGTCTATCTGCTGCACTTCCGTTTGCGTCAGGTGGGAATGCGCAATCTTGCGATGGTGTTTCCGAAAAAGAGTGAGGCGGAACGGAAGCGCATTCTGCGCGGAGTGTTTACCTCGCTGGGGCGGCAACTCGCCGAGTTGTGCCAGTTTCCTCGATATACGCCGGAGAATATCGACCAGGTCGTGGTGTACGACGGGCTGGAGAATTACGAGCGAGCTTACGCGCGCGGCAAGGGAGTGCTGTTTCTGACGGGGCACTTCGGCGGGTGGGAACTCTCCGCATTTGCGCATTCCCTGCACGGCCACTGGCTGCATGTCGTGATGCGGCCGATGGACAATCCGTATCTCGACCGGATGCTGCAGCAATACCGCACGATGTACGGAAACAAGACGGTGGCGAAGGACGATTTCGTGCGCGGGTTGCTGGCCGCAATGAGGGCTGGCGAAACGGTCGGAATCTTAATGGACACGAATATGACGCCGCCGCAGGGAATCTTCGTGGACTTTTTCGGCATTCCCGCCTGCACGGCGAGTGGACTGGCTCGCATCGCGTTGCGGACGGACGCGGCGGTCGTGCCGGGGTTCACGATTTGGGATCCCGCAATGCAGAAATACCGGTTGCGATTTGATCCAGCACTCGAATTGGTCCGCACCGGAGATCTCGAGGCGGACATTGCTGCGAACACGCAGATGTTTACCAAGGTGATTGAGGATTACGTGAGGAAGTATCCCGACCAATGGTTGTGGGTGCACCGCCGGTGGAAGACGCGGCCCGAGGGTCAACCGGGGCTGTACTGAAACTGGCAAACAGAGATGTGCGTGTCCGCTCGTGGACACGATGCGGCAAAACCGGACACAACAAACTTCTCGGCACAAACTGTTTCCATCGCAAATTAAACGCCTTATCCACCTTCGAGGTTGGTGACCGACGTGCGGTTGTCCCGTCCATCCGTCTGAGGGACACGTCCATGCAGACCTTGCTTCAGGACTTCCGCTTCAGCCTTCGCCAACTGTTCAAGAGTGCCGGATTCAGCCTGACCGCGGTTCTCTCGCTGGCGCTGGGCATTGGTGCGACCACCGCGGTTTTCAGCGTGGTCTACGCGATCCTGATGAATCCCTATCCCTACGCGGCTTCGGACCGCATGATCCACATGCGGTTGCTCGACGATTCCCAGCAGGAGCGCGGGTTCGGGCTGACCGGAGCGCAGTGGCAGCAGATTCGGAAGTCTCCCGTGGTGGAAGACGCCTTCATGGAAGACGATTGGAACCTTACCGTCACCGGGAAAGATTTGCCAGAAGATGTGCAAGGTGTCTACTTCAGCTCCAATGGTTTCACTTTCATGGGCGTTCCTCCTGCCCTGGGGAGGGGACTGATTCCTTCCGATGCGATTGATGGTCAGGAGCCGCAGCCTGTTGTCGTGCTGGGCTACAAATTCTGGCAACGTCATTTCAACGGGGATCCCTCTGTACTGGGCCAAAACCTGCAACTGGTGCGCAAGAACTACACCATCGTGGGCGTCGCCGGCCCGCGTTTTACCTGGGGGGACGGCGATGTCTACCTCCCGCAGAAAGTTACGCAGGACCCGGTCAAGGCCTTTTACGTCGGCGTTCGGTTGAAGCCGGGCGTGACTCACGAGGCGGCAAATGCAGCCTTGCAACCGTTGATCGAGCAGTTTGCCAAGGAAACTCCCAAGCATTTTCCCGCAGATCATCTCCGCTTGCACGTAGTAGGGCTGAATGAACAGTTTGTCAAAGACTTAGGTGGGACGTTGTATCTGCTATTCAGCGCGGTGGCACTGCTGCTGGCGATCGGATGCGGGAACGTGTCGATTCTGCTGCTGGCGCGGGGTACGTCGCGTCAGCATGAATTCGCGGTGCGTACGGCGATTGGCGCGAGCCGGGGCCGCATCATCCGTCAACTGCTGACGGAGTCGTTGCTGCTTTCGCTGACCGGGGCGGCGCTCGGAGTGCTGCTGGCGTACCGGGCGCTCGCGCTCATTGTGGAGTTGCTGCCGAAATATTCCTTCCCGCACGAGGCGTCGATCCAGATTAATTTGCCGGTGCTGGCCTTCAGCGTGGCGGTCGCACTGTTCACCGGGATTCTGTTTGGCCTATGGCCTGCGCTGCAACTTTCACGGCCCGAGGTCAGCCAAGTCATGCAGTCCAACACGCGGAAGATCGCGGGCGCGGTGCGCGGGCGCACAACGCACGGCGTTCTGACTGCCGTTCAGGTCTCGTTGACGCTGGTGATGCTGGCCGGAGCGGGCGCGGCGATGGAGGGATTTCTGCGCCTCATCCACACGCCCTTGGGATATGACCCGCACAACGTGATGTCGGTGGGAATTCCGGTGCATGATGGAGCGTATCCAACCTGGGAGGCGCGCAAGGCGTATTTCGAGCAACTGCGGAATAAGGCGGCTACGGTTCCCGGCGTCACCATGGCCGCGATCTCGAGCAATGCGACGCCTCCGTCCAACGGATGGCAGACTGGTGTCGAGATTCTGGGTAAACCGCAACGCGATGGTCAAAAGATTCGCGTCAACTTCGTAAGCCCAGGATATTTTCCGATCCTGCGAATTCCACTGGCGACGGGAAGGATTTGGGATGAAGCGGAAAACCATAATGCCGCTCATGTGGCGGTCATCAATCAGACGATGGCGAAGCTTTACTTCCCGAATGGCGATGCGTTACAGCACTCGCTGAGAGTTCCGGACATAAAGGACGAGCCGCCGTACGTCACGACCGCGTCCGGCGGGGACACTTGGCTGCAGATTGTGGGCATCGTTGCCGACAAGCGCGATGACGGGTTGAGAAATCCAATTCTGCCGGAAGCCTTCGTGCCGTACACGCTGTCGATGCGGGTATGGACGCAGATCCTGGTGCGATCGGAAGTGCCGCCGTTGTCCCTGTTGCATGCCGTGGGGCTGCAAGTAAACTCGGTCGATCCGGACCAGCAAATTAACGGCCAGGTCCAGGATCTGGACCACTGGATCACCGGCCAGCAGGAATACGAGCAGGAACAACTGGTGGCGTGGTTGTTCGGCGCGTTTGCGGTGCTGGCCTTGGCGCTGGCTGCAGTGGGGCTCTATAGCGTCGTATCCTATTCGGTCGCGCAGCGGACGAACGAGTTCGGCATTCGTATGGCGCTGGGGGCGCAGCGGACGCACGTGTTGCGGATTGTGTTCGAGTCCACAGTGGCGAGCGTGGGGAGCGGGATCGTGCTGGGCATCGTTCTC
>Ga0265316_10007575_pt1 | contig 10213 bp, 9 predicted proteins | sample 4522metaG_FD_202092 | JGI IMG/M metagenome (GOLD analysis project Ga0265316, IMG submission 202092) | Rhizosphere microbial communities from Carex aquatilis grown in University of Washington, Seatle, WA, United States - 4-5-22 metaG | ecosystem: Host-associated > Plants > Roots > Rhizosphere >...
CACCAGATAGTCAATTACGCCCTTGTCTTTGCGACGCATCGCCACGAGCAGAATGACGGCTTGTGGATACATGAAAATGCGTTGCCACCAACAAAGGTCGCACGGTGGGAAACCGATAATTTGCGAGTAAACAAGTGAGCCAACCACAGCCGACATCACGCCCCAAAAAAGCAATTCCAAAATATATTTGTGGATGAAAGCCGAAAGTTTTGCTCGCGTGCCGGCATGCACCAGCATCGCCAAAACAACTCCGACAAAAATAATATTGGAGAGCAAAGTCAAAAAACCTATTATCGGCGTGGCGTTTGTTTGGATGAAAGAGGTCATGAGATTTTACTGTGGCAATTGACAAGCGCTGACTTCACTAAGAAGTTCAAGCGGGATGTCTCCATAAATACGAGATGGCGGTGAGAAAGTCCATTTTGTGCTTGTGGCATTTTGAACTGGGGCATTGTTAGAACCGACACCTATGGAACCCACAACCCACGCATCCATATCCGGCCTGAAAGCATTCTGACAAATAGTTGACTCGTTTGCGCTTAGACATTTATGAGGCGCTTCTGGGCTTTCAAGCGTAATACTCTTGCTAAATTCCCATGTCGGATAACTTTGAATTTTTTTATCATTGCAAGTTTGATTTTGACCTTGACCATCAGGATTGGAACATTCTACATACGGCAAAAGATGAGCTGATGATCCGAAACGGGCTTTTTCGGCCTGGCAGTGCGGACACCAAAACGCGCCGTAAAAAGTCGCGCCACTTTTGGCGATGCAAGTCGCAAAAGCATCGTATTTGCCCGGTCCACTTCCTCTCGCCGGCGCAACAATAACAAAAACAATTCCTGCCAACACAACAACGCCAATTAAAATGTAGATGAATTTTTTCATAATTTTATGTTATCACATTTTAGCTCTGAAAGTCCACTTCAAACCGATACATGCCCATCCCACAAGTGCCTTGCAAAACTCCGACTTGTGGAGTGCCAGCGTCAACATCCGTGTCTCCACTTTGTGGCAAAACCTTCGCAACGCCCAGACTTGGAATACGGATTGAGGACGAGCAATCAAAGGCACCGTTTGTGACAAAACGCAGGGTCGTCGGCAACCCGGCTTTGGCGATACTTTTTTGCGGCTGAAAACCACCCTTGGCATTTATTGTGACAATTTGTTCTCCATTTACCACACTGACATTGTTTGCGTTTGTTGAATTATCACTGCTTCCATTTTTTCCAGACGATAACACGATAGCTCCCACAACGAGTAGTGCCCCAATAATAATTGCAATTACAGTTGATTTCATATTGTTGTTGGTTAAAAATTAAACAATGGTTGAATAAAACCGATGGCAACCAAACTGTTCAGTAAGTTGAAAACGGCAAAAATAATAACTATCAGTCCGGCTGTTTTGAAAAACACTCCAGACTTTGAACTTTTTTGAATGCTGAACGAGCTGAAACTGACCAAGGCGAGTATCGGTAATGTGCCGAGAGCAAAAGCGAGCATTGTCAGACCGCCGTGCAGAAAAGTGCCGGTAGTCAAAGCGTAGAGTTGCATTGACTGAGTAAATCCGCACGGCAGAAAAAATGTGGCGATGCCCACGAGAAACGGTGTCAACGAATGATTCAGTTTCGATACACCCAAAGCGTACTTTGACATAAACTTCGGCATGGATGGTTGGAATTTTTTGGCGAAATGAAAAACATCGAGCAAATTAATACCGAGAATAAGCATGACCAAACCGACAACAACGGAGAGTGCAAAAGAAACGCCGACATTCAGTGTAAAAGCTGAACCAACAAGTCCGATAACTCCACCAAAAACAAAGAACGATAAAATTCGTCCGATGTGAAAAAGAATTTGCGGTTTTGCTTTTTCTCCTTCTTTAGCAAATGTCGCTGACATGGACAAAACCAATCCACCGACAACTGCCATGCAGGTCGAGAGTGAAGCAATAATTCCGACTGTGAACGCTGTTCCGTAGGAAACACCTTTCCCACCGACCAAATTAACCAAACCAAGTTTTTGCAGAAAGAAAAACAGGACGATGAAAGAAAACGCAATCGGCACGGCGATTTTGAAGTCGGACCAATTTTTCTTTTTCTGGTCATGCGACCACTGTAACCGCGTAAGCGAGCAATAGTCGTATGACTGCTCGCTTTCAGCGGTTGCTTGTTTTTCGACAGACAGACCGTAGCCATTTTTTGCAATTATTTCAGACAATTCCTCCGCAATTTTTTCCTGCGACTTGTCACTAAATTTTCCCGTCACTTCAACCGTGTTTGTTTTTAGATTTGATTTGACTTTGATAATGCCGGAAATTTCTTCGAGTTCGCTGTCTATCAAAAGAACACAAGCTTTGCAATACATGCCTGTGACATGAAATGTATATGTTTTTTCCATTTGTTTAATTTAAATTTTTAGTTTTTAATCGAAGCGAATTTCCAACCACCGAAACGCTTGAGAATGCCATTGCCAGACCGGCAAAAACTGGGCTGAGTAGCCATCCGAAAATCGGATAAAACAAACCTCCGGCGAGCGGTATACCTATTGCATTATAGAAGAACGCCCAAAATAAATTTTGTTTTATTCCTCGCATAGTTATTTTCGACAAGTTGATAGCTTTGACAAGTTTGGACATATCGCCGTGGAGAAGTGTGATGCCAGCGCTTTCAATCGCCACATCCGTGCCGGTCGCCATGGCGACACCAACATCGGCTTGAGCCAAAGCCGGAGCATCATTGACTCCGTCTCCAACCATCGCTACGATTTTTCCTTGCGCCTGAAATTTTTTGATTACATTCAGTTTGTCTTCCGGCAAAACTTCAGCGACGACTTCGTCAATCCCAACCTGAGCCGCGATATATTCCGCTGTGTTTTTGTCATCACCCGTGAGCATCACGGTTTTTATTCCCATTTTTTTCAAACGAGAAATGGCGCCCTTTGCTTCCGGTTTTATCGCATCCGCCACCATTACCACACCGAGAACTTTTTCTTTGGTCGCCAAAATGACAGGTGTTTTACCTTCATTTGTTTCTTTCAGAATATAATTCAGATCAAATTTTATATTTAATTCTTGGACCAGTCTGACATTGCCCGCGTAGTATGCAATTCCGTTTATAACACCTTTAACACCTTTACCTTTTATTGCTTCAAAACTATCGGTTTGGTAAATCTGCAAACTATTTTCCTTTGCGTGAGCAATAATAGCGTGAGCGATAGGATGTTCCGACTTATTTTCTAATGTTGCCAAAATTGAGATTATTTCATCATCACTTTTATCAGACAAATTTTGGATAGAAATCAACTCCGGTTTGCCTTTTGTAATCGTGCCGGTTTTGTCCATTACTAAGACATTCACTTTGTGTAATTTTTCCAAAGTGCCAGCATCCTTTATCAAAATCCCTTCCTTTGCCCCTTTGCCAACACCAACAATAATAGCCGTCGGTGTGGCAAGACCCAGCGCGCACGGACAAGCGATAACCAAAACACCAACAAAAGAAACCAGACCAAAAGACAAAGCTTGAGAAAAACCAAGAAAATGCGTGCCAATAATTAGCCACAAACCGAGAGAAACAAAAGCCAATGCGAGCACGACCGGCACAAACACAGCTGAAATTTTATCAGCCAATGCTTGTATCGGCGCGCGACTTCCCTGAGCATCCTCTACCATCGTGATAATATGAGCCAGCATTGTCTCGGAGCCGATTTTTGTCGCTCTGAATGTGAACGAGCCGGTTGTGTTTATTGTTCCTGCCACCACACTGTCGCCAATTTTCTTTTCAACCGGTATCGGCTCGCCACTTATCATTGCCTCATCCACAAAAGATGAACCTTCCGTCAGAATACCGTCAACAGGAATTTTTCCTGCCGGTTTGACCACAACCAAATCGCCGTGCACAACTTCACTGATTGATATTTCCATTTCTTTTCCGTCACGAACGACCAAGGCCGTTTTGGCTTGCAGTCCGAGCAATTTTTCAATAGCATCTCCGGTTTTTAGTTTCGATCGAGCTTCCAGATATTTGCCTAGAGCGATAAATGCGATAACAACAATAGTCACATCGTAATATGTGTGATTTACATTTATGAACTGTTTGAGTTGTTCCGCAAACGCCGTCACAATAAAACTGTAAGTAAATGCAACGGAAGTGCCAATACCAATGAGCGTATCCATGTTGGCTTTGCCATAACGCAGAAATCTGTAGACGCCGAGCAGGTATGGCTTGCCGACGACAAAGAGTGTGTATGTAGCCATAAGTGGGACAAGTGTTTGGAACAATCCGCTCCATGCCGGCGACATTTCCGCCACAACTTTCAACTGAGAGAGAATATCCCAAGCCATGACGAAAATGCTGATAATTGCGAGCGGTATGACAGATACGACTTTGTTTTTCATTTCAGAAAGCTCAGCAACTTTTTCATTTTTTTCTTTTGGTGTTGATAAAACGATTGAGTATCCGAGAGGTTCTATTTTTGCCGACAGACTCGCCGGACTTGTTTTAGTTTCGTCAAAATCAATCTTTGCAGTTTCTGTTCCATAATTGACCTGAACCGAATTGACCCCATCCGTTTTTTTGAATGTTTTTTTGATGATGCTCGCGCAAGATGCGCAATGCATTCCTTTTATTTTGTAAGTGTTTGTTTGAGACATAATTAGTGGTTAAGAGTAAATAGCAAAAAAGCTACGATTAAAATCGCATTTCAAAAACAAAAATGGAATTTAGAAAGTTTTCGGATTAAGAATACCGTCCGAAAAAAGTTCTTGGAGAAAATGAACCGCGGGAATGTATTTTTCAAAATGAAGATGCCTTCTTAGGTCTAGCGGGTACTTTGGCGGAGAATTTATTTTTCTCGTCAGCAAAAATGCCAAAGCCAGACTCACGGCAAACAAAAGCATTACGATCGTCCCATTTTGCACAGGCACATTACCAAAAATATTTTGCCACGCAGAAATGTGTTCAAACGGAGTCATTGTGCACAAAGACATACCAACCATGAAAGGACAGTTTGACATAGACATATCGCTGTTCATTTGCGTGGAAAAATGATACAGCCCAAAAAAACTCATCGAGAGGAAAATAACCGCCCCTACAAAAAAGAATATTTTTGCGATGTTATTTTTGCCGATTATCATATTGGGAGTATATCACAAATAAAAAGAAAGTCTTACAACACAATTTTCTTTATTTTTTTTATTTCACTCTTATCTTCATACAATTCGCCTTTGCCCAGTTTGTACAACAGCGGAATAACGCCACATTTTTTGCACTCGCCCCAATTACATTTGCCACCATTCTTTTCCGACAATTTTTGGCACATGGCGATTTCTTTTTCGAAAGTTTCTTTTTTGATTTTATTTACCATGACAGTTTTTATATTTTACAAAGAAAAGCCGCCGATTTCAAGTCGGCGGCATAAATCATTTCATACATAAAGCACCCTCTCTGATCCATGAATAAGCAACGGTTCCGTCCTGAAAAACCACAAGTTGCCGAACGAAGTCTTTGTGCTGATCATGCCGAGTGACATAATCGGTAAGTCGCAAAATGGCGCCTCTGTAATCATAAACTCCGCCACCCCACACATGCCCGTGACAAAGTTTGGTATTGCGTTTGAGCCAAAAGCGGATGGAGAGAAGCCCCAAACGCGAAGGTGTAAATTCGCTACGCGTTCCGTCGGGATTGCCTATCGGCCATGAAGTAATATTGTCGGCGCCATAATTCTTGATGAGAGTATTGACCGCACTTTCATAAGATTCGGCTCCATCAACACCGCCACGACGCAAAAGCAAAGTTACCCGCACGCCCAAACCATATTTCCGGATATTCCCAAAAATTTCTCGGAAGTCCGGATATTTTTCGAGCCCATATGCAGCCGCTTGGCCGGCTTGGTCAACAGAGTGGGTTGAAACAGCGACATTGCAGAGGCCCAGCTCTTTCCATGTCGGAAGCCACTTGTCGCAAAATTTTTCGTCTGCAAAAAGTATTCCATTGGTGAAAAGATTTACATTTGGAAAATACGCCCCTTCCGACGCGCACTTCTTGTAAATTCGCAATGCTTTTGTCAGCGCTTCCGGACTGCAAGTCGGCTCACCGCTACTTGTGAGCGAAAGTGACCAGCCACCATAACGCGCGGAAAGTCTTATCGCCGCCTCGTAGTTTTTCCAGTAGAGCGGATTATCTTGCTCCGCTTGCGGACGAAGATATTTGCCAGCGCAAAACTCGCATCGTCCGTTGCAAGCGCCTGAACCAACAAGCGCGGACACACTGTATATTTTCTCGATGCATGCCATGATTATTCTCCTTTCAAATAACTGTTCTGCATTAAGAATATGGCGCGCAAAAAATATTAAAATGACAATATGTAGCGGTATATTGTAAATACTGCCTTTGCATATGACAATATATTGATATATTATACAGATATGAGATGCATATATTGCTCAGGACAAAAAACCGAGGTTAAAAATTCACGCAAAATAGCTCGCGGAACCGCGATCTGGCGCAGACGACATTGCACAACATGCGAGAAAACATTTACTACGCGCGAAACTTCCGTTGGAGAAAATTTATTTGTAATAAAACGCAACGGTTCGCGTCAACGCTTCGTCTACGAAAAACTTTTCGCTTCCATATACCACACAATATATAATGGCAAAAAACGCGACAGTGGCGATGCTGCCAAAACATCAAAAAAAGTAGCCGAGACGATTTTGAGACAATTATTTGCAAAAAACAGCACCAAAAATGTATCGACTAAAAGAATAATAGAACTTTCTTACAAAGAATTAAAAAAAATAAACCGCACTCTCGCCATAGCATACGGAAAATATTCCGAGTATCGCTTCAAAACCCTGACTCAGTCTGGTTTTATGGTGGATGTAATGAGATGAAATACTACCCGATTATTTTCCATGACAATGTTTGAACTTTTTATTTGAACCGCACCAACACGGGTCATTGCGACCGATTTTTTTGCCATCCGGTGTATCGTGGCGAATATCGGCGACTTTTACGATGTTGTTTGCCACTGCCGATGTTGTCGCACTACCAGACGCCAAATTTTCGACAATTTTAACTGGTGCTTCCATACGGATTTGCACCGTCTGAATCTGCGGGATCATTTTCAAAATTTCCAAACCGATTGAAAATTCCATGTCTTTGAAAAGTTTGAGACCTTCGCGTTTGTATTCCGTGAGCGGATCGCGCTGACCGTAGGCGCGCAAGTTGACCGACGAGCGCATGTAGTCCATCATTTCCAAATGGTCAATCCAAAACATGTCGATGGTCTGCAAAATCAAGCGACGAATATTTGCCAGATATTCCGGCGTGGCATTTTGTAAAAGTTTTTCAACGACTAGTTTTTCCTCCTCCGGCGTGGCCAACAAAATTTCCGCCAAATAATTTTTGACAGCCGTTTCGTCACCGCGTAAAATGGCGTTGCGACGCGCATACATTATTTTGCGCTGAAAATTCAAAACATCATCGAATTCCAAAATATGTTTGCGCGCGTCAAAGTTGAAGCCCTCTATTTTTTCTTGCGCGCCTTCCAGTGAGCGCGTAATCATTTTGTTTTCGATAGGTTGGTCGTCGCGAAGTCCCAGCTTGCCTAAAATATTTTTGAAATTTTCTCCACCGAAAACGCGCATCAAATGGTCGTCGAGCGAGACGAAAAACTGCGTCTCGCCCGGGTCGCCCTGCCTGCCGGAGCGTCCGCGGAGCTGGTTGTCGATGCGACGCGCGTCGTGGCGCTCGGTGCCGAGCACAAAAAGTCCGCCAAGTGATTTCACTTTTTCGTATTCCTCAGGACTGCCGGGGTTGCCACCGAGCTTCACATCGACACCGCGACCAGCCATGTTGGTGGCAATCGTTACGGCGCCAGCTCTCCCAGCTTGCGCGATAATTTCCCCTTCGCGCGAGTGGTTTTTGGCGTTCAAAACTTCGTGTGGCACACCTTCGGCTTTCAAATACTCGCTGAGCATTTCGTTTTTCTCGATTGAAACCGTGCCGATCAAAACCGGCTGACCGACTTTGTGGCGTTCTTTGACTTCTTTGGCGATGGCTTTAAACTTTCCCGGCTCGGTCTGGAAAATCAAATCGTTTTTGTCGTCGCGCACGGCTTTTCTGTTGGTCGGAATAGTCACAACTTCCAGTCCGTAGACTTTGTAAAACTCCTCGCTACTCGTCACGGCAGTACCTGTCATGCCGGAAAGTTTTTTGTAAAGTCGAAAATAATTTTGAAATGTGATGGAAGCAAAAGTTCGCGACTCCTTTTGTATTTTGGCGCCCTCCTTTGCCTCGATGGCTTGATGCAAACCCTCGGACCATCTGCGACCCGGCTGGAGTCGACCGGTGAATTCGTCAACGATAATCACTTCGTCGTCTTTGACAACATACTCCTTGTCTTTGTGAAAATGTTCCTTGGCGCGCACAGCTGTTTCCAAATGATGCACATACTTCACACCTTTTTCGGTGTAAATATTTTCGATGCCGAGCAATTCCTCGGCGCGACTGATACCACTTTCCGTCAGCGAAATAGTTTTGAATTTTTCGTCGACAGTGTAATGTTCGCCGACTTGGAGCTTGCCGGCAATCTGCGCAAATTTGACATACAGCTCGTCAGAGTCGCCGGCTGGCGCGGAAATAATCAGCGGTGTGCGCGCTTCGTCAATCAAAATAGAATCGATTTCGTCGACAATGGCGTAGTTGAACTCGCGTTGACGCAGTCTCGAAACATCCTGCTCTATATTGTCGCGCAAATAATCAAAACCGAATTCGTTGTTGGTGCCATAAGTGATGTCGGCGGAGTAAGCTTCGTGCCGCGAACACGGTCGCAGAAATTCCGTGACCACTTTGAAAGAGCCGAGTGTATCGCGCTCTTTGTCTTTTTCTGTGTGCGTCGGGTCATACAAAAAAGATTCTTCGTGATTGATGACGCCGACAGAAATTCCGAGAAAATTATAAATTTGTCCCATCCATGTTGCGTCGCGTCGCGACAAGTAGTCATTGACTGTGACTATATGCACGCCACTGCCGGAGAGCGCGTTGAGATACGCCGGCAAAGTGGCGACGAGTGTCTTGCCCTCGCCCGTGCGCATCTCGGCGATAGCGCCCTTGTTCAAAACCATGCCACCCAAAAGCTGGACATCAAAATGTCGCTGACCAAGCGTGCGAACGGACGCCTCGCGCACAGTGGCAAAAGCCTCCGGCAAAATAGCCTCCAATGGCTCCCCTGCGCTAAGGCGAGCCCTGAAATCGGCGGTTTTGGCTCGGAGCGCCTCATCTGACAGGGTTTTCATTTCCGGCTCAAAAGCGTTGATTTGCTCGATAATAGGCGAAAAATTCTTCAACATTTTCTCGCCCGGATTGCCACCCAATTTTTTGAAAAATGATAACATAACCGCCAAATGATAGCATAAAAAATGATTTTTTGAAAGAAAAAAATCAAAAACGAAAATCCGTGCCGATTGCTCGGAACGGATCGTCGTAAGTAGGAAAAAGCTAAATTATGCTCGTTTCTTTGTAGCTTTCTTTTTTGCTACTTTCTTTGCTTTCTTTTTTGCTGCCATAGTAGTGTGTTTGAAACCAACCGACTAGTCAATTGATTTCGAAAAAAATTAATTTTTTTAATGTTCAACAAAAAATAAAATATTTTTTGTCTTACGACCTGCAATAATTATAATACAGAAAAAATAAAATAAAATAATTTTTTGAAGAAAAGTGTGGATAACTTTTATTTTGAAAAAATATTTTTTGCAAATTCAAAATTACAAAAGTTATTATTATTAAGTTACATATTTTTTACTTCATTAGGATTGATTGAAAATCAAAATAACCATTAGTATATATTCATTGCTTTTTCATTTTTTATTTGATATACTATTTTCATGCTTGTGGGGCGTCAGCCCTATTCGGCTCAGTATTATTTACTGGCATAAGCCGAAGGCAGGCATAACAAAGATTCCACCAAGAGGTGGTGTTTTTGTTTATTTTTTTAATCATCTTCCGGATTTCCTTTCATTATGCTGGAAAGTTTTATATCCCGATATTTGTTTGTCACCCAAGCCGGAACAATACTCCAAAAATGCAGTTTTCCTTCCTCGCCAATTTTCCTAACTATGACTTTTATTTTTCTGCCGTCAATAATTGCGATAATTCCCCAGTATTGAATCGATTTCGTTTTCAGAATTCGTTTTTTGTAACTTTTTACTTCA
>Ga0265316_10007576_pt1 | contig 10212 bp, 13 predicted proteins | sample 4522metaG_FD_202092 | JGI IMG/M metagenome (GOLD analysis project Ga0265316, IMG submission 202092) | Rhizosphere microbial communities from Carex aquatilis grown in University of Washington, Seatle, WA, United States - 4-5-22 metaG | ecosystem: Host-associated > Plants > Roots > Rhizosphere >...
AGACATGCGCGGTTTCACTCTTCTCGCTGTCGAAGTCACGCTCGCATGGTCCTCCTCTTGGAGCGTATTCGCACAGGGGCGTGCCGTGGCTATTACAGTCGACGATCTTCCTTATGCCGGCGGCCCGGTGACAGTGTCAATGGCGGAGAGAGTCAACGGCAAGCTATTGGCCGCGTTCCGCGCTCATCACGTGCCGGCTACGGGTTTTGTGATTCAGCAACGTGTGGAGTCCATCGGCTCGCCCTCGGGGACCGGGATACTCGATAAGTGGATCAGCCGAGGATTCGACCTCGGAAACCATACTTACTCCCATCCCGATATCAATGATCTCTCGCTTGAACAGGTGGAACAGGAGATCGTGCGCGGCGAATCCACACTCGGGCCGCTACTGGCGGCATGGGCCTTTCGGGTTGGGCCGGCGCGCAGGGCGACGAAGCGGGCAAGTTTCAACTCACCGGCCTGGCCCCCGGCGAATACCGTGTTATCGCTTTGCGCACGCTGCGCCGGGACATGAATTCCGGGACAGCGGCGCTGGAGCGGGCGCTGGCGGCGGGCCAGAAGGTTGAGGTCGGCCAGAACGGGTTGCAGAATGTCACCCTGGAAGTGACCGAGTTGCCGTAGGTGCGCACTTGACGCGTACGGCATTACCGTACATACTGAAATCGTGCCCGGAGCCGAATGCGCCCTGTCAGCTATCGTCATAAAGGACTGAGGCAACTCCACGAAGATGGCAACGGCAAAGGGGTGCCCGCCGCGATGGTGGACAAGCTGCGCAAGCTTCTGTTGGCCATGGAAACAGCCGAAACCCTGGACCAGCTCGGGCGATTCCCGGGATGGAAGCTCGATCCGCTAAAAGGCAAGCTGGAGGGATTCTGGAGCCTGACCGTCACGGGAAGTTAGGGGATTCGTAATGCCTATGAAGAACCCGCCCCATCCGGGCGACCTGATTAAGACCGAGATCATCGAAGCCCTCGGGCTCAGTGTGTCGAGAGCGGCGGAAATATTAGAGGTGCGACGCGCCACACTTTCCGACCTGCTCAACGGCAAGGCCGCGCTCACGCCGGAAATGGCCTTGCGCATCGAAAAGGCTTTCGGTCCCGACATGAACCACCTGCTCCGTATGCAACTCGCCTACGACGTGGCGAAAACACGGGAGCACGCACGCGACATCACCATCAAGCGGTATGTGCCTGTCTGAAGGGGCGGCGCTGACGGGCCGCGGCCCGTCAGCAGCACTTCGGACGGGCGTATTTGGCGCGATGGTGATCTTCCGAGAAGTGACGCCACTCCTCTCCGGAATGGGGGCGGCCGCACGCCGCCAGGTGCCTGCGGTAGGCGTTCTCATCGGACAGTTCGCGCAGCAGTTCGAGCATCAGGCGGCCGAAACGCCGCAGCCGTTTCATAGCTCCTCCACCTGCAGGCGCGAGGCCACGAACGGCGCTTCACGTACGCGGGAATCGCGCGTGCCCCGCAGGATGCCAATCCAGACGCGCACCGAATCCAGCAGGATGGTGGCCACCAGCACCATCAGGATGCCGCATACCGCCGCGTCCAGGCGCGCGTTGAAAATCAGCGTGGGATTGGCCGCCGGGTTGAGCGCCAGCTTGTCCGCCTGCGCCAAAAATCCCACCGCGGGGAGCGGCGAAAAAATCTTCTGCCAGCCCGCCACGAAGGTGACGGTTACCAGCCATACCAGCGGCACGCCGGTGATCCAGACATATTTCGCGCCGTGCATCTTGAGCAGAATGGTGGTGGCCACTGAGAAGGCAATGGCCGCCAGCAACTGGTTGGCGATGCCGAAAAGCGGCCACAGGGAATTGATGCCGCCCAATGGGTCGCGCACGCCCTGGATCAGAAAGTAGCCCCACGCGGCCACAATCAGCGCGCTGGTCGAGACCACTCCCGGCATCCAACTGGTGCGGCCCAGCGGAGGCACGAGGGGGCCCAGCAGATCCTGCAGCATGAAGCGGCCCACGCGCGTGCCGGCGTCGATAATGGTCAGGATGAAGAGCGCTTCGAACATGATGGCGAAGTGGTACCAGAAACCGATTACCGCGTCGCCGCCGCCCGTGCGCGCGAAAATGCGCGCCATCCCCAACGCGAGCGAAGGCGCGCCGCCGGTGCGGTAGAACAGCGTCTGCTCACCGGCGCTATGGGCCAGGGCCGCCATTTCGGGCGCGGTCACCGGGAAACCCCAGCTCGAGATCGTGGCCACGGCGGCGGCGGGAGTCGCGCCCACTACGCCCGCGGGCGAGTTCACCGCGAAGTACACGCCGGGTTGCAGCACGCAGGCGGCAATCATCGCCATGATGGCGACGAAACTCTCCAGCAGCATCGATCCATAGCCCACCGGAAACGCGTGCCACTCCTTGGCGATCATCTTCGGCGTGGTGCCGGAGGAGATCAGCGAATGGAAGCCCGAGACCGCCCCGCAGGCGATGGTGATGAAGCAGAAGGGGAAGATCTTGCCGGCGAAGATCGGGCCCGTGCCGTCCACGAAACGGGTGAGCGCCGGGAGTTCGAGTTGCGGCCGCACCACCAGGATGCCCACCGCCAGCATCAGCACCACCCCCAGCTTGACGAACGTGCTGAGGTAGCCGCGCGGCGCCAGCAACAGCCAGACCGGCAGCGCGCTGGCCAGAAACCCGTAGACGATGATGGCGGCGGCCAGCGCCATGGCGCTGAGCGTGAACACCGGACCCAGGCTGGGCGAAGCGGCCACCGAGCGGCCGGCGAAGATCGCGCCCATCACCAGCACGAAGCCGATGGCCGACGTTTCCAGCACTTTGCCGGGACGCCAGTAGCGCAGGTACAGCCCCATGAAGATGGCCACGGGCATGGTGGCCGCGATGGTGAAGGCGCCCCACGCGCTGCCCTTGAGCGCGTTCACCACCACCAGCGCCACCACCGCCAGCAGGATGATCATGATCAGCAGCACCGTGAGCAGCGCGGTGAAGCCGCCCAGATTGCCGATCTCCTCCCGCGCCATCTCGCCCAGCGATTTGCCGTCGCGGCGCATGGAAGCGAAGAGGATGACGAAATCCTGCACCGCCCCGCCCAGCACCGCGCCGATGATGATCCACAGAGTGCCCGGCAGGTAGCCGAACTGCGCGGCCAGCACCGGCCCTACCAGCGGACCGGGCCCGGCGATAGCGGCGAAGTGGTGGCCGAAGAGAATCCATTTGTTGGTGGGTTCGAAATCGTAGCCGTTGCGCAGGCGCTCGGCCGGAGTGGCGCGCCGGTCATCGAGCGCCAGCACGCGCGCGGCGATGAACCGGCCGTAAATGCGGTAGCCGGTGATATAAGTGCAAGCGGCGGCCAGCACCAGCCAGATGCTGTTGATGTGCTCCCCGCGTTGGAGCGCGACTGCGCCCAGACAGAATGCCGCCGCCACGGCGATGGCGGCCCAGAACAAATGGCCCAAAAGTTTCACGTCCTACGAGTTTACTAGAATCGTTTCAGCGCGCGCAGCAGGGAATCCGTACGGGCGTTGATGGAGTGGATCAAGTGCCAGTCCTGGTCCAGGGTGCCGATGTATGCCATGCTCCCCTTGTCGCGGCCCATCAGGATGACGGTGTAGCGGCGGTCGGGATAACCCAGCGCGCGGTATAGTATGGTGCCGGTTTCCTGCTCGTGGTCGGTGGTGGGCGTGCCCATCTTCTGGGTGACGCCGAGATAATCGTCGCGGCTGTTGAGGTTCAGATAGCTCTGGTCGCTACCCGTAAACACGATTCGCTTCTGCCGCAACTCCCCCACGCGGGTGAAGCTGAGAGCGGCCAGGTACAGCACAATCAGGACCCCCACGGCCACGCCGATCAACTTCAGCACGCGGCGGTCGCTGGGCTCCAGGCGGATGCCGACAATCGCCGCCGGCTCGCCGCGATCCTTCGCGCTGCCCGCAGCGGCCGGCGCGCCGCCCACGGCCACCGGCATCTGGATGATCCGCCGCTGGAAGGGCACCACCATTCCGCTCTTGATCTCCAACTCGCGGTTCAAGCCGACGATGAGCACCGGGTCCTCGATGCGCGCCACTTCCCCTATGTACCGGCGGGGAATCCAGGCTTCGGCGGCGCTCCGGCAGTTGACCACCAGAATCTCCGACCAGGTGGCCTTGCGGAACAGCCACTCGTTATGCTCGACATTGACGATGGGTGGGTAGAAGGAGAACGGCCGGGTGGCAAGGTGGTCCAACGACGGCGGAATGGGAGGCGACGCCATGAAGCTGCTACCATGTTAGCGCTCGGGGGGAAGGCGGGGAGCGCGGGGTTCACCGCAGAGGCGCAGAGACGCAGAGATTTAAAGAGGTAATGAGAGAGTCAAAGTCAAAACCGGAGAGCGCGGAGGGGGCAGAGGGAATCGGTTCCTTCCTCCGCGCCGGGGCACCCCTGTTAGGGGTCCTCTCTGCGGTGAACCGGAAGACAATTATTCACGCCCGGCGCAACGAGCCGGGTCAGCGCGCCCGCCTCAGCCTCTCGCAGGTTGCCATGATTTCCGGCTGGCCTTTCAACTCGGCCAGTGGCTCAAGATTCGCCGCGATATACGGCCAGTCCAAAACGGCGCGCTGGCGGATTGCTATCGTCTCGGCGTCGAGCACATCGCGCGGCCGAAAGGCGAAGAGCTTCAGAACGATCAGGTCTTCCGCCGAGCACGTTCGCAAGACGGAACCCGGCTCAAATTCGAATAGGCTCGACCGTTCGATCATGCCCTCCTCATACGGGAGAGCCCCCAAAGCGATATCGATCGGAACGCCATCAGGCGATTGCAGAAGCAGGACTCGATTTCGCCGGGCGAACTCCCGAACATCCGGGATGCGTCCCCGGTACCCCGAGTCGAGCAACGGCGCGGACACGCCGTCTTCGCTTCCAAACGGGCACAGCAGCGTCGCGTCGACGTCCCGCGTGAATCGCGGTTCGCCCCAACGCAACACCGCGAGCCCCCCGATGAAACAGAATCGCCAGCCACGCGTCTCGAGTAAGCTTTGAAGATCGCGCGCCGCGTCGAATAGTGCGCTCATTGCCCGCGCCGGACCCTTTGGATTCGCGCGAACCAGGCCTGCTGCTCGACCAGCCCCGACGTTGGCGGCGGCGCTGGGACGGCGGGACCGTCACTTCCGAAAATCTGACGGACAGCCTCTCGCGTGTCGCTGGATTCGATTTCGATACGGCGCAGGCGCTCCAATTCCTCGCCCGCGCGGCGCCATGTCTCCACCCACCGCCGGCAAAGGGAATCATCCGGACTGGCTTGCTGTGACATTCCGCTTCATCATAGCAAGGCCATCGTCCGGGAGCGGCCGGGCCGCCGCGCCGTCCCCTCCCACCGCCCTTCACAGGAAAATCAGCCCTTTGCGGACTCCGATGGTGACGGCCTCCGTGCGGCTCGATGCGTCCAGTTTCCCCAGAATCGACGCGACGTGGAACTTCACCGTGTGGTCCGAAATGCCCAGCTTCCAGGCGATGGTCTTGTTGGCCGCGCCTTCCGCCATCATGCGCAGCACGTCCAGCTCGCGCGCGGTCAGCGTGTGGGCCTCCGCGGATACCGCGGCCGGCGCGGCGGAAGCCAGCAGCGTCTCCAGTTCTCGTGGATCCACCACCGCCAGGCCGCTCGCAGCCGCTTCCACGGCGGCCAGGATTTCGGCGGCGGAGGCATTCCGCGAGAGCAAGGCGCGCACGCCCAGGCGGAAGGCCTCCTGCGTCCAGACGGGCTGCGGGTCGTTAGTCAGCAGCACGGTTGCCGCGCCCGTTCCATCGCCCGGCGCGGCAAGTTCCTCCAAAGGAAGAGCGGCCAGCACCACGTCCGGCCGCAGCGCTTCCACGGACGCGAAGTCGGAATAGGCGCCCGCCAGCTCGATGCCGGGATGCGTAGCCACCAGCGCCTCCAGGCCCGCCCTCACGACCGCGGATTGTGCCGCGATCGCCAGGCGAATCACGCTGCCTCCGCCCGCGGAGCCACCCGCACGAAGACTTCGCGCAGGCGCGAGACATCGCCGCGGAAGAACGGCAGGCGCAGCGTCTCATGGCCGGAGTCGAGCATCTCCGTGAGACGGTCGAAGGTTCCCACCAGGATATCGCCGGGCCGCAACGATGCGGCCGCCGCCGCGCCGCCCGGTTCCACGGTGAGAATCCGCAGCCCGTGGGGCGCTGGCTGCAGGGTCACGCCGAGCGAAGGGCGCGCTCCCCGGCGTAAAAACTCAGCCGCGGCATTCGCCGGCACGGCCACTCCCAGGCCGTTCACGATGGCGGTGTTGATGCCCACCACGCGGCCCCGCGCGTCGGCCAGCGGTCCGCCGGAGTTACCGGGAGCCAGGCGGACATCGGCGCCGATCCAGCGCTCCCGGCCCATCCCGTTTATGGCTCCGATGGAGTGGACCACGCCGGTGGAAAGCGCGCCGGCGAATCCCAGGGGGCTGCCGATGGCGATGACCAGCTCGCCGGGCCGAAGGGCGTCGGAATCTCCCGGCGTGGCAGCGGGCAGGCCCGTTTCCGCGGCCTTCAATACGGCCAGGTCGCGGCGCGTGTCGCGCGAGACCAGGCGGGCCGGAAGGCGCCGCCCGTCCCACAGCACCACGTCGGCCCGCGCGCCGCGCGCCACGTGGGAATTGGTGACAATGCGGCCGTCGGCATTCCAAATCACGCCGGAGCCGGCGCCCTCATCGCGGCCCCCGTCGTTGGCCTTGGGAAAGACCTGCACCGTGGAGCGCCGCAGCCGCTCCGCAATCTCTCCGAATCCCAGCATGTCAACTCCTCCGGGGCCGCTCCCCAATCGCGATCCCAATACTCAGCGCCGCCCCGCCGCGCACCAGTCCGGCCTGGATGGTCTGGCCGGCGGCGTGCTTTTCGAGCACGGTCTGGATATCGTCCGTGTCCTCGACCGCAGTCCCGCCGAGCGAGACCACTACATCGCCGATCAACACCCCGGCTTTGGCCGCCGGCCCCTCCGCCTCTAGCGACAACACGATGAGACCTTTGTGATGATCGGGCAATTCCACCGGTTGCAGCCCCACTCCCAGATAGCCGCGCGCCACGCTGCCGCGCGCCAGGATTTCGTCCACCACGCGATTGACGGTTGTGGCCGGGATGGCGAGGCCGGCGATGCGCGACAGCGCCGAGGTGGCGATCCCGATAGCCTCGCCCCTGGTATCGACCACCAACCCGCCGGAGCAGTTGGGGTAGAGCGTGAGGTCGAGCCGGATATAGCGATCCAGGCGGCCGCCGCGCCAGGTGCGCCACTCTCCGCTCACCGCGCTGACGATTCCCATAGTGGCATTCACGCCGGAATCGGGCGAGCGGCCAATGGAGAGCGCCAGGTTGCCGGGCGCCGGCACGGCGGCTGCGATAGCGACCGGCGCGCCGGGCGCGTCCACCTTCAGCACTGCCAGGTCGGTGCCCGGATCGCAGCCTGCCACCGTGGCTTCCACGCGCACGCCATCCGGCAAGGTGACCGCGATCTCCTCTTCGCGCCGGATGGTATGCTCGGCGGTGACGATGACGCCCGGGCGCCAGAAGACGCCGGAGGAACCAAATCGCGGGCGCGCGTCGATGGCCACCACGGACGGTCCCACGCGCCCCACCACCTCCGCCAATTCCCCCGAAAGGGCTGCTAATTCGTTTGCCATTGAGAATCTCCTGACTCCAGGATGGCGCGCGGGAGCGGCACGGCACATCGGCCATTCGGGTAGGAAGGGACTGGCAAAAGGAGCGGCGTGGAACTGCGACGCGACCCGTGTGCTTGGGGGGGGCGGATCCCAGCGCTCTGGCCCCCGCCCCCCATTGTGGAGCGGGCATCCTGCCCGCGGACCCGCTTTCCAGCGGGTCCAGCCGGCTGGAAAGCCCTTGGCGGGCAGGAATGCCCGCTCCACGGGAGCGGCCAGTCTTGGCGAGAATTCCCCAGCCTTTGGCGAACCCCCATCGCCCAAGCCGCTGCCGGCTGTCGTAAACTCGAACTATGGCGGCGCGCGGGCAACACAGGCTTCTCCCACGCGGATCGCGCGCGCCCGATTTCCGCCTGCCGATTCTCGGCGGCGGCGAAACCACACTGGCCGAAATCCTGACCCGCGGCCCGGTGCTGCTGGCGTTTTTCAAGACCTCGTGTCCCGTCTGCCAGCTCACGTTTCCGTTTCTCGATCGCCTGCACTCCGCCGCCACTCTGCCCGGCGCTTTGCAAATCTACGGCATCTCGCAGAACGATCCCGAAGATACCCGCGAGTTCAACCAGGAATTCGGAGTGACGTTCCCCACCCTGCTGGACTCCGAAGAGAGCGGTTTCCCCGCCAGCAACGCCTACGGAATTTCCAGCGTGCCCACCCTGTTCCTGGTGGAGTGCGACCGCACTATTTCGCAGGTTATCGAGGGGTGGCAAAGGAAACACATCGAGGGGCTGGCCGGCGCCGGCGCCGCCCTGTTCCGGCCGGGCGAATACGTGCCGGAATGGAAGGCCGGTTGAGGATCGCGCAATTAGGCGCCCGGCGGGCAGCCACGATAGAATAGAAGAACCGAATGGCCAACTCACTGGAAGAGATTCTGGGTGCCGCGGGCGCTATCGCCAAGGGGATGGGTGTCACCTTCAAGGAGATGCTGTCCCCCACAGTGACGGAGTTCTACCCCGAAGAGCCGCCCAAATTCGAAGAGCGCTTCCGCGGCGTCCACGTGCTGCAGCGAGACGTGAACGGTATGGAGAAGTGCGTGGCCTGCTTCCTGTGCGCCGCCGCCTGCCCTTCCAATTGCATTTACATCGAAGCCGCGGAGAACACCGCCACCGTCCGCATCTCCGGCGGCGAACGTTACGCCAAGGTTTATAACATCGATTACAACCGTTGTATCTTCTGCGGCTATTGCGTGGAGGCCTGCCCCACCGATGCCATCACTCACGGCCATGGCTTTGAAGCCGCCAGTTACAACACCTCCACCCTGGTGAAACGAAAAGAAGATATGCTGGTCCCCGTGCCCGCGGGCGCCAGACCTCCGGCCGCCGCCGCCGAAGAGACCGCGGCGCACTGATGAACGCCGCGCCCTGCCGTACCGTGGCCGAACTGACCAAATGCCTGATGGCGTCCTACGATTGCGTGGGCGGCATCAACCACGTGGACGGCAAGAATCTGCCCTCCAAGCAAGGGATCTCCGAGATTACCGTCAATCTTCTGCGCCTGCTGTTTCCCGGGTTCTACGACGAAACGGCGATCCATTCCTCCGACCTCGAAGCCGTGACCGCCGCGCTTCTCGAGAGCGTGCTGGGCCGCCTGGAAAACGAAATCCGCAAGAGCCTGGAATACGCTCCGCCCGCCCGGTTCGGAGACGCCGACCTGTCTGCTGCCGCGCACACGCTCACCCTCAAGTTCCTGGGCAACCTGCCGCGAGTGCGCGAACTGCTCCGCACGGATACGGAGGCGGCCTACAACGGAGACCCCGCCGCCTTCAGCCTGGAAGAAGTGATTGTCGCGTATCCTTTCATCGAAGCCATTGCGGTGCAGCGGCTCGCGCACGAACTGTATCTCGATAACATCCCGCTCATCCCGCGTATCATGACCGAATGGGCGCACTCCCGCACCGGTATGGATCTCCATCCCGGGGCCCGGATCGGCACGCATTTCTTCGTGGACCACTGCACCGGGACTGTGGTGGGTGAGACCTCCGAGATCGGCAACCACGTCAAGATGTACCAGGGCGTCGGCCTGGTTGCGCGGTCGCTCGCCGCGGGGCAGGCCTTGCGCGGCCAGAAGCGTCACCCGACGATCGAAGACAACGTAACGCTTTACGCCGGCGCCACGATCATCGGCGGAGACACCGTGATTGGCGCCGGCAGCACCATCGGCGCCAGCGTCTTCCTCACCTCCAGCGTGCCGCCGAATTCCCTGGTGATCCTGGAGGCGACCAACGTGAGGGTGATCCCCAAGGCCTCGCGCCAGGCCTTCGTCCCCGACTTTCAGATCTGACGCGGTGTTCCGGCCGGCCCCCCGCCCGCGCCGATTCCAAAGCGCCGCGAAACTCTCCGGCGCAACAATTCGAAATCCCATTGACGGCGAAAAGCCATCGGCTTTCGGCCAGGAGCTACCATTGCCCGCATTCCGCTAATAGCGTACACTAGCCGGTGAAGTGCCCGTTCCCTTGCGTGAGGCCGCCGCGGCGTTAGCGAAGAAGGACTACCTGGCCGCGAACCCGGAGGCGGGCGATGTCATGCCGGAGACGGGCGGCGCCCGGAAGCGACGAATCGCTCCCGCTG
>Ga0265316_10007578_pt1 | contig 10212 bp, 4 predicted proteins | sample 4522metaG_FD_202092 | JGI IMG/M metagenome (GOLD analysis project Ga0265316, IMG submission 202092) | Rhizosphere microbial communities from Carex aquatilis grown in University of Washington, Seatle, WA, United States - 4-5-22 metaG | ecosystem: Host-associated > Plants > Roots > Rhizosphere >...
AGAACTGCGGCGAACAACAGGCTTAAAATGGAAACCACCAGCCCAATGATGGCCAAGCCGCGGCCTTCGTAAAATTCAGGATGCCGGTTGATCTGCGAAAGACCGATGAGCGAGAAAATAATGCCCAGCACACCAAAGAGAAATTTGCAGCAGCAAAAAAATGCCAGCACGCCAAAAATCAACCCGGCCATCGCATAGGCATTGGTTTTCCGGACCGGCCCGGAAACCGGCGGCCGGATCGTCAGTGGAACTGGCGGCGCAAAAAGGCCCGCGAATTCCGGCAGCGCGCCGAGCGGTTTCCATTCCGCCGAGCCTTCCCCGAATGCCTGCGTCTGCGCGTTCGCGCGGCCCTCGGCAATCCATTGCCGCAACTGTTCCGCGGAAACCGGGCCGTATTGCCGGCCATCCGCGCCAACGATTTGATACAGGCTCATCTATTCCTCTTCGCTTTTGTCGGTCCCACGTCCCAAATCCGTGCAAACCCCGCGTTTCGCATCGGCCACAAAATCCAGCAGAATTTTTGACGCGGCGCCGGGAAAATTTTCCCGCGCGTCGCCCAGCACCGCGCGCAGATTCTTCCCACTTCGAAACAGCCGGTGATACAGCCGCTTCAGTTCCAGGCGCTGCTCGGCGGTGAATCCGGCGCGACGCAAGCCGACATTGTTCAACCCGCAGATTTCGTTCACGCGCAGCGCCACGGTGAAGGGCGGCAAATCCTTGCTGATGCCCGAGAGACCCTGCATCAGTGCCAGCGTGCCGACCCGGCAGAACTGATGCACACAAGAGTTGCCGGAAATGAACGCACGGTCCTGCACGACCGCGTACCCGCCGAGCATCGCGCCATTGGCTACGATGACATGATCGCCGACGATGCAATTATGCGCCACGTGCGCGGTGGCCATGAAAAAATTGTGCGAGCCGATGATGGTTTCTGTATCCGGCCTGGTTGAACGATGCGCCGTAAAATGTTCGCGAAACACATTGTGGTCGCCGATGCGCAACCGCGTCGGCTCGTCCTGGTATTTCAAGTCCTGTGGCGCATCGCCGATGACACAGCCGGCGTGAAAACGGTTGCCCACACCGATCGTGGTCCGCCCCGTGAGATATACCTGTGGCCCAACGATACAATCCGCGCCCAACTCGACGCCCCCATCAATCACGGCATACGGCCCAACCCGGACCGTGGAATCCAGCTTCGCCTGAGGGTGAACGATGGCCGTTGGATGAATCACAAATTCAAGGTGACGGATTCAGCCGGATTGCCAAGTTCAAAAATGCCACCGGACGAAGAGGCTTTGTGCCCCCGCACCTTCATGGTAAATTTGACGGGTTGCAATGAACGTTTCAGTCCGATCGGCGCCGTCTGACAGACCGGGGGCGGAATCAAAAATCCGCAAGCTGCCGGAGTTGCTCGCGCCTGCCGGTGATTGGGATTGCGTCCGGGCCGCGGTCGAGAACGGCGCGGACGCGATCTATTTCGGCCTCGAAAAATTCAATGCCCGGATGCGGGCGCACAACTTCACCGGCGCCGATGTGCCGAAACTGATGGAATTTCTGCACCGCCGCGGCGTGCGCGGTTACGTGACGCTGAACACGCTGGTCTTTGAAAACGAACTTGCCGACGCCGAAAAATATCTGTGCACGATGATTTCCGCCGGTGTGGATGCCGTGATCGTGCAGGACGTCGGCATCTGCCGGCTCATCCGCCGGCTTTCGCCCGATTTTCCGATTCATGCCTCGACCCAGATGACCATTACGAGCGCCGCCGGCGTGGAGTTCGCCCGTGAACTGGGCTGCCACCTCGTTGTGCTCGCCCGCGAATGTTCCATTGCTGAGATTGAGAAAATCAACTTCGCCCTTCGAACGTCGCCCTTCGAACTTCCCCTCGAGGTCTTCGTCCATGGCGCGCTGTGTGTTGCCTATTCCGGCCAATGCCTGACCAGTGAAGCGCTCGGCGGACGCTCGGCCAATCGCGGCGAATGCGCCCAGGCCTGCCGCATGCCCTATGAATTGGTTTCCGATGGCAACCCGGTTTCGCTCGGGGACCGGAAATATCTGCTGAGCCCGCAGGATCTGGCCGGACTGGAAGTTTTGCCGGACCTGATCCGCGCCGGCGTGGCGTCGCTGAAAATTGAAGGCCGGCTCAAGTCACCTGAATACGTCGCCAACATCACACGCATTTATCGCAAGGCGCTCGATGATTTACGATTTGCGAATGACGATTTACGCGCGCCAAGCCAGCCGGCTCGTCAATCGCAAATCGTAAATCATAAATATGAAATGGAGATGGCCTTTTCGCGCGGCCTTCACACCGGCTGGTTCGGCGGCACCAACAACCAGCAACTCGTCCACGCGCGCTTCGGCAAAAAACGCGGCGTGTTCCTCGGCGAGGTAAAACAGGTTTTGCGTGACGCCGTGGTGATCGAACCCGCCGCGCCGCTCAAACCCGGTGATGGCGTGGTGTTCGATGCCGGGAAGCCCGAAAACCCGGAGGAAGGCGGACGGGTCTATCAAGTCCAAGCTCCAAAATCCAAAGTCCAAACGGTCCAACCCGTTGAGCTTCGTTTCGGCCACGGCGACATCGATTTCTCACGCGTCCACGTCGGTGACAAATTATGGAAGACCGACGATCCGGAACTGGACCGGCGGTTGCGTCAAAGTTTTGCGGGTGACACGCCAAGGTTCCAGCGACCCGTCGAAATCGAGGTGCATGGCGTTGCCGGCAAACCCCTCACGCTCATCGCGCACGATGAATTCGGAAATGTCGCCAAGGTCGAATCCTCCATGCCGCTGGCCAGGGCGGACAAGCAACCGCTGACCGAAAAGAAATTGCGCGAACAACTCGGGCGACTGGGCGGAACACCGTTTAAACTCGGCAAATTGAAAAATGTTTTGGCCAGCGACGTTTTGTTGCCGGTAAGCGAGTTGAACCGCCTGCGCCGCGAAGCGGTGGTGGAATTGGAGAGACTGCGGGCGCAGCCGAAACGGTGGCAGCTTGACGTCGGAGAAGCGTCGCGCCTGTCTCTCACCAAATCAGAAAAGCGGGATGGAGACAGGCGCGATGCCGGTCCGACGCTGATTGTTTTGGTTCGCAACCTTGCCCAACTCGAAGCCGCGCTGCAAGTCGGCGTGACGACGGTCTATTGCGAGTTTGAAGACCCCAAAAAATATCGCGAAGCCGTTCAGATGTGTCGAGAGACGACAGTCGAAAGTCGAGGGCCAAAGGCTGACAACCCCTCGACCCTCGACCCTCAACCCGCGACCATCTTCGTGGCGCCTCCGCGCATTTTCAAGACCGGCGAGGACTGGACGCTGGAACAGGTGCTTTCCTGCAACGCGGACGGCTATCTGGTCCGCAACTACGATCACCTGAAATTTTTCGCCAATCACCGGCGCATCGGCGATTTTTCGCTGAACGTGGCCAACCGGTTGGCGGCGGATTACTTTAAAAACCGGTTTCGCTTGGAACGCGTAACGGCGAGTTACGATCTGAACTTTCCACAACTCGAGGCGCTGTTGTCAGCCGCGCCGCCGGAATGGTTCGAAGTCACGATCCACCAGCACATGCCGATGTTTCACATGGAGCATTGCGTGTTCTGCGCGTTTCTGTCGAACGGCACGGATTTCCGGAACTGCGGCCGCCCGTGCGACCGGCACGACTTGAAATTGCGCGATCGCGTGGGCGCGGAGCATCCGGTGAAGGCGGACGTCGGCTGCCGCAACACGGTCTTCAACGCGCTGGCCCAGACCGGCGCGGAGTATGTCTCGCGGATGATGGAGCTGGGCGTGCGGCATTTCCGCATGGAATTCCTCAACGAAACCCCGGAGCAAGTGACGCGGACGCTCGGCCAATACCGCCGGCTGTTGCGCGGCGAAATCACCGGCACCCAACTCTGGCGGGAGTTGAAATTGTTCAATCAACTCGGCGTCACGCGCGGGCAGATCGGGAAATAGCCGGTCTCCTCCCCTAGGAATAAAAATATCCCTTATGCCGAGCTCGGCATAAGGGACACTGTGCCGTGTAATTGATAATGCCGAGTTGACGGGGTGATTCTTCAAAACATTGAGGAATCGCCCCTTTTTCATTTTTCAACTCGGCATTATCTACATGTCCCATCTTGGCCTTTGTTGCGAGGTAGGAACCGGTCAGTTCAAATCCACATCTTCCACTTTCCAGACGGCAATCTTGTTTTGCTCGTCAATTGCGACATGGAGCAGGATCGTTTGAGATTTATAAGAAACCCGATAGCGGTAGTTTTGCCGTCCGGCTTCCGTAGAGCGCTCCACAAGAGCCAATGAAAGCGCCGGACCAAGCGTCTTCCCATCCTGTTCTGCCTGTTTTCTCCACGGCGATAGCTCCGACCACATCAGCGGTGTAAAGTCCGCGGCGCTCAGTTTGCCATGGTCGAAGCGGTCGTTTATCCAGCGCACCCGATCGGTGATTTTCGGTTCTTTGTCTGGAATGGGTTGGTAGTGCGGGCCAGTCCAAAGGTAAAGCCTCGCAATATTATATGCCAACTTCCCTGCCACCTCTTGGGAATCAAACCGATTATCCAAGAGTATCACCGTTAGGCAATCATCCACGTTGCGCTCGATGGCGGACGAGAATCCGATGATGTTGCCTGTATGCGAGACTATCAGATGATCATTGATCCGGCCAACAGCCCACCCGAAACCATATCGCCACGTCATTCCGTCGTTCAAGCGAACCGGAGCCCACATTTGTTGGAGACTGGATTTTTTGAGCAGGGTATCCGTGTAAAGAGCGGCGTCCCATTTGGCCATGTCCGAGATGCTGGAGAGAATGCTGCCGCCGGCGGTAATCCCGATCGGAGCGGCGACGCGGTGGAATGCGTTATTCCATGTATATCCCGAAGCCAGACCTGGATAAATTCCATTTTCAGGGGAGATCGTCGTCCGCGTCATACCAAGTGGCTCAAATATTCTTTCGCGCAGGAAGTCGCCATAGGGTTTGCCAGTAATTTCTTGGATGATCATTCCCAGTAGATGGTAATTGCTGTTGCTGTAACGATATTCCTCTCCCGGCGCAAAATGCAGGCGACGCCTGGCCAACGTGTTGAGCACGCGTTGATCAAAATCACCGGGACCGTCGTCCACGCGAATGTTTTCGTTGTTGAAATCCGGTATCCCCGACGTGTGAGTGAGGAGGTGTCGGATCGTGATTCTTTTCCATCGGCTTGGCGTTCCATCCAGATACTTGCTCACCGGGTCGTCGAGGCCAAGTTTGCCTTCTTCAACCAGCATCATGATCGCAGTGGCAACGAATTGTTTGCTGAGAGAGCCGATGCGGAAAACCGTGTTCGTGGTCACGGGGAGTTTTGAATCCAGATCGGCAAGTCCGTAACTTTGCTCCTTGAGAATCCTTCCGTCCTTGAGCACCACTAAGGCGAGACCCGGGAGCAGCTCGTGATACATTCTGTCCTGCACCAGTTTGTCCACTCTGGCACTGAACAAATCCTCATTGTTTGGCTGGGACTGCTCACAATGAGCGATGGAAAGGCCGAGCCAAATACATAGCGACAACTGCCAGAGTAGTCTTATTTTGTTCAAAATCACTTTTTCAAGGAATTGTTAGCCGAATAATGCCGAGTCATAAAACAAAAAACAGGGCGATTCTTTGGAAATTCAAAGAATCACCCCGTGAACTCGGCATTAGCCGGAGCTAGAAAAAATATCCCAGCTCGCGCAACGACGCGTAATCCTTCGGTCGTTCCGCGGTCGCGCGGCCGGTGATCACGTGGTCGAGCACTTCAATCTTCAAAAGCTGCCCGGCCCGGATCAAATCGCGCGTCACCTTGATATCCGCCTCGCTCGGGGTCGGGTCGCCACTGGGATGATTATGCACCAGCACCACGGCGGCGGCGTTGGCGGCAATGGCGACTTTGAATACTTCGCGCGGATGGACCAGAATCGTGTCGAGCGTGCCGTCCGCGATTTCCTCCACGCGGATGAGCCGGCGTCGCGTGTTCAACAAAATGATCTGGAACGTCTCCACCTGCCGCAACCGGTTGTCCTCGCGCAACAGATTCACGATCGCCTCCGGCGTGTCGAGCACGGGCCCTTCATGGCGCAACTCCCCGGCCATTTTTCGCGCCAGCGCGAACGCCGCCATCAACGTCACCGCCTTGTCGCGCCCAATGCCCTTGACGCTTTGCAAATCCTCCACCGATGCCTGCGCCAGCGCCTGCAGCGTGCCATATTTCTGCATCAGTTGCCTCCCGATCTCGACCGCGTTGGCGCCCTTCAAGCCGGTGCGCAGCAGAATCGCAATCAACTCCGCGTGACTCAAGGCGTCCGCGCCGTGCTCGACCAGCCGTTCGCGCGGACGTTCACTGACGGGCTGGTCCTTGAGTCTGAGGCCGTTTGACATCAGCACACATTATCCTGAGCGCCTGGAATATTACACAGAAAAATCACACTTTACCGGCAATGGCGTCGCGCCATGAAGGCAAATTGGAATTATCGCTGCAACGAAACGACAAACACTCAGCCTGGTTTTCCCAGATCTGTGTTTCATCTGTGTTCATCTGTGGCTAAAATTTGCCGGATGGAATCCACGCGCGCCCAAAGTGATCCGCTCACGCCGTCGCAGCGGCAGGCGGTCGTTGCGCGTGGCAACGTGCTGGTCGTGGCCGGCGCGGGCACGGGCAAAACCCACACGCTCGTGACGCGTTGCCTGGACTGCCTTTGCCGGGAGCGCGCGGCACTCGAGGACATTTTGGTGGTCACCTTCACCGAAGCGGCCGCCACAGAACTGAAGCAGCGGCTTCGCACCGCGCTGGAACAAGCTCTCCACGCCCAACTCCTTGGCGCGCCGAATCCCGTCTCTGCGGGAGAAGGCGGCTCAACCATCAACCAACACCTGGCCGAGCAACTGGCGTTGTTCGACACCGCACCCATCGGCACGCTGCACAGTTTTTGCCTGCGACTCGTGCGCGAACATTTCTACGAACTCGGCCTGGACCCGGAACTGGCCGTGCTCGACGCCGGCGAGGCCCGCCTGCTCGCGGAGGAAACCCTGGACGAACAGTTTCAATCGCATTACGCCGGGCAAACCGGGCTTTCCGTGGCGACACAGGAGCTCATTCAAATTTACGGCAGCGGCGACGAGCGACCCATCCGCGCCTTGCTGCTGCGGCTGCATCATTACACGCAAACGCGGTCGGATGCCAATCGCTGGCTCGCGGCGCAAATGACGCGGTTCAACTCGCCGGAGCCGCTGGAATGGCGCGAATGGCTGCGCGATGCCATCACCGGCTGGCGCGCGGAATGGCTGACCGCGCTCGACGAGCTGAAGTCGGAGAACGAGAAGGCCGCCGAGTGCCGGGAAATCCTGCTGAAATTGCCGGAAGCCTTTTCGTTCGAACCGGCAAAAACGGTTTTAGAAGAAATCCTGGTAGCCGACGGGAATTATCCGGCACGCAAAAAAACCGCGCTTCGCAAACCGCTGGAAGCTTTTTTTGCCGACGCGGCGTTTCTGCATTCGCTGATGCCGTCGGGAAGCGGCCGCGATCCCCTGGCCGAGGACTGGGATTGGGTTCGCGGCCACATGACCGCGCTCCTGCAACTGGCGCAGGAATTCGGGGGAAAATTCGCCGAACGCAAACGCGCCGATGGCGTTCTGGATTTTCATGACCTGGAACAATTCGCCTTGCAGTTGCTTTGGGATCCCGCCGCCGACAAACCCACACCCGCCGCCGAACGCTGGCGCAAAAAAATACGGTTCGTCCTGGTGGACGAGTATCAGGATATCAACGCCGCGCAGGATAAAATCATCCAGGCGTTGAGCCGGACCGGCGCGGCGGCGAACCGCTTTCTGGTCGGCGATGTTAAGCAAAGCATTTACCGCTTCCGGCTGGCCGACCCAAAAATCTTTCGCGAGTACGCCCGAGCCTGGCACGGGCGCGAGGGCCGGACGATTCCGCTCACCGAAAATTTTCGCAGCCGCGAGGGCCTGCTGGGCATGGTAAATTCGGTTTTTGAACGGCTCATGCGCGGGGACGTCGGCGGTGTGGATTATAATGCCGAAGCGCGACTGCAATTTGGCGCGCCGGAAAAGCGCGCGACCCTCGGCGTGGCCCAAAACCCTTCGCCCCGCGCGGAATTGTTGTTGCGATTTAAAGGCGGCCGCAGTGACGACTTGCTGGGTGACGATACCACAGACACTGATCTGGCGGCGCTGGAAGAAAGTGAAAAGGAAGCGCGATTGGTAGCATCCCGGCTGTGGGAATTGGTTGAACAAGACCATCAGGTTTGGAATGGCAAGGAAAGCACCGAGCGAATGGTCGAATGGCGTGACATGGCCGTCCTGTTGCGCGCGCCAACGAACAAGGCAGAGGCCTATGCGAAGGAATTTGAGCGGGCCGACATACCACTTATCATCGAACGAAGCGGCTTTTACGATAAAGTGGAAGTTGCCGATTTAGTGAGTCTGCTCAAGTTGCTCGATAATCCGCTCCAGGATGTACCGGGTATTGCCGTGTTGCGCTCGCCCCTTGCAGGCTTTTCTCTGGATGAACTGGCGACCATCCGGCTGGCCGCTCAGGACGCGCATTTTTGGACGGCGTTGAACCAGATTCCAGGTTCAAAGTCCAAAATCGCTGCTGAGACGGCAGCGAAGATTTCCAAATTCCTCGAACGGTTCCACCGCTGGCGGCAACTGGCGCGGCAGGCGTCATTGTCACAATGCCTGGAAAGTGTCCTCGCCGAGACGCATTACGCCGAGTGGCTCCGTTCGCGACCCCGCGGCGCACAGCGGCAGGCCAATGTCGAACGGTTTCTCGGTCTGACGCAACAATTTGATCAATTCCAGCGGCAGGGCCTGTTTCGCTTCTTGAAATTCATCCAGGCGCAACAGGCCGCCGAGGCCGAGCCGGAGGTCGCGGCGGTGGCGGCGGAAAACGCCGTCCGGTTGATGAGCATCCACCAGAGCAAGGGCCTGGAGTTTCCGGTCGTGGTGGTGGCCGATTTGGCCAAGCCGTTCAACGAACAGGATCTGCGCGGTGAAATCATTTTTGACGAGCAATTGGGTCTGTGCCCGCGCGTCAAACCGCCCACGACGGGCTCGCGGTACCCGAGCCTGCCGTATTGGCTCGCGCAACGACACCAACGCCGCGAACAACGCGGTGAGGAATTGCGGCTGCTGTATGTGGCGATGACCCGCGCCCGTGACACGTTGATCCTGACCGCTAGCGTTTCGGAGAAGCAATGGGAATCGCCCGGGCCCCATCCGGAGACCCTTACCGCTCAAACCATCGTTTCGGCAAAATCGTATGCGGACTGGCTGGGGTTGTGGTTCCAAGCCCAAAGTCCAGGGCCCCCGGTCCCGGGGGCCATCGCCGGCGAATTGCCCCATCTGCGCTGGCGGATTGTGAACGACGAAGGGCGGGCAGACAAGCTGGACACCGCCAACCGGCCATCAGAAATCGGCCCCCCTCCGCTCGATGAAGAAACCAAAGAAAGATTGCGCGACGTGCTGGCAAGGGAATACCCGTTCGCCGCGGCGACGCAGCGCGCGGCCAAATCATCCGTCACGGCGTTGAGCCGGCAGGCGGAGGAATCGGACGACGAAGCGGAGCCGCTGTTTCCGCTTTCAGCCCGTTTTACGGAACCGCATTCCCGGGGGCGACCCGGGCCTTCGCGCCTGAATCCGCCGTTGACCGCAGCGGAAACCGGCACGGCCCACCACAAATTCCTCCAGCACGTCACCTTGGAAAATGCCGACGACCTCGCCGCGCTCAACGCGGAGGCTAAACGACTCGAAGCCGCCGGCGTTTTGACCGCCGACGAGCGCGCGGCATTGGATTTGGACGCGGTGGCGGCGTTTTGGCAATCAGCCCCAGGCCGGAAAATTCGCGCCCAGCCGCCGGAATGTGTAAAACGCGAATTGCCATTTACCGCACGGTTCAGCCCGGCGGAAGTGGACGCCATCACCGGCGCGAAAACCCCATCAGCCCTTGAGAACGAATTCGTGGTCGTGCAGGGCGTGGCGGATCTGGTGGTGGTGCTTCCCGGGAAAATCTGGCTGATGGATTTCAAAACGGATGAACTCAAACCCGGGGAACTAACGGAGCGAAAGCGCCATTATGAACGGCAGTTGAAGCTTTATGCGGGCGCATTGTCGCGCATTTATGCGCGCCCGGCGGCAAACTGCTGGCTGCATTTTCTGTCAGCCCGCCAAACGGTGGACAT
>Ga0265316_10007579_pt1 | contig 10211 bp, 6 predicted proteins | sample 4522metaG_FD_202092 | JGI IMG/M metagenome (GOLD analysis project Ga0265316, IMG submission 202092) | Rhizosphere microbial communities from Carex aquatilis grown in University of Washington, Seatle, WA, United States - 4-5-22 metaG | ecosystem: Host-associated > Plants > Roots > Rhizosphere >...
GATGTGCGCTCGCTCGAAGCGATGGGGCTAAAAGGCGTCGAAAAAGCGTTCAAAGAGGAGGGTCTCTTCCCTCTGCTCCAGCGACGGCGGGCCGATTTCACCCTGGTGGAATTCGGGTCGACCGCCGACATGAGCGTGACGTCCAACGGCATCAAGTTGGTGCCGGTGCCCGGCTGCAAAGTGGCGCTCTCCGGCAGCCGTTCGTGGATCATCGCCAAGAATTCTCCCCATGCCAAGGCGCTCGCCGCCGCCCTCCATCGAGGCGTGCAAGTTTTGCGCGACGAAGGCCGCATCGAACGCGCCTTCATGGAGTCCGGCTTCTTCCACCCGAAAGCCACCCGGTGGAAACGCCTCTTCTGAGCCAGTGGGCTCACGAATCGCGTCAATTTGGTTTTCCAAGGTGGCGCGCGTTGACCTCAACGCGCTTGAAACGTTCGGTTGCGGCAGCGTCGCTTCAGGAAACCCGTGGTCTCGGTTGAGGTTTCTGAATTCAGTACGTTCGCGGGCGGAAGATTCAGGTCGCGGCGTCCATCTCTTCCTCCGGCAGGCGCTGCCCGCGCGTTTCGGGCGCCCAGATCAACGCCACGATCCCGATGAAGTACGCCGAGGCCATGATGATCGCCGCCAATCGGAACGCTGGAACCGACGAGACACCCTCCAACGACTGCGCCAGCGCCCCCATGATCAACGGACCGACGATCGCGACGAAGCGCGATACGTTGTAGCAAAAGCCCGTGCCAGTCGAACGCAGCCGCGTCGGAAACAATTCCGGGAAATAGATCGCATAACCGCCGAAGACCGCCAGCGCACCGAAACCCAGCCACGGATAAAAAAACCAAATCTGACCCGCCTCGCGAAACCAGTAGAACGTCGTCACCACGCTCGCCCAGGCCATTAGCAGGGCGATGAGGAACGCCCGCCGGCGACCGAAACGGGCGGCGAATATCGTGAACGCGATGACGCCGAAGAACGAACCGACCTGCTGAAGCATCAGGGCCTTCGACTTGATTTGGATTTTTTCGTGGTTTGTCACGGTATGCTGTACCAGCGTCGTCATGGTCGCCGTCTCATCCGGCGTCAGGGCTCGGGCCAGCGCTGCTTCGGTGGTAAGCTGCTGGCCCGGCCAAAACGTCTTCTCGAGCAACCGCGCCACCTGCTCGGATTCGGCTGGCTGCAATGCTTTCATGGCCGCCGCGCGCTGCCCCGGCGCCGCCTGCAGCAACGCGAAGACCTTGGGCCGGGTCGCGGTCTCCAGCGCTGGGATCGCCGTGTCGATCAACTCCGGACTCCAGTAAACCGCGCCCCAAAGACCGATGATCCCGGACAAACCGAGCGCGGCCCCGACCAGCGTGCGGCGCCGCCAGCGCGCATCGGTCAAAAGTTCGCTCATAGCGCCGAATTGGCTGCCCGCGCCCTTGCCCGCAGCTTGGGCGGCTGCCTTCGCGGCCACCCACTTTGCCGGCTCCTGCAAACTCCCGAAAACGAGCACCGCCACCAACGCCGGCAAGGCGCCGATGTAATACAGCCCCGGCCAGCCCCACAGCGGCACGACCGCTCCAAGCAACCAGGCCGCCAGGATGGTGCCCACCGCCGCCAGCGCCTGCATCAGTCCGAGCGCATGCGCCCGTACCGCGGCCGGCATCACCTCCGCGACCAAAGCCGCTCCCACCGCAAATTCACCGCCTACTCCCAGCCCCGTTAAAAACCGGCAAAGGCCGAAAATCTCCCAGTCCGGCGACCACGCGCTCAAGCCCGTGAATCCGGCATATATCAGGATCGTCACCCCCATCGTTTTCACCCGGCCCCATTTGTCGCCCAGCACTCCGAACAAAAGGCCGCCGCACGCCCAACCGGCGATAAACGCCGAAGTGACGTAGCCACCGACCTGGTTGATCCGGGCTTCGGTGGCGTGGGGCAATAACTCCGTCAGCGTGATGGAACGCGAGTTGGTGAAAATCTGCTGATCCATCGCGTCGAACATCCAGCCGAGCGCCGCCAGGGCGAAAACATAGCAATGGTAGCCGTTCAGATGCCGCCACGACGGGAAGGCAACGGGAGGGTCGGAAGACTCGGAAGCAGGCACGATGCGCTCCATGCAGGAAGACTGCAGTCAATTGACGAACCGCCCAAAAGCCAGTCGGCGTTTTGGGCCGATCGGCCCAAAACAAGAGGAACCCGTTGGGCGAAGCCCAACGAGGTCCTCGCAGCCCGTCAGACTTCGCCACCAGGTTGCTAGGAGCGCGGACGTAGGCGCAGCCTCGTCCGCCCTTCCCCGATCGCATTCAGGCCGGACGATCGCCTACGGCGATACGTCCGCGCTCCGTCCCGGGCGAAGCCCGGCGGGTTCCTAGCCGACTATGCGCACGAACGCCTCCCGCGTTTCCATGTGCGGATTGTGGGCCGCCCCGGGGATGACTTCGATGCGAGCACTCGGGAAATGCGCAACAATGGGGCCATGATCGGCCGCCAGCAAAAAGCGCGACTTGCCGCCGGCCACGAAGAGCGCCGGCCCGGCGAACCGGTCGGCCGGCGCCAGCGGATTCTTCCCCAGCTCCGGCAACGCGGCGGCCAAAACCGGTAGATTGACCGACCAGTGCCAGCGGCCGTCGTCGTCCTGAGCAAGATTCGTGGTGAGGAATTTTCTCACGGCCCAGTCGGGTACGCTCGCTTCAAGCCGCTGCTCGGCATCGGCGCGCGACTGCAGCGTGCCGAGAGGCAGCGCCGCCATCGCCGCGAACTGCGCCTCCAACCCGGGCGAGCGGTAGGCCCGCGGCGCGGTATCCACCACGATCAGTCGTTCAACGCGCTCGGGATGGCGGCACGCGAGCAGCATGGCCAACTTGCCGCCCATGCTGTGGCCCACGACCATCGCTTTCGCGAGACCGTGCGCGTCAAACCATTCGAGCACGTCGGCCAGCATCGCCGGGTAGGTCATCTCGGCGGAATGCGGCGAGCCGCCGTGATTGCGCAGGTCGAGCGCGTAGACGTGGTACCGGCTGGCAAGATCGCGCCCGGCCGTCTGCCAGTTGCGCGACGAACCCAGCAGCCCGTGCAGGATCACCAGCGGCGGCAGTCCGGCCGTGCCCAGATCGCGATGGAAAAGACGCATGCGCACCACATGCCAGAAGCCGGAACCCGGTTGCCAGACATTTCCACCTGCTAGCCCCCCAAGCGGAATTTTTTCGTGTATTTCAAGGCTTTCGAGGTTTCCATCGGCACTCCCATGCCGTCCGACGCCGAGAAATTCACCCCGATGATGCAGCAGTACTTTGCGGTCAAGGGCGGCCTGCCGCGCGATACGCTGCTGCTGTTCCGCCTCGGCGATTTCTACGAGATGTTTTTCGAGGACGCCGTCGTCGCATCGCGCCTGCTCGGGCTCACGCTGACCAAACGTCAGGAGGCCCCGATGGCCGGCATCCCCTACCATGCGGCCGACACCTACGTGAGCAAGATCCTCGCCGCCGGAAAAAAAGTGGCCATTTGCGACCAACAGGAGGCCGCGCGGCCCGGCAAGCTCGTGCGCCGCGAGCTCACCCGCATCCTCACGCCCGGCACCACCCTCGCCGCCAACCAGCTCGACGCCCAGCGCAACCACTATCTCGCCGCGCTCGCCCTCGACCGTCAGGGGCTCCACGCCGCCTGGCTCGATCTCTCGACCGGTGAATTCCGCGTGGCAACCGATGCCCACATCGAGAACCTCCTGCCGGTCCTCACCGCGCTGGCGCCGCGCGAGCTCCTCGTCGGCGAAGGCGAACTCGCCCGGTGGCAGGCGGCGCCGCACGATCAAATCGCGGTGCATGCGCTGCACCAGTTTTGCACGGCCCGCCTCTGCACCGAGCTGCCCGCCTTCCATTTCGACACCGCCACCGGCGCCCGGACCGTAATGGATGCGCTGGGCGTCCTGAATCTCCAGGGCTTTGGCCTCGCCAGCGATCACCCGGCGCTCGGGTCCGCCGGCGCCGTCGTTTACTACGCGACGGAAAATCTCTGCGCCAAACCGGAAAACCTCCGCTCGCTCCAGGAGTACCGCAGCGCCCGCACGCTGCTGCTCGATCCCGCCACCCTGCGCAATCTCGAAATCTTCCAGTCCATCCGCGGCGGGCGCGACGGCTCGCTGCTCGGCGCGATCGACCGCACGGTCACCGCCGCCGGCGCCCGCCTGCTCGAACGCTGGCTCGCCGCACCCACCCTGGAGCTCGCCGAAATCCGCCGCCGCCAGGCCACCGTGGAGGAGCTGCTCGCCCAGCCGCCGCGCCTGGCCGCGCTTCGCGCGGCGTTGACCGAGGTGCGCGATATTCCGCGCATTCTTGGGCGCCTGCAAAACCGTTTGCGCAATCCGCGCGAGCTCGGCGGCGTGAAGGATACCCTCGCGCAACTTCCGGCTCTGCGCGCCGAACTCGCCGCCTTCGCCACCGGCTCCCAGCTCGCCACGCTCAGTGCCCAGCTCCAGGAGTTGCCGCCATTGCGCGATCTCCTGACCCGGGCGCTGGCCGACGAACTGCCGGCCGATCTCAACGACGGCAATTTCATCCGCGGCGGCCACGACGCCGAGCTCGACCGTCTGCGCGGCCTCACGACCGGCAACAAGACGTGGTTGTCCGACCTCGAGCGCACCGAGCAGGAACGCACCGGGATCAAGAGCCTGAAGGTGCGGTTCAACTCCGTCTTCGGCTACTACATCGAGGTCACCAAGGCCAACCTCCATCTCGTCCCGGCCGATTACATCCGCAAGCAGACCACGGTGAACGGCGAGCGCTACATCACCGAGGGGCTCAAGCAAAAGGAAAAGGAAATCTTCCACGCGGAGGAAAACGCCCTTGGGCGCGAGAAGGAGCTCTTTGCCCAACTCGTCGCGGCCGTGCTCGACGAATCGCTCGCGCTCGCCCGGACCGCCGCCGCGCTCGCCGAGCTCGACGTGCTCTCCGGCTGGGCGGTGCTCGCCCGCGAATGGGATTATTGCCGCCCTGAGCTCGACGAGAGCGATGTCCTTGAAATCGCCGAGGGCCGCCATCCGGTGGTCGAGCAGATGCTGAAGTCCGAGCGCAACGGCCTCGCCGGCATGCAGTCCTTCGTACCCAACGACGCGCTCCTCGCGAGCGATGACGCGCAGATCCTTCTCATCACGGGCCCCAACATGGCCGGCAAATCGACCTATATCCGGCAGGTGGCGCTCATCGCGCTGCTCGCGCAGATCGGCTGCTGGGTGCCGGCCAAACGCTGTCGCGTGGGCCTCGTCGACCGCATCTTCTCGCGAGTCGGCGCGAGCGACGACCTGGCGCGCGGCAATTCCACGTTCATGGTCGAGATGAATGAGACCGCCAACATCCTCAACAACACGACTGACCGTTCGTTGATCATCCTCGACGAAATCGGCCGCGGCACGTCCACCTACGACGGGCTGAGCATCGCGTGGGCGGTGGTCGAGCATCTGCACCGCGGCGAAACGCGCGGCCCGCGCACGCTGTTCGCCACGCACTATCAGGAGCTCACCCAGCTCGAACAACACCTGCCGCGCCTGCGCAATTTCTCCGTCGCCGTGAAGGAGTGGAACGACGACATCGTCTTCCTGCGCCGCGTTGTGCCCGGCGCCGCCGACCGCAGCTACGGCATCCAGGTGGCGCGGCTCGCCGGTCTGCCGATCGGTGTCATCGACCGGGCAAAAACGATTTTGGCAAAACTGGAAAGCGACGACACAACCGTCGAACTGCCCGCCCCCCAGGCGAAGCCCAAGAAGAAACTCACGGTCAAGCCCGCCGACGACACGCAGATGAATCTGCTGTAGGGTTAATTCCGGATCGGACTCGTAATGTAGCCGCGAGCGTGAGCGAGTGGATCCGGGAACCTCCACTCGCTCACGCTCGCGGCCACCCAGAGGCCGGTCACGCGGCGCACCCGCCCGCTTACGTGACGCAATTGCCGGACTCGATGAAATCTTCGAGCTGGTCGGCCTTCTTGCTGTTCGCTTCCGCGAGCCAGCGCAGGATGTCGCGCACGGAAATCATCCCGATCACCCGGCCGTTTTCCACGACCGGCAGGTGCCGGAAATGTTTGCCGCTATGCATGTCCATCACCTCTTCGATGGTCATCGAGGAGGGGATCGTGACCGGGCTGCGGGTCATGACATGCGCGACCGGCGTGTTTTTCGGATCGCGGTCGGCCGCCACGACGCGCATCAGCACGTCGCGCTCGGTAAAGATTCCCACCAACACGCCGCCTTCCATGACAAGGACTGAACCGATTTTCCGGCGGTTCATTTCCTGAACTGCTTCTGACACCGTTACAGTGACGGGGACGGAAAACACCGTAGTGCTTTTGCTTTCCAGCAAGGTAGAGACGGGGGCATTCATTTTAGGGTTGGGGTTAATGATGAGGACAGTTTACGGACGCGTCCCGGACAGACAATCCCATAAGAAGAAATCCCGTGGACGAAAAACGTCCGGCCAGTCGCAAACGCCGGGTCCCGGAGGTCGATTCCCTCAGACGGCAAACGAGGGAAAACGCCGGCAGGTCCCGACAGCCTTTCTTTTATCGTGCGATAGACTTTCTTCTTACGTCTCGGGCGGAGCTTCCCCTGAGCGGCAAACGGCCGTAGCCACACCGGCGGTAAAGACGCAAAAAGCATTAGGGCATTCCGATTCACCGTAGGCAGCGAGCTTGCTCGCGCGGTGCGGCAGAGCGCGAGCAAGCTCGCTGACCTACGAAATTCCGAGTCCTTGGAAGTGCCTACTACTTGCCCTTGATCGGACCACGCATGGTCCACAGCTGCCGGGCCTGCGCGATAAGGCCCGCGAGCACGTCGGGCGTGACGGCCTGTTTCGGATCGTCGCCGATGCCGTGGTTCGGGCTCACGTGGGCCTCCACGCAAAGACCGTCGGCGCCGTAGGCCACCGCGGCGAGCGCACAGGCAGGCACATAGCTGGCCTTGCCGACCGAGTGCGAGGGATCGACCACGACCGGTGCCCAGGTCTTTTCCTTCAGGAGCGGCGTGATGCTTTCGTCGGGATGGTTGCGGTAACCGTCGAGCGTGGGCGCCGTGCCGCGTGGACACAGGATCACATTGGGATTGCCAAACGACACGATGTATTCGGCCGCCGAAATGAACTCGCTAATCGGCCCCATGTGGAGGCTGCGTTTCAGGAGCACCGCCACGTTGCGCCCAGCCACGGCCCGGCCGATGGCGCGCAGCAACGAGTAGTTGAGGGCGTTGCGCGCGCCGACCTGCAACACCGCCACGCCGGCGTCGAGCGCCAGATTCAGCTGTTCTTCGTCCATCACCTCGGCATCGACCGGCAGGCCGGTGCGGCGCGACGCCTCCATCAGGATGTCGAGCGACTTGGCGTCGCCCTGGAACGAGTACGGATTGGAGCGCGGCTTCCATACGCCGCCGCGCAACGCGTGAGCTCCCGCCTCCTTCACCGCCGCCGCGGTCTCGTAGAAATAGTTCGGGTTTTTGGGGTCGATCGTGCACTGGCCCGCGATCACAAACAGCTCCTGGCCGAGCGTAACCCCGCCGACCTCGATGCGGTGGCTGGCGAGGTCCGACCGTCGGTCCATGAGCTTGAAGGGCGACTGGATCCGGTCGATTCGATCGATGTAGTCGAGGCCCTCCAGCCGGTTGATCATGAGCTCGTCGCGCTCGTCGCCGAGGATGGCGTAAATCGTCCGCACCGTGCCGACGATCGGCTGGATGTTGCAGCCGAATTCCGTCACGATGGCGATGACTTCGGCGAGTTGCTCAGGTGTGAGGCGGTTGGCTTGCGGGAGGATCATGAAGGAAACGTAAGCCGTATAATGGAACACCGCCACGCGCTGTCGCAATGGAATATCCAGCGTCCAGGCGAGGGTGGCGCATCTCAGTTTTATGCGTCGTTCGATGGCGCGCATGACCCTGAGTCGAAACGGTATTCTGTAACGGCGCTCTATGAGCGCCGACCGGGCACTGAGAACTCACGGTGCGTTTCGGCGGTCATAGACCGCCGCTACAGGCGCGGCTTCTCGCGGCCAAGCGCGTGAGTCAAACTCCCGACAGCGTCGCTCAAAAACCGAGATGCGCCGCTCCGCGGGCCGCGGCCCGGTGACTGGTGCCCCCCTTTTCGGCCGAGGGCATTCCCGTCGTGCGCCTCAGGCAACCTCCCGCCGCCGTTCGCCTTTCGCATTTTTTCGTTTCTCTTTTGGCCAACATCATCCGAATCATAAACCTCAATGAAAATCCGACCGCCCTTCTGCCTTCCCTTGTTGCTGGCCGCCTTCGTCCCGGCGCTGTTTGCCGCCGATTCCACCGCACCCAAAGCGAGTGCGCCCCCCGCCGACCCAAGCACCGCCTGGGATTTGACGCCGCTTTACCGCGATGAAGCCGGTTGGCGCGCCGCCAAGGAACAGGTCACCGCGAGCCTGCCGAAAATCGCCACGCTCGCGGGTCATTTGGGCGACAGCGCGGCGAACTTGCGCACTGCGTTGGATCTGATCTTCGACCTGCGCAAGCAGCTCGGCCGCCTGGACGTTTATGCCTCCCTCAGCTCCGACGAGAACACGCGCGACTCGGCCGCCCTCGAGCGCACGCAGGAGATCAACCTGGTCGAAACCGATTTCTCGCGAGCCACGAGTTTCCTGAATCCGGAAATCCTTGCCGTCGGCGACGCCAAGATTCGCGCGTATCTCGACGCCGACCCGGGGCTCGCGCAATACCGGTTCCCGCTGATGGAGGTTCTGCGCGCCGCGCCGCACACGCTCGGCGCCGAGGCCGAGGGCGTGATCTCCGCCGCCAGTCTGGTCACGGGTGCGCCGAGCTCGATTTACAGCATCCTGGCCAACGCCGACCTGCCGTGGCCCACGATCAAGTTGTCCGACGGCACGACGGCGCGCCTCGACCAGTCCGGCTACACGAGATACCGGGCTGCGCCCAATCGCGCCGACCGCCAGGCGGTGTTCGAAGCGTTCTGGAAAACGATGCGCGACTATGAGCGCACGTTCGGCGTCGCGCTGTTCTCCCAGGTGGAGGCCGACTGGTTCCGCGCCAGCGTGCGCAAATACCCCAGCTCCCTCGCCGCCGCGCTGGACAACGATGACGTGCCCGAGGCTGTATACCGCACGTTGGTGGCCGAGACAAACGCCAACCTGCCCACCCTGCACCGCTATTTCAAACTCCGCGGCCGGATGCTCGGCGTGTCCGAAATGCACTACTGGGACATCTATCCGCCAATCGTGAAGCTCGACAAGACGTTCCCTTTCGCGACCGGCAAGGCGCTGGCCATCGCCGCCGTGCAACCGCTCGGCGCCGAATACGCCGCCAACTTCGCCGCCAACTTGAACGGCCGCTACACCAGCGTCTATCCGCAGCCCGGCAAGCGCGCCGGCGCCTACATGAACGGCGCCGCCTACGACGTGCATCCGTTCGTGTTGATGAATTACAACGACGACTACGAGTCAGTCTCCACCATGGCGCACGAATGGGGTCATGGCATGCACTCGTTCCTCGCCAATCACGCCCAGCCGTACCCGACGTCCGACTACAGCATCTTTATCGCCGAGATTGCGTCCACCCTCAACGAAGCCCTGCTGCTTGAAAACATGCTCAAGGTCGCCCAGACCGACGAGGAACGCCTCTACTACCTCGGCAACGCCCTCGAAGGCCTGCGAGGCACGTTCTTCCGCCAGGCGATGTTCGCCGAATTCGAGCTCGCGATCCATGAAGTGGTCGAGAAGGGCGGCTCGCTGTCCGGCGAGCGACTCAGCCAGATGTACGGCGAAATCCTCCGGCGTTACCACGGCGACACGCAGGGCGTGCTGAAAATCGACGACATGGTGACGGTCGAGTGGGCCTACATTCCGCATTTCTACCGCGACTTCTACGTCTACCAGTATGCCACCTCGATCGCCGCCTCGCAGGCGTTTGTCGAGCGCATCCTCCACGGCCAGCCCGGCACGGTCGAAACCTACCTGAATCTCCTCAAGGCCGGCGCCTCCGATCACCCGTACGATCTCGTGAAGCGCGCGGGCGTCGACCTCGCCACGCCGGAGCCCTACCGCGCCCTGGTGGCCCGCATGAACCGGATCATGGACCAAATCGAGGCGATCCTCGCCAAGCAGGGAAAATAGCACCCTCGCAGCAAGCTCCAACGCATTGAGGTCCGACTGTAGGAGCGGCTTTATGCCGCGATTCCGACAAACGATCGCGGCATAAAGCCGCTCCGACAACAAACACACGGGCGGGA
>Ga0265316_10007584_pt1 | contig 10204 bp, 10 predicted proteins | sample 4522metaG_FD_202092 | JGI IMG/M metagenome (GOLD analysis project Ga0265316, IMG submission 202092) | Rhizosphere microbial communities from Carex aquatilis grown in University of Washington, Seatle, WA, United States - 4-5-22 metaG | ecosystem: Host-associated > Plants > Roots > Rhizosphere >...
ACTGTTCGGAACCGCTACAGCTTGAAACTCGCGGCGGCCGGCGGCCAGCGGTCGGCCCAGTCACCTGGTTTCCACGAGGTCGCCTTTCAGGTAGACGTCGATTCTCTGTTCCATCTCAGCCGGAAAGCGCGGCGCGGGGCCTACCAGCTTCTTGCCGTACGCGCCGATCACGATTTCTCGGAACACCGGGAGCGCCACCCTGCCGCCGGTCTCTTGCGTTCCCAGGGAACGGTTGTCGTCGAAGCCGATTCGGACCGCCACGGTGATTCCTTCGGAACCGTACGTGGACCCCACGAAGAGCGCGTCCCGGAACTCGTTCGTGGTTCCGGTCTTTCCCATAACCGCGAAGGGGAGACCGCCCGAGTCCAGTGCGTGAGCCGTGCCGCCGGGTATGCGCACGACACCGCGCAGACCTTCCTGAATGAGCGCGAGCGCGCCGGGATCGACATCCACCGGAGACGACCCGTGTCCGCTATCGGCGATGACCTCGCCCGAATCCAGGACGATCTTGCGGATCACATGCGGCTGGGTGAGCGTGCCGGATGCAATGGTGCGGTACGCATTGGCGAGTTCCAGCAGGTTTACTTCGGACGATCCCAAGGCCGTGGTGGCGATGGGATGCAAGGGCGTCAGGATTCCCAGACTGTGCGCGGTCTCGAGGACGCTGGAAATGCCGATCTGCCCGGCGATCCAAATGGCGACTGCGTTTCTGGATTCCGCCAGCGCCATGCGGAGAGGGATCATGCCCTTGAACTGACCATCGTAGTTCGAGATCCATTTCGTATCCTGGTCCTCGCCAATGGAAATGGCGATGGGTTCGTCGGGCACGGTGGAGTCCAGATTAAATGTGCCTTTTCGAAAAGCCGCCAGATAAACGATGGGCTTCATGGCGGACCCCGGTTGCCGCAGCGACTTGGTCACGCGGTTGAAATCGCTCGCTACGCTGGAGCGGTCTTTGTAAAACTGGCGGCCGCCCGTCTCGGCGAGGATACTGGCATCGCGGTTTCTCAGCACCACCACCGAACCCTGGATCACCCCGCTGGCCCTGGGGTGCCGCTTCTCATAGAGCAAGAGCCCGTGCTCGAGCGCCTGGTTAGCAATTTGCTGCACTTGGGCGTTCACCGTCGAGTAAACCTGGATATGTCCCTGCAACAGGTTCTTCTCGTTGAGATCGGCGCGGCGGCCTTTGAGTTCGTCGAGAACATTGTCCACCACGGCGGATGCCCCGATGGCCTTCTCCTGGTGCTGCGCGACCGTCTCAATGGGGCGCCGGCTGGCCCCTCTGGCCTGGCCCGGCGAAATGAAACCGCGCGCCGCCATGAGCGCCAGTATTCGATTCCTGCGTTCGAGGACTTTCCGGGTCGGGCTGGCGTTGGGCGCGTAGTGAAAAGCCGACTTGGCGGTGCCCGCCAGCAGCGCCGCCTTGTCGGCATCGGCGGCGGTGAAGGTGGCGAGCGGCCGGCCAAAATAGTATTCCGCTCCCCTGGCGAACCCGTATTGCCCGTTCCCCATGTAGATCAGGCTGGCGTATCGGGCCAGGATTTCTTCTTTGGCGCGACGCTTCGAACCGAACCTGGCCCGCATCTCTTCTTCGATCCACAACGATAGCCGGATCTCCTCCAGCTTCCGGAACAGCATGTTGACGGTTCGCGCGCCGACCACGGACGAGAGCACCCGAGCCACGCCCTGTTCGTGGCGGAGCGGACCGCCGTCTTCTTGCGCCGTCATGGTTTTGAGAAAGTAGCCGCGCACGAGTTGCTGGGTGATGGTGGAGCCGCCCTGCGGAAAGATGGCGGCACTATTGGCCGCGTCTCGTTTTCCCATCTTGGTAAGGCGCCCCAGCAGATTCAGTACCTTGAGTTTGCACACTACGCGAACAAAGCCGAAGTAGTCGATTCCATTATGCGAGAAGAAGTTCTTGTCCTCGGCGGCTATGATGGCGTTGCGAACAATGGGTGGGACGTCCGCATACGTGGTGATCTCGCGGTATTCCGAGGCCATCTCGATAAACGGCCGGCCGTTGACATCGTAGACGTGGCCGATGGTGGGAAGCTCAAACCGGCTGAATGCCTCCAGGTCGGGCAGGTTGGCTCGATCGAAGTAGATGTAATGAATTGCGCCTGCCATCAGAGTGGCCGCAATGATCACGGTGCAGACGAGCGCGCGAACAGCGCCGCGCCGCCAGGGCAGTCTGCCGAGGCGGCTACATCCGCGCAGGGAACGCGCTGAAAAGTTCATCGCGCCGCCGGAGGCTCCTGGTCGGTGGGAATCCCGACGAGGGAGCGATAAAACGCCACCGCCCGGTTGATCGAGGAAGCCGCGTGCCCCGGTCCGGTGGCCAGCCGGCTGGCGTTTCGTCCGATGCGGGCGATGCTGTAGTAACGCCAGACGTCGTCCGATTCGCGATCCAGAAAGTAGATCGACTGCATCTCGCCCGGAGAGAAGAGTGTCAGAAAGAGATAGCGCATGGTGCTGACATTCTCGACATCGAAAACCAGCCGGTCCGCCGAAACTTCCGCAATGTGCATTCGGTAGTTGGCCGCGCCGGAGAGATTATCGGCCTGTTCAAAATGGAGCACCTTGCCTTCCTGCATCTCATCGGGCGCGAAATCCGGGCGGCGTTGATTGGGCCGCGAGGCGGTTGCGGCGTGGGAATCCACGATCAACGTCTGCCATTGTTTGTGGGTGGTCGACCAGTAACGCATGCCCTCAAGTTCCGATACTGCCCCGACGTGGCGAAGCAAGCCCTCGGCGCCCGAGGTATAACGGAATCGAGCGACTGTGGTTATCAACGAGGAAAAGCCCACTTCGGACCAACCGGTGCACGCGGGTGGTTTCCAATTGCGGCCGAAGACAGATTCGCTCCAGAACGTGATGGTAGGCGAACGATCCAGACTAGGATAGGGCGGAACGGATTCCATTCCGCATGGCGGCTGCGGTCCCGATTGCGCATAGCCGTGCGCCTGGCAGAGCAGCATCGCCGAGATTACAAGACGGATCATTGTTGCCACCCTGGGCCTGCATCCGGCCCGTTTGAAGGCCATCCACATGCCGGTAGGGCCGTCTGCCGGCATGTGGACTTTGGCGTGCAGCGGACCTAGCGCCAGTGCCCCTCGACCAGAACATAGCCGCCGTTTCTGCGAACATAGTGATGGGCTACCCATCGGGCACGCGCCCGAGGTGGCTGTTCCCATCTTCCTTGGGTCCACACGTAATGGTCGCCATCCCACCTTTGGTATCCTTGAACCCACACATGGTCGCGGCTGGGTGCGGGACCCCGCCTCTCGACTACCATGCGCGGCGGCGCAATGCGAATCACAAAATCAGCCGCTAGAGCGCTGAAGGCCAGCCCGCCCGCAAAAATCAATCCGATCACTTTTTTAAGAACCATTTGGCACTCTCCAGGCTTGAGCAGTGCACGTGCGTGGCCGTATGCAACCACGCGCCAATCGTGAGGCGGCTACGCGGGTACCGGCAAAAGCTGCACTCAAGTGCATGATTCTCGCCCGCGGGCTCCGCGATCCGGCGATTCCGTTCATGCATTCCGGTTTGGCCTCAAATCTGCTCCAGTAGCCGTTATGAAGACCCTTACTCTTTGGCTCGCGCTGCTCACCATGGCTGCCGCGGCTATGCTGGGCGGGTGCTCACAGAGCGTGAAGTCGCCCGACGTTTCCGCCAGCATCCGCACGGCACTCGATCAGGCGGGCCTGAAGAAGGTTTCCGTCGCTCAAGATCGCGACAAGGGAGTTGTGACCCTGAGCGGATCGGTCGAATCCGACGGCAACAAGGCGCAAGCGGAGGACATCGCGAAATCCTTCGCGGGCGGCGAGGTTGTGTCGGACCAAATCGCGGTGGTTCCGGTGGGCGCCGAGAGCGATGCCCGGACCATCAACTCGGATCTGGACAAGGGCATCGAGCTAAACCTGGATGCCGCGCTGATTGCGGGCAACTTGCACGATGGCGTAAAGTACGCGGTCAAGAACCACGTGGTCACGCTGACCGGCGAGGTGGACTCTCAATCCAAACGCAGGGAGGCCGCAAGGATCGCGGGTGCCGTTCCCAACGTGCAGCAGGTGGTGAACGAACTGCAAGTCAAGAATCAAAAGGCGAGTTCTTCGGAGTAAGGAGATAAGACCTGTGCTGGGGATGATCCACTAGCAGGATACTGCAAAGGACTGATGCCGTGTCGTTCGGAATCTACATCGTCGGCTTCCTGATCCTGATCGGGGGGCTGATCTATGGAGCCGTGATCCTGCATATTGCCGCGCATTGGATCGCCGTGGGCGCCATTGTACTCTTCGGGCTTGCCATTCTGAAGGGCGTCCAGGCGACGCGGGGAAAAGATCCGTCGCAATGAAACACGACATGGCTCCCGCGGGGATCGCTTCACGGCCGGGGCCGCGGGGCGATGCGGGGGCCATTGTCCTGTTCGGGACCATCGCGGCACTCTACTTTGCGCGCGAGATCCTCATCCCCTTCGCATTCGCTCTCGTCCTCACGTTTCTGTTGACTCCCGTGGCGGCGCTTCTCCAGAGGTGGCACACCGGCCGCGTCGTGTCTGTTCTCACGACCGTCCTGGTGGCGGTGCTGGCGGCTGGCGGCATCGGCTGGATCATCGCGAGCCAGTTGGTCGACGTCGCCAATCAGCTCCCTCAGTACCGCGACAACATTCACGCCAAGATTCAAGCCTTTCATTTCCCCGCCACGGGGCAGGTAGGTCTGGCCGCCAAAAGCGTGCAGGAGGTTGCGCAGGAACTCACCAGCCCGGGAGAGCCAACCCCGCCCTTCGTTCCGCAAGGTCCGAATCGGAAGCAGTCCAAGGTGCCGCCCGCGCCCTTGGCTCCCGTTCCCGTTCGCATCGTTACGCCCGCCACCAGCGGATGGACGGAGCTTCGCGATCTGGGCACGCCCATTCTGGCGCCGCTGGGACGGACGGGATTTGTCCTCGTCTTCACGGTCTTCATGCTGCTCAAAAGAGAAGACCTGAGGAACCGTCTTCTGCGGCTAGCCGGGCTGGGCCGGCTGAACGTCATGACGCAAGCGCTTGACGATACGTCGGGCCGGGTAAGCCGATACCTGCTGATGCAGGTGCTGGTCAATGCGGGCTTTGGCGCTCTGTTTGGCGCCGGTCTTTACTTGATTGGCGTGCCCTATCCGGCGCTATGGGGCGCGGTCGCCGGCATCTTGCGGATTGTGCCGTACGTGGGAACAACCATTGCGGCGACGCTGCCGATCGCGCTCTCGTTGGCCGTGTTCGATGGGTGGCTCAGGCCGTTGTGCGTGTTCCTGCTGGTAGCGGGCCTCGAGCTGATCATCGCCAACTTCATCGAGCCCTGGCTCTACGGCACACGCGTAGGCATTTCTTCCCTGGCGCTGCTTGTGTCGGCCGTCTTTTGGGCCGTTCTTTGGGGGCCGTCGGGGCTGATCCTCTCCACGCCCCTGACGGTGTGCGTGGTGATTCTGGGGCGCTACGTCCCGCAACTCTCATTTCTGCACGTCCTGCTGGGAGATGAACCGGTTCTCGCGGCCGAAGCTCAGATTTACCAGCGGTTGCTCGCGATGGATCAAGTGGAAGCACATACCATTGTCGGCGAGTCGTTTAAAGGAAGGCCCCTGGTGGAACTGTACGACTCCGTGCTCATCCCGGCTTTGAGCATGGCCGAACAGGACCGGCACAAAGGAGCGCTGGACACGGCCAGGGAGGAGTTTCTCTTCCTGAGCATCAATGAAATGATCATCGAGTTCTCCGAGTATCAGCCGGAGGATAGCTCCCTCGAGGACGCCACCAAGCATCCGGCCGCCAGAATACTCTGTCTCCCGGCCTATGATCGGGCCGATGAGGTGACGGCCGCAATGTTGGCCCAACTCCTGGAGAAAAAGGGATTCCCGACGCTGTCCTTGCCCATCCTCGGGTCCTCACCCGGCGACTGGCTCGCATTGCTTGAAGCCGGGGGGCACGACATAGTCTGCATCTCGTCGTTGCCGCCTTATGCGTTCGCGCCGGCGCGGGCCATGTTCAAGCAGATCCGGGCGCGGTTTCCAAAACTCAAAGTGGTGGTTGGCATTTGGGGATTCAGCGGCGACATGGACAAAGCCAAGGCTCGTTTCGAGAGAGATCAACCCGATCGCTTTTCCACCAGCCTGGCGGAGGCCGTGGAGCATGTTCGGGAACTCGCTTGTCCCCAGCCGGAGGCGACGCCGGTGGTGGCGTGACCAGGCCAGCCGGAGCGTCGGCTCGGTCGGCGAAACCCCCAACGCCACATACCTTTCCGATGTGGGGCGGGCAATCTTGCCCGCAGCCGTCTTTCAGGCGGCTTTATCGCGCCATGCGCGAGTCTTCGGAGCCGCAGTCGCCGGCTGAGAGCCGGCTGCAGCCAGGAATGTGCCCCACGCGCCTGCCCACAAAAGCGCCAGCGCTTGCGGACGAGCGGTGTAGGGGCGCATGCCCGGCCCGAAACGCGGCTGGTTTGGCCCCAAATCTGCCTCATCAACGGGAAAGGACATTGAGATGAACCAAAGCACGAACGATCGAATCGAAGGCGCGATTCATGAAGCCAAGGGTAAAGTCAAAGAGACGGTTGGGCAGGTTCTCAATAAGCCCGACTTAGAGGCGGAAGGCCAAATCGAGAATCTCGGCGGTAAGGTCCAGAAGAAAGTGGGCCAGGTTGAACAAGTGTTCGAGAAGTAGACTATGCGATGGATCCTGGCAGTGTCGATGGCAGCGGCCTCGGCTACTTATGGTCTGGCGGCAACCAACGCGCAGTGCATTGAGATATTGCGACACGCCCTGGATTCCGGCAATCCGGAGACGCGGCAACAGGCGGTAGCCGCGTTGAGCCTGGCGACCGGGAGCGGACCGTTGTTCGACCAGCTTGAGCGGATGTTGCAGGACAAAGATGTAGGGGTGCGGCAAGCCGTGGTGGCCAGCCTGGCGGACGTGAAGAGTCAGCGCGCCACGGCGGCGCTGAAAAAGGCCTTGGAGGACCCCGTGCCGGAAGTGAGTTTCGCCGCGGCCAAAGCACTGTGGGCCCGCCATGACCCGGTTGGCCGTACCGCGTTGCTGGCGATTCTGGGAAAAGAAAGCAAGAGCTCATCCAGTTTCTTCTCCAGGCAGAAACGCCAGGCCCTGCGCATGATGCACACGCCGCGGACCACGTTCCTGTTCGCCGTACATCAGGGCGCCGGGTTCATCCCAGTGCCTGGACTGGGCGAAGGTATTGCTTCCATGCAGGGGATACTGGCGAGTTCGGCAGTCCCCGGACGCGCAATAGCCGCTTTGCTGCTGGGCGCCGACCGGGATCCCGCCACCATCGACGCGCTCGAGGACGCACTCACCGACAGTGATTCGTCCGTTCGGGCGGCCGCGGTGCATTCCATCAGTCTGCGCAACGACCCTTCTTTGAAAAAGCAACTGGAACCGCTATTGCAGGACGACAAGGAGTCCGTGCGCCTGCGTGCAGCCGCAGGTTACCTGAGGTTGTCGGCGATTTCGGCCGGCAGAGCGAAATAGAAAGTCGATCCCGCCCCAGGCGTCGATTCCAGCCACATACGACCGCCCTGCCCCTCCACGGCCTTCTTGCAGAATGCGAGGCCCAGTCCGCTCCCGGGGTGTTCCTTTCCGTGCAGGCGCCTGAACACCCCGAAGACCCGGTCCCGGAATGCGGGGTCGATACCGGGGCCGTTGTCCGCGACGGAGAACACCCAATCGGAATCCACCCGCCGGGATGAAACGTGGACCTGCGGAGAAGGCGTGCCGCAGTATTCGATGGCATTTCGAATCAGATGGTGCAGGACCTTGGTCAGTGTTTCGAAGTTTCCCGTCACCGCCGGCAGAGGGTCATGGGTAACCGTTGCGCTCCGTTCCGCGATCTGTTTATCCGTCGATAGCAGCGCCTGGCTTAGAACCGCTTCCATGTCCGTGGGGGAGGCATGCCGGTCGCCGATACCCGCGGCCCAGTAGTCCACCACGTCGGCCAGCAGCGACTGCATTCTGGCCGCGCCCTGCTGGATGCGTTCGAGGAACACATCGGCGTCGGCATCCAGGCGGCCGGCATAGGTTTCGGCCATCAGTTGACTGAATGAAGCCACGTCCCGCAGAGGCTCTCGCAGGTTATGAGCCGCCATCGAGACAAATTCTTCAAACTCCGCTTCGAGCGCCGCGCGTATGCGCTCGATTTCAACTTCCACCTGGTTTTGATCGGAATCGCCCATTTTCAGTTATCGCGCCCCGGTCCGGAATCCGGGCGGCGGCCGGGAACTGTAAACTTGAAAGTCGCGCCGCGCCCCGCTTCCGATTCCACCCAGATCCGTCCACCCTTGCGCTCGACGATCTTCTTACAGAGCGCCAGACCAATGCCCGTACCGGGGACTTCGCTCCCGTGCAGGCGTTTAAACATGCCGAACACCCGCTCGGCGTCCCGCGGTTCGATCCCGATTCCGTTGTCCCGCACGGAAAACAGCCATCCTTCCTCGTCTCTCTCGGCCCAGACGTGGATTCTCGGCGTTTCCCCGCCTCGGAACTTGATCGCGTTGGAAATCAGGTTCTGGAAAAGCTGTATCAGCATAACCTCCTCGGCCACCACGGTTGGCAACGGATCGGAAGTTACGATGGCGCCACTCTCCGCGATGGCAGCCTGGAGGTTGAACAGCGCTTTGGCCAGAACCGCACCGCAATCGAGGGACGCGAAGCCGTCCTGTTCCTTCCCGGAAACCTCCCAATAGGCCAGCAGGGCCTTCAGCAGGGCCTCGATTCTCAGGGCGCCCTCCACGGAGTAGGCGATGAACTGGTCCGCTTCTCCGCCCAGCTTTCCTTCGCACTCGCGCGCCAGGAGCTGCGTAAAGTTCACTACCATCCGTATCGGTTCCTGCAAGTCGTGGGTGAGCGCATAGGCGAAATGCTGCAGTTCGGCATTGGTCGTGGTGAGCGCCGCCTCAGCCAGCTTGCGGTCGGTGGCGTCCTCGATCGCCAGCAGGATGGTCCGCGCCTGAGCATTCGGATCGAAGATCTCGCTGGCATTGAGCAGCATCACTTTCCGCCCGACATGCTCGAATTCGTGGGCCACCTCGAAGTCCCGGAACGTAGCGTGCGTGGGAAGAATGTTCTCCAGCAACTCACGCAGTTTCGGAATATTCCACTGTCCGTTCCCGAGATCGTAGATCAGACGCCCCTCGGTCTGCTCCCGCACGGCCCGGAAGGTCTCGTAGAAGGTTTTGTTGGCTTTCACGACTCGCAGGTTCTGGCTCAAGATCACCAGGGGCTCACGCACCGTTTCCACAATCGCTTCGGCGAAGTCGAGACCGCGTTTGGCGGCATCGATATCGATGAACATCAGCACGGCGCCGTCGGTTTTGCCATTCGGCCCCAACGACGGGAGGATGCGCAGCGAATACCAGCGGCCGTTGGAGTCGCGGATATTGCGCGGTTCCCGGCTGCCGCCCTCCATGGCATCGAGCAGCAGCCGACGCAGATCGGGCAGTTCCATTTGAGGCTGAAGATCGGTGATGGACCGTCCCACATCGGAGCCGATCAGATTCAACATCGGTTCAATGGCGCGCGTGAAGCGGCGAATGCGCAGGTCCCGCCCCACCATCACCAGGGGGATGCTGATGCTCTCGAGAAGATTGGCCAGATCGCGGTTTACTTTGCTGTATTCCACGTTGCTGATCTTCAGCTCTTCGTTCAGCGTGTTTAGTTCTTCGTTGGCCGATTCCAGCTCTTCCTGCGCGGTTTCCAGTTCCTCGTTGCCCGCCTGCGCCTCTTCGTTGGCGGCCCGAAGTTCTTCCAGGGTGGTGGCATTGTCCTCGACGGTGGATTGCAGCAAATCCTTGGTGGCTACCAGCTCGCGCCGCAGCCGGACGCTTCCCCCGTGGTCCTCGATGGCGGGCGGATCCGTCTCCATGGGGCCGCCGTTGGGAGCGGCTTCCTCGAACAGGACCAGGAAATAGCGGTCCCCGGAAGTGGACGATCCCCGGAATGGGATCACTTTGACGACGACGTCTTGTAACCGGCCATCGGGTTCGATCCGAAAGCCGGCCTCGCTAGCCGGGGCGTTGGTTCGTCTGGCGGCTCCCATCGCCTTGCCCAAGCCCGCCACCAGGCCTTCGCGCGTCAGCTTCAGAAGATTCCGGCTCGGCTCGCCCGGCGAAAGCTCCAGGTACAGAGCGGTGCGGCCCCGCACCTGAACGATGTTCATTTCATCGTCGA
>Ga0265316_10007585_pt1 | contig 10204 bp, 5 predicted proteins | sample 4522metaG_FD_202092 | JGI IMG/M metagenome (GOLD analysis project Ga0265316, IMG submission 202092) | Rhizosphere microbial communities from Carex aquatilis grown in University of Washington, Seatle, WA, United States - 4-5-22 metaG | ecosystem: Host-associated > Plants > Roots > Rhizosphere >...
AGAGATAGACACGCGGTTGCGCAGCGCCGAAATGGAAAGGTCTTCAGCCTTCACTCCCGGAACCTCGGCGCGAATGTAGAAGTTGCTGTCGTCTTGCGTGACATTCATGGGCGGGAAAACCCCGGCGGCTCTCTCACCCGTTTCGTCCGCGCCAGTCAGCGAATCGAACATGCGCAGCATCTCGCGCCGCAGCTGATCGAATTCGGCAAAAGGGTTCTCAAACGCTGGCCTTGAAGGCCACACTCTCCTGAAAAGCATGATCGTCCTCCTAGGTTGGTTGTTTAAATTGCCTGTTCGGCTTGGCTGCCCGTGAAATAGGCACCGGCGAAAAACCGTCAAGCGCCCCGCAAAGACCCATTTCTGGACTTGGGGGCGCGGCTGAGCGAGGCTCGGCCCGTGGAGACCCGGATTGCCAGCCTCTTTAGCACGACAGTGCAGGTAGCCGGAGAGCTACTTGTGCCGTTTGCCAGGCTTGTCCGCAGCAGCGTGCTTCTTTTCCGGCTTGTGCCGCTCCTTGAGCGCGGCCTTCGAGATCCGTTTGGGCGCCAGCGACGGCGTGAGCAGAAGCTCGATGCGACGGTTCTTGGCGCGCCCGGCGGTGGTCTTGTTGCTGGCGATGGGTTGGTATTCGCCATAGCCGCTGGCCACCAGGCGATCGGCGGGAACCGAGGCCTTTTCCTGCAGGAAACGCACAACCGTGGTCGCGCGCGCGCCCGACAGCTCCCAGTTGGTGGGATACTGGTGCTTCAATTTGTCGGAAATGGGCTCGTTGTCCGTGTGCCCGGATACCTGGATTTGCCGGTCGTCGATGCTGGCCAGCACCGCGCCCACGCGCTCCAGCACACCTTCCCCGCGTTTCGAGATCGAGGCCTCGCCCGAGTCGAAGAGAATCTTGTCCACCAGGCCGACCCGCAACTTGCCTCCGCTTTCGGTAAGCTGGATGTCGCCCTTGGCGATCTCGTCCTTCATCTTTTCCTTCAGCTTGTCAGTCGTGTCCTTCAGGGCGCTGAGCTGGCTCGACTTCTCCTCGACGCTCTTGGCGAGATTGTCGCGCGCGGTGATCAGGGCCGCCTTGTCGGCCTCCAGGGCTTCTTTGTCCGCCTGCACCTCTGACAGCTGACGCTCCAGAGATTGACCCTTGGCCACAGCCGCGCGCACCGTCCCCTTGGTCGCTTCGACCTTGGCCAGCAGCCGCGCACGTTCACCGTAGCCCCAATAGGCGCCATACCCGGCGATGGCCAGCACTGCCACCGTCAAGAACCAAGGCGTGCGCGAGGCCGGGGGCAGACGGACTGGCGGATAGGACGGGGGCTGATTCGGTTGCGGCAGGGCCGGCAGGGGCAGGGTTCCCGTGGGTGGTTGGTACTGCATGCGATCTCCTTCCGGGGCAGGGCCAAGACGTCGCGGCAGAGACAACCTCATTAGAGGCCGCCGCACGCAAGAGATCAAGCGAGACCGAGCTTTGACCTCTTGTCACCTGCAGGATGGGGCTGGCGGTTCGGATTTCAGCAGATCCGTAGAAGGTTGCTGCATCGGTGCGCCCTTGTAGCCATGAACGCGGTGCAATCGCTCGAAGATCGCACACCCGCTGGGCTGAAAAGGAGACGTCGCATGAGGAAGATCTACTTCTGGTTTTTCGCTGCCTCGCTGGCGGCTTCGCCTGCGTGTTCGGATGGCGGAACCCCGGCCGGTTCCACGGGGACTGGTGGGGCAAGCGACACCGGCGGCATGCCGCAGGGCGCTGGCGGTGCCGTAGGCTCCGGAGGAGCCGTGACCGCGACAGGGGGAAACCCCACAGGCGGGCAGAGCAGCAACTCGACCGGCGGCAACCCTTCGACCGGTGGCATTCCTTCGACCGGCGGCAATCCTTCGACCGGCGGCAATCCTTCGACCGGCGGCCGACCTTCGACCGGCGGCAATCCTTCGACCGGCGGCAATCCTTCGACCGGCGGCAATCCTTCGACCGGCGGCAATCCTTCGACCGGGGGTTTGTCCCAGTCGGGCGGGAACAGTCCGACGGGTGGCAGCCCGGAGGGCGGTTCGGTCGCGCTGGGCGGCACCAGCGCAAACGGCGGATTGGCCCGATCCGGTGGTGCGGGCGGCGATCGCGACGCGGGCGCCGAGGGCGGTGCAGGCGGCAACCGGATCGGTGGCGCTGGTGGGAGCACAGTGAACGGCGGCGCTGGTGGCGCGACAGGTGCGGGCGGCAGCGGCGGATCGAGCCCTCCCTCGACCGGCCCCTGCAGCGCCCTCCCGGTTAGCCCGAACGCCTCTTCGCAAGCAAAGAACTTGCTCTGCTTCCTCTACAACCAATATGGCAACCACATCGTGTCTGGGCAGCAAGAAACCAGCTGGGCCGACCCTGAGGGCGACATCAGTTGGTACGCCAGCAATGGGTTGAAGTCCCCAGCCATTCTTGGCGGTGACTTCCTGTATCCCTCCGGTGGCAGCGACACCTCGGTCATCTCCGGGGTCACGCGCGCCATCGCCTACTGGAACGCGGGTGGCATTTCCATGTTCCGCTACCACCAGGGCGTGCCGGTAGCGGGCTCAACCTATAAGAACGACTGCTACCAAGGCACCAACTGTGCCGAGTCTACTCCCGCCGCCGGCCTTCTCACTGCTGCGGTCACGGCAGGAACCCCGGAAAACACAGCGTTCCTTAACAGGCTCAATTATATTGCCTTCCAGATCAATGCCATGCAAACCGCCAACGTGCCCATCATCCTGGCAATCTTCCACGAGACTCAACCCAACGGTTGGTTCTGGTGGAGCAAAGGAACTGGAGCCGAGCTTATTGCTCTTTGGAAGTACACCTTCAATTACCTGACAGTGACGAAGGATCTTCACAACATCATCTGGCTCTTCCCCTTCAGTGGCCTCAATGGCTTCACCGCCACTCAGTTCGGTGTCTACTTCCCGGGCAAGGACACGGTTGATCTCTCGGGTCCGGACTACCAGAGCGATTCCGCGACTTTTGCCAAGGTCAAGACCGTCGTCGGGGCGACCATGCCCATCCCGCTCCACGAATCGAGCAAGCTCCCGGATCCCGCTACCCTGTTCCCCAGCTCCGCGCCGTTCGTGCTTTTCAATACGTGGGCCGGCTCGCAGAAATCGAACACGTCAATTTCCACGGCATTCAATAGCTCCTTCACCATCACGCGCGACAAGGTGCCCAACCTCAAGTAGCGATCCGCCCAAGGGCGTGGCACACCAGCACTCGTCCGCCGTCCCCGGCGCGTCAGGTGCCGGTCGAGCAGTTCGGCCAGGGCATTGCGCAGATACGGTGGCTGTCGGACGACTGCCTCCGGTGCTGCCGATTGCTTTTCCTCTTGGTCGCAGGCAAGAACAGGAAGAAGTCGTCGATGGCGCGTGAGGCTGGCGGCGCGTGACGCGCTGCGGCTATGGATCGGCGGCGAGCCGCGCTGGATCACGTCGCCCTGGGTGACGATTCATCGCTGCACTTCCCCACTCGCGCGGGAGGCTTGTTCCCGATAGACTTCCACCCCACGGGACGACTGACTTATGAGAAACTTGCTTGCCAGCTACCTTGCCGCGCTGCTGATCATGGCGTGCGCGAAGGCGCACTTTGTACACGAGACCGACGGTGGTGCGGCTGGCGGGGCCGATGGCGGCGGTGGACCGGTTGGGGGCAGCAGCGGGGGGGCAGGGGACAACGGAGGCGGCGGCAGCGCTGGAGCCGCCGGGGCCACCGGGGGTGCGCTTTGTCAATTGACCAGGCAGACCTGCTCCGGGGAGAGGACAACAGACCCCTGCGATCCGGTCTGCCAGAGCGGCGCCTGCCCGTGTGACGAGAAGTGCACCTTTGCGGGTACTAGTCCCCACGTTGTTTGTGCCGCCAAGGGGCCGAACCAGGAGTTCGAATCTTGCACGGCGACCTACTACGGTCAGGACAAGCAGTTCGACAATTGCGCGGCCGGGAACATCTGCCTGGGAGCGAGCTATGGGGACGATCCCAATACCTGTTTCAAACTTTGCTACGACAAGTCCGACTGCTATTCCGGGACCGACTGTGGCAAGCGCCAACTGGCCTCGTTGGATGGCTTCGTATTCGTCTGTGATCCTCTCTACACACCGTGCGGGCCGGACACCAACTGCTGCAATCCGCTGGCCGACACCAGCAACGGCTGCGCAGCGCCGACCCCGGTCTGTTTCTTGGTTTCCCCTGATCCCACGGGGCACAGCCGTACGGTTTGCGAGTATTCTCCTGGGAGTGGACAGGATCCTTCCGCCCCCTGCGATTCCTCGCACGACTGCATGCCCAAATTCACCTGCGCTGAACACTTCTGCCACCAGGTCTGCAATCCGGCGGAATCCGGCCAGTGCCCTGTTGGCACGATTTGCAAGCTGTGGGGCATCGAGTATGGCTACTGCACCGCGAACTGAAAGGGGTGTGACTATGCGAGCTGATTGGTGGTTTTCCAGAACGCGGGGTTCGCACGGGGGCCAGACCGGCATCGCGTGCGCTCTTGTCCTGTGCGCGCTCGTGGGGGCTGCTGGGTGCAGGAAGGCCCACTTCGTGTCGGGGACCACGCCCGACGGCGGGAAAAGGGACGGCAATGCCTCGGACGGGCCGAGTACGGACGTTGCCTTGCCCAAAACCTGTTCGGCCGATACACCCACCAGGTCCAAGGGCAAGGCAGAGCCCTGTAGCTGCGATCGGGAGTGCCAGACTGGATTCTGCGCAGACGGTATCTGCTGTACGTCGGCCTGCGGGGAAAACTGCAAGTCTTGCAACCTGCGCAGCTCTCTCGGTGACTGTGCGTTCATTCCCTCGGGTGTGCGCCCCAACGATCCCTCGACATGCCTTGCCGACACGGCGGGAAGCTGCGGGCTGGATGGAACCTGCGACGGCACGGGCCGCTGTCGTCAGTACGTGAAGGGCACGGAGTGCAAGCGCGGCACCTGCGAAGGTGATGGCGTCAGCGGAATTAAGACCTGTGACGGCGCTGGGAGCTGTTCTGAGGTGGTCTCCCTGGCCTGTCCACCCTACACCTGCGACCAGAACACCAACCGGTGCGCTTTCATGTGCACTACCAATGCGGAGTGCGCGGGGCAACAGCTGTGCGTAAATGGCCGCTGCGGCAAGAGCGCCAACGGTGCCGTCTGTGAGACGGCGGACGACTGTGCCTCTGGTTTCTGTGCCGACAAAGTGTGCTGCAACGTCGAGTGCGCCGGTGCCTGCGTGTCGTGCAACCAGACCGGATCAGGGGGCCACTGCACGTTCATCCCGGCTGGCCTGCCCGATCCTGATTGCAAAGCCAGTGACCAGAGTACCTGCGGCACCACCGGCCTGTGCGATGGTTTCGGCTCGTGCTCGCTCTGGTCGCGAGACACCCCGTGCGGCTTGTCGTCCTGCTCTGGATTGCTCGAGAACGCGCCGCCGACTTGCGACGGCCAGGGCACCTGCCGGGATCCCCAGCTTGTGGATTGCTCGCCCTTCCTCTGCACCTCGGGCGTGTGCGAGGACATCTGCCAAGACGACAGCCAGTGCGCGCCTGGCTATCATTGTGTGCTGCAGACCAAGAACGGCGTGACCAGCGGGCTCTGCGGCAAAAGGAAGAACGGGCAGCCTTGCCTCGATGCGGACGAATGCGAGTCAGGCCAGTGCGTGGATGGCGTGTGTTGCGAGAGCAGCTGCACCGGCCCCTGCCGGAGTTGCAGCCTCCCCAGTGCGCCCGGCCAATGCCTGAACGTGGCCAGTAACGTCCCTGACCCCCACAAGACCTGCGTGGATCAAGGCAATCATACTTGTTTGACCAACGGCCTGTGCGATGGCCAGGGATCCTGCCAGAACTATGCAGCGGGCACCCTATGCAAACCCGAGAGTTGCGTGGACGGGCTCTACACCGCTCCATTCACTTGCGATGCTTCGGGCCAGTGCGTGTTTTCGGGCTCCCGCGACTGCAACCCGTACGTCTGCAACGGGAGCACTTGCTTCGATATTTGTACCAACAACGACCAATGCATGACCGGAAAATACTGCGCAAATTCCTCTTGTGGGCTCAAGCCTGCGGGGGCGAATTGCAGTGTGGGCACGGATTGTCAGACTGGCTTCTGTGCCCAGGGTGTGTGTTGCGATCGTGCCTGCACCGACGCGTGTGTGGCCTGCAACCTGGCAACGACGGCCGGAACATGCACCGCTGTGCCCGACAACTCCCCGGATCCGCAGGGCAAGTGCCTCGCGACCAAGACCGAAACCTGTGGCACCACGGGAAAGTGCGCTGGGGGGGCCTGCGCGTACGTTGCCAAGGGCCAGCATTGCAAGGACGCCACCTGTGTTGGCTCTTTGTCCTTCACCCCGACCTCCACTTGCGACGGCAACGGAGCCTGTAGCACCCCGGCCAATCAGCCCTGCAGCGTTTCCGTTTGCGCGTCGGGCGCGTGCAAGATCACTTGCACCAGCAGCGCAGACTGCATTCCACCTGCCCTCTGTGTTGGGAATTCCTGCGGTCTGAAGGACAAAGGCGTCGCCTGCACCGCAGGCAGTCAGTGTAGCAGTGGATTCTGCACAGAGGGTGTGTGCTGCGACAACGCCTGTTCCGATTCATGCAAGACCTGCAAGGGCACGGCCAGCAATCAAGTTGGAACCTGCTCCAATGTGGACAGCGGTGGCGCGGATCCCAAGGCCTCTTGTCAGCCCGAGAGCTGCAAAGACAACTTCCACACCCCCGCCGCCAAATGTGATGGTTCTGGTCACTGCCAGCAGGTCACCGGCACGGCTTGTGCGACGGGCTACAGTTGCGGCGTCCAGACCTGTCAGCAAAATCCAGGAACCGGCGGGGCCGGAGGAGGCGCCGGTGGAGCTGGGGGATCGACCGGCGGGACCGGAGGCACCCACGCCGGCGGAATCGTTGCGACCGGTGGCACTTACACCGGCGGAATCGTTGCGACCGGTGGCACCCGCACCGGCGGAATCGTTGTGACCGGTGGCGCCGGCAGCGGTGGAATCGTTGTGACTGGTGGCATCAGCAGCGGTGGAATCGTTGTGACTGGTGGCATCAGCAGCGGTGGAATCGTTGTGACCGGAGGCATCAGCACCGGCGGAGTCGTGATGACTGGTGGCATCAGCAGCGGTGGAATCGTAGTGACCGGAGGCACCAGCACCGGCGGAATCGTTGACACCGGAGGTACCATCACCGGCGGAATCGTTGTGACCGGAGGCATTAGCACCGGCGGAACCGTTGACACCGGAGGTACCATCACCGGCGGAATCGTAGTGACCGGAGGCATCAGCACCGGCGGAATCGTAGTGACCGGAGGTACCATCACCGGCGGAATCGTCGAGACTGGAGGCATCAGCACCGGCGGAATCGTCGACACCGGAGGCATCAGCACCGGCGGAATCGTCGACACCGGAGGCATCAGCACCGGCGGAATCGTTGACACCGGAGGCACCATCACCGGCGGAATCGTTGACACGGGCGGTACCAGCAGCGGTGGAGGAAGCATGGCGACCGGGGGATCGGGTGATACCGGAGGTGGGGCAGGAGACAATGGCGGAACCGGGGGAGGCGGCAGCACAGACTCGACGACCGGGACCAGCCATCAACTATTCTTCCGCCCTGCGGCGGAGGCTGTGTGGAAATGGCTCTAGGCCAGGTACCGCCCGGTTTTGCGCCTCTGCGTTGTCCTTGTAGGTTCCCGGCATGCATGGTAAGCCACAGTCCACAACACATCCATGAGCTAACGGGTTGCATTCGCGATGCGCCCTTCATTCGCTAGAACGGTGCGGAGTGAGGAAAGCCAAAGCCCAGCTTGAGAACACGGTCGATACGATCTTGCAGGTTGGGCAGGTCGTGGCTGGGAAGTACCGTGTCGATCACCTGGTCGGCAAGGGCGGAATGGCCGCGGTGTGGGCTGGCACGAATGAACGAACCGGCAAGCGCGTCGCCTTGAAGGTGATTCTGCGGTCAATGGCCGCTGCCAGCGATGCTGAGCACCTTTTCCACAGCGAAGCCCTGGCCGCCAGCCGGGTGAATCACCCCAATGTCGTGACGGTATTCGACGTCATCGATCATGAGGGCATGACCTGCATCGTGATGGAGCTGCTCGATGGCGAACCGCTCGGCAGCTACATTGCGCGCAAGAAGTTCCTGAGCGTGAGCGAGGCGACGGCTTTGCTCTTGCCGGCCATGCGTGGTGTCGCGGCGGCCAACGCGCAAGGCGTGATCCATCGTGATCTCAAGCCACAGAACATTTTCGTTTGCATCGGGCCCGACGGCCGCGTGGTGACCGCGAAGGTGCTGGACTTCGGTATCTCGGTCATGAGGGAGCGAGCGGTCAATCCTGCGGCGGGACCGGTTCCGGGATTGACCATGGGCACGCCGGCCTATATGTCTCCCGAGCACCTTTCGGGCGCGGCGCGCATCGACGAGCGCACCGACGTCTATGGCTTCGGTCTGTTGTTGTACGAGGCCCTGACCGGACAGATGCCTTTTCCGGGCGAACCGGGACCGGATCTATTTCAGCGTGTCTTGTCCGAACCTCCTGTCCCACTGGCCCAGCTTCGTCCGGATCTGCCACCCGCCTTGATCCGCATCATCGAGGTGGCGATCGCCAAGGATCCTGACCATCGCTACTCGGATCTGAACTTGATGGTCAGCGCGCTGGAAGACCTGCTGCTGCCGGCAACCCCGCTGCCGCATTTGATCACGCCGATAACGGGCGTGCCTGAGCAGGCCTTTCGCGATGCCCTGGCGGGGCATTCTGGGGTGCATGCGGTTCTCAGAAACGAACCGTCCGGGCCGCATCAAGAGACCAAGATGCTCTTCGCCTTTCCCCTGGACAAGCAGGGCAAGAAGGCCGCGGCCGGCGCATTGGACGGGCCTGTGGATGCTTCCACAACCGCCCGGATGTTGCCTCCGCCCACGGGGTGCGAGACGGTGCTCTTGCGCTTGAGGCCTCCGTTTCGCAACGCCTTGCTACGGATTCGATCGCTTTCTGCCCTTCGCGCGAGGTTGCTTTTCGCCGTTCGGCCTCGGTTGATGGCCGGGCTTCGCCGTCGGCGCGAACTGGTCGGCGCTGGGATCGCGGTGGTGATAGTGGTCACGGGCTGGATCGCCATACGAGGCGCTGGTCATGCGCAAACCGCCGCGCCAGCACTCGTCGCCAATACTTCGCGAACCGTGAGTCGAACTACCCCGCTGCCGCCGGTGGCGCCAGGCGCGGCGGTGACTCTAGGGGCCACGCTCGACCCTCTGGCCGCCCCACCATCACCCTCTCTGCCGAGCAGGCTGGCCACGCGCGAAGCAAGCAAGCCCAGCAGTCAGTCGCCTGTCTTGCCCGGGCGCTCAAGTCTGTCACCGCAGGAAAGCCAGAAAAAGAATCCGCCCCGGCATCCGTCGCAGGCGAAGGGCGAGCATCCCGTGGCGCCGCCGAAGGTTGGGGCGCCCACGAAATCTGCGGCGCCAAGAGCTGGCCGCCTGTCCGAGGACGATTTCTAATCTTCACGGCATCACATGGTTTCCCGCACGAACGGAAAGACTTCTCTGTTCCAGGCAGCCCGCGGGATCGCGCTGGCGATGGCGGTGCTTGGCTCGACCATGTTTCTGCAGGCCGCGCATGCGGCCGACCGGACCAACGATCCGGGATCCGCGGCTGACAGCGCCGATGATCCCGCCTATCGCAAGGCCATCAAAGAGGGACTGGCCGAATACGCCGCCCTGCACTTCGAGGAAGCCCGCAGTCTCTTCCGGCGCGCCCACCGGATCAGCCCCAATGCGCGCACCTTTCGTGGCATCGGCATGGCGTCGTTTGAACTGCGCGACTATGTCGCGGCCGTGCGCAATCTGTCCGCTGCCCTGAAAGACAATCGCAAGCCGCTTTCCCCGGACCAACGCAAACACGCGCAGGACCTGCTCGATCGCAGCCGCATGCTGGTGGATGTGTACTTGCTGACGGTTACGCCGCGCAGCGCGCGCGTGCTCATCGACGGCCGCGCGCCGGAACTCGATGCTGACGGGATGTTGCTCTTGGGTGTGGGCCTGCACAACCTGGAAGTCAGTGCGCCCGAGATGACCATGCGTTCGCTTCCCATCAACGTACGCGGCGGTGAGCGGAAGGAACTCTCGGTGACGCTTGAGCCGGCCTTCGTGGCCGACGCGCAGCCGACCGGGGTTGCACTGCGGACAAATGTGAACAAATCGAGCCCCGCAGTGGGATCAAATCGGGCAGCGAAGGC
>Ga0265316_10007586_pt1 | contig 10204 bp, 9 predicted proteins | sample 4522metaG_FD_202092 | JGI IMG/M metagenome (GOLD analysis project Ga0265316, IMG submission 202092) | Rhizosphere microbial communities from Carex aquatilis grown in University of Washington, Seatle, WA, United States - 4-5-22 metaG | ecosystem: Host-associated > Plants > Roots > Rhizosphere >...
CACAATCTTCTGGTCCTGTGGCACGCAAGTGGCGCCAGCGACAAGATTGACTGCAATGACGTACGGGGCAGAAGTGTCTGTGGTGGTGCGGGTCGTGAAGGAGAAATCGAAGGGCGCCGCCAGCGGAGTTCCGCTCATGTCCTTGGCCCCAACGGTAATGCTCGCGTTGTACGTAGTGTTGGTGGCAAAGTCAGCAGAAGGTTTGAACTCACCAATCATGTTAGTGGCGTCGTAAACGACCGTCCCGCTCACTCCTGCAACCAGAAAGCTGCTGGAGTTGATGCTGGCGGGATCCATGGGTTGGCTGAAGAGCACCGCAATCGCACGGTTGGTGCCCACTCCGTTGGATTGGGGGACGACCATTGATACCGTGGGACCATTGGAGGCAGCCGGTTGCGTGGGAACACTACCGCAGCTGACGAGAAAAGCCGCTAACAAAACGGCAGACGAGAGCCTGGAAATCTGAGAGATCGACATACGACTCCTTTCCCGATATCCGTCGGCGGAAGCACGCCGGGGTAGCTGGAGCCACGCTTGGAAGGCCAACGAAGCTCGCGTGGGAACAAAACCTCGGAGCTCGTCGGAGGCGCGAGCCTTCCGTAGATTCGTTTCGCATTATGCGGCTTTTAGCCGAAATTGTCTGGTCAGAATCGCTCACTTCGCTGTTTTCTACTCACGGACTGCGCCGCACCGCCAGTGGCTGCAAATGAGTCTGGTGAAAATCAATCTTTTGTGAGCAGTAGTGACCAGCCAGATCTATCCCTTTCTCTCATAATTGAAAGTGGCAGGATTCCCATATAAAGGTCGTTCCTTGGTTAAGCGAAGCACAAACGCGCAAAGAAAACTCGATTTCAATCCCCATGCCTTTCTTTCAACGATCGGTAAGGGCAGAGATATGCTGTCTTTTCAAAAGAAAGATTCGATCTTTACTCAGGGGGATCCGACGGACGGGCTGTTTTTTGTCAAAAAGGGGAAGGTCCGGCTCGCGGTTGTGTCGGAAGCCGGAAAAGAGGCAACGCTTGGCATTTTGAGCGAAGGTGATTTCTTTGGAGAGGGCGGCCTTGCGGGTCAGCTCACGCGCATGTCGTCTGCGATTGCTGTGACGGACTGCGTTCTTCTGCATGTTGAGAAGAAGGCGATGATGCATACTCTGAGCCTGGAACCAAAATTGTCGGCCGTGTTTGTCAAATATCTGCTGAAGCGGAACATCCGATATCAGGATGATTTGGTCGATCAGCTTTTCAACTCCAGCGAAAAGCGACTGGCGAGAGTTCTTTTGCTGATGGCGCAATTCGGGCAAAAAGGAGTCTCGGAAATGTCGGTGCCGAGGCTGAGTCAGGAGACTCTGGCGGAAATGGTTGGGACAACCCGTTCGCGGGTCAGCTTCTTTATGAACCGATTCAGGAAGCTCGGTTTTATCAACTACGACGTTGGAGACAATCTACATGTCCACAGCTCGCTCCTCAACGTTATTCTCCACGATGACGACGCTGTAAGCGCAACTTCGCCGGTCGAGAATGCAAGCAGCCGCGTCACGAAGAGTCTCGAACCACCTGCAGAGCCCGGCGAACGGCCCGACAAAGAACGCGCCATGAGGCCTCCGCTCTCTAGCGTCCGGGCACATCGATAGTGAGCGGATGAGATTCACAGGAAGCATCTGTCGGAAAGGCACCCAGAGATCTTACAGAATCCATGGAGAGCATGCCGTGAAGAACGGCTGATGAGGTCCGGCACCAATGACTGCGAAACTAGCGACGGTAGACGAACGCATCTGGGCCAGCGTGGAAGAAGCAACCGTGATCCCCGACGGGAACGGGATTTCGCGCAGCACGACCAGCGCCCCCCCGGTTGGCGGCATGCAATTCGACCGCGGATATCTCTCGCCTTACTTTGTCACAGACCCCGAGCACATGGAAGTTGCCTTGGAAGACGCGTACGTTCTCATTCACGAAAAGAAAATTACCCACAAGAAGGACTTGCTCCCACTCCTTGAGCAAATCACCGGGAGCGGCAAGCCTCTGCTCATAATCGCAGAGGATGTTGAAGGCGAGGCGCTGGCTGCTCTCGTTGTCAGCAAGATCCGTGGCCCCCTGCAAGTCGCGGCTGTCAGGGCGCCTGGCATCGGGGATCAGCGCAAGACCCTGTTGCAGCGCATAGCCCTGATCACCGGTGGCAAGGCCATCACTGCAGGACTCGACCTCTCATGCGTACGGATCTCCGACCTCGGTCAGGCCAGGAAGATCAAAATCGACAAGAACAATACGATGGTGGAGGGCGGGTTCGAGTGTGGCCACCTTCGGCAATTAACCTCGTAACTGTGCCACGGGCACTCGGCAGCGATGACGATGCGCGAGAAGTGCGAGAACACTGGCGCCCGCGGTCCCGACTACGTTCGGGAAGTCACCAACTTCCCCCCGCTGATCAAGCAACCCTGTCTCTACTATCACCATCGAAACCGCGTCCGGTAGACGAAAAGAGTGCCTGCCCTATGCTCAGGATGAGAGACCGTATCGTCGCTTGCTGTTTGAGTTCGATCACCCTGGTGCTTTGCAGTTGTGGGGGAGGGGCGAGCGTAGGCTCTGGTACTCACCCCGGTCCCTTTGAACTTAGCGTCCAGGCCGCCGGCGCTGGCGGTGGGACGATCAGCAGCAATCCCGCGGGAATCAATTGCGGAACAGCATGCAGCGCTAGCTTTGCGAACGGGACCCAGGTGATGCTGACGGAGACCGCCGCAGCGAACTCATCTTTCACAGGATGGACAGGGAGTTGCAGCGGCAGCAACTCAACTTGCACATTAACGCTCAGCGCAAGCCAGCAAGTTACCGCAAGCTTCAACATTATCCAGAACGCAGCCGTGCTGACTGTGAGCGAATCGGGAACTGGCACGGGCACGATCGCAAGCAACCCTTCCGGAATCAATTGTGCCCCAACTTGTAGCGCTAGCTTTACAAGCGGGACCCAAGTGACGCTCACGGAGACCGCCGCAGCGAACTCATCTTTTACCGGATGGACAGGGGGCTGCAGCGGCAGCAACTCAACTTGCACATTGACGCTCACTGCGAGCCAGCAGGTCACTGCAACGTTCAACAGCGCCAAAAATATCACTGCTCTCAATCACATTATTTTCCTGGCGCAGGAGAACCGCTCGTTCGATCACTACTTTGGCGCATTACGAGGATACTGGGCCCAGAACGGCTATCCGGACCAATCGTTTGACGGACTACCCCAGTTCAATCCAAGTTCAGGCGCAGCGCCGCTGCAGGGGCCAGCCCCGGCCATTCCGGGGTGTGACCCCAGCGCTCCTCCAACAAGTGATTGCGTCTTTGATGCCAATAATCTGATCACTTCATATCATCTGATTACTCAGTGCATCGAAAACCCGAGCCCTTCCTGGAATGAGAGTCACGTGGATTGGGACTATAACGACCAGGTTGGTCTGTATTCTGCCACTTTGAACGGGTTTGTCTGGGCCGCAGGGCATGACGCCAGAGCGCTGAAACCGCCGTTCAACGACGTCGATGGTATCCGCGCGATGGGGTACTACGATGGTGGCGACCTCAATTACTACTATTTTATGGCGTCGAATTTCGCGACCTCAGACCGGTGGTTTCACCCGGTCATGGCGCGCACTCCGCCGAACCGTCAGAGTCTTATCGCAGGCACATCCCAGGGTTATGCTTACCCGATCGGCACCGACAGCGCAGACACGGCTCTGTTAACGGCGCCGACGATCTTTCAGGAGCTCCAAACCGCCGGAGTCAGTTGGAAGATCTACGTGAATCCTCAGGGAAGCTCTTGTTCCGGTCCGCCGTACGATTCTGCCTGCCTGCTAACCCTGAGTTCGGTACAGGACTTTCAATGGAGCCAGACAATCCCGTCCCAGTATCCTCAGAACATCGCGCCCATCTCTCAATATTTCACCGACTTGCAGAACGGAACCTTGCCGCAAGTCGCTCTGATGGAGCCGGCCTCCGACGCTGGTTTCGACGAGCATCCAACAAACGACGATTTGGTGCCGAGCGATATCCAACTGGGCGCCAATTATGTCTCTTCGCTCATCAATGGACTGATGACCAGCACTTCCTGGAAAGACTCGGCGTTTATTCTCACCTTCGACGAATTCGGAGGCCTCTATGACCACGTTTCACCCCAGCCGGCCGTAAGTCCGGACGGGATCAAACCCGTGGATTTGCTTCCATTGGATGTTTGCACCCAGACGACCGGACCCACTTGTGATTTCGTACACACTGGCTATCGCGTTCCGCTGATCGTCGTCTCGCCGTACACTAAGAAGAACTACGTCTCGCACTCGGTAGCCGATACGACTGCGATTCTGAAACTCATTGAAACCCGCTTCAACCTGCCGGCGCTAACGAAACGCGACGCCGCCCAAATCGACATGACGGAATTCTTTGATTTCAGCAATCCGGCTTGGATGACTCCCCCGAGCCCGCCGACGCAAATCAAAAACGGCGCCTGCTATGTGAATCAGTTGCCTTAATTTGTCACGGGACATGGACGCGAATGACTTCAATGACGAACGATAACGAGTACAACGACAGCAGCGACGAGCGGGTTCCAGTGACCTTGAGTGGGTTGGTGAGGTTCTGCGGCTTGATGCTGGTCGGCATGTGCTTCTTCCTCACTCTGGCAACCGTTGAACTCAAGGGTCAAGACTCCTCTTCGATTCCGGCCTCCCCCATCGCGCCCGGCGCCGCGCAAACCGCTCCAGCACCCAACACCGAGCCAGCACCTCCAAACGATGGCGCGATAACGCAGGGGCAGTCGGCCGGAGTTGATCAAAGCTCCGTCTTCGTGTTCAAGACGCAAGTTCGGGAAGTGATTTTGCACGCTACGGTTGTAGATGAGCAGCGGCGCCTGGTTACCGACCTCGACCGGCCGGCATTCACAGCCTTTGAAAATGGAGTGCCACAGGCGACGACCTCTTTTCACCGGGAAGATGTTCCGGTAGCGATGGGAATCGTGATCGACAACTCCGGCTCCATGCGCGAAAAGCGCGACAAGGTCAATCAGGCCGTGCTCAATCTGATTCGGGCCGGCAAATCCAGCGATGAAACCTTTGTAGTCAATTTCAGTCAGGATTCGTATCTCGACCAGGATTTTACGTCTGACGTAGACCTGCTCCAGGGAGCGCTGCAGAAGGTCTCCGCGCAAGGCAGCACGGCGCTCTATGACGCCATCGTCGCTTCCACAGTCCATCTGAAGAACAACACCCGAGTGCAGCGGAAGGTTCTGCTGGTGATTACGGATGGCCGGGACAATGCCAGTCAGGAGACGTTACAGGCGGCTATGCGCCGCTTGCAGCAGGAGAACGGGCCGACACTCTATGCCATCGGTCTTCTTGGAGACGAGCTTCAGAAGCCGGACACCGGAGCGTTGCAGAGCCTGGCCGAGGTCACGGGCGGAGTTGCCTTTTTCCCAAAAAGCCTCGACGAAGTAGACGGCATCACGCGGGTCGTAGCGCGCGACATTCACAGTCAGTACACCATCGGTTATAAGCCAACCGACCACAGCAAGAACGGCGGATACCGCGCTATCGAGGTGAGAGCGCAGGCCCTCGGCCACCGCAAGCTGACCGTTCGGACTCGGAGTGGGTATTACGCGGGCGAGGCTGTCCACTGAGTCAGCCCCAACCGGCGGCTGCGGATTGGCGGTCGCAGTTCAGGCAACGCAAACATCAAACTCCGAAAGCCTTTCGTTTCCCGCAGCCTTCCGCTTCCGAATTCTCCTCAGCGAGTTGAGCCGTATTGATCAGACACTGGAGCGCCAAAGGTAGAAAGTAATGGGAGTGGGGTTCGTGGATTTGAATCTCGCGCTAAGGAGAACCACTTGCAACGTACCTACCGATTTCTCAGTTCCCTTCTTCTGACTGGCGTCCTTGCTGCACCAGTTGCCATGATGGCCGCTGCCAGCCCACAAGACGACCGGAAAGAAGAAAACAAACAAGCCGAGAACCACAAGCGCTATTACGACAAGGGCCACAAGGACTATCACAATTGGGACGCCAACGAAGACCGTTCGTACCAGCGGTACCAGACCGAACACCGCCAAAAGCATGCTTTCGTTGAGCTGAGTACCCGGCAACAGACCAACTACTGGCAGTGGCGCCACAATAATCCAGACAACCGATAACGGTTCAGCGTATGTATTTGTATCGTTGCTAGTTGGGCGCGGGAGTGCGGCGTCCACTAGCTGAGGAGTGAGACTATGACGTACACCATGACGAAACCCTGCCCGATCTGCAAGCAGCAGTTAACGAAGCAAAAACCCACGGACAGTGTGCCATGCGCTTGCGGTCACCACATTTGGCAGGGCTAGAAAGCGGGAACGCACTTACCAACTGTCAGTGTTGGTTCGAATCGTTGGATTGCGGGACCGGGGCTACCAGATTCCCTTATCGCTTCCCGTGATCTTTTGTCCCACAGCGGCCGCGGTGGCCAGGCATGGCAACAAGCTAAGTCGGACGCTGTTCCTCAATTCCCGATGGAGCAGCAGAGTGGTGAGTTGTGAGCCGTACAGCTTGGCAGATTGCGGCATAATCGGGATACGCAAGAAGCCGCGGATGAAGCGTAGTTCATCACCGCCAAATCGCGCTGAAACCCTTACGAATGGCGGGAGATCGAGACCTCTACCGCGATAATGAGTCAGGTAGTCCGACACAATCGCCAGATAACTCGCCACGCCCTTCCAGATTCCGGCAACCTTGGCCGAAAAGCGCAAGTCTTCGTAATCGATGGTGCCCGTCTCCGACAGCCTGCCCGTGTCCACGATATCGCACAACCGAAAATAGAAATGGCGGTACATCCGTTGCATGGTTGAGATCATGAGACGGTCTTCGGCAGCTGGCACGCGGAACATGTGGCTCCCAAAAGGAGCGAGCGTGGCACGGCTGGCCAACGACACGGCGATTCCAACCTGTTCTCCGGTTTGCCCTAAGCGGCCCATGTGGATCTCAACCGCCTCGGGTAATCCGGGGATGACGAAGTTCCATTTGCGTGCCAGGCGATCTCCCCAGCTGCGCGGCGCGAGTTGTGCTGCGAAACTCCGCGTCATAAGTTGGAGTACATCCGTCGGGGCGGCATTCGTGTACAGATCTAAGTCGCTGCCCAGATCGGGCCAGTGATCGAGCGATTTGATTACCGTGATGTCGTACCCTTCTGCCTGGAACTCGGCGCAAACTTTCTGCAAGAACGACATCGCGTTTTCGATCCGCGCGCCCTCGGCAGCGAGCGCGGTTGCAGCCCACTCGGCACGGTGGTCGTCCCCGGCCTGGCGCATGATCTGGAGAAAGGCATCGAGCCCACGCATGACCACGTGATGGGAGCTGGCGAGGGCGAGCATATCTTCGAATTCTTCCTGGCTGATTTCCGCAATGCCCAAATCCAACTCGACAGCCGTGGGCGGAAGGCTTGCTTCGCCTCGGCTCGGCGGCAACAGAAGCCGCGAGAGGACGATGAGAGACTTGCTCGAACCGAAGGGAGAGGATGTCTTATTCATATTGGCCAGAATGCATCGGTGTTATTGGGGCGCCTGCGACCCTGCTGGTTTGGAGAAGGGGGACGGAGACGCTGAGGACAGCGGCTCTTTTGGTGGCACCGTCATTTCCATGACAGGCGTGTTATCGCGGTGTTTCAGTTCGATCGGACCGGACTGGCGTTGTCTGGCCTGGTTTTCAGAAACGATCTTGTCGCCAACCTGCAGCCCGCTATCGGTGATGACTGCAGAGAGGTGCTTCCCTTCGGCGGAGCGCTGGGTCGCTAGTCCAACCCGGTCGTTGGCGTGCTCGGCCTTCCGGGCTCTTGCGTAGAAGAACTGCGCGGTCTCGAGGTCGCCGTCCTTTTCCGCCAGATAACCGATGTTGTTGATGGAAAATGCGTTGTTTGGGTCAAGCGAGTAAGCCCGAAGGAAGTCCTGCTTCGCAGCAGGCCAATTATTTCGATTCGTCGCTGAAACTCCGCGCACCGCAAGCAAGGCAGCTTGCGCCTGGTCGGTGGCTGCATTTTGCATGCGTTCTGTCAGCTTTTTTGCGCTATCCGCAGCCATCTCGCTGACGGGTTTTCCTCTCCAAGCGTGGTTCAGCGTGACGATGACCGGTTCCGAGGAATGCGAATCAGCAGCCGCCCTATAGTATGTCAGCGCCTGTTCGTAATCTCCTCGCGACTCCTTGGCAACGCCCATGTTGTTCAAGGTGAATGTATTCCGCGGATCCATGGCCAATGCCTGTTGCAGGAGGAGATCAGCCTCCGGCGTCCGGTTTTGTGACAAAAGCCGAATCGCCTCGACATTCATACGATTGATCTGCATGGGAACGTCGTTCAGGCCCCCAAATGCTTCCCGCATCGGCTTTCCTTCCAGGCGCTTGGCATTGGTGCGGTCGATCACCGCGTCGCTCGCCTGTTCCGACGCCAGGGCGTAGAACTTTTGCGCACGATCCAGCAGACCCTGCAGTTCAGAAATGTAGCCCAGGTTGTTCAACGTGAAGGGGTCGCCGGGGTCGTATAGATACGCTTTGTAAAAGAATCCTTCAGCCTTCTCGTACTGTTGCTTCCGGAGAGCCTCAACCCCGTCGCGATTGAGACGCTGCACGAGAGTAAGTTCGCTTCGCTTGGGGAGCGTGAGTTTGAGGTCACCCGCCGAGGCATTCCGGGGTGCCCAGCCCACCGCGACGGCAACGATCGCCAGTAAGGTTATTCGTTTGCCAAACATGTTTGGTCCTTTGTGAGCGTGGGTTGGATGCACCGCGCGGGAATGCGTTGCCTAGCCGCCAAAAGCAACATTGTTGGCTGCGGAAGGAGCTTTGAGGCCACTGTTGATCACTTCCTACCATCAAAGAGACGGCGAGAATCTAGGCAGCAGGTAAAGGGTGTCCGAAATGGGTCGTCTTCTAGCGGTAGCCATTCTCAGTAGCGTCGCATTTGCTCAATCAGCGTCGTCCGCCGGCTCGAAGCCAGCACAAGATCAGAGTGTTCAAGCTGCAAGCAGGCCAGAAAGCGCGTTCGGCAGTCCGACCGCATTGCCCCCCACGCCCCGGGGAAAGAGTACTGTAATCGGCGGCGCAATTCGTGGGGTGGACAGGGTTCGCGACCAGTTCACGCTGAATGTCTTCGGCGGGCGGACGCTGAAGGTCCTCTATGACGAACGTACCCAAGTCTATCGTGACGGCTTAAGAAGCGCGTTGCGCGATCTGCGTCCTGGCGATCATGTCTCGGTCGAGACGGTGCTGGACGGAACCACACTGTTTGCGCGCAGCATTCACCTGTTGTCGGCGGTGCCGGAAGGCGAGTGCCAGGGTCAGGTGCTCAACTACAATCCCGGCGACCGTGAATTGACCGTGCGCGACGCTCTCTCTCGTCAGCCGGTCAAACTGCAGGTGCCTGCAGGCACCGCCATTGTTCGCCAGGGTCAGGCTGCTTCCGCCTCCTCGGACAGTGGCTTCCCGGGTCTGGCTACAGGGAGTCTAATCTCGGTCAAATTCCAATCCGACAACAAGGGTCACGGCGTGGCTAGCAAGATTGTGATCCTGGCGGTTCCGGGAGCAGCATTTGTGTTCGTTGGAAATGTCACCTTCCTTGACCTGCGCTCGGGGTTGTTGGTGCTGGTCGATCCGCGGGACGACAAACGCTATGAAGTGTCCTTTGATTCGGCTCGCTTTCCAATGAGCCATGAACTCCACGAAGGGGCAGATTTGACCGTGACCGCGGACTTCGATGGCGCACGCTACATAGCGAGCAAGATTGCGATTAACTCGCCTCCTGACAAGTAAGCTAGACGATAACCGCGCGCCAGAGGGGACAACCTCTACTTCGAACCGTACACATCCAACTCACCCCGGGGATTTAGCACCGACGCCAAATCGTGCGCGGTCCCAATGTAGACTTTTCCATTCGCAACAATCGGCGAGGTGAACTTGATTCCGTACCCCGGCGCATCTCCGGAATTCGTTCCACTGTTGTACAGTTCGCTGGTCAGATTTTCGGCATCGTAGGCGCGCAGCGTCGCAATCGTGGGCGCAGCGCCGTTTGGATTTTGGTTTTGAATCGGCTGCCCGTGGTCAATGATCCACAAGACTCCATTCGCAGTGCCATTGGCCGAAATGAAAGCCGTCGTGCCATTGCTGCCTACCTGTATGGCGGGAGCACTCATCAGTCCCGGCGTCAATGTCCCGGAATATTGAAACTGTACG
>Ga0265316_10007591_pt1 | contig 10199 bp, 6 predicted proteins | sample 4522metaG_FD_202092 | JGI IMG/M metagenome (GOLD analysis project Ga0265316, IMG submission 202092) | Rhizosphere microbial communities from Carex aquatilis grown in University of Washington, Seatle, WA, United States - 4-5-22 metaG | ecosystem: Host-associated > Plants > Roots > Rhizosphere >...
TTAACTGGCATTATGAGTTTACTCTGCCAGTTGGTGTTGGCCAGAATATTCCGGTTGACCTGTGCCAGCGCGGTCTTTGCATCCGGCACCGGCGCGGCGGCAAACGTCTGAAACGGAACCTGCGCCATCGCCCAGATGAACACCTGGTTCGGCACCGGCGAGATTTCGTATGGTCGCGCCCAGTTTTGTTTTTCCAGCCACGGCGCGATGCCACGCACGGCGGTGAAACTGACGATCGGCTCGTGAATCGTGTTCGTCGGCATCCGCCATTTTTCAAGTGTCATCGCCAGCGGCTGCGGGAAAATCAGTTTGCCATCCAGATGCAGATTGCCGTTGCGTCCGGCGGCCTGCCATCGCATTTCCGGCAAATCAACTGCGCTCAACGATGGAAACCAACGCGCCAAACGCGGCCAATCCAGATCCGCAGTCAACCAGTCATTTTTCTCCGCCGGGGCCGGGCGTTTTTCGGCCAGAACCCGCCGGACCAGTTCGTCATTCAACGGAAGTTTGTCCTGACCCCAGCCGAATACGACCCAATCGCCGGCGCGGACGAAACGAATCAAATTGGGGGGAAGATGTTTTTTCAACTCCCAGCCGTTCTGTTTTTTTTCCACGGACATCGCCGTCCACGTTTCGAGAACTTTCTCCAAATTGGCCTGCCAAAGCTGCGCGCGACCGGCATCCAGCCGGATCGCCAGTGCAAACTCCGGCGCCCCGTTCGTCGTGTCGCGGATTTGCAAAAACCATTCCGCGACCAACAAATCGTCGAGCAACGGCCGAAGCTGTCCGGCTTCGTCGCTGGTGCCGGATGGTATTTTTTGTTTGAGCCAGTTGTAAGGCGCGCGGGAAAGTTTGTTCAGCGTTTGCCCGCGGAGTGCCTGCGCCTCGAGGGAACACCAAAGATTGGTGAACGCAAAGGCGTTGGTGTCGGCGGAAATCTGTTCGGCGCCCGCGAAATGAACTCGCGCCGCCAAGTCCGTCGCCGGTGGGGACGCCTGGGTCACAACCGCAGCCATCATTGCCGTGCAAAACAAAAATGTTAAAAACTTGTTCATAGACGGGCCTTTCTGTGCCAAATGCGCCACTCCTTGGCAAATCCAATCATTTAATATTCTGATTGCCCCGCCGGGCCGGATTCGGTTTTCATTCGCCGTGCTCAAACTCCGCCCGTTCTTCAAATACTGGCTGCCGGTGTTGATTTGGATGGCGCTGATTTTTTCAGCGTCGGGCGATTCTCATTCTTATGAACATTCCTCGCGCTTCGTCGAACCGTTTTTACACTGGTTGTTTCCGCGGATGTCACAGGCGCGTGCCGAAGCCATCCATCACATCATCCGCAAATGCGGGCATCTGACCGAATACGCCGTGCTCGCGCTGCTGCTCTGGCGCGCGATGCGCCGACCGGTGAAAAATGATCCGCGTCCCTGGGTTTGGCCGGAAGCCGGCCTCGCGCTCGCCATCGTTTTTCTTTACGCCGCCAGCGATGAATTCCACCAGATCTTTGTGCCGACGCGCACGGCGCAGGTGTCTGATGTGTTCATTGACGCCGCCGGTGGCGCGGCAGGCTTGCTCGCGCTTTGGATTATTGGCCGCTGGCAAAAACACTGGTAGGGACCCGCCATGAAACGTCCGTTCGTCGCCGTCGTTTCCTGTTACGCCATCGGCCTGTTGCTGGCCGAGATGTTCCAACCGCCGCTCATCGCGCTTTTTGCTGCTTCGTTTCTCGTTCTCGTCCTCGCCTGCCGCGCCGAAGCGTCTGCGCGAAGGCGGGTCCTCGTCCTCGAAAAACTTCGCCCCTGGTTGCTTTGGCTGCTCGTTGCATTTGCCGGCTGGACGAATCTGGCCAGCCGGACGGCGATTGTTTCACCCAACGACTTGCGCACGCTGCTCGGCGATGCCAGCGCCATTGTGACGGTGCGCGGGACTTTGATCGAAACCCCGCACTGGCGCATCACCGAACGTAACGGCCGGCAGACCGAACTCTCGGTCGCACAAGTCCGGGTCACGGCATTGCGCCGCGACGCAAACTGGCAACCGGCAGCCGGTCCAATCATCGTGACAACGCCCGGGACGCTCGCCGCCAGTTTTTTCGCCGGACAACCGGTTGAAGTCACCGGCGTCATCAGCCAGCCGGCGCCTCCTTTGGCCGAGGGACTTTTTGATTACCGCGATTACCTCCAGACGCGCGGAATTTTTTACCAGCTCAAAACCAGTTCCACGAACGACTGGCGGCCCGGTTCTCCATCGTTGTCCCATCCTCCGCTCACCGACCGCTTTTTGAACTGGTCGCAACGCACTCTGGCACTCGGTTTGCCGGGGGAAGACCAGCCGCTGCGTTTGCTTTGGGCGATGACACTCGGCTGGCGAACCGCGTTGACGGCTGACATCAGCGAACCATTCCTGCGCGCCGGCACCATGCATCTCTTCGCGATTGACGGGCTGCGCATCGCGCTGATTTCCGGGATGCTCGTCGCGCTGTTGCGCGTGTTGCAGGTTTCGCGGGCATGGTGCGGCATCGTGGCCATTCCGCTCATCTGGTTTTACACCGCCGCGACCGGCTGGGAATCCTCCGCCATTCGCGCGTCGGTGATGATGACCGTCGTCCTCGGCGGCTGGGCGCTGAAACGGCCGGGTGACACGGTCAACTCGCTTGCCGCCGCCGCGTTCATTATTTTGCTGTGGGAACCGCGGCAGCTTTTTGAAGCCAGCTTCCAACTTTCCTTTTTCGTCGTGCTCGTCATAGCGCTGATGCTGCCGCCGCTGAATCAAATCTCCGACCGGCTCTGGCAAAGCGATCCCTTGCTCCCCGCCGAATTGCTCCCGCGCTGGCGGCGGGCGCTCATCGCGACGCTGCGAATGTTGTCGCGTTACTTTGCGCTCTCGTTCGCGGCCTGGGTTGGCTCGATTCCACTATCGGCAAGGTATTTTCACCTGTTCAGCCCCGTTTCCACGGCGGCGAACATCGTCGCCGTGCCGCTCGGCACGCTCGCGCTGATGAGCAATCTGGGCAGCCTCGTTTGTGGCGCGTGGTTCCCGTGGGCGACGGAATTGTTCAATCACAGCGCGTGGTTTTTCATGTCGGCGATGACGGCGGTGAGCGAATTCGCGACAAAAATTCCCGGCGCATTTTTCTACGTGCCGGCGCCATCCTGGCTGGAAATCGGCATTTATTACACTGTGCTCGTCGGCGCCTTGAGCGGCTGGCTGTTTGCGCCCAAACAAAGAATCTGGAGCGCGACCGCTCTGGTTCTCATTGTCGCCGGTTTTGCCTGGTACTGGCAAACGACCCGCGGCGAAACCAAATTGACCGTCCTGCCGCTCAATGGCGGTCACGCGGTTTTCGTGGATGCCGCCGGGCGAAAAAACGACTGGCTCGTGAACTGCGGCGACGAAAATGCCGTGAATTTCACCCTCAAACCGTTTCTCCGCGCGCAAGGCGTGAACCGCGTTCAAAGACTCGTGCTGACGCAGGGTGATTTGCGAAGCAGCGGCGGGGCGGCATTGCTCAACGAAATTTTCGGCGTTGATGAAATTTACACCAGCCCGGCGCGTTTTCGCTCGCCGGCGTATCGCGAAATCGTTGCGGAATTCGAAAAGCAACCCCGGCGGCATCAAATCATCAATCGCGGCGGCGGCGCCGGTTGCTGGCAGGTTTTCGCTCCCGACGCCACGGAAGATTTTGAGCGCGCGGATGATGCCTCGCTGGTGCTGTTGGGCAATTTTTACGGCACGCGCGTCCTCCTGCTGTCCGATCTGGGCCGCGAAGGACAAAGCGCCCTGCTCACACGCACGAATAAATTGCGCGCGGACATTGTGATTGCCGGTTTGCCCGACGGAGGCGAACCGCTATGCGAGGCATTGCTCGATGCGGCCCAGCCAAAAGTCATTGTCATTGCCGATTCAGAATTCCCGGCGACCCGCCGGGCCGGCCCGAAACTGCACGCCCGACTGGAACAAAGGGGGATTCCGGTGATTTACACGCGCACGGCGGGCGCGGTGACAATTTTGCTGCGGCCGGACGGTTGGGAATGGCGCACGATGGACGGGCAAAAAGATTCAAATCGAACCGCGGCCGGGAACTAAGCCGGATCACTACCACCGCTGCCACCACCAAAATGGCCGTTTATAGGTGTCGGGCAAAGGCCGCTGTTTCGTCAGGCTTACGGAAACATAACGGGCCTCCGGAATCGAAAACTTTTTCACTTCGACCATCACGCTTTCAGGGCGGAATTCCGATAAAATCCGGTCGGCAACGTCCGCGGCCACGGACTCGATCAGCCTCCAGCTTCGCGTTTCGCCAAGTTTCAACAGGCGTTGCGTAACCTCATAATAATCTATCGTCCGCCCGATGCGGCCACTCATGGCGGCTGATGAAAAATCGAACTTGATGTCCAGCGTCAGCAACAGGCGTTGCGGCTTGGCGCGCTCCTCGTCAGAAATGCCAACCCGGTAAAAAACTTCCAGGTCAACGATGGTGATAAACGACATGACGATCCTTCTGAGTTATTTTGCGTCTGCGACCTGGCTTTTTACTTCCCGCGTTTTGTTTTCCGCCTTCCCCGCCGTTTCATTACGGCATTAATCAGCACCCGCGTCGGCATATTAAGTTGCATTTTGCCGGCTTCGGCAAGCGCAACCCATCGGGATTCGCGGGCTTCGTCGTTGAGTTTCACCCCCGGCCGGCCTTTGCGGCGGCAGGTGTAATTCAGCAGGACAAAATGCGCGTCGCGGTAAAACTCCCGGGAATGGATGCAATCCTGCACCAGCACAAATTCAATATCCGTCACGTCGAGGCCGGTTTCCTCCTTGATTTCGCGGCGGAGCGCTGCCTCGGCTGGCTCGCCCCATTTGATTTTGCCGCCGGGAATCCCCCAAAGGTTCGACCATTTGTGGGTGCGGATCATCAGCACCTCGCCCGCGCCGTTGAAAATCAGGGCGCCGACGGTGGCCAGCGGCGGGTGGGTTTGCTCAAAGTTTTTTGCCGCCGGTTTGAGGCGCAAATCATTCTGCTCCAAAACCCGGCGCAATTCGCCGAGATGCTCGACAATCAAATCCGGTTGCGCCGCGCGCAACTGCTCCAGCGTGTTGTAGCCGGTGAGCACGGCGCAGGAATGCACTCCGCCGTGATGCGCGGTTTCGATGTCGTGCTGCATGTCGCCGATGAACAGCGTCTCGTCCGCGCACAAATGATTTTCGGCGAGGATTTCGTGAATTTTTTCCCGCTTGTCCCAAACGTCCGTGTAAGGCTTGTCGAGATAGGCGTCGAATCCGGTGACCTGGCATTGCGTCAGGAAATGATCGCGATGCACCGTGCTCAAAAGAAAAGTCTGGAGCTTCTGCGCGCGGCAAAATTCGAGGAAATCGCGCGCATACGGCAGTTCGCTGACGGAATCCTGCGCCTGCCGGAAACTGCTGTGGAACCAGTCTTCCAACTGGGCCATCGGCACGTGCGGGGTGTGACGGTCGTAAAAATTCGTGAATGGCAGGGAAAACTCCGCCCGGAATTCGTCCAGCGACATCTCCGGCCGGCCGGCCTGGGTCAGGACGAAATTCGACGCCTTCAAGACGGCGGGCAAATCGTCCACCAGCGTGCCGGACCAGTCGAAAATGATGTTGCGAATCACGAAACCTATTTAACCACAAAGAACACAAGAAATACAAAGAGAAACGAAGCCGAACCGCGGTCGCGGAATGACTAATCCTGAATGACGAAATCCGAATGAAGCCCGAAGCCCGAATTCCCCCAAATGCTGTCATACCAGTGCTGGGAAATTATTATCAAGGTTCAAAGGCGTTTCGGGCTTCGGAATTCGGATTTCTTTCGTCATTTGTCATTCGTCATTCGGATTTGAAGTGACCGTTCAACCGGATCATCCAGCACAAACAATTTTCTTGATGTTCTATTTATCCGTTTACAGCTAAAAATGGCCTGTGCTCATTGCCTTCAACAAGCCCTACGGCGTAATTACGCAATTCACGCCGGACGGGTCGCCCAACCGCACGCTGGCGGAATTCGGTTTTCCGAAAAACGTTTATCCCATTGGCCGGTTGGACGCGGATTCCGAGGGCTTGTTGCTCTTGAGCGACGAGCCGGCGTGGAACGAACGCCTGTTGCATCCCCGCCACGCCCACGAACGCGAGTATTGGGCGCAAGTCGAACGCATCCCGTCACCGGAAGCTTTGAAGAAACTGGAACGCGGCGTTTCCATCCAAGGCCGGAAAACGCTGCCGTGCCGGGCGTGGATTCTGGAGCCGCAACCGGAGGTAGTTCAATCCCCTTCACCCGGCCTCGCGGCCACCCTCTCCCCGCCAAGCGGGGAGAGGGACGGGGCGAGGGGCGCGTCGAAAATTCCGCCGCGCGACCCGCCCATCCGTTTCCGCAAAAGCGTGCCGGATTGCTGGATTGGGCTGGAATTGATCGAAGGCAAAAACCGTCAGGTGCGCCGCATGACCGCCGCCATCGGCCATCCGACCCTGCGGCTGATCCGTGTAAGAATTGGAAATTTATGGCTGGGTACTCTGGTGGCGGGACAATGGCGAATTTTGACGGCTGAAAAAGGCAAATTAATTCTTGATGTCTAAAAACTGAAATGTTATAATTAAACCATCCTTACAAAGGCACTATGAAACTAAATCCAATCTGCCTTGGAACAGTTTGCCTGACGTTTTCTATTTTGCGCGCCTCATCCGCACCGCTCTATGTGGACTTGAACAGCGCCAACCCCGTTTCGCCCTACGCCGGCTGGGACACCGCCGCCACGAATATTCAGGATGCGATTGATGCGTCCAGTGCCGGCGACCAGATTTGGGTGACCAACGGGATTTATCAAACGGGCGGCAGAGTCATGGCCGGTGACTTGACCAATCGCGTCGCCCTAAACAAGGCCGTCACGGTGCAAAGCGTCAATGGCCCGTGGGCGACTGTCATTCAAGGCACAGGCGCGACCAACGGCACGGCGGCGGTGCGTTGCGCGTGGCTGACGAACAACGCGGCGCTGGTCGGGTTCACGCTGGAATGGGGCGCGACCCGGACGAGCGGGAACACGTTTACGTTGGGAAGCGGTGGTGGAGTGTGGTGCGTTTCCTCGAACGCCATTGTGGCCAACTGCGTAATCATATCCAACACAGCTCGCTGGTATGGTGGCGGCGCATATCAAGGAACACTAAACAACTGTCTAATTTGTTCCAACAGCGCCCTTACAATAGGCGGTGCGGCGTGCAATGTGGTTTTGAACAATTGCACCGTGGTCAACAATGCAAACGTCGGAATTTTTCAAATTGCGCCCAGCCTGGTCAGCGCCACGAATTGCATCATCTATTTTAACGCAAACGGCAATTATAATGTCGCTGGCGCGTTTTCATACTGCTGCACAATCCCAGCCGCGTCTGGAGCGGGAAACTTTACGAACGCGCCGCAGTTTTTTGTGGATGGCGTTCATCTTACCAGCACTTCGCCCTGCATCGGAGCAGGAACGAATGTGGTGAGCGGCACGGATATATTTGGCAAGCCCTGGGCCAATCCACCGTCTGTCGGCTGCGCTGAATGGCAATCGGCACCGATTGTCACGCCCCCGCAAATACAACTTACGAGTGAACCGGTTGGTTTCACCATCGGCAGTGCCTCCATCGCCGGTCAACCGCCACTGGCTTGCTGGTGGATCGAGAACGGCGTGCCGCTTCAGGACAACGGCCATTTCAGTTTCACACAAACGACCAATCTGGTTGCCACCGGCGTGAGCTTTGCCGATGCCGGAAGTTATCAACTGGTTGTCAGCAATGCTTTCGGCGTTGTCACCAGCCAAGTGGCGCAGGTTGTGATTCACGTGGTGGACGCAGGCGGCGCAAATCCGATTCCGCCATATTCCACTTGGGCGACCGCCGCCACAACCATCCAGGACGCCATCAACAGCACCGCCGCCGGAGACATCGTGCTGGTAACGAACGGCGTTTACGCGACAGGCGGAAAGATGAAGGCCGGCGATTTGACCAATCGCGTCGCGCTGGACAAACCAGTAACAGTGACAAGCGTGAACGGCTACACGGCGACGGTAATTCAAGGCGCGTGGGACCCGGTTTCCACGAACGGCCCCGGCGCGGTGCGCTGCGCCTGGCTGACGAACGGTGCGGTGTTGAACGGATTCACCCTGCAAAACGGCGCCACGCGCGCAACGGGCGACGGTTACTCCGGTGGACCATTGGAAAGCGGCAGCGGCGTCTGGTGCGTTTCCACCAACGGTGTCGTGTCCAATTGTCTTCTCACCAACAATTCCGCGATTTACGGCGGCGGTATCGCGTATGGAACCTTGAATAATTCCCTAGTGATTTACAACCTGGCGACTTATGGCGGCGGCGCTTATCACGCGACGCTGAACAACTGCACCGTAAAGAACAACTATACGACGACGTCTTTTTCCGATAACGGCGCTGGTACCTACGACGGGATTACCAGAAACAGCATCGTCATCGGCAATTACGACGGTTATCCGTCTGGCTTTAACGTGGACAACTATGCCGCTTTGGGGTCGTTACAGTATTATTTTTGCTCTTTCACGTCGCCGCAGGAACCGGGCTATCCAATGCCAAGCGGCGTCGGCAACATCAACGCGCTATACACGAATGCCCAATTCCTCGACTTGTTCCACATCGCGTCCACTTCGCCCTGCCGCGGCGCGGGCAGCGCGCTTTACACGAGCGGAACGGATTTGGACGGCGAACCGTGGGCCAATCCGCCTTCGATGGGCTGCGATGAAGTGATTGTTTCAAATCTCGTCGGCCCCCTGTCGGTCAACCTGCTTGCCTCTCAAACCAATTTGCTCGTCAGTCCGCCCGGATCTCATCGGCCCGGATTTTTTCAAGGAACCATCACCGGGCGCGCGGCCACTGTCGCCTGGTCGTTTGGCGATGGCCCGGCAAGCACCAATGCGGGTGCCAGTATTTTTCATCAGTGGACCAATGCCGGCGATTACACCGTCACCTTCACGGCCTACAACAACGACAATCCCGCCGGCGTTTCCGCCAGCACCGTCATTCACGTGCTGCCGTTGAACGTGCCGCAATTGCAGTCGCCCGTGCTGCTCACCAATGGATTTCAGTTCCAATTCGCCGGGCAGTTGAGCGCGAATTACACCATCCAATACGCGACAAACCTCGCGCCGCCCGTGACGTGGCAGACCTTGCAGACGATTGGCTACAGCAGCGGAGATGTCATCCAAATAAATGATTCCGCACGCACAAACACGGCGCGGTTTTATCGGGTCCTGGCGCAGTAACCGGCTGGTCAGCCCCATCCAAAATCTGTGTCCATCCGTGTTTATCCGTGGTTGAGTTGATTTGCCTTCATTGACGCCACCGGTTCGCGACAGTAACTTCCCACTATGACCGATGTCGCAGAAATCCATCCGCGCGGCGCGATGATGCGCTCAAAATTCGAGCCGCTGGCGAAGGAAATTTTTGCGCTCAAGAAGCAACTCAACGCCGTCATCCTGGCGCACAATTACCAGGTGCCGGAAATCCAGGACGTCGCAGATTTCACGGGCGATTCGCTCGGCCTTTCCCAGCAGGCGGCGAAGACGGACGCGGACGTGATCGTTTTCTGCGGCGTGCATTTCATGGCCGAAACGGCAAAGATTTTAAGCCCGGACAAGATCGTGGTATTGCCGGACAAGGACGCCGGCTGTTCGCTGGAAGAAGGCTGTCCGGCGGACCAGCTCGCCAAACTGCAAAAAACGAATCCGAATTTCTGGACGGTCACCTACATCAATTGCAGCGCGGCGGTGAAGGCGTTGAGCGACGTGATTTGCACCAGCGGCAACGCGGTGAAAATTGTCGAGGCCGCGCCGAAGGAAAAAGACCTGTTGTTCGTTCCGGACGAAAATCTGGGCGCGTGGGTGATGGAACAGACCGGCCGGCCGATGACCTTGTGGAAGGGCAACTGTTATGCACACGTGGAGTTCAAGCGCGACCAGGTGCTGCGATTGCGAAAGCAATTTCCCGACGCGAAGGTGGTGGTCCATCCCGAAAGTCTGCGCGAAGTGCGGGACCTGGCCGACGCGGTTTGCTCGACGGAGAAAATGATTACGTATTGCAAGAACGACCCGGCGAAGCGTTTCGTCATCGTGACCGAGTCGGGCATCATTCACCGGATGCAGAAGGAATGTCCGGGCAAGGAATTTCTGTGCGCGCCGGTGTTCGACGTGATG
>Ga0265316_10007593_pt1 | contig 10197 bp, 9 predicted proteins | sample 4522metaG_FD_202092 | JGI IMG/M metagenome (GOLD analysis project Ga0265316, IMG submission 202092) | Rhizosphere microbial communities from Carex aquatilis grown in University of Washington, Seatle, WA, United States - 4-5-22 metaG | ecosystem: Host-associated > Plants > Roots > Rhizosphere >...
CACACGCCGCCATGTCGTCCTGGCCGCACGCCAGTTCCAGCAGGACCAGTCCGCGCTCCTGCTCCTTGCTGTTGCCGACGACCCCGTTTGCTACTGCCGCATTACTTGCGTGGATTGGGACATTGACATCCCTGATGCTGTCCCACCATTTCCACCATCGGGGCTTTGCACGCGAGTCGCGCGCAACGTTCCAGGTCGATTTCGCCAGCGCGTATCGACAGTTGCACTCTGGTGCCGGTAATGATGAGGCTCTCGTCAATCGTCGACCGAGCAACCTCGCAATGCTGGATGATGGTGGCTCGATCGTCGAGAAAGCTATAGCTCATCCTCGCGTTCTTGAGATTGAGATCCTCCATGCCGCAAGCTTCGAAACGCACGCCGCCGAGATCGGCGTTTTCGAAATCCGAACGGGACAGGGCGACGTTGACGAACTCGCTTCCCCACAAGACCACGTCCTTGAAGTTGGTCTTCTGAAGGTAGATGGGATTCTCCTTCTTCCCTACCAGGGCCAACTGATGAAGGTCGATGTTGATGCTGTGATCGTTCTCGTCTTTGCGTGGGATGCTCAGCAATGCCCGCAGCGAATCGCGAAAAATCCCGACCATCGCCGGGGGCGTCGGCGGCAATGCAACTCCCGGCGTGCGCGCGAACCATTTGCGGAACAGCTCCTGCACGATGATGTCCACCATCTCTTGCTTCCGGTAGGGCTTGTTCCGCGCGACCTCGACCAGGGTGCTGACCGCGCGTCCGATCGCGTCCGGATCACCGGTGCGTAGCTTCCGCCTTGCGTTTGCCACCACGTACGAGGTCCTGAGTACATCGAGGTTCTCGTTGAGATACGTGGTCAATGCGCCGACCGCGGCCGTCAAGACCACGCCGACTAGGAGCGTTTTGACCAGCAACTGGCTTACCATAAAATCACGCAGCTTCTCGTGTAGCTTCATGTCGCCCTCTCCGAGACGGGTCAGCGGATCGTTGATAACAGGACCGGTCTAGCGTCGTGCCAATCCCGCCTCGGGTCAAGTCCAGACCCGCAGGGTGTCTTGGGTCAGTGAAAATTTCTTACCTCAACGGTTCAGTAAATCTGTCCGCCCCCGCCTGCAGTGGGGACATATTGTGTCAATTGCGAACGTCCGGCGGCGAAGATCACTCCATGAAATGCAGTGGGAAAGGGGCAGAGGTCGTTCGGATTTGTCTTCTCCTTTGTCGGGCGTCGCCCCTGGCACCGGGGCAGGCAGCACTTGGCTGCGGAGGCCCCCGCGTATCGCGTGACGTGGCGGCGAGGAGGGGGCACGAGGGCCGCCAACCGCGCAATGAGGGCCGGCGGCTCAAGGTCGATCGACGATGTGCCCCTACGGGACTAGGGCCTGCCCACCCCGCCCCTGCCCCACTTCTAGTGGGCCACCACGAGTCGGTGAGCACGACCTTCAATCACTACGCCGACGCGAATCTGGCCGAGCAGAACGACCACCAGCGGGCCACCGCCGCGCTGGCCCCGAACTGACACCAGATGTTTCGTCTGGTGTCATGACTGGTACCTGAAATTGGTACCAATTTGGTACCCGCGGCCGATCTGGCCGAAATCGACGCCTCGCATCTCGCTGCGGACAAGAAAAAACCCCCGTAATATCCGGGGGTTTCTGGTGCGGTCGGGGAGATTTGAACTCCCACAGCATTTCTACCACCAGAACCTGAATCTGGCGCGTCTACCAGTTCCGCCACGACCGCGAAGAGGGAGAAACTTAGTGGACGCGAGGGCCGAGGTCAAGCTGTCGCATCGCTGTCTCGCGGTTGAGGGTCAGGTTGGGGTGCCCCCACGCGCGGCGCGCAGGCGAGCCACTTCCTTTTCCAGGGTGCGCAGGGCGATCTGCCGCTTTTCGATTTCGCGGGCCGCGTCGGCAGCTTGCTGGGTTGCCTCGGACAAGTTTCGTCGCAGGTCGTCGCGTTCGATGGCGAGCAGCTCGCGCGCGGCTGCATCGTCGCTGATCTGGCGCAGAAACCGTTCGACCTCTTTGCGCAAGACCGCGACCGTGCGGTCCAGTCGGTCGGCGCGGTCCTGCAGGGTCATGGCGCCTTCGCGCTCGTCCGCGCGCTCGCGCTCCAGCTCCGCGCAGCGTGCTTCGAGTCGCGCCGCCTCGCCTTGCCAGGCCGCCACCAGATCGGGCGCTGGGTCGGCTGCTTCGGCCTGAACGCCGGTTGCGGTTGGCACGAGGAGGCTCTCGCTGAGGGTCCAGGGCCGCTCCGCCGCATCAGAGCACAAGGCAACCAGATGGTCGGCCGCGCCTGACAGCCGGGTCAGGGATTCGTTGACCGCCAGATCGTCGGCCCCGGGAATGTGGAAGGACACGCCGCTGAAATGCGTCTCTTCGACGATGTCCACCGTCCCGAAGAAACTGAGCAGCAGATCTGTGCAGGCGGCCTGCACGCCCGCGCCACCTTGCGCATCCCCGCGAAAAGCTGCGGCAGACAGGCGCAACACGCAGAACCCATCGGGCTGCAGCACGCGCCGGATCTCGGCCATCCATGCCCCTTGCTCGGCGTCCGAGCCGACCTGGGACAGGCCGCACAGTACGACGTCCACCGCCGCGTCGGGGGCAGGCAGGCCCGGTCCGTCCGGCACGCAAACCACCACATCCGCTGCTCCGGCGTGCCTCAAGACTGCGGAACCGGATCCATCCTCGCCCGTCGTGATGTTCAGCACCCGCCGGCCAGCCACCAGGGGCTCGACCAGCTGGTAGACGGACACCGGCAGCGGCTCGATCAACGCCGCCAGAGGTGCGCCCTCAGGGGAGTCGCTGGCTGGGTCGGCAGGGGGTGATTCCGCGTCGGTCATTGGTGCTTAGTTTCCAGTTTCGCTTCCTGGCGTCAAATACACAAGCAGGGTCGTGCACACGTGGGCGTGCGTCGGGATTTCGTGCGATAGTGGCCGGATATGCGAAAGAAGCTCGGTCGAATCCTGCCGTGGGTGGTTACCCTGGTTCTCCTGTTCTATGTTTTCCACGGTCTCTCGTTTGCAGACATGAAGGCCGCCCTTGCGGCAGCAGAGTCTTGGGCCGTGCCTGTGCTCGCGCTGCTTGTGATAGGGATCTATCTCGGCGATTCATTTGCTATCTGGAAGACATTCGGCTGGTTCGTGGCCAAGCTGTCCTTTCGTGAAGTCCTTGTGGTCCGCGGGGCCACCTATCTGCTGGCTCTGGTCAACTACACGGTGGGGCAGGGGGCGATTGTCTACTTCGTGAATCGGTCACGCGGGGTGCCCATCCTGCGCGGAACAGCGGCGGTGCTGCTGGTCATGGGGATCAACATCCTTTTGCTGTTGGTTTTCGCGTCCATCGGCCTGCTGGTGGCACCGGACCTGCCGCCCGTCGTGCGCCAGGTCGTGTTCGGCGCGTATGGCGCGCTTGCCCTGTATTTGGTCCTGCTTGTGTCGCGGCCACGCTGGCTGACCTCGCGCCCCATCTTCGATGTCTTGTTCGCCGCGGGCGTGGCTGGTCACCTTCGCGCCTTGCTGGTGCGGGTTCCCCACATCGGTATCTTGATGGTGTTTAGCTATGCATCATTGCGCGCGGTCGGAGTCCAGCTGCCGATCTCACAGGCAATCCTGTATCTGCCGATAATCTATTTTATCGCTGTGTTGCCCATCTCCGTCATGGGGTTGGGCGTCAACCAACTGACCATGGCCTACTTCTTTTTCAAATACGTCCCCAACCACACGCCCGAGGACGCTCGAAAGCTCATCGAGATGGCCAGCCTGGGCGCCCAGGCCGTGGCCCTTGTCGTGCAGGTCGGCCTGGGGCTCTTCTGCATGCGCAATCAAATCGCTCGCGGCCTCGAACCGCCTGCTTCGACAGCATAGTGAGGAACGTACCATGGCGGTGAAATACAAGAAGCCTCATGCGATCAACGCGGTTTCCATCGCCCTGCTGCTTTTCCTTGGCCTCGTGGTGTATGTGCTCGTCTGCACCTGGCCGGTCTACTCGCTTTCTTCGCGTGCCAAGGGCGTGCTGCTCGATGCGCTTCCCATGCTCTATCGGGCCAACCTGCGTTCCGATGCCGTCGCTTCGACCATGATCACGGCGCTGAAGAAGTCGGTTCCTGCGGAACTGCGCAAGAACGGGGTGAAGGATCCACACCTGGAGGTGATCTTTTCGCGCAGCAAGGAAGAAGTATCGATCGAGGCGAACTTCACCGCCTCGGCCTTTTTTCCCGTGATCGACAAGACCTTTGAATTCCATCTCTCGCCGCGGGCGGTGACGGACTCTGCCCGCATCGAATGGTGACGTGATACAATCGGCCGCCTTCAGGGCAGCGCATGGCAAAGCTGATCGTTCAGGCAAGTAACGCGCGACGCGAATACGAGTTGGGCCCGATGACCACCATCGGTCGCCATCCGCACAACATCATTCAGATCCTGGATCGCATCGTTTCCAAGGAACATGCACAGATCATTCGCCAGCCCGATGGTCGGTTCCTGTATCGTGACCTCGGCAGTCTGAACGGATCGTTTTTCAGAAACGAGCGCGTCGACGAGCGCATCTTCACCGAGGGCGACGAAATTGTCCTCGGCGGAACCCAGCTCATCTTCCAGGAACAATCCAGCCAAGCTTCCCAGGCGGCCCAGCGGGTCAGCATCCAGCAGGCCGCGATGGCCGATGCGCTCATCCACCGCAAGGTCCAGGCGGCCAGCGCCGCCGAGTTCTTGCCCGAGCGTCAGATTACCGATCCCGAAACTCTGCGCCGCGACTACGAGAAACTGCGCCTGGCCTATGAGCTGGGCCGATCCATCGGGCTGGAGGTCGACATCGACCTTCTGCTCGAAAAGATCATCATGAAGGCGTTCGAGCTGATCCCGGCCGATCGCGGCGTCATCCTGCTGATGGAAGACGGCGTGCCCCAACCGCGGGTGGCCAAGACGCGCGACGGTCGCACCGAGCAGATCGTGCTTTCCCGTTCCATCCTGAGCGAAGTCGTCCAGCAGAAAGCCGCGGTCTTGTCGTCGGACGCCAGCATGGACAGCCGTTTTCAGGGCGCGCGTTCCATCATCATGCAGGGCATCCGTTCCACCATGACCGTGCCACTCATCCACCACGATGAGCTGCTCGGTATCATGCACCTGGATTCCATGGTCGCGACCAACGCCTTTGGCGAAAAGGATCTGCAGATCTTCGCGGGCGTGGGCAACCAAGCCGCCGCTGCCATCCACAACTCGATGCTCGCTCGCAAGATCGAACACGAGGCGAAGACGCGCGCGCAATTTCAGCGGCTGCTTTCGCCCAACCTGGTTGAACAGGTGGTGTCGGGCAAGCTGCAGCTGGAAAAGGGCGGCGCCCTGTCGGAAGTCACACTGTTGTTTTCCGACATCCGCGGCTTCACCGCGATGAGCGAGAAGAGCGAGCCGCCGGAAATCGTGCGCATGCTCAACGAGTACTTCGAGCTGATGGTGGACGTCATCTTCAAGCACGAAGGCACCCTGGACAAATTCGTGGGCGACGAGATTATCGCCCTGTTCGGGGCGCCGGTGGCCTTGCCCAGCGCCGAGAAGAAGGCGGTCGAGTGCGCGCTCGACATGCTGCAAGTGTTGTCAGAGTTCAACCGCACCCGCCTGGCTGAAGGTCAGGAGCAGATCCGGATCGGCATCGGCATCAATACCGGCACCGTGGTCACGGGTGCCCTTGGCAGCTCGCGCGCCCTCCAGTACACGGCCATCGGCGATCCCGTGAACACGGCGTCGCGTCTGTGCAGCCTGGCCAAAGCGGGTGAAGTGCTGATTTCCGAGGCGACCTTCGGCAAGGTCGGCGGATCGGTGTTGACCACGGCGCTGCCGCCGGTGCGCGTGAAGGGCAAGGCCGAGGCCCTGCGCGTGTGGAACGTCACCGGACTGCGCGCGCCGGTCTGGCAGGCCGAATCCACCAAGCCGTTCTAGTCGCGTGGGGAGCCGGCGAGCTCCCCCTGCGGGGGCTTCGGGACGGACAGCCCACCCTGCCCGCCCCGCGCTTCGCGCGCCCTCGTTGCTCGCCGCGCCCCATCGCGGGGGCATGGGAACCCTTTGAGGGTTCCCATATCAGGAACAGCTGCCGGCGTTTCCCCGCGCCGGTCGTCTTGAGAACCTGAGCAAGTCCTTTTCGCGGTTGAGGAATTTCGATTCGCGCTCGGCGCACAGTCTGCGAAGTGAGAAGCGGTCGCCGCGCGAGGCGACTGAGAGGACATGTGCTACCTGGGTGAACAGCGCACACGACAGGGCGGCTTCATCGTGCCCCAGAGCCGGCATTTGGACCGATTGGCTGATTGCGGATCTTGCAGTTTTGCGGACGCTCCTTGTGCGCGCAAAAAGGTGAACCACCGGCACAGCTTCCCGCTACTAATCTCATATGCTGCCAACGCGCGCTGCGATACCTGAGCCTCTCGCACGCGAAAACGAAAGCAGTCCAGTCCTTCGCGGCCGGCGACGTCAAAAAGCGCTCTGGCTCTTTCCGAGATTCCCTTTCCAATTCATGGGGTTACTTGCGTTGAGGGCGAGATCGGGTGCCTTCTCCTCTGTGGTTGGTCTCTCACTCATCGCCGCTTGCGTGGACACTGAGCCGCCCACCGAAGTTTTGTCCTGTGCGGACACAGTTTGTTCTGACAGTGCGGGCGGCTCGGACGAGGGCGGATCCCGTAGCGGAAGAATGGGAACAGGGGGCACTGGTGGCCAGGGCGGTTTCGCAAACAGTGGCGGCGGAAGCGGAAGCAGCAGTGGTGACGTTGTGAGCAACCGCAGTGCAACCGCAGACCGGAGCGGCGGGGCCGTTGACAGTGGATTGGTCGGCCCTGAAGATGGGGGAAGCTTCGGTGGTAGCGCTGCAAACGGCAACGCCCAACCCGGAGGCAGCGCCGTTGACAGCGGAGGCAGCGGCGGCCTTGGCACCAGCGGTGGCGGCAATGGTGGAACTGCAGGCAGCAACGATCCTGGCACTGCAAGTGATGGCGGCGAAACGGCAAACAGCAGCAGCGGGGCCGCGGCCGGCGGTGATGGTGGCGCTCTCAGCGGCTGGGGTGAATTTGCCAGCAATGACGGTGGAGCTACAGAGATCTCCAATGGAATAGCGATCGTGGATGGGAACAGCAGTCAACTTGAGTCTTTTGCGCTTGTAGATGGCGGGACCGGTGATGCTGCGAGCGCGCCTTTGATTGGCTGCCCGATTTTCAGCGGCCAAAAGGGCACGGCGTGGAGAACCCCCAACTTCAATACGACCGGGGCGTACTGTTTCATCACCTGCGACAACATCGATGGATGGAATTGTTCAAATTTCGACGGAAGAACAGCGAAGGTAAACGGAATCGCCGTGACCTGCGGCTTCATGCCCATAGCAAAAGTGGAGGGCCGCTATCTGTTCGAGTTCTCGGCGGGCGAGGACGCCTATTCGACCGCTGCCTGGTGGGGCACCCCAAAATCCTGCTCAAGCATGTCCGCGCGCTGATGGGCACGACCAGTTGTCTCTCCGTTCTGCAGACCGGAACTGGCGGCCGAGGGAAACCGGGGAGTCGGAGCCTGCCCCCCCTGGCAAGCCGCGGTCTTCATCGTCGCCAAAAGCTGAGGCGGGCCGGCCGTTTCAACTTGCCTGCGACCCCCAGGCCTGGCGGGCATCCTATGAAAAGGTAGACTTGCCCCAGAAGGAGTGACCCATGCCTGCTGCCCCTGAAAAGATTGCCGAAGCATCCGGTGAAGCGCCTGCCACCCCGGTCAAGCTGACCGCGCAGGCTGCGGAGAAGGTCAAGCAGATCCGCATCGAAGAGAAGATCCAGGACGGCTATGCCTTGCGGCTCAAGGTGCTGGGCGGGGGCTGTTCGGGATTTGCCTACGACCTCTACTTCGACCAGCCGCAAGACATCGACCAGACCTTCGAGTCGAATGGCGTGAAGATGCTGTGCGACCAGATGAGCCTGATGTACCTCATGGGCACTGAGGTCGACTATGTCGAGAGCCTGCAGGGCTCCGGTTTCAAGTTCAGCAATCCGAACGTGAAATCGACCTGCGGCTGCGGCAGCTCATTCTCGGTGTAATTCAGCGGACGGTGATGCCGTCCTCGTCCTTCATGCGGTTGATCTTGGTCACGCATTGGTCGCGGATCATGCTGCGCATGGCGGGACTGTCGTCCTCGACTGATTCGCGAAAGATCTCCTGATAGCTATCGCATTTGGCCCGGTCCACGGCTTTGCGGCAAAAGTGGTCGCGCACGCGCTCACAGGGATTGCGACTGGCTACCGCCATGTTGACCGCCAGCCAGCACACGCCGCCCCCGGCCGCGAACACCAGAACGGCGACGATGCGCCGGATGCGTCGGCGGTACCGGTAGGGATCGATCTTCGCCGCGTCGGCGCGGATCTGTTGCATTTCCTCGGGGGTTTCGTCCATGGGCGACCGATTAGAGCCCTTGTGCCGGCAATCCGCAAGTCACGGAATCACTCCCCAATTGTTGGTCGTCGCCACGGCCAGGGCGAAGTAGGCTAGTTCCATGGCCCGATCCAAGACTCCCACCGTCGCGCCCAGCGACTGGCCGCCCGAGCGCAAGCGCGTGACCGCCATTCTGCGCGGCCTTGACCGCCTCTATCCCGCGGCTGACTGCGAACTGCACCGGGACAACCCATTCCAGCTTCTCTGCGCGACCATCCTGTCAGCCCAGTGTACCGACGAGCGGGTGAACCAGGTCACCCCGACTCTTTTCGCGCAGTTCCCCACGCCCGCGGACATGGCCGGGGCGCCCCCGCCGGTGCTTGAGAGGCTGATTCACTCCACTGGCTTCTTTCGCAACAAAGCCAAGAATCTCATCGGGGCGTCGCGCGCCCTTGTGGAACGTCACGGCGGCCAGGTGCCGCGATCCATGGCGGCGCTGTGCGACCTGCCGGGCGTGGCGCGCAAGACCGCCAACGTGGTAATGGGCACGGCGTTTGGATTGTCCGAGGGGATCGTGGTGGACACGCATGTCCTGCGTTTGTCCCAGCGCCTCGCCCTCACACGATCGTCCACGCCGGAAAAGATCGAGCAGGATTTGATGACCATCATCCCGCGCGAGCGCTGGATCCTTTTCGCGCACCAGCTGATCTGGCACGGCCGCCGCTGCTGCATCGCTCGCCAGCCCGATTGCGAACACTGCCCCCTGGTTCCGCACTGCCCGAGCGCCTTCAAAGCAGCATAGTGCCGCCGCGTGGGCCATCGCCAGCTACGAGCCGAAACCTGCGCCGCCTGTCACCTCGACCTTTGCCACCGAAAGTACCTCACCGGTTTCGACCCGGACCAACTTGGCAAAAAGCTCGGCGCCATCCCCTTTGACCACCAACTTGCTGACGATGAGCACCTCTGCCCCGACCAGCTTGCCGATCGGCGCCGTCGCCGATGCGTCGAAGAGGTTCGAGAGCTGCAGTTTCATCTCCTGGGTCAGGGCTGCCAGATCCCGCTCGACAACCTTGAAGAATTCGTTGCGACTGGCCGAGAGGGTCATCTGATCGGTCAAATACTCGGCCACCGACTTGTGCTTCGCCTCTGCAGTCACCGGCACAATCGCAACCGGCGTCTTGCTGCCGAGCTTGAGCGAGCTGTAGTCGGCCAGCTGGCGCAGCGCCTCGGCAACGGCGGGCGCCAGGATTTGGTCGCGCGGCGTGGTCTTGTCGCCGGTGGCGACGATGGTGGTGTCAAAGTCCTTGGGCGTGTCGGTCAGGTAGCTCAGCTCGCGGCGCACGATGCGCACGATGGCTTGATCGAGGTTCTCGGTGCTGTAGTTGGCTCCCACATGGTGACTGGCCTCGCCCACGCCCCCATCGCTGTCGCCGCCGCCGCCCTGGGTGATGAACACATACTCGCCCATGGAGTACTGGGCGATCTGTCGATAGATGACTTCGCCGTCAATCCGCAGACCACCAGCTCCGATCGTCACCCACTTGATGCCGCGGCTGAGCGACTCTTTCATCGCCTCCAGATAGTTGTATCGCTGATGGTAATTCGTGTGCGGCGGCGCATCGGTGATGATGAAGCCGACTCGAAGGGCGTCAGGACGCCATTGGAGCTGGTGCATGGCCGCGTCCAGGGCCGACTGTAGGTCTTCGGGAAGGTCGCCGCCCCCGTCCGCGAACAGGCCTTGCAGCATGGCCTGATATGCCGCGACGTCGGACGTAAATGGGGTGATCCGAGTCACGTAGCTATCCCCTCTGTCACGATAGGCGACC
>Ga0265316_10007594_pt1 | contig 10196 bp, 11 predicted proteins | sample 4522metaG_FD_202092 | JGI IMG/M metagenome (GOLD analysis project Ga0265316, IMG submission 202092) | Rhizosphere microbial communities from Carex aquatilis grown in University of Washington, Seatle, WA, United States - 4-5-22 metaG | ecosystem: Host-associated > Plants > Roots > Rhizosphere >...
TCTCGGGCGCCGTGGTCGCGGAGTTGCGGGACGCCTTCGAGCGCATTGCGAACGACCCAGCCATTCGCGCGGCCATCCTCACCGGCGCCGGCGACAAGGCCTTCGTGGCGGGCGCGGACATCGGTGAGCTCGCGGCCCTCTCGCCCATCGAGATGCGCGAGTTCGCGCGGCGCGGACAGCAGACTTTCCGGCTGCTCGAGACATCGTCCAAGCCGAGCGTGGCGGCCATCAACGGATGGGCTCTCGGCGGAGGGTTGGAACTGGCCATGGCTTGTACCGTCCGGTTTGCGGCGGAAAATGCCCGGCTGGGCCAACCGGAAGTGAAGTTGGGACTGGTTCCGGGATACGGCGGCACGCAGCGGCTGCCGCGCCTGGTGGGCCGCGGGCGGGCGCTGGAGCTGCTGCTCGCGGCGGAACCCATCACGGCGGCGGAAGCGCACCGCATGGGCCTGGTGAACGCGGTGGTGCCGCAAGCTGAGCTGCTGAATTATTGCCGCGTCTGGCTGGCCAAGGTGCTGGCGCATGCGCCGGTGGCGCTCGGGCTGGTGCTGGAAACCGTAGACGCGGGTTTGGATACCGGCCTCGAAGAAGGCCTGCGCCTGGAAGCGGCCGCGTTTGGACTCAGCGCGGCAACCGAAGATTGTCGCGAAGGCACGCGCGCTTTCCTCGCCAAGAGGAAGCCGGCCTTCGCGGGAAAGTGAAAACATGGGGAAAGTTTTTGAAGGCCAGTTATCGGCCGCCGGCTTACGATTCGCAGTGGTGGTGAGCCGGTTCAACAGCTTCATCACGGAGCGCCTGTTGGGCGGCGCGATGGACGCGCTCAACCGCAGCGGCGCCAGCGCGGATATGGTGGATGTCATCAAGGTTCCGGGGTCGTGGGAAGTACCCATGGTGGCCGGCGAAGTGGCTCGCCAGCACCGCTACGATGCCGTCATCTGCCTGGCCTGCGTGATCCGCGGCGAGACGCCGCACTTCGACTATATTGCCGCCGAGGCCGCCAAGGGTGTAGCCCACGTGGCCGCGGAAACCGGCGTGCCGGTGGCTTTCGGCGTACTGACCACCAACACCCTGGAGCAGGCCATCGACCGCGCCGGCGCCAAGGGCGGCAACAAGGGCTTCGACGCGGCCATGACCGCCATCGAGATGGCCAACCTGCTGCGCGCCCTCCGCCAGGCCACTTAAATGGCTACCCGCCGCAGATCCCGGCAGCGCGCCCTCCAGATCCTGTTCCTATGGGATGCACGGCGGCAGCCGGTCGACGAAGTCATCGACGCCTACTACGACACCTTGTTGTCCGAGGAGCAGCCGCAGCGCGATCCTTTCGTCGCCGACCTGGTGCGCGGCACGGTGGAGCACGTGGCGGAGGTGGACCGGCAAATCAGCAAACACGCCGAACACTGGCGCATGGAACGAATGCCCGCGGTGGACCGCAACATCCTGCGGATGGCCGTCTACGAAATCAAGTGTGGGGGCACGCCGGCGGCGGTGGCCATCGACGAAGCTCTGGAGCTGGCGCGCAAATTCTCAGGCGAGGAATCGGTGCAGTTCGTGAACGGCGTGCTGGACGCGGTGCATAGGGAGAAGTAGGAAGACAGAAGAGGGAAGTCGGAATGGCTCCGGCGGCAGCTATTCCTCCTCGGGGTCTTCCTGGCTCATCTGCGGGTCTGCCGGTGCGGATATCACGTATTTCTCCATCGACCAGTTGCCCAGGTCGAGGATGCGGCAGCGTTCGCTGCAAAAGGGAAGGTCCTCGCCGCCTGGTTTCACTTCTCTCTTGCAGATGGGGCACTTCATCATAGCGGCGGCTCCGGGATTGTCGTTTCCCTCTTCTGTCTCGCGACTTCCCTCTTCCGCTATGATAATCCGATCTGCACAAGCTGCTCGGGCGCCGCCGGCGGCGCCGCTTCCGTAGCTTCCAGCAGCGTTCCGACCACGTCGTAATCGTGCGCTTCCGTCACGCGGAGCCGGCGAATTTCCCCGGCGCGCGGTTCCTCGCCTTCGAAATCGTTGATCAGCGTGACGCCGTCGATTTCGGGCGCCTGCGTGGCCATGCGTCCCGCCCACAGAAGGTTCGTCTCGGGCGACGGCCCCTCCACCAGCACGGGTATTTCCGCACCTACCAGCGCGCGGTTGCGGGCGCGCGCAATCTTGCGCTGCATCGCCATCAGGCGCCGCTTGCGGTTCTGGATGGTGCGGCCATCCACCTTGCCGTCCAGGGCGAAGCTGGCGCTGGAATCTTCGTCGGAATACGCGAACACGCCCAGGTTGTCGAACTTCGCGGCCTCGACGAACTGGCACAGCTCGCTGAAGTCTTCCGCCGTTTCGCCGGGGAATCCCACGATCAGGCTGGTGCGGATAGCCACCCCCGGAATGGTGCGGCGGATGCGGTCGAGCAGCTTCAGGAACAGGCCGCCCGAAGAGCCGCGCTTCATGCGTTTGAGAACCCGCGCGCTCGCGTGCTGCAGCGGCATGTCGATGTACTTCACCAGGTCCCCGTGCTCCGCCATGGTATCGAGCAGCTTCTGGGTGATCTTGTTGGGATACGCGTAGAGGAAACGAATCCACTTCCGGTGGCCGGTTTCGATTTGCGCCAGGCGCGCCAGAAGGTGGGCCAGTCCGTCGGCCAGTCCGAGGTCCTCGCCGTAGCAGGTGGTGTCCTGCCCGATCAGGTTGATCTCGCGGACCCCCTGCCGGAACAGGCGCGTGGCTTCGGAGACCACCGATTCGAAACGGCGGCTGCGGAACTTGCCGCGGTATTGCGGGATGACGCAGAAGGTGCAGGGGTGGTCGCAGCCCTCGGCGATTTTGATGTAGGCGAAGTGGCGCGGGGTGGCCAGCACGCGGGGCGTGAGGTCGTGATAGAGATACGGTTCGGCGGCGCCGCGCGGCGCTTCCATACCCTCGCAGAGCGCCACGATGCTTGCCAGCTCATTGGTGCCGATGAGCGCGTCCACTTCGGGGAGTTCCTGACGGATGTCGCCGCGGTAGCGCTCCACCAGGCAGCCGGCAACGATCAGCTTGCGGGCGCGGCCCACCTTCTTGTACTCGGCCATCTCCAGGATGGTATCGACCGATTCCTTCTTGGCGGGGTCGATGAAGCTGCACGTGTTGACCACCAGAACCTCGGCCTGATCGGGGTGCGGCGTCAGTTCGTGGCCCCGGGCCACAAGCTGGCCCATCATGACTTCGCTATCGACAAGATTCTTGGGACAACCCAGGCTGACAAAACCGATTTTCAAGTGTGTATCCAGACGAAAGGCGCTTTTTCCAAGATATCACCGGCCGCTTCCGATGGCAGGCGGCACCGCCTGCCCCACCTTTGTGCGCCAGCGCTTCGAGCCTTGTACTTTCGGGGCAGATGGTGGGGCAGGCGGTGCCGCCTGCCATCGGCCTACCGGTCTTGATGGCCGGCGGCTGCTCCGTTCATGCCGCCCCAGGCTTCGTTGCGGACCGGTGCACGGCGGCGCACGCCGGGCTTTCGCGCGGCGGCCTTGCGGGCATCGGCATCGGCGCGGGCGTTCACGTAAGCCAGCAGATCATCGTTGGTGAGGATATGCTCGCACTGCCCGGCGGCTTCCAGATCGGAGGTTAATTTGCGCGCGCACAACGCCGGTCCCTCCTGGATGCCGATGTGGTGCTTCAGAAACAGCGCCAAGTCGGCTGTAACCGTGTATCGAACCGTGGGAACGCGCTCTTCGATGCGGTCGAACCGATAGACTCGGACTGCCTTAGCCTGCTCGAACCCCATGTACCGTAACTGCATCACTCCTCCATTCTCGCAGGCCCGGAGACGCCCCGAAGCCTAAAGCGGCGACGGAGATGCGAATCCTATTCCGCCGGCATGGAAACTGCACCCGGCTGCTCGTCCAAGTCTTCCTTCGGCTCAGTCAAGTCGCCCACCGGCTCGCCCATATCGTCGACAGGGGGGCCTGCCAGCTTCTCCGTCTTGCGCTGCAGTCTCTTGGCAAACTTGTCGCGCTGTTTTTCCATGCGCGCGATCTCTTTTTGTCTTTTCTTGAACGTGGTACCCGACCGCATACCCATGAGGATGGCTCCTGATCTGCGGCCGGGCGATTGGATCCCTCCCGGCCGCGGCTTGCAAGTGATTTACCAGCGGGGCTCACGCCGCTGTCTGGGCCCGCCGCCACCGCTGTCCCGGCGGAAACCACCACCTCCGCCAGAGCCGCCGCGGCCGCCGCCTTCGCCCTTGGGCCGGGCCTCATTGATGTTGAGCGCCCGGCCACCCAATTCGGTGCCGTTCAGCGCCGCGATGGCGCGATCCGCTTCCGCCGAATCGCTCATCTCCACGAACGCGAACCCGCGCGGACGACCGGTGTCCCGGTCCGTCACCAGGCTCACGCGGTCCACTTTGCCATACGCTTCAAACAGAGTCCTGATGGAGGACTCGGTTGCCGCGAAATCCAGGTTGCCTACAAATATGTTCTTCACTTAAGATTCTAACTCCCTACTTTCTGATTGTTCGGGCTACGCGAGGCAAACATTCGGGCCAGGTTTCGCGGGACGACCAAAAGGCACCTCTATTCTACCAGACTCGGGCACTCTTGACGTTTGCACCCATAACGCGATATCTTCGGGCCGAGCCCCTCTCGCTTCGGATTTTCGGTAAATGAAACGCTTTGTCTTGGTCATCTCGCTTCTAATGAACGCGGCAGCCCTGGCCCAAACACCGCAGTGGTCTGCCGCCACCGCCAACGAATGGTACAGCCGTCAGCCCTGGATCGCGGGGACCGACTACATCCAGAGCAACACCGTGAACCAGATTGAAATGTGGCAACAGGAGACCTTCGATGGCGATCGCATCGACCTGGAGTTGGGCTGGGCGGAAAGCCTGGGCATCAACACCTTGCGCGTCTCGCTCGACGGCGAGCTCTGGGAGAAAGAATCCGGCGGTTTCCAGAGGCGCATGGACAGGCTGTTGAAACTGGCGGAAAAGCACCGGATGCGCGTTATTTTCGTGCTCTTCGATTCCATCGGGGACCCCTATCCCGAACTGGGCCATCAGCGCCAGCCAAAGCCCGGAGTGCGGAATTCGCTGTGGGCACAAACGCCCGGCGCCAAAGGCCTGACCGATCCCAAACAGCTCCAAAAGGCCCTGGCCTACGCGGAAGAAGTGGTGGCCGCTTTTTCCATCGACAAGCGGGTGCTGGCCTGGGACGTGTGGAACGATCCCGGGAACACCAACGAGGGCCGGTATGGCTCCTTCGAGCCGGCCAACAAGACGGACCTGCTGCGCGCCATCCTGCCGCAGGCGTTCAAGTACGCCCGCGCCGGGAACCCCACCCAACCCGTGACCAGCGGGCTCGCCAAAGGGGACTGGTCCAGCCTGGACAAACTCGGACCGCTCGAGAAGATCCAGGTGCAAAACTCGGATGTGATTTCGTTCCAGAACTATGACGGCCCGCAGGAATTCGAGAAGCGCGTGAAGTGGCTACAGGCTTTCGGCCGCCCGGTAATCTGCACCGGATTCCTGGCGCGCAACCAGGGCAGCACCTTCGAAGCGATCCTCCCCATCGCCCTGAAATACAATGTCGGCGTCATCTCCGGCGATCTGGTGCAAGGAAAGACCCAGATGTGGCTGCCGTGGGATTCCTGGCTGCAACCCTACACCGGCCGCCAGCCGGCCGTCTGGGTGGACGATATCTTCCAGAGCAAGGGCCCCCCCTACCGGGAGGAAGAAACCGACTTCATCCGCAAAACGATTTCGAGCAGCATCAAGCCGGTGGCCCGGAAGAAATAGGGCCCGGGTGGGATCGGGTCGGGTGACGGGGAGCCGGTGAAGTTCCAACCCACACTCCTTCAAGCGCGCGGCTATGGCAGCCCGAACTCCCGGGGCCTCCGCCTCCGTCCTGCAATACACGATGGCATCGTCGGCATCGTCGGCGTACGGCTCAAAAGGCATTGCGCGATGCGTCTCGGATGACTTTTGGGCTTCGCTGTTCCCAGGCAGCTCGCCGCCCGCACCAGGCCTCACTGCCGGTTCGTGTTCCTACGGTCGAGAGTTTGCTACGCGCTTCTTTCAGCTTCACCTCGCGGCTACGCTTCGCGTTTCCCTACGGTTGCCGTCATCGGCTCCGGTTGGCTCCTTTCATCCAACAAGGTTCTGCCCATGCTGGGCACACTGGGACAGGCCTCCCGGCCGCACGCGCGCGGAGCGCGCCTTCGGCGCGACGACAGGCCGGGAGGCCTGTCCCACTCCTCCAGGATCGAAACCGCGGTCGCGCCACGGAATCGCCGTCTAGCTGGCTCCCTTTTGTGTGATGAGATTCTTCAAAGTGTCGGCGCCGAAACCCAATGCGAAGACGGCTCCGGCGGCCTGCAACAGGGTCAGGCTCTGCGCCTTATGCTCCGCCGACCCTACCAGGCCGATCACCGCCAGCGTGAGTACCATGGCCAGGCGGCTGGCTTCCAGCAGGGTTTCGGCGTGCGGCCTGCCAACCCTCACGAGCCGTCGGTACCAGGGCACGCGCCTGCTCAGGACGGAATTCCCCCCACCGTGCTCGGCTGGATCAGGGAGAGATGCGCGTGCGCCCTGCCATGTTCGTCGACATTGAGCAGCGGAGGTTCCCCCAGAACGAGCAAGCCCTGCGCGAACGCGGTCCCGCCCACCGTCGCCAACAGCATGAAAGATAAGTACCGGACCACAGCAGTCACCGTCCCCTCTCCCCGTTGCAGCATTCCCATGTCCCACCCCAACCCAGTGTTCAGCCGCCCTCGACCGCCAATCGGCTGGAATCGATCCCCGCGGTTTCTCTCAATTCCTACAGGAGGTTGTTAGTATACTTCATAAACTTGTCGAGATGGTGCCCGCAGGTACTAATGGGTGCGGTGTCCCCGCCGTCATGCGCGGTCGTATATTGGGTATGGAGAACTCTCAAATGAGGGATGGAAAAGCCGTTCTACGTCTTGCCCTGTTTCTTGCGGCGCTCGCGACAGCCTGCGCACAACAGTCCCAGTTGACCTCGCTCAACGGAACCTGGGATTTTGCGCTGGCCCCCGACGCGGCGGCGGCCGATCGCCTGGCCGGGTTCTACCAGGATGGCTTTCCGGGCACGGGCTTTCGTCCCATCCGGGTGCCCTCGAACTGGGCCCTCGAAGGGTTCGAGGAACCGATCTACGCGCGGGCCAGGCAGGGCGGCGATGGTTTCTACGTGCTTCGCTTTCAGGCCCCAGCCACTGTGACGGGCAAGCGGGTGCTGCTCCATTTCGGCGGGGTCTGGGATTCGGCCGAGGTTTGGCTGAACGCCGCGCCGCTGGGGCGCCACGACAGCGGTTTCACCGGGTTCGCCTACGACGTAACCCCGAACCTCAAGGTCGGCGCCGAGAACCGGCTGGCAGTGCGGGTCCGCCAGTACACCAAGGACTCCGCATTCGATACCAACGACGACTGGGCGATGGGCGGCATCTATCGCGACGTCTGGCTGGAGGCCATGCCGGCAGCGACGTACATCGACCAGGTGGAGACATCCACCACCTTCGATGCCCAGTTCCGTGACGCCGATCTGAACCTGCGCGTGCTGGTGTCCGGAGGCCGCGGTTCTGGCGCGGGCGGACGCGGTGGCGCAGCGGCCGGCGGTCGCGGCGGCGCACCGGGGGGCGCGGGCGGACGCGGCGACGCGACGGCCGGCGGAGGCCGCGGCGCAGCGGCGGGCACGGGCGGACGCGGCCCGAACGCCGCACCGGACCCCGGCTACGATCTGCGGGCTATCCTGACCGGACCCGACGGCAAAGAAGTGCAACGGACGGTCCTGGCCATTCCGGGCCACCGCGGCACGGCGCGCGACACGCTCCTCACCTTGCACGTGAGCGCGCCTCGGCACTGGACCGCCGAAACTCCCAATTTGTACCGGCTCACCGTGGAGTTGGCGCAAGGCGGCGCAGTTATGCACGCGCGGACATCCGCCGTGGGCTTCCGCCAGATCTCGACTGCCGGAGGTGTGCTGCGCATTAACGGCCAGGCGGTGAAGCTGCGCGGCGTCTGCCGCCACGACGAAAACCCGGACGTGGGCCGGGCCACCCGCCGGGAAGACTGGCTGCAGGACCTGCACCTGATGAAGGCCGCCAACATCAACATGGTGCGGACATCCCACTATCCGCCGGCCGAGGGTTTCATCGAACTCTGCGACGAGATGGGAATGTATGTGCTCGACGAGGTTCCCATGGGCTTCGGCGGCGGATCGGGCGACGACCCGTCGTTCATGTCATCCGGCCTTCTGCGCGCAGAGGAGACCATCGCGCGCGATCGCAATCACCCCTCCGTGATCGTCTGGGATATCGGCAACGAAAATCCCTTCACCGCCTTGCACCTGGCGATGATCCGCCTGGTGAAGGGATCGGACCCCACGCGGCCGGTGCTGATGCCGCAGCGCATCGATGAGTTCCTCCCGCCCGAGATCGATATCCTGGCCCCGCACTACCGCCCGCCTTCCGCGCTGGATCAGCTCGCGGCGCACTCCAGCCGGCCTATTATCACCACGGAATACACGCACGCCTACGCGGAGGATGGCTTCGGCGGCCTGGCGGAATCCTGGCGCGCGCTCACCCAGCACCCCAGCGGCGCGGGCGGATCCATCTGGATGTGGCAGGATCAGGGTTTGACCAGGACGCGCATCGGCCCGAACGGCCAGCCCGAGAAGTACATTCAGATTGTCACCGACGGCTGGGACGGCATTGTAAGAGCCGACCGCACGCCGCAGCGGGATTATTGGGAAGCCAGGGCCGTCTATGCGCCGGTGGTCCTTCCCGCGGACGCGGTGCAGTTCTGGCCCGGCCAGGCGCAGGTGCGCGTCCCCATCCGCAACGATTACGATTTCACCGAGCTTTCCACGGTTGGGCTCCATTGGAGCCTCATGGCCGATGACCGCGAACTGGCCAAGGGAGAAGCCAAGGTGAATGCCTCGCCGCACGCCCTCGGGTACCTGGCGCTACCCGTGGATGCCATCAAGAGCATGGAGCCGGGCGTGGCGTATTACGCGCATCTGGCGTTTCTCCGCGCGGATGGCTCCCAGATCGTCGAGCGCGCCGTGGAATTGCTGGCGGACGGCCCGGCGCCGGAGCCGGCCCGCCCCGCCCTGCCCCAGGTGCGCGTACGAAGCGCGAAGACGGTTGCCGTCACGGCAGGGTCCGTCTCCTATGAATTCGATCCCGCCTCCGCCCGGCTGATTGCGGCGTCGGCTGGGACCGCCAAGGTCATCACCGGCTCGCGCTTCACTATCTGGCGGCCGTTGGGAGCTAACGATGTGCTCGCGCTGCGCATGCAGCCCGACGCCGTGCCGGACCTGAACAAGTATTCGGCCGCGGTGAAAAGTTGGAAGGTGGCCGAGGAAGACGCCGGCGTCCGCATCGATGCCGAAGCCGAATACACGGTCAACGAGAAAAACTCGTTCTCCGTGGCGTACACCTACCGGGTAGGCCGCGATGGCGCACTGCGCGTGGAGTACACGCTAAGACCTCAGGTGGAATTCCCGTGGCTGCCCGAGATCGGCATGGAATTCGAGCCCGCCGCCGGGTTGGACAACCTGCGCTGGCTGGGATTGGGTCCGCTCGATGCCTACCCCAACGAGAGGACCGCACCCATTCTAGGGGTGTACGCGGGTCGCACGGACAGCGAGACCGCGAAGGGCGCCAAAGCGGCCCGGTGGGCGGAGTTGACCTCCGAACAGGGCTCCGGCTTCCACGTAGCGGGCGCGCCGTATATCCGGGTGGAAGGGCGCAATCTCCGTGTGCTGACCTCCGTGGTTGGGCGTTCCGAGAAGGGCCGCCGTCCGGAAGCGCCCGAGTACCGTCTGGACACCGGTGCTTCCGCCGTGTTTCAGGGGGGCTTTTCCCTGATTCCCTTGTCGCCAGCGCGAAAGTGACCCCTCGCGCCCGGCAAGGCATTCGTGAGTAAGTTCATCCGAGACCACCGCTGACAACGGCGCGCTGGCCCCCGCCCCCCACCCGCCCCGTGGAGCGGGCATTCCGGCCGGCATTCCGGCCCGCCAAGCCGGCTTTCCAGCCGGCTGGACCCGCTGGAAAGCGGGTCCGCGGGCCGGAGGCCCGCTCCACGGGGCGGGAGCCAAGGGGGGCCAAGGGGGGCCGCCCCACATCGGGTCCGAGGCACGATCTTTCGGAACAACGCAGATGAACGCCGCGCCCGCACAGCCGCTGAGCAGCTCGATCTACCGGCGGCTTGGCGA
>Ga0265316_10007599_pt1 | contig 10192 bp, 5 predicted proteins | sample 4522metaG_FD_202092 | JGI IMG/M metagenome (GOLD analysis project Ga0265316, IMG submission 202092) | Rhizosphere microbial communities from Carex aquatilis grown in University of Washington, Seatle, WA, United States - 4-5-22 metaG | ecosystem: Host-associated > Plants > Roots > Rhizosphere >...
AACAATACCTTATGCCAGAAACGGCTGTAAAGCAGGTGAAGCACTGCATGTTCCGCCCCTCCTATATAAAGATCGACAGGCATCCAGTATTTTTCTTTTTCCCTGTTAAAAATCAGCATGTCATTTTTTGGGTCAATGAAACGCAGATAATACCAGCACGATCCTGCCCACTGAGGCATTGTATTGGTTTCCCTTCTGCCTTTGCGTCCGTTTTTGTCGGTTATATTCAACCATTCCTCCGAATTAGAGAGAGGCGATTCACCTGATTCCCCAGGAAGGTAATTTTCAAGCTCAGGCAGTTCCAGAGGGAGTTCATTATCGTTCATCACTGTAACCTCACCATCTTCCCAGTGAATTACCGGGAAGGGTTCTCCCCAGTATCTCTGCCTGCTGAAAAGCCAATCGCGGATTTTGTAATTGATTTTTGAAGAACCCAGTTTTTCAGTTTCAAGCCACATTGATATCTGCGCAATTCCGGCTTCTTTATTTAAACCGTTAATGTCTATACCTGTAGATTTATCGGATGAATTAATATATTTCCCGTCCTCGGTCCAGCATTCTGTTCCTGCAATAATTCTTTTTTTCTGTTCGGGATCAGTAACATCAGGATCCTGGATACAGATTATCGGAAGGTTGAATTTCTGCGCAAATTCGAAGTCTCTGGTGTCATGAGCAGGTACAGCCATAATCGCCCCGGTCCCGTAACCCGTTAACACATAATCGGCTACCCAGATTGGTATTTTCTTTTTGTTTACAGGATTAATTGCATATCTTCCCGTAAAGACCCCTGTTTTTTCTTTAGCCAGGTCTGTCCTGTCGAGATCTGATTTCAGCGAGGTGGCTTTAATATACCCGTTAACAGAATTTCTATGTTCTATTGTTGTAATAGCATCAGTAAGAGGATGTTCCGGTGCAATTACCATATAAGTGGCACCAAAAAGTGTGTCGGGTCTTGTTGTAAAGACAGTAAGATTGCAATTAAGGTCCTCAATTTTAAAATCAACCTCAGCGCCGGTTGAACGGCCTATCCAGTTGCGTTGCATATCCTTGATGCCTTCGGGCCAGTCGAGTTTATCAATTCCTTTTAACAACCTTTCGGCATAAAGAGGAATACGAAGCATCCATTGTTTCAGATTTTTCTTTTCGACTCTGTTACCGCATTTCTCATGAGAACCGTCGTTAAGAACCTCTTCATTTGCACAGACAGTCCTGCAGCTTGGACACCACCAGACCTGAGCATTGTCGTAATATGCGAGTCTCTTTGAATTAATATAGGTTATTTTTTCCTTCTCATTTAATCCTGACGGAATATCTAATTCGGAAACAGGCCTGCCCTTCTGAAGTTTATCATCAAACCATGTATTATACAGCCTGATGAATATCCACTGGGTCCACTTAAAGTATTTTGGATCAGTGGTATTTATCTCCTTATCCCAGTCATAGCTGAGTCCGAGCTCTTTTATCTGTCTTCTGAATGTATCGCAGTTATTTTTTGTTGTGATTGATGGATGTGTGCCGGTTTGAATTGCATATTGTTCTGCGGGGAGACCGAATGCATCCCATCCCATTGGGTGGAGTACATTGAATCCTTTCATTCGTTTATACCTGCTGAAGATATCTGTTGCTGTATATCCTTCAGGGTGACCCACATGCAAGCCTGCCCCTGAAGGGTATGGGAACATATCGAGGATATAACATTTCTTAGGATTTGTCAGATCTTCAGGAGTTTTAAATGTCTTATTATCCTCCCAGTATTTCTGCCACTTCTTTTCAATTTCGTGGAAATTGTAGTCCATCTTGAATTATTTCTAGAATTTTTAACTCATATTGAAGAAGTACTTAAAGTGAGCTAAAGTTTGGAGTGCCTAAAGTTTTAAGATGTTTGAAATAAACTGGATTTGAATTAACTCTAGGCACTTTAGGCATTTTAGGCACTCTAGGCACTTCTTCTTTTTAAGATGGCAAAAATATAAAATCTTTAGCAACTTTCATTAATATACCTACCTGATATGAGCATAAGTTCATTTATAATAAAATCAAAGAACAAAATCGAAAAATTAGCTTTATTTGTATATTTAGGGCTGTTTAAGAGTTATTTATATTTTTTAACTATAATAATGGATGCATCATGAGCGAAAATTTATCTATCAGCCCAAGTGGAGAAAAATTTCAATTGCCAAAACCGGAGGATTATAAAATTGAATTTGAAAATCTTAAGAAACGTGTTGAACAGGAACGAATCAGGAATCGGGAAATTGTTGTGGTAATGGGGGTTGGTTTTGTTGGTGCAGTGATGGCTGCTATTGTTGCCGATACTGTTGACAAAAACGGTCAGCCTTCTAAATTTGTTATTGGAATGCAGCGTCCAAGTGCCAGGAGTTTTTGGAAAATTCCTTTCCTGAATCGGGGCATTTCTCCTGTAAAAGCAGAGGACCCTGAAGTGGATCCGATGATTGATCGTTGTGTCAACAAGAAAAAGACCTTAATAGCGACTTATACTTATGAAGTTCTGAAACTGGCTGATATTGTAGTTGTTGATGTACAATGTGATTATATAAAAGAAGACTTAGGGAATGTTCGTAACGGAGAAGCCGATATGGCTGCTCTGGAATCTTCACTTGGTGTAATTGCCGAGAACATACCACCAAATGCCCTCGTTTTGATAGAAACTACAGTGGCTCCGGGAACAACAGAGCAGGTTGCCTACCCTATAATGAAAAAGATATTCAGGAAACGGGGAATTGAATCCGATCCATTATTAGCTCATAGTTATGAAAGAGTCATGCCCGGACGTAACTATGTTGCCAGTATTCGTGATTTTTGGAGGGTTTGCAGTGGAATCAACGAAGAAGCAAAAGAGAGGGTTGTGAAATTTTTAAATGAAGTGCTGAATACAGATAAATACCCGCTGACAGTTATGGATCGACCCATTGAGTCAGAAACAGCTAAAATTATTGAAAACAGTTACAGGGCTACAATTCTTGCTTTTCTTGATGAATGGAGTTTGTATTCGGAACGTAATGGAGTCGATCTTATTAAAGTAATTAAAGCTATTAAAATGCGGCCAACTCACAGTAATATTCTCTTCCCGGGACCAGGGATAGGTGGGTATTGCCTTCCGAAGGATGGTGGCCTGGGTGTTTGGGCATATAAGCATATACTGGGGTTTGAAGATGATATTTTTAAAATTACACCGTTGGCAATTGATATTAATGATACCCGTGGTATTCATGTCGGACAGCTTACCCGCGATGCGCTTCGTAATATGGGTCAGCCAATTGCCTCTGCTGACATTCTGATACTAGGTGCAGCTTATCGTGAGGATGTTGGTGATACAAGATATAGCGGATCGGAAATTGTTATCCGGAAACTTGCTGAGATGGGTGCTGAAATCAGGGTTCATGATCCTTATGTTGAGCATTGGTGGGAATTTGAGCAGCAGGATACTTATCCGGCTGTAGGACAAAGTAAAGCGAAATTCTTCCGCAATCAGGAAAAGTTAAAAGAAATTCATATTGAACAGGATCTGAATAAAGCGCTTATTGATGCAGAAGCAGTTATTTTTGCTGTACCACATCAGGCATATCTTAATCTTGACCCCGATGAATTGATAAAAACTATTGGTCACCCTGCAGCTATCATTGATTGTTTTGGAATCTTGTCAGATGATAAAATCCGCCGCTATTTCCAGCTCGGTTGTGAAGTTAAAGGTCTTGGCCGCGGACATATTCAGCGTTTAAAAGAAGAAATGCGTAAGGCATAGGAAGTTTTTAGTTGTAAAAACCGGCTTTTGGTTATACTTTTGCAGTATTGATCCGGTCCCGTAGTTCAATGGATAGAATGGCAGATTCCGGTTCTGTTGGTTGGGCGTTCGAGTCGCCCCGGGATCACAAAAAGGCGCCTTTCAGCGCCTTTTTAGGTTATAAAATCGAAGTTGAAGAAATCATGGTGCCAGTTGGTAATTGCCGTGTTTCTGTATTACTAATTGTCGGGATCATAAATATAGCAGGCTAAACTTATTGCTTCTTAACAATATCATTACCAATGAAAATCTGATAATCTTTTATTCTGCCGGCGCTATTATTCCCGGTTTTTGGAACATACTGGAAACCTGTAATCTCTTCATCTTTTCCTAAATCAATTACCAGATAATGTGGATAGTCAGGTTGCTGGTTACTATACGCGGAATTCCAATAGTTGAATGTTTGTCCGTCAATTGCATTTTCAGCGCTACCGTTTTCCTTCATTAATTCTTCACTGCTCACGTACGCAATTGTCCAGTTTTGATGGCTGATCGGGTTTTGATTTACGTCAAGAATATCTAATTCAGCAATAGCAGCAATAGTTTTTTTGTCAAATGAACTAAGTGCTTCAAAGCAGAAATAGCGACCTTTAACGGATGTTGGAAATCTAATAGTCTGCATTTCATCTCCAACGGAAAACTCTCCTTTATGATTTGGTTTTAGCTGGTTGATATTCAACTTTACGTCGGGACGTTTGGATAGTGAAAAGTCCTTCCCCGGTTTAAGATCATTTAGTATTGGTTTGTCCAATCCTTGTAAAACAGGTTCTTCAGGACCTAATAAATCGAGTACCTGTACTTTGTTAGCTCCTTTATTAATCCAGGGAGCAGGAATATACATGGTTTGTGTTGGACCAATATTCCAATAGCGGCCAAGACAATGCCCATTAACCCAGACAACACCTTTACCCCATTTGCTCACATCAAGAAAAACATCACCGACTTTATCGATCATTATTTCTCCCTGCCATATCCCTGGAATTGATTGCGTGGTTTCAGTTTCTTCATATTTCAAATTATGCAACATGTTATCATCGTAAGAAAGATTATATATCTTCCACTCTGTAGCTTTAACCGGTTCATTATTTTTAGCTATAAACTGAATCGGGCCTATCAATCCTTTTCTATCGTGAACTTCGGGACCAAAGTTAATTCGTCCCATAGCATGTACTAAGATATCTATGATGGCTTCCTTATCTCTTTCTGGGATTGTTATTTCAAAATTCTGTTTACGTCTGTCCATTACACCAAGTTTTTTGCCGTTAAGGAAAACCCAGGCAAAATCGTGAACAGCATTTACCTTAAATGTGCATTCCGAGCCGGCAGGTAATGCAATACGGTAAAGGATACTGCCATGTGGCTGATCGTAATATTCCATTGTTTTAGGATTTTTAGTAACAATGGGAGCAGGGAGGTTTTTAAAAAGAGGGGCAAACGCTGTTAACCTTACGGAAGGGAAAGTTGTTGTTGGATTTGCAGCAGGTGGCTCGGGTAACGCTGATTCACCGGGCATTAAGTATTTGGATATTAAGCTGCGGGTCTGCATAAACTTGTCTGTGATCCAGCCAGCTTCGCTTACGGGTGCTCCATAATCGTAACTGGAAGCATCTGGTTTAAATGGTCTGTCTGCACCTGACCAAAAACCAAAAGTAGTACCACCATGTGCCATATAAATGCTGAAAGATGCTCCTGTCTTTAACATGTACTCCATGTCTTTTAAGTATTGATCTGTATTGCCAAAAGTATGAGGTGCACCCCAGGTATCGAACCATCCCGAGTAAAACTCTCCACACATCAGAGGGCCTTCGGGTTGTATTGTGCGCAACGCTTTAAAGGCCTCTTGAGGATTAGATCCAAAATTCACGACATTGAACAGGTCTTTGCGGACTCCTTTGGTTATGTGATAGGTAGGATTACAGGCAAAAAGAGGAACATCAAAGCCTGCGTTGACAACGGCACTTCTCATTATTCCCATATATTCAGCATCATCTGCATAAAATCCATATTCATTCTCAACCTGCACCATTATTATCGGGCCGCCTTTTGTAATTTGTAATGGCCCTAAAACGCGCCCCACTTCCTTTAAGTAATTCTGGCAAGCCTTGATATACAATGGATCTTTTGTACGCAGTTTTATGCTATCGTTTTTAAGTAACCACCATGGCAGGCCTCCCATTTCCCATTCGGCACAGGCGTATGGGCCAGGGCGTAGAATTACCCATAAACCTTCCTCCTGTGCGATTTTGCAGAATTCAGCAATGTCAGCATCGCCATCCCATTTAAATATGCCAGGAGTAGGTTCCTGGTGATTCCAGAATAAATAGGCACATACGGTATTCATGCCTAAAGACTTCATCATCTGAAGACGATGACGCCAATACTCTTCAGGTATTCGGGAAAAATGCAATTCCCCGCAACGAATCTGAAATGGTTTGCCATCAATTTCAAATTGATTTTTACCGATACTGAATGTATGTCTGGATTGTGGGTTTTGCCAAGATGATAATGTTAACAGGAACAACATACAAGCCCCTGTATATAAGGTTGAAAACGATTTTAATTTTTGCATTTCGATTTGAATTAGATAATTATATAATCACATTATTTTCAAATCTAAAAATAAGCAAATAATAGCTTCTTTTTTAATTGCAGGGGCTTTTCTCAACCTGTGGCGTGCCGGTTTTGTCATCTGTCATTCATCAGATTTACCTGCATAGATTTTTTGTGGTCAATTACAAAGTTGTTTGGGCTGTCCACTTCGTGGGCCGAAGTCTGAAGGCAACCCAGGAGCAGTTAAGTGCGATGAGTGTTGGGGACTCAGAGATGCCATAAATTAAATATCCAAATATTTTAATAAGTGATAAATAAAGCACTTTTTAATTACAACATTATCAATAAAGTCATTACTTTTCGTGAATAATCATAGATATAAACATTTATGGAATATACTGAACTAATCCACAACCGTGAAAGCATCCGCAATTATGATCCGAACCGGCCTGTACCAAAGGAGATTCTGAAGAAAATCCTCGATGCAGGAAGAATGGCGCCATCAGCATGCAATTATCAACCATGGAAATTCCTTATGATATCTTCATCTTCTATGCTTGAGAAGGTAAGAACCAGCTATCAGCGTGACTGGTTCAAAGACGCTCCTCATATTCTTGTGATACTTGGATTAAAAGATCAGGCATGGAATCGCAGTTACGATGGATACAACTCCATTGAAACCGACGTGGCAATTGCAATGACACATATTATACTGGCTGCAGAAAATGAGGGCGTTGGAGCTTGCTGGGTTGAAGCTTACAATCCCATATTGCTAAAAGAAGCAATTAATCCTGGAGAAAACCAGCTGATATTTGGAATTGTACCTTTAGGTTATCCTAAACCCGGGTTTCAAAAGATATTTATGAAAAAAAGGAAATCGCTGGAAGAAGTCGTGGATTTCCTGTAAAGATGGTTTTGACAGAAAGGAAACAAGTTGCAAAAAAACAACAGGGGAATTTGTTTAAGAGTTTAAAGAAGCTAATTATCTTCAGGTTGCTTCCTTGCTAATAACATAACTTAATTAAATCATATATGAAAAAGATCATCCCCGTCATTATCTGCGCCATGGTATTACTAATTGCTGGCTGCGAACAAAATTCTGAGATGCAGAATTCGTCCAGAATTTCTTCTTCAAACCAATTTGTGATCAGACAAGGTTTTATTGAAGCAAATGGTGTTATGATTTATTATGAGGCATTTGGCAGAGGTAAACCTTTGATGATCGTTCACGGAGGTCCAGGTGCATCACATGATTATTTTTTGCCATATCTCCTGCCCTTAGCCCGAACTAACAGACTCATATTCATTGACGAACGAGGTTCGGGTCGCTCGCAGAAAACTGAGAATACATCAGATTATACTGTAGAGAATATGGTAGAGGATGTGGAAGCTGTTCGTAGAGAGCTGGACCTTGGCAAAATCAGTCTCCTGGGACACTCCTATGGCGGAGTTCTTGCCCAGGCTTATGCCCTGAAATATCAGCAGAACCTTTCCCACCTGATATTATGCAGTACTTTTCACAGCACTAAAGAAATGAACGAGGTTTTCAAAAAGGTATTAGAAAAAATGACTCCGGAACTTCGGTCACGAATCGAAAAGATGGAAAAAGAAGGATTGTTCGGTCACGGTAAAGACTTTGAAAAAAACCGGTATACATCAGAGTATATGACTGCTGCATGGGGTGAAGGTTATTTTCCATATCTATACCAGAACCATCCTGATCCCAACTATGATCCGATCGCTAATGGAAATACTTCATGGGATTTATATCGGGAAATGTGGGGATCGCACGGTGAATTTATAATAGATGGCAACCTGAAATCAGTCGAGTATTCTGACCGACTTTCAGAAATTAAGGTTCCTACACTCATAACTGCCGGCGATAATGACGAGTGTGACCCATCTCTTTCCCGGGAGATGAACACGAAAATAGCAGGATCTAAACTTGTCATCTTTCCAAAAAGCGGGCATATGACATTCGTAGATCAACCGACACTATTTAATTCTGTAGTTGATGAATTTTTGCATTCAGGTAAATAAGATGATACTATAAAGTTTTGTACATTTAATGGTTGATAATTCTTTTGGATAAAACCACCAAACTTAGTTTCCTATGAAAATGACTGGAAGAAAACTTGTATATGCAATATTGCTGTTTTTATTTTTCCTGAGCGGATGCAAAAAAGAACAACAGGTAACGTCACTTCCCCGAAGCGTTCCGGAAACGGAAGGCGTTTCTTCACAGGGAATTATTGATTTTCTGGATGCTGCCGCTAAAAGCCGGCATGAATTCCATAGCATAATGTTTCTGCGACACGGAAAAGTAATAGCTGAAGCATGGTGGAATCCCTACAAACCTGAGCTCAGGCACACACTCTATTCAACTAGTAAAAGCTTTACCGCCACAGCCGTGGGATTTGCAGTCAGTGAAAAACGGTTGTCAGTCAATGATAAAGTCATCTCTTTTTTCCCGGACGCTCTGCCTGACACCATCAGTCCCTTTTTGTCAGAAATGAAGGTTAAAGACTTGTTAAGCATGTCGGCAGGACTGGATCCCGATCCGACATTCACGATAGTAGTAAATGATACCAACTGGGTTAAAGCATTCTTCAAAAAACCTGTTGTCCATGAGCCTGGTACAAAGTTTCTGTATAATACGCTGGCCACCTATATGTTATCAGCTATTGTACAAAAAGTAACAGGCGAAAAGGTAGTCGATTTCCTGAAACCGCGGCTGTTCGAACCTCTGGCAATTGAGGGAATGGACTGGGAAGTTGACCCACGTGGGATTAATACAGGCGGTTGGGGACTGAGACTGAAAACCGAAGACATGGCTAAATTCGGAGAGCTTTTCCTGCAAAAAGGTAAATGGAACGGGAAGCAGGTGTTGCCCGCTGCATGGATTGAAGAAGCCACTTCACTGAAGATTTACCAGGTTCCTGACGCGCCTCAGTCCAAAAAGGATTCCAGTGACTGGATGCAGGGATATTGTTACCAGATGTGGCGATGCAGGCATAATTGTTTCCGGGCCGACGGAGCATATGGACAATATATTATTATTATGCCTGATCAGGATGCCGTAATAGCCATCACCTCTGAAACAGCTGATATGCAGGATGAATTGAATCTTGTATGGGAATATCTACTACCGGCTATTAAAACCGGTAAATTGCCTGAAAACAATATCCTGTCTGCCACCCTTAAACAAAAACTATCGTCATTGGCGCTACCCTTACCGGCTGCAAAGAATAGCTCATCCCTGGTTTCCAGTATTTCCGGTAAGACATATGCCTTTGGGACAGAGGGCAGGCACACAATAATTTTCCAATTCCCTGATAACACCTGCAAAGTTTCGATGATGATTGATTCTGCCAGTTATAACTTTTCTTTTGGATCGGGCCAATGGATAACCGGAGAAACAACTCTTCACGGACCCAATCTTTTATTGCAGGCTAAAGCCCATTTTGTTGGGCTTCCTCCTTCAAAGATAGCAGGAAGTTTTGCCTGGAAAGATGAAAATACCCTGGAACTGATTCTTCGCTATATTGAAAGTCCGCATACCGAAACGATTAGCTGCAAATTTGATAAAAGCACAGTGTCGGTTGTTATTCATTACAGCAATGAGCCGGACAATATTCATCACGTGTTAAAAGGAGTTCTAAGAGATTAGAAGACACAACACAATTATATTTTTGGGTGCGGAAATGATCTATTTAACCGCAAAGCACGTTAAGCAGGCTCAAAGTTTAAATATAGGTTTTCCCTTTGTGTTACTTTGTGTTGTACTTTGTGATCCTTTGCGGTTAAGTGATTTTTTTTACCACTAAGGGATACAAAGGT
>Ga0265316_10007601_pt1 | contig 10189 bp, 9 predicted proteins | sample 4522metaG_FD_202092 | JGI IMG/M metagenome (GOLD analysis project Ga0265316, IMG submission 202092) | Rhizosphere microbial communities from Carex aquatilis grown in University of Washington, Seatle, WA, United States - 4-5-22 metaG | ecosystem: Host-associated > Plants > Roots > Rhizosphere >...
TGGGCGATGCGGTCTGCCTGTCGCATCTGGTGTCGCTTTTCGAGAAGTACGGGAAGTCCTACCGCATCCGCGGCGAGCAGTCCACATCGTTTGCCGACCTGACCGAGGGCCCCACCGTCCTGATCGGCGCTTTCAATAACCAGTGGACGCTTCGCGCCAACGGCCAGCTCCGCTTCACCTTCTTCAAAGACAGCGCGCACGGGATCGACATGATCCGGGACCGGCAGCGCCCGGACAAAACCGACTGGAAACTGACCTGGGCCTGGCCCTATTGGGACGTTCCCAACGACTATGCAATCGTGTCCCGTATCCTCGACACCACGACCAACCGCCCGGTAGTCATCGCCGCCGGGATCACGCGCTACGGCACCATGGCGGCAGGGGAGCTTCTCAGCAACCCTCAGTATTTCTCGGAGGCGGTGTCGCAACTGCCCGCCGGCTGGCAGAAGAAGAACCTCCAGGTCGTCCTGCGCGTTCCCGTGGTGAACCGCGTGCCGGGGCGACCGCGGATCCTCGCCACGCACGTCTGGTGAGCCGGCTTCGGCCCGCTTCTACGCCAGCATCCGCTTCAACTCGTCCGGCGCCAGAATGCCGCCCTCGGTCACGACTCCGGAGACGCACGACAGGGGCGTGAGGTCGAAGTAGTAGTTGATGGCGGTGACGTGGGGCAGTTCGCGGTCGAGGATTTCCGCGGGGTTCTTCGGCCCTTCCGGAGGCGGGCTGTAAGATGCCGGCAGAAACTTGTCGGAGCTGCAGAGGACATAGAAGGGCACGCTCAACTCGCGCGCCGCCAGCGCAATGAGCGCGGTTCCCGTCTTGTTGGAGACCCCCTGCAGGGAAATCGCATCCGCTCCCACCCAGACGATCTGCGCCGTGGGCAGGAGCCGGTAGGCGGCCGCATCGGCGATCACACGCGCGCCGATGCCGCTCATGCCCAGGCTGGCGGCCAGGGCGATCCCCTCGCAAACCGGGCGGGATTCCGGGCAAATCACCGTGAATCTTCTGCCGCTCTGGTGCGCCTCGCGGAAGGCAGCGAGCAAGGTGGAGCTGAAGGAGTGGGTCATCACCGTCATCCCGTCTTCGATGAGGGTGGCGGCGATCTCAGCCACGCGCGTGGCGCTCTGCTCCATCGATTCCAGAAACTCCGTGCACGCGGTCTTCACGTCCGGAGAAGCGGCCACGCGCCGGACCAGGTTGTAGATCGGCGCCATAGACGGCTGCGCCTCGATGAGCGCCTGCGCGATCTCGGGAATGTCCTCCGGCGCCGACTCCGCGTACTCGACCAGCAGCGACGCGGCGCGCACGGTGAGCCGGGCGGCCCCGCTCGCCCTGTCCTTCCGGATCTCGTCCAGGCGCTCCGCGCAGTCCTCGGATATCGCCATTGCTCCCCCGGGCTTCATTGAAGAGGAAACCCGCCGCGAAGTCAAGTCCACTGGTACCATCGCGGCCGCTGGAAGTACTGTTCCGAATGCGAGACTCTGTTCCTATGGGCGTGACTCTCTCGGCCATTCTGTCGCACCTGTTCGCGGCGTATCTGGTATGCGGCTTGCCCTGGCTGGGGCGGGTCAGATACCGCTGGCTGAAGCGGCAAATCGAAGCGGGAGGCGCCAGGGCCAGGCTGCACTTCTACCGGCTGGTGCTCGCCGCCCAACTGGGGCTGGTTGTCATGGTCCTGGCCATCTGGCGGCTAGGCTCGATGGCGCCCACGGCCTTCGGGTTCACCGCGCCTGCCCATTCGACCGCGATGACCATTGCCCTGATGGCGTTTCTGACGTCTCTCGCGGTGTCGAGTCTCGTGCTCCGCCACAAGGGCGACCGCCTGCTGAAGCGCGTACTCCAGATGGCCGGCCCGCTGCTCCCCGTTTCCACCGCGGAGCGCTGGCTGTTTGCCGCGGTCGCCGTTGGCGCGGGCGTCGCGGAGGAGGTGGCCTTTCGGGGATTCCTGCTGTTCTACTGCGCGGCCTTTCTGCCCGCGCTCGGCACGCCCGTTGCGGTGCTCGCTTCTTCTGCCGTCTTCGGGCTCGGCCATCTGTACCAGGGCGTTCGCGGAATGGTTCTCACCACCGTGATCGGTCTGGTCCTGGCGACGCTCTACGTTCTCAGTGGCAGCCTGCTGGTTCCCATAGTGGTGCATGCCGCGCTCGATCTCCGGCTGCTGGTGATTGTCACGCCGGAGCGCCTGCGAAGACTGGGCGCCTCAGGCGGCTGAGCGGTCCTACTCGCCCTTCCAGAAGTCGGCCGGCGGCTTCGCGCTGTATCGGATCTCCGAGAAGACCGTCCGGCTGCCCTCTCCGACCGGGGACTGCGAAGAAAAACCGATCTCGAGCGGTCCCTTAGCCCCGAGATGGAAAGCGCGCGTCAGCCTCCAGGACCGGCCATCCTTCGATGCGTAGAAATTGATCCCTTGCGCGCTCTTGGCGATCTCGAGATAGACGCTGCCGCCCGAAATCGGAATCGAGTTGTTGTCGTCCGACCGGCCGCGCGTGACCACCGAGATGACAGTCGGCTCCATCCACTGCGTCATCTCGAAACAGAACTTGCCCCAGGTGGCCTCGTCGGCATAGACCACCAGGCAGCCCGCGTCCCACCGCGTGTGGAAGGCGACGGTCACCTTCGCGCGCAGTGTGAACTCGTCGGCTGCCTTGAACAGCAGCACCGGCGAATTCGCCTCGGTGTGGCCGTCAGCGGGGTTCACGAACCAGTTGGTGGATTTGCCGGCACTGATGGTGAGGCTCCCGTCCTGGCCGACTTGCGAGGACGCTGGGGCGTTCCGCCATCGCGCGGGGGAGGGAATGCCCGGCACCGCGGGCGTCTGGGCAAGAGCGTTGCCCAATAGGACTAGGATGGGTAGCAGCCGCATGAAGAACATCATAGCTGGCACCGCGGGGCATATCGACCACGGCAAGACCGCCCTGGTGAAGGCGCTAACCGGAATCGACACCGACCGCCTGGAAGAAGAGAAGCGCCGCGGCATTTCGATCGACCTCGGCTTCGCGCACCTGGACCTCACGCCCGAGCTTCGTATCGGCTTCGTCGACGTGCCTGGCCACGAGCGCTTCGTCAAGAACATGCTGGCCGGCGTGGGCGGGATCGATCTGGTCCTCCTGGTGATCGCCGCCGACGAATCCATCATGCCCCAGACCCGCGAGCACTTCGATATCTGCCGCCTGCTGGGGATTGGGCAAGGCATCGTCGTCCTTACCAAGGCGGACCTGGTCGACAGCGACATGCTCGGCCTGGCCCGCCTGGAAGCGGAGGATTTCGTCGCCGGCTCCTTCCTCGAAGGCGCGCCCTGCGTTGCTGTCAGCTCGACTACCGGCGAGGGTCTGGACGAGCTGCGGGCGCGGCTGGCGGAGGTGGCAGCGAAGATTCCGGCCAAGGACTCCTCGCGGCATTTCCGCCTGCCCATCGACCGGGCGTTCTCGATGCACGGCTTCGGCACGGTCGTCACGGGCACACTGATCGCGGGCTCCGTCACGCGGGAGCAGGAAGTCGAGCTTCATCCCGGCGGGCGGCGCTTGCGCGTGCGTGGGATTCAGGTGCATGGACAGGCCGCCGAACGAGCGCTGGCGGGCCAGCGAACCGCTCTGAACCTCGCCGGAATCGAGCCACAGGACCTGGCGCGCGGCATGGTGCTGGCCGAGTCCGGACGCTTCCGCACCACGAGTCTCATCGACTGCGCGCTCGACCTGCTGCCTTCGGCCAAGCCCCTCAAGAATCGGGCGCCGGTTCACTTTCACGCGGGCACAGCGGAGGTGGAAGCCGAGGTGCGCCTCCTCGAAGGGGGCGGCGCTCTCCGCCCGGGCACCCGGACTTCGGTGCGCGTCATTCTCCGCGAGCCACTGCTGCTGGTGCCCGGCGACCGCTTCATTATCCGCATGTTCTCCCCGGTGGTGACGATCGGCGGAGGCGTGGTCGTTGACACCACAGGCCATCGGTACCGTCGAGGCGATCAGGCCCGCCAGCGGCTGAACTCGCTAGAACGCGGCACGCCCACCGAAAGAGTAGCCTTGCTTGTGCGCGAATCGCAATACGGATTAGACCTGGCCGAACTCGTCGCAGCAACCGGATTGGTAGAGACCGAGATACAGCAGGCCGCCCGATCCGAGGCGCTGATCGCATTCCACCAGCCGGAGCTGTGGCTAGCGGATCGGGAATGGTCGCGCGGGGCGCTGGCGCGCGTCACGGACCTGCTGCGCGACTTCCACGCGCGGCATCCGCTCGCGCCCGGCATGCCTCTTGAAGAGCTGCGCAGCCGCGAGTTTCCCGGCGCGCCTCCGTTCCTGCTCGACGCCCTGGTCGCGCGGGCGGGCGGCTTGGTGGTGGAAGGCGAAATGCTCCGCCTGGCCTCGCACCAGGTGGTGCTCAAACAGGACGAGGAGCAGGCTTCGACGTCCATGGAAGCCGTCTTCGAGAAGGCCGGCCTGGCCGTCCCGCCGGTGGGCGAAGTGCTGGCGAAATCGGGCGTCGACCAGGCCCGCGCGCGGACGCTGCTCCAGATTCTGCTGCGCCAGGGCCGGCTGGTGAAAATCGGCGACGAACTGGTCTTCCACCGCTCGGCGCTCGACAGCCTGCGCCAACTCCTCGCTCCCTACAAGGGACAGCGGCTTGCCGTGCCGCAGTTCAAGGACCTGGCCGGCGTCTCGCGCAAGTACGCCATTCCGCTGCTCGAATACCTGGACCGAGAGCGCATCACGCGCCGTGACGGCGACCAGCGGTTGGTGCTCTGAGCCTAGGGCGGATATGAGCTCCAGTCATCCTGAGTGCTGATTCCGCCGCCGGTCGATTCGATGTCGATCTTCTGGAACGTGAAGTTGACTTCCAGCCCTTCGTGAGTCGAGACGTTCCCCACGACGCGGGCGTGGTGCAAGATCACTCTCCCGGCAGGGGTCGTGAGCTCCACCTCATGCAGAAGCTGGCCTGAGGTCATCGCCGCTCCGATTGGCAGCGACAGAGCGTTGCGCCTCCGGGTGAGCCTCAGACAATTCGGTGAGTAATTGCTGGCAAACCAGGAGGGGTGCCATCGCCGCAGGAGTTTCACCGATCCCACCAGATGCCACCGCGCCCCCACGCTTTCGACAGCCGGACTGACCTGCATACGAGTCCCCTCCCAGTTGCCCATAGTCTACACCCAACCGCCCCGCCATGCCGCAGGCGGGTTCTGGGTCGCGGCCGACGATCGCCAAGGAGCCCCAGAATAGAAGAAGCCCCGTGCTTGGGTGCGCGGGGCTTCACTCAGAGGGGCTGGCGATGGGCTGGGCCCCATCGCCGGGGATGCTAATAAGTCGATGACGACTTATGGTTGACTTCATTCTAGCAGCTATCGGACCAAACGGCAAGATACTCGTTATTCGAGTTTTTGGGGGCCATGGCCGGCCTCCAGCGCGCGAGATCACCCACCCAGAGGGTGGGATGCCCCGCCCACGGGCTGGAAAGTGCCGTCCCGGTTCAGCAGGTAGCGGCGGCCTCGCCAGGCCACGGTCTTGCCGAAGAAGCCGGCGATCCAGAGACTGAAGCCCATAACATCCTGCATCGGCAGGAGCCAGGGGCGGCCCAGGATGACGTCATCGCGGACCACCAGGACCGCTGTCGCCCAGGCGGAGGCGAGCCGGACGGCCACTACCGCCCCCACCACCGGCCACCACCCCGGCCTCACGGCCCACAGCGCTAGAGCCAGGGGAAGGGGGTAGGTGAAAAGCTGCGCCACGTACGCCACCGGGCGCATGCGCCGGCCGCCGCGAATCCAACGCAGCCGGTGAGCCAGGTTCGCCCGCCAGGTCTGCGTTCCCAGCCGGTGCTCGACGACGCAAGACGAGAGAATCGTGCCGAAACCTCGTTCGGCGATGCGCCGCCCCATGAGGAGGTCCTCGGTCAGGTAGTTCTGGAACCGGGCAAACCCCCCGACGGCTTCGATCGCTTTGCGGCGCGCCCCCATCACCGGCCCCAGCCCGAACTTGATGCCTTCAAGCATGCCGTCCACCAGCACTCCCGCCAGCATCTCCGTGTTCAGCCCGATCGCCTCCAGGCGCGTCCAGAGGTCGCGGCCGCCAACCGCGCGGTAGAGGCAACTGGCCAGCCCGAGGCCCGGGTCTCCGAACTCGGCGGCCAGTGTCGCGAGGAGATCCGGCCCCACACGCGTGTCGCTGTCGCTCATCACCACCAGCTCGTAACGGGCTTGGGCGAGCATACGGTCCAGGGAGTAGCACTTCGGGTTCACCCAGGGCGGCTCCCCGGTCAGAACGAGTTGTGCAGGAACGTCCGGGAACTCGGCGCGGAGTTTCTCGACCACCGCCACGGCGGGATCGCTCGCCTCCCGGACGGCGAACAGCAACTCGAATTCGGGATAGTCCTGCCGGAAGAAAGAGCGCAGGTTCTCTGCAAGGCCCTCGTCCAGGCCCGCGAGCGGCTTCAGGATGCTGATCGGCTGCGGGTCAGCCAGCGCCGTCTTGGGGTGGGCCAGGAACCCGATCGCTGCCACCACCACCAGCGCGGAATACACCGTCGCGCCGGCTACCAGCGCCAGCAGGATCCAGGCCAGCGCTGCCATCGGGCTACTCGCTGGGAGCCTTCGAGTCGATCAACTGCTGGACCTCGGCCAGGAACTGGTCGACCGGTTTCGCCCCCAGGTCGCCGAGCTTGCGGTTGCGGACCGCGACCGATCCCGACTCCGCCTCGCGCCCGCCCACCACCAGCATGTACGGGATCTTCTGAAGCTGCGCTTCGCGGATCTTGAAGTTGACCTTCTCGTTCCGGTCGTCAAGGTGCACGCGCAGGCCGGCATCGGACAGGCGCGTAGTGACCTGGCGGGCATACTCGATCTGGCGGTCCGTGATGGGCAGCACCACGGCTTGCACGGGCGCCAGCCACACCGGAAACGCTCCGGCGTAGTGCTCGATCAGAATTCCGAAGAAGCGCTCCACCGATCCATACAGCGCGCGGTGCACCATTAGCGGCTGGTGCGCCTTGCCGTCCTCGGCGATGTACTCCAGACCGAAGCGCCGCGGCAGCGTGAAATCGAACTGCACCGTGGAGAGCTGCCACAGGCGCCCGATCGCATCCACCAGCTTCACGTCGATCTTCGGCCCGTAGAATGCGGCTTCGTCCGGCACGACTTTGACCTTCATGCCGACGCGCTCGACGGCCTTGCGCAGCGCGCCTTCGCCGATCGCCCACTGCTCCGGAGAGCCGTCGTACTTGCCGCTCGCGCCCCCATCCCAGGTGGAAAGCTCGGCCTCGTACTGGCTGAAGCCGTAAGTGTGCAGCGTGTCCCGCGCGAATTCGAGGCAGCTTACCACCTCGTCCTCGATCTGCTCCGGCGTGCAGAAGATGTGCGCATCGTCCTGGGTAAAGCCGCGCACACGCAGCAGGCCGTGCAGCACGCCTGACCGCTCGTAACGGTATACCGTGCCGAGTTCCCCCAGCCGCACCGGCAGATCGCGGTAGCTCTTCATCCGGTCGCGGTAAATGAGGATGTGGAACGGGCAGTTCATGGGCTTGAGCTGGTACTCGGCGTCGTCCAGCTCAATCTTCGTGAACATGTTCTGGGCGTAGAAACCGTAGTGGCCTGAGGTTTCCCAGAGATCGGCGCGCGCCACGTGCGGCGTATAGACCAGCGAGTAGCCGCGCTTGACGTACTGATCGCGCATCCAGTCCTCAAGAATGCGCCGCACCGTGCCGCCCTTGGGGTGGAAAAAGATCAGTCCCGGTCCGGCCAGGTCCTGAATGCTGAACAGGTCCAGCTCAACACCCAGCTTGCGGTGGTCGCGCTTCTTGGCTTCTTCAAGCTGGTGCAGGTAGTCGTCGAGCTCCTTCTTGCTGAAGAAGGACGTGCCATAGATGCGCTGGCCCTGGCGGTTGTGCTCGTCGCCCTTCCAATACGCGCCGGCGATGGAGAGCAGCTTGAACGCCTTGATCTTCCCGCTCGAGGGCACGTGGGGGCCCCGGCAGAAGTCGATGAAGTGCGGGCCGAGCGTGTATTCGGAGAAGACCTCATCTGCTTTCTCCTGGATCAGCTCGCACTTCAGCTCTTCACCCATCTCGGCGTATTTCTTCAGGCCCTCGGGCTTGGGCGTCATCTTGCGCTCGTAGGGCAAATCCTGCCGCGCAAGCTCCACCATCCTGGCCTCGATCTTCTCGAGGTCTTCGGGCGTGAACGGCTCCTCGCGATAGAAGTCGTAGAAGAAGCCGGAGTCGGTAGGGGGCCCGATGCCGAGTCTGGTTTCGGGATACAGTTCCAGCACCGCGGCGGCGAGCAGGTGCGCGGTGGAATGACGGTAAACATGCAGAGACTCGGATTCCTTGGTCGTCAGGATCTGGAGCGTGCTGTCCGCCGAGAGGGGGCTGGTAAGATCGGCGAGTTCGCCGTTGACCTTGGCTACGATGGCGTCATCCGCCAGCCGCCGGCCGATGGACCCGGCGATCTCGAGAGGCGTTGCGCCGGCAGCGACTTTCCGCTGACTCCCATCCGGCAGGGTGATCGTGATTTCGCTCATAACCGCAGAGTTTTCAGCGTAGCACGCCAGGGAAAGCGATGGCCTGACGATGTGCGGCGCAGGCGGGCGTCACCGGGTGCGGACGAGCTTAGAGCGGGCTTCAGGAGGGTCGCGGACGCACTGAGTAGTTCAAGCGCGCCCTCAGCAGATGATTAAAACGGCTGCATAATCCCGTCTCGGAATTGCGAAAACGGGTCGCATTCTGGCCATCGACGCGCATGGGCGGCGGCGATCCCCGTAGCGGATCGCCAATCTACCTGCACATGCGGTCCGGATGGTACGTTCCCTGTTGAGGGACTAGCCCGCCCACTGGTACTCAACTTAGCGTTTTCAGGAGATTTGCGGGCTGTTTGGTTCGGCATGCTGTTATTCTGTATAAGTCCGATTGTGTTTGTGGAGGTGAAATGGCGTTGCCAGGGTTCATCCTGACCGCCGGGTCTTTGGGACGATGCCGTGTTCGGCTAACGGCTGCCCCAACAACCTGACAAGTTCAAGCGGACCCAGTGGTGCAACGATAGTACGCTGGGCCGTGCGGGTTGGTCCCGCGGTGGAAAACGCCAAACCTGTGGTGCACGGATCACAATCCCACGCGAGGAGAGAATAGCATGCTAAAGAACTTCATCCGCGACGAACAGGGCCAGGACCTGATTGAATACACCTTGCTGCTCGCCTTCGTCGCACTCGCTGCTGCGGCTCTGTTCATAACCGCCAGCTCGAGCATCACTAAGATCTGGACCAACGCGAGCAGCAAACTATCGCAAGCTGCAAGCTAGCCGCGATCCGGAGGGGCGTGGCCAGTCTGCCGCTGCGTTCGTTCGCCAGTCCCCGCCAGTCCGCCCCATTGACTTGGCCGCCCGCCCGCGTTACTCTGCTGTCAGTTCAGAGGTACCAATGACACAGGCAGACAAGGCCGAAGTGACCTGGGGTGATCGGGACCGCAAGAAGGGCTGGACCGTGCGCATCCAGGTGGGCGCGGAAGTGATCAGCCGCCGCCTCGGAAACACCGCCGCGCGGGACACCGAAGAAGCCGCGATCCGCTCCCTGGCCGTGGCAGCCGCGAAAGATGACGGCTACGAGTTGGACCCGGCGCGGGTGGAGATCCATCGCCCCTAACCACCCGGCAGCGTGCGCTTCGCGGTTCCGGCGGCGAGAGGAAACTCGCCTGGCTCCATTCTGGCGGGGCACTTCGGCACAAATTCCGACCGGGGCCGGCGATAGGGGGGCTTTGCTCGCCTACCGCGCTGGCGTGCCTCGCGGTGTTCTGCGCGCGTGCGGCGCAATCCCCGAAGCCGGACCGTAGCCGTAAACGATGCCTCGCCCGCCACTGCCGACATAGACCAGATCCTGCGTTCGCATGTCGCCCTCGAGGGCGTTGATTTCGCCAAACTGCATGCGCGCCGGGTCGCTGATCTCGACCCAGGTCGCACCCCTGTCCTCCGATTTGTAGAGGGCGTCGGCCGCGGCTCCCGGAACTCGCCCATGGACATACAAGAAGGGCGTCGCCGCGGTGGCGCCCTTGCCGAAGGCTACGTAGTTAGCGCTCGCCAGCGTGCCTGTGGGGGCAAACGTCTTGCCGCCGTCCGTAGAATGCAAGAGCGGGTACGTCCACGGCTGGTTGGAGTTCGGCGCAAATGACATCCAGACATCCCCAGCCTTGACAGGATTGGGCACGATGCTGACATTGACCACCCAGTGCG
>Ga0265316_10007604_pt1 | contig 10184 bp, 11 predicted proteins | sample 4522metaG_FD_202092 | JGI IMG/M metagenome (GOLD analysis project Ga0265316, IMG submission 202092) | Rhizosphere microbial communities from Carex aquatilis grown in University of Washington, Seatle, WA, United States - 4-5-22 metaG | ecosystem: Host-associated > Plants > Roots > Rhizosphere >...
CCCACCAAAATGCGCCGGCGACCTGGGTTTCTGGAGAGCGCGCTAGAACGGATTCTCCGCCAGCGCCCGCAGCCTCGCGTTATACGCACGCCCGGATTGCAGCCGCACGCCGTTGGCCAGCGTGATCACGTATTCGCCGTGCAGCGCGGGCTGAAGCTCTTTGATCCGCTGCACGTTCACGATCACCGATCGATGGATGCGCACGAATGTCTCCGGGTCGAGAGACTTCTCCAACGTGTTCATCGTCACGTGGATCAGGTGGCCCGCCCGCCCGGCGTGCAGTTGAACGTAGTTCTCCGCGGCCTCGATCCAGTCGATCTCGCTGACGTCCACGAAGACCGTCTTGCCCGCGGACCGCACCGCCAACCGCTTCAGGTAACGCGGCGGCGAGGCGATGGTCTCGAGAAGAGAAAGGATCTGCCGGCTCGCCCCCTCGGCGGGCTTCGCGTCCAGCCGCTCTTTCGCCCGCGCCAGCGCTTGCCGGAAGCGTTCCCCGGTCACCGGCTTGAGGAGGTAGTCGATGGCGTTGATCTCGAATGCCTGAATGGCGTACCGGTCGTGAGCGGTGACGAAGACCACCGCGGGCATGCGTTCCGCGCCCACCTCCGCCACGACGCCGAACCCGTCCATCTCCGGCATCTGCACGTCCAGAAACACGAGGTCCGGCCGCAGAGTCCGAATCGCCGCCACCGCTTCGCGGCCGTCCTTGGCCTCGTGGATCGCCGTGACCTCGGCGTCCTCGGCCAGCAGCATGCGCAGGCCTTCCCGCGCCAGCGGCTCGTCATCAACAATCAGCGTCGTGATGCGCATGAACTTCCATCGCGTTCGTTTCCGAAGCGCTTGGCGCCTCGCGGTACGGGACCACCATGACCGCCACAGCCCCGCCCTGTGCGCCGTTCCCGACCGTCAGCCGCGCCCCATCGCCATACAGCCGGTTCAGGCGCGCCCGCGTGTTCGCCAGTCCGATTCCGCGGCCCTGCATCGTCTCCGCGGACGGCAGTCCTGGCCCATCGTCCTCCACTTTGATCTCGACCGTCCCTTCGACGCGCGTGGCGCTGATCCGCAACCGTCCCGCGGCCGAGCGCCGGCCGATGCCGTGGCGGATGGCGTTCTCGACAAGCGGCTGCAGCCCCATATGCGGCACCGCGGCATCGAGCACCGCCGGATCGACGGCGATCTCAACCTTCAACCGGTCCTGAAAACGAACCTGCTCGATCGAGAGATAGAGCTCCAGGTACTCCAACTCGCGGCGCAGAGGCACTTCGTGCGCTTCCACATCCTCGAGAACGCACCGCAGCAGATCGCTGAGGCGGCCCACCATTTCCTCGGCCTGCGGTCCCTTCTGCTGGCGCACCAGCACCATGATGGCGTTCAGAGTGTTGAACAGAAAGTGCGGCTGTAGCTGCATCTTCAGCGCGCTGAGTTGCGCCCGCGCCAGCTGCGTCTTCATCTCGGAGGCGTCCAGTTCCAGCTTCAACGCCTGCCGCTCGCGCTCCTGGTACCGGCGGTAGTAGCGGAATCCGGCCTGCGCGCCCAGGATCGTCCAGTAGGTGATCACGCCCTGGTGGAACCCGATGATCAGCAGAAAGGCCAGGGTCGACACGAAGTCTTTCATGATCGTCGGGAAGATTCTCATCTGAGCCAGGATGGCGCTCTCGACCACGAGCTGAACGATCGCGACCACCACGCTGAGCGGCAGGTGCAGCATGGTCCTGCGCAGCCAGTACTGGCGTGAAAACGGGAACCGCCGTCCAAGCCACAGGATCACCGGGGTCAGCAAAGCCCAGATGTAAACACCCACCAGCCAGGACGCCAGGTAGTGCGACGCCGGCGTGGGTTCCCGCGAGGCGAACTTCTGCATCAGGCTCTGCGTGAAGAAGAAGAGGGCAACCGCGGTCCACCCGGCAAAAGCCAAGGTGTAGTTTCTCAGCCGCCGTTTGGCCACACTTTGCATCTGACCCGACAGCTTACCGCAATGCAAGCGCCGCATGGCGCGTCAGTTGACGAACCGGCCTGACGGGGTGACCAGCCGGCCTAGAGCGCCGGCCGGCGTGCGGGCTTCAGGCCTCGGCTGCCTCGGGCAGCTTCAGCTCCTTGGCCTGCCGCCACAAACGCTCCAGGCCATAGAACTCCCGCGCGGCCGGGGAGAAGACGTGCACGATGAAGTCGCCGTAGTCCACCAGCACCCACTCGGCCTTGTCGTATCCCTCGATGCCCAGCGGCAGCTCGCCCTCGCGCTTGAGCTCCAGCTGCACCCCATCACAGATGGCCTGGATCTGGCGCGCGTTGGCGCCCGAACAGATGACGAAGAAGTCCGTGAACGTGCTGACCTCCCGCAGGTCGAATACGCGGACTTCTACGGCCTTCTTGGATTCGGCGGCGCGGACCGCCATCATGGGCGCGGCGGCGTCGTCGCGGGTTGGCGTAGGTTCTTCGCTCTTACTTCGCAATCAACTCCTCTGCCTCATCGTACTACAATCAAGAATCGCTCTAGACCCATCATGACAGAGTCTCCGACACGTATTCTCGTACCCGCCGAGCGCATCCAGGCCCGCATCCGCGAGCTGGGCGCCGCCATCGACAAGGACTATCCCAACGGCGTGTTGCTGGTCGCCATCCTCAAGGGCGCCTGCTTCTTCCTGGCCGACCTGGCCCGCTCCATCACCCGCCCCGTGCGCATCGACTTCATCGGCATCTCCAGTTACGGCAAGGGCAAGACCAGCTCCGGCGAAGTCAAGCTCACCAAGGATCTCGACTCCACTATCGATGGCCTCGACGTCCTGGTGGTCGAGGATATCATCGACAGCGGGATCACCCTGAGCTACCTGATCAGCGTCCTGGAACAGCGAAAGCCCCGCTCCCTGCGCATCGTCACGCTGCTGGACAAGCCAGACCGCCGCCTTCGCCCGGTGGATGTCGCCTACGTCGGCTTCCAGATTCCCGACGAGTTCGTAGTCGGCTACGGCCTCGACTACGCCGAGTTGTACCGAAACCTGGCCGACATTTGCGTGCTCGAGATGCCCCCCGGTCCCGTGGTACGGTGAAGGCATAGGGGGGGCGCATGCAATACCGCACTCTTGGATCTTCGGGCCTTCGTGTCTCTGCGATCGGGCTCGGCTGCATGGGGATGTCCGAGTTCTACGGCCCGCGCGACGACCGCGAATCCATCGCCACCATTCACCGCGCCATCGACCTCGGCGTGAACTTCCTCGACACGGCCGATGTCTACGGCCCGGAGACGAACGAACGGCTGGTCGGGCAGGCCATCCATGACCGCAGGGACCGCGTGGTGCTGGCCACGAAGTTCGGCATCGTCCGCACCGGCGACCCGCGATTCCGCGGCGTGAACGGCCGCCCCGAATACGTCCGCCAGGCCTGCGAGGCGAGCCTGGAGCGCCTGGGCGTGGACACCATCGACCTCTATTACCAGCACCGCGTCGATCCGGACGTGCCCATCGAGGAGACCGTGGGCGCCATGGCCAGCCTGGTCAAAGAGGGCAAGGTGCGCTTCCTGGGACTTTCCGAGGCGGGGCCCGAGACCATCCGCCGCGCCGCCGCCGTGCACCCCATCACGGCGCTCCAGACGGAATACTCGCTGTGGAGCCGCGATCCTGAGGACGAAGTCCTGCCCACCTGCCGGCAACTCGGCATCGCATTCGTGGCCTACAGCCCGCTCGGCCGCGGCTTCCTCAGCGGCAAGATCAAGAGCCCCGAGGACCTCTGGCCTGACGATTTCCGGCTCACCTCGCCGCGCTTCCAGGGGGACAATTTCCAGCGCAACCTCGACGTGGTCGAGCGCGTGCACGCCATCGCCGCCGCGAAGTCCGTGACCCCGGCGCAACTCGCGCTTCGTTGGGTGCTGGAGCAGGGCCAGGACATCGTGCCGATCCCAGGCACCAAGCGGCGCAGCTGGCTTGAAGAGAACGTCGCCGTCCTCGATATCCCGTGGACGCCCGATGACGGAGCCCGCATCGCGGAGGCCGCCCCCAAGGGCGCTTTCGCCGGCACCCGCTACTCCGCCGCCGCGATGCGCATGGTGGGCCGCTGAGCACCCCGCCCCCGGACCGCCGGGCCGAGACCCCAGAGGAAGGCGGGCTTGAGCCCGCGCGGGGCTTCAGCCCCGCCCAGCCCCCCGCGCCAAGAATTGACCATTTTGGCCAAAACAGCTAATATGGCTTCGGAGGTGGCCAAGATGTCCAACAGCCGTGAACGGTCGCGGACGGCCTCCATTTCAGCGACCCTCGCGAAGAACGAGTTTGGCCGCGTCCTCGAGGAGGTGATTCAGGGTGCCACGGTGGTAATCACGAGGCACTCCCTCCCCAAAGCGGTTCTGATTTCGGTGGATGAGTTCAACGCGCTATCCAGCTCTCACCGGGCCGAACTCGATACGCTGAGCGGCGAGTTCGATCTCCTCCTCGCCGGAATGCAGACGCCGGCGTCGCGTGCGGGCATGAAGGCCGCCTTCGAAGCATCGCCGAAGCGCTTGGGACAGGCTGCCGCGGCGGCGCGCCGGCGTGCGCGATAGAGCCCGGGCTCCCCGCATCTACGTCCTGGCCGGGACCAACGGCGCCGGAAAGAGCAGCGTCGGCGGAGCCGCGATCCGCGCGCAGGGTGCCGGGTACTTCAACCCGGACGAGGCGACGAACCGGATCCTGGCCGCCAATCCCGGGATCACGCTCGCGGAAGCGAATAGCGCCGCCTGGGGCGAGGGCAAGCGACTACTCGAACGCGCCATCGCCGAACGATTGGATTTTGCGTTCGAGACCACGCTGGGAGGCCGCACCATCACGGCGCTCCTAGGAGCGGCCCTTTCGGCGGGAATCGAGGTGCGCATCTGGTACGTGGGATTGCACAGCGCGGAGCTCCATGTCGCACGGGTGCGGGCGAGAGTCGCCAAGGGCGGCCACGATATTCCCGCAGCAAAGATCCGCGACAGATACGACCGCAGCCGGGTCAACCTGATTCACCTCCTGCCCAGGCTAACCGAGCTTCGTCTCTACGACAACAGTGACGAAGCCGACCCGGACGCGGGCGCTACTCCAGAGCCCAAGCTCCTCCTCCACATGGTTGGCGGCAAAGTTGTTCATTTGCGCAATCTCAAGCTGACCCCGGATTGGGCCAAGCCGATCCTTGCCGCTGCGATGAAGTCACAGTCAGCCGGGCGCCTGCTACGCTAGAAGTCTATGCCCCCCGCCGAAGCCCTGCCCACCATCGTCGTCGTGGGCCGTCCCAACGTCGGGAAATCGACGCTGTTCAACGCCATCATCGGCCAGCGCCGCTCCATCGTCGGCGATGAGCCCGGCATCACCCGCGACCGCATTCACGGGATCGCCGAGCACCACGGCCACTTGTTCGAGGTGATAGACACCGGCGGCATCGTCCGCAGTGACGCCGAGCACATCCCCACGCAGATCCTGAAGCAGGCCCGCCACGTGATCGAGAATGCCGCCTACATCATCTTCGTAGTGGACGGCCGCACCGAGCTCACCTCCGCCGATCGTGACTTGGGGCAGCTCCTCCGCCAGCTCGGCAAGCCCGTCGCGCTGGCCGTCAACAAAGTCGATACCGCCGCTCGCGAGTCCCTGGCCTCGGACTACTACACACTCGGCATCGCCGACCTGTTCCCTGTCTCGGCCGAGCACCGCCTCGGCGTCGACGACCTGCTCGACCACGTGACCGCCGGCTTCCCCATGAACGTTCCTGAGGAGACCCCGGAGCCGGAGCGCAAGATCAAGGTCGCCATCATCGGCCGGCCCAACGTCGGCAAATCCACGCTGCTCAACGCGCTGGTGGGCGAGGACCGGGCCATCGTTTCGCCCGTCGCCGGGACCACGCGGGACGCCGTGGACGTGTCGATCGAGCGCGACGGCACGGCCTACGTCTTCGTCGATACCGCCGGCATCCGGCGCAAGGGCAAGACCAAACTGATGGCTGAGAAGCTCAGCGTGGTGATGGCGCGCCGCCACATCCGCATGGCCAACGTCGTGCTCCTCGTCATCGACGCCACCGAGGGCGTGAGCGCCGCCGACGCCACTATTGGCGGCTACGCCCACGAGGAAGGCCGCGCCGTCCTGGTCTGCGTCAACAAGTGGGACGCCGTCGCGAAGAAGGACAAGCGCACCTTCGAGACCTCGGTGCGCGACACCATGAAGTTCCTCGAATACGCGCCCGTGATCTTCATCTCCGCGCGCACCGGCGCCGGGGTGGACGGCCTCTACGCGGCCATACACCAGGCCTACGAATCCGCCTCAGCGCGCGTGGGAACCGGCGAGTTGAACCGCTTCCTCGAAACGCTCAAGTCCGAGCGCGACCCGCGGATACTCTACATCACGCAGCCCTCCGTGCGTCCGCCGACGTTCGTGCTCTTCACCGACCGCAAGACGCCCCTGCACTTTTCCAAGGAGCGCTACCTGGTCAACCAGATCCGCAAGCGCTTCGGCTTCGAAGCCACCCCCATCGTCATCAAGACCCGCCCCCGCAACGAGCGCCGCTAGCCCGCAGCACCGAACCGCGACCGTAAGAGAGCGGACGTAGCGGTCGAATTGCTATCATCTTCTCTCGACATGTTCGAACAGCCATATCAGCTCGGGCGCAAGACGGTTCGCGGCCGCTTTCTCATCCCTTCCGGCATTCGATGCACGCACGCCACCACCATCCGGAAGTGTTTCGACGAGATCCCCGAAATCGGCGCCATCACCACCAAGAGCATTAGCTTCCAGCCGCGCGCCGGATACCGCGAGCCCATCTACGCCCGCTACGCCCCGGGCTGCTACATCAACGCCGTCGGCCTTGCGAATCCGGGCGCTGAGAAGTTCCTGGCCGAGTTCGAGGGCATCCGAATCCCGGACGACAAGTTCCTGCTGGTCTCCATCTTCGGTTGCGACGTGGAGACTTTCCTGGCCGCGGCTCGCACGCTGGCCCCCATCGCCGATGGCTTCGAGCTGAACATGTCCTGCCCGCACGCCAAGGGCTACGGCGCGGAAATCGGACAGGACCCCGAGTTGCTGAGGAGTATCACCGCCGCCGTCGCGGGCGCGGTCGCCGTTCCCGTATTCGTCAAGCTGTCCTCGACTCTGCCCAATCTGGGAGAAGCCGCGCGCGCCTCCCAGGCCGCGGGCGCCGCCGGAATCACCGTGACCAACACCGTCGGCCCGGCGCTAGCTGCCGTGGGCGACCAGCCCATCCTCTACAACAAGCTGGGCGGACTCTCGGGCGATGGCATCCGTCCCATGGGTCTGCGCGCCGTTCAGCAGGTGCGCGACGCGGTCGGGCCGGGGCCGGTCATCATCGGAATGGGCGGTATCGCGTCGTCTGAACACGTGCGCCAGTTCGCCAAGGCCGGAGCCGACATCTTCGGCGTCGGCAGCGCGCTCACCGGCCTCGACAGCGCGCAGATGCGCGACTACATGCGGGACCTCGCATCCGGCACGGCCTGCCAGTGCTCCTGCGAAACGCGAGTCCCCATGGACTACGTGGCGGCGCGCATCGCCTCGCGCGTGGACTACACACCCTCGCTCTTCAAGCTGGTGCTCGATCGCCTGCCCGCGGACTACCGCGATGGCGACCTGGCGGGGAAGTTCTTCTTCCTCTGCCTGCCCGGAGTGGGCGAGAAGCCGTTCGCGATCTTCTCCGCTTCCGAGCGCAGCATCATCGTCCGCACCGTCGGCATCTTCACGCGCGCGTTGGCTGAGCTGAAACCCGGCGTGGAGATCCTGGTCCGCGGCCCTTATGGAACCGGCGTGCCGGACTTCACCGGCCGCACGCTGGTCTTCGCCGGAGGCGGCACCGGGTCGGCTTCCCTGCTCGAAATCGCCTACAAGCTGTGGTCCGGCAACCAGCAGATGTTCCTGCTCGGCGCACGCTCTAGCGATCAGCTCTACGACCTCGAAAAGTTCGAGCGCCTCGGGCCGGTCCGCGTGGCCACTGACGACGGCACCGCCGGATTCCACGGTCTGGTGCCGGACCTGCTTCGCGCCGCGCTCGATGAAATGCCGCAGGCCGAGCGGGACCGCGCCGTATTCATCAACTGCGGTCCCGGGCCGATGGTGTTGCGCTGCTTCGAGGTTCAGGAACCGGTCGCGCCCCCGGACCGCATCATCGGCTCGATCGAGTATATGACCAGTTGCGGCGTCGGCATCTGCGGCAAATGCGCCAGCCCGTCGGGCGCTCTGAGCTGCATCGACGGCCCCTTCCTGCCGCTACGCGACTTCCGCGCCTGACCTTGTTACCGAGCCGCGACCGCCAGGGAGCGGTCCGCGCAGAGGTCAAGCAGCGCCCTTGTCCCACCGCCCTTAGCGCAGCGAATAGCCGCGCACGAGCCGGCAGGTCCGGTTCCAGCGCGTCTTGCTGAAAAAGTGGCGGGCCAGGTCTGCCAAGTGCGAGAGGCCGATGATGTTCCCGTCGGCCAGCTGCTCCGTGGGGGCGTCGTAAGACCACCAGATCAGCAGGGGCTTGCCGACGATATTCTCCCGCGGAACGAAACCCCAGTAGCGGCTGTCGGCGGAATTGTCGCGGTTGTCGCCCATGGCGAAGTAAGCCCCGTCGGGGACCACCACCTCGCCGTTCTTCACGTTGTGCTCCAGCATCTGCACGGCCGGATCGGGAAGCGGCACGTTCGGCTCTCCGGGGAACGAGTCGCGGTACGAGTCGGTGTATGCCGCTTTGTGGACCGCGTAGGGCTCGTCCAGCGGCCTTCCATTGAGGTAGACGGCTTTGTTCGCGATGCGTATGCGATCGCCCGGAACGCCGATCACGCGCTTGACGAAGTTCTGCCGGATGTCGATGGGGTAACGGAAGACGATGATGTCTCCGCGGCGCACGTCGCGGTACGGAAGCAGGTATTTGCTCACGAAACCCGGGGGGCCGTAGGCCAGCTTGTCCACCAACAGGTGATCGCCGCGCAGCAGTGTGTCTTCCATGGAGACGGTGGGGATTACGAAGCCCTGCAACAGCGTGGTGATCAGGAACAGGAACAGGATCCCCGTCGTGGTCCATTCGGCGATGCTATTGCGGCGGGGCTCGGAGTGTTCTGGCTCGGTGGCTTTTCCGACTGCGCTGGAGGCGGGCTGCATAGCGAGCGTCTAGCCCGGATATCCGCGCACCAGTTTGAAGGTGCGGCGCCACCGGGTCTTGGTGAAGAAGTGCTCGAAAAGATCGACCATGAGGTCGATGCTGATGGTGGGGCCGAGCAGGGCCTCCGTCGAAGCGTCGTAGGACCAGTAGATGATCAGCGGCTTGCCGATGATGTTGCCGCGGGGAACGAAGCCCCAGTAGCGGCTGTCCAGCGAGTTGTCGCGGTTGTCCCCCATGGCGAAGATGCAATCGGGAGGCACCACCACTTCACCCTTGACCACGTTGTGCTCGAGCATGTCTAAGCCGCCGGGCAGCACCTGCGTGGTCGGCCCGGCGGGGAAGTTGTCCCGGTAGGGATCGATGAAGTCCGTCTTGAAAAACGTGTACGGCTCCCGGACCTTGACGCCGTTGCGGTACAGCTGCTTGTTGACCAGCCGGATGCGATCGCCGGGCACGCCGATGAGGCGCTTGACCAAGGTCATCTTGAGGTCGGCCGGCGAGCGGAAGACGATAAAGTCACCGTGCTTCGGTTGCTGGTAGGGCAGCAGATGGGCGCTCAGGGCACCGGCCGGCGCATAGCTGAGTTTGTCTACCAGGAGGTGATCGCCGACGAGCAGCGTGTCCTCCATCGAGCCCGTGGGAATCACGAAAGCCTGCACCAGGGTAGTGGTGCCGAATAGCAGGACGATGGCGTTTACCGCCCAGCCGGCGATGGCTAAGTTGAGTCCGCCGCTCACTGGCTGAGGCTTCGGGGTCCGCTTCTTGGCGGCTTTCCTGGCTCGATCCAAACAGAGCTCCTAAGACCTGACGGCTAGGCTTCTATTCTAGCGAACCTGGCAGCCTGTAACCGATCGACCGTCCGAGGAGCCGACCTTCGCGGATGGCACCACCGAGCCGCGACCGCGAGGGAGCGGACCTTCGCACCTTGCCGTCTAGCCCGGATAGCCGCGCACCAGCTTGAACGTGCGGCGCCACCGGGTCTTGCTGAAAAAGTGCTCGAGAAGATCGACAATGTGGTCGACGCTGATGGTGGGGCCCGCCAAGGCCTCCGTGGAAGCGTCGTAGGACCAGTAGATGATCAGCGGCTTGCCGACGATATTCTCGCGCGGCAC
>Ga0265316_10007611_pt1 | contig 10178 bp, 5 predicted proteins | sample 4522metaG_FD_202092 | JGI IMG/M metagenome (GOLD analysis project Ga0265316, IMG submission 202092) | Rhizosphere microbial communities from Carex aquatilis grown in University of Washington, Seatle, WA, United States - 4-5-22 metaG | ecosystem: Host-associated > Plants > Roots > Rhizosphere >...
TTTTCCGCATCGGGCACCTGGGCGATTTCAACGAGCTCATGCTGGCCGGCACGCTGGCAGGCGTCGAGATGGGGTTGAAGCTCGCGGGCATTCCCCACCAGCAGGGCGGAATCAACGCCGCCATGGATTACCTGACCGCGCAGGGCAGCGCTGCCGCCAGGGGCTGAACGATGCTGCAAGACCGGTGGGTGCAGCTCGCCATCATGGTGCTCGCGACGGTCACGCTGTCCAACATGCAATATAGTTGGACGCTGTTCGTCAACCCCATGCGCAACGAGACCCACTGGGCCACCGCGGGCATCCAGCTTGCGTTCAGCATTCTGATCTTCCTGAACACGTGGCTCGCGCCGGTGGAGGGCTGGCTTGCGGACCGCTACGGCCCGCGCTTCGTGGTGATGGCGGGCGGCTTGGCGGCCGGGATTTCGTGGGTGATGAATTCGCGCGCGCAATCGCTGGAGGCGCTCTACATGGCGGCGGCCGTCGGAGGAGTGGGCATCGGTTGCGTATTCGGCACATGCATGGGGACGGCGCTCAAATGGTTTCCCGAAAGGCGGGGCTTGGCATCCGGGATGATCGCCGCCGGCTATGGACTGGGCGCGGCGATGTGCGCCATTCCCATTTCCCGAATGATCCTCGCAAGCGGCTACCGTTCCACGTTTTTCTTTTTCGGGGTGCTCCAGGGCGCGGCGATTTTCTGCCTGGGCGCGTTTCTGATCAAGCCGGTGGTGCGGCGCTTGCGGGTGGGACAGCCGGGGCACGGGCCGGAGTTCACGCCGTCCCAGACGGTGCGCACGAAAGTCTTCTGGCTGATTTACCTGGTTTACGTGATGATCGGATCGGGAGGCATGATCGTAACCGCGCAGCTTGGCCCCATCGCGCGCGATTTCGGACTGGAGAAACAAATGATCGCGGTGCTGGGCCGCTCCATGCCGCTGGTGGCGCTGGCGGTTTCCATCGACAACCTGGCCAACGGGCTCACGCGGCCCTTTTCCGGTTTCCTTTCCGACAAGATCGGGCGCGAAAACGCCATGCTGCTGATGTTCTCGGCGGAAGGCATCGCCTTCCTCGGCATGGCCGCATTCGGACGGCTGCCGCTGGCTTTCCTGGTGTTCGCGGCGTTGATCTTCCTTTTCTGGGGCGAGATCTTTTCCCTCTTCCCGGCGATTTGCGGAGACATTTTCGGCGTGCGCAATGCCACCGCCAACAACGGGCTCCTCTACACCGCGAAAGGCACGTCGGCCCTGATGGTTCCGCTGGCCAGTCTCCTGGTGGCGGCCACCGGCACGTGGACGGCAGTATTGCTGATGGTGGCCGTCGCGAGTGTGGGCGCGGGGTTGCTGGCAAAGCTCGTGGTCCATCCGATGCGGCGCAGGATGGTGGCTCCGCAAGGCTTGCCGGTAGAGGTAGCGTAGGATAATGGCAATCGACGAAATTCCGATTCAGATCCAGGCCGCGGGCGGGGCTGCCGCAAGTGGGGCTGCCGTGAGTGATGTTGGTGCGGGTGAGGCTGGCGCGGGTGGGGCCGCCGCAAGTGGGGCCTCCGCAAGTGGGGCCTCCGCTGGCGCGGCTGCTAAGGGTGGGGCCGCAGGTGGGGCGGACGCAGGTGGGGCGGACGCGATCAGGGTTGCCGCTGGCGCGGCTGCCGCGCGCGGGGTTTTCGCGAGTGCGGCGGGCGTGGGTGAGGCTGCCGCGAGTTCCGCACCCGGAAGCTTCGCCCCCGTGCTGGACGACGGCGCGCTCCGCCGGGAGCTGGAGAGCCAGATCGAAGGCGAGGTCCGCTTCGATGCGGTTTCCCGCGCGCTCTATTCCACCGATGCCAGCGTCTACCAGATCCAGCCGGTGGGGGTGGTCATACCGCGGAATCGCCAGGACATTCTGCGCAGCCTGGAGATTTGCCGGCGCTACCGCTGCCCCATCACCATGCGCGGCGGCGGCACATCGCAGTGCGGCCAGTCGATCGGACCGGGCTTGCAGATCGACATTTCGAAATACTACAACCGCGTGCTGGAAGTGAACGCAGAGGAGCGGTGGGCCCGCGTGGAACCCGGCATCGTGCTGGATGAATTGAATGCGCAACTGGCCAAGCTGGGCTTGCGTTTTGCGCCCGACATTTCCACCGCGAGCCGCGCCACCATCGGCGGCATGATCGCCAACAACGCCGCCGGCGCGCGCAGCGTGTGGTGGGGCCGGACCATCGACCACGTCGAGGAGACGGTGGTCGCGCTGGCCGATGCCAGCGTGGCTCACTTCCGCGAAATCCCGCGCAGCGAAGTGCCGCAGGGGGATACGCTGGAGGCCGCTTGCTATCGCACGGTGCTGGCGCTCGCCGGCGAGCATGCCGCCGAGATCGACCTCCGCTACCCCAAGATCATGCGCCACGTGGGCGGCTACAACCTGGACGAGTTTACCGATCCCGAAAAGCCGGTGAATCTCGCCAAGATCATGGTGGGCTCCGAAGGGACGCTGGGCATTGTCCTGGAGGCCAAGCTCAAGCTGGTGCCGCTGCCGAGAGCGAAAGCCGTGATGGTGATCATGTTCGGCGACTTGCTGGAATCGCTGGCCGCGACCCCCGTCATCCTGGAGCACAAACCCTCGGCCGTCGAGGTGATGGATAAATCCATTCTGGATTACACCCGCCAGAATGCCACGCTCGACCGCATTCGCAACACCTATATCGAAGGCGACCCGGCGGCCACTCTGTGCGTGGAACTCTACGCGGACCGGAAAGAGGACCTGCCGCCGCGGCTCCAGGCGCTCGAAGACGATCTGCGGCGGCGGAAGTTCGGCTACGCGTACCGGTCCGAAACCGACCCCGCATCGCAGGCGAAAATCTGGAGCCTGCGCGAGAATTCGCTGGGCCTTTCGATGGCCATGAAGGGCGACGCGAAATCCATCTCCTTCGTGGAAGACACCGCCGTGGCGCCCGAAAAGCTGCGCGATTATATCGACCGCTTCCTGGAAATTATCCACCGCCACGGAACCACCGCCGGAATTTACGCGCATGCCTCGGTGGGCTGCCTGCATGTGCGGCCGGTGATCAATCTCAAGACCGAGGAGGGGATTCGCAAGTTCGAGACCATGGCCCAAGAGGTTGCGGACCTGGTGCTGGAGTTCGGCGGCTCGCTTTCGTCCGAACACGGCGACGGCCTCACGCGCAGCCCGTTCAACCGGCACATGTTCGGCCCGGTGCTCTACGAGGCGTTCCGGCAAGTGAAGCGCACCTTCGACCCCGAGCGAATTCTGAATCCCGGCAAGATTGTGGACGCCCCGCCCATCACCGCGAACCTGCGTTTCGGCGCCGATTACAAGACGCCCAATCCGCCCACCTGGTTCGACTACTCGGAATACGGCGGCATGGGCGCCGCGGTGGAAATGTGCAGCGGCATCGGCGCCTGCCGGAAGCTCTCGGGCACCATGTGCCCTTCCTACATGGCCACGCGTGACGAGGCCCATGCCACGCGGGGCCGCGCCAACGCGCTGCGCCTCGCCATGACCGGGAGCCTCGGCGAAGCGGGACTCGGCGACCGGGGCGTGTACGACGTGCTCGACCTGTGCCTGCAGTGCCGCGCCTGCAAAGCGGAATGCCCGATCGGGGTAGACATGGCGCGGTTCAAGAGCGAGTTCCTGGCGGATTACTGGAAGCGCCACGGGACGCCGCTCAGGGCGCGCGCGCTGGGCAATATCCACCGGCTGGCCGTGTGGGGCAGCCGGCTGGCGCCCCTCTCGAACTGGGTGGTTGCGGCGCGGCCCGTGCGCTGGATGATGGAGAAGCTGCTGGGCATCGACCGCCGGCGTGTTCTGCCGGCGTGGAAACGGCAGACCTTCGAGCGGTGGCTGGCTGCCAACCCGTCAGGCCACGGGGCGGCGGGTACTCACGTGACCCTCTACAACGACACGTTCCTAAATCATTACGATCCCGAGATCGGCATCGCCGCGCTGGAGATTCTGGAAAAAGGCGGATGCCAGGTGAGCGTGGTCCGGCCCGGCTGCTGCGGACGCCCGTTGATCTCGCAGGGCCTGCTGGCCGAAGCGCGGGCGCACGTAGCCCGCGCGGTGGAAGCGCTGTTCCCCATCGCCCAACGCGGCGAGAAGATTCTGTTCTGCGAGCCCAGTTGTCTATCCGTCTTCAAAGACGACGCGCCGGCGCTCCTCTGCGGCGACGAGCAGAAGCGGGCGCAAACGGTGGCCGATGCCTGCCTGCTGTTCGATGAATTCGCGGCTAAACTGGACCTGCCGCTCAAGCCCGGCCCCGCGCGGATTCTGGTGCACGGCCATTGTCATCAGAAATCGCTCGGGCTGCTGCCGGCCACCATGGCGCTGCTCGGCCGCATTCCCGCGGCGACGGTAGTGGATCTCGATGCCGGCTGCTGCGGCATGGCCGGATCGTTCGGCTATTCCAAGGAGCATTACGAGATTTCCGCAGCCATCGCCAATCGCCGCTTGTTACGGGAGGCCCGGAAAATGGGGCCGGGCGACGTGCTGGTGGCGCCGGGGACCTCCTGCCGTCATCAAGTGGCGGAGCTGAACGGCACGAAGGCGCAACACCCGGCGGTGCTGATCCGGGGTCTGTTGCGATGACGATTGGCGGCCAAGGATTTCACGATGAACCATGTCGAGCGTTTTCGGGCGCTCATGAATTCCCAGTCGGCGGACCGGCTGCCTCGATGGGAATGAGCGATGTGGACCTCACCCCGGAGCGCTGGCGCCGCGAGGGCGGCCGATAACAGTGCGTGGGCTGCTCACTTCATATGATTCTGCAGCGTCACCTTGTCCTTCAGCATATTCGCCGCTTTGTCCCCGTAGATCCCCTTGAAATCCTGGAAGAAGTTGTCCGGAATCTCCGCGGGGCTGTTTCTGCGGTAGAGTTGCTGCGCGGCGATATCGGCCGCCACACTGCCCGGAACGACTGCCTTTTGCCGCTGGAGCTTGAGGTTACCGTCGATGGCAATCCCGAACTCGTCCTTTGCTTTCAAGATGCTATCCAGATCGGTCTTGCTATAGGCTTGAAAGGACGCAAGCGCCGCAAACGCCTCCGGCGAGAGCTTGGCCGCGAAGGCGTGCGCGGCGGACCACTTGGCCTCCGCCGAGAGCGTGGATCCCTCTACGTCCTTCCATGCCTCTCCGTACACGTGCCACCGAATTTGCGGCTGCGTGTCTTCCGCCTCCCCCTGCACAGCCTTCGAGACGTCAATCCAGTACGCCTGCAGCGGGATGTTCTTGTATAGATGAATGGTGTGCTCCGTGGGGTTCTTATCCAAAGAAACCTCGTCTGGCTTCTCCGGGGTTCCATACCCGTCCGCCGCATATGTAACGCTTACCTTCTTACCGCGGGTGAGGCCCGGGATCGTGTACTTTCCGTCGCCGTTGCTGAGCACCGGCCTGGGGGAACCTACGATGGACACGCGCGCCCCGTCGATCGGCTGATCGTTCTCCCTATCGAGGACATAGCCAGTGAGCGTTGCCGTTTGAGACCACACGGGGCCGCAGCACAGCAGCGCCACAGCCACGGATGCGAATTGGATTCGGACCTTCTTCATATCTATCCACCCCTCTCCCCTGCCGAGATCGTAATTCGGTTTATAAGTGTCCCCCACCGGTCTGGCGGGATCCCCGATCCCTCCAGCCTGATTTCGAGCTGGAACTTGCGAAACTTCACCAATGGCGGCGTGCGGTATCCCACCTCGCGTGTGACTTCGCCGTGGCTGTCCGGTTCCGAAGGGTCAGAGGGGGGGGCCATTGGGCACATAAGCGGTGGGCAGACCACCTCAAAAAGCGAGATCACGTCCGAAGGCGCGCTCTTAATCCGGACATGCCCCGCGGCTCCGTTCGGAAAGGCTCGCCCGGGGTAGAGAGTCACGGACAACCGGCGGTAATCGGCGCCATGCTTCGTCACCGCCGGAGTGTCCCAGCCGACGTCAACCGGCCAGACCATAAGGGCGCGCGGAGGGTCGGGACTGGCGGTTCCATCCCCCCTCCATGCTCCCGTATGAACAGTCAGCGTGACATCGAAGCCGTATTTCTCGGGTGGATCGTTTTGATCCTTCGCGTCCGGCGCAAGGCGGTCTTCCGGCGCGGAGCCGTTGACTAGGATCTGCGCGCGTTGCGCCGCCGCCAACGACGGCAAATAGGAAATATCGGATTGCAGCGGAACGATTTCAGTTTCTCGCTTGAGCTGAGCTTTGATCGACTTGACCGTTGTGGGAGCATAGGGATTCTCGTTCAGCACCCCGATGGGCACGCTGATTGCCTCCCCGGGACTCACATCCAGAGGCCTCGCATCCGCGAAACTCACGTGGGCAGTCGGAGCGCCGAATTGTTCTGCCAAGAAGCCTCGCAGGAGAACAAACAGCACGAGCGCACCAGACACAGAAACGATCCACTCCTTGTTCAGGCGCTTGAGGAAGAACGGCTTGGGTGCGAACAGCTCAGTGAGCATCCCTTCGCTCTCAAGATTCGTCACGTGCGCGCTTGTTTGAAACTTCGCGGCGCCGGCGCTGCAACTTGCTTGGTCTTTCCAATACACGCTTAATCGCCAAGGGCCGGAGAGGGCGCTCGTGATGTGGCAGAAACGCAAGCCCTTATGCTTCTTTAGATCGAAGTCGGCGGGGAAAGCGAATGACGGGTCTACAAGGTAAACGCGGACCCAGGGAATCGAACCGGCGTCCGTAAGGTCGCGGACCTTTGCGGCGGCTCGGCGAGCCCATCCAAAGAGTGGGCGAGTAGCCTTGCCCATCCAGCCCATTGCATGAATGTATCACATAAGCCGTCCAAATTCGCTGCACTTCCCCGCGATCTGCATCAGCATCCGGCACCCCGGCAAATTGAGAATTCTCCAGGCCGCCGCCATGATAGGGAGCCCCACTCATTTTGAGCGGGCTGGGCGAAAACCGCTGGTCGCGGCTCCCCCTATTTCACGGTGAACGGCACGGAGAAGAACCACTCCCTTCGGGGCGCCCTCCAGGCCCGCCTCGCCGCCGAGCCGCGAGTCCCGAAGCGCCCCGTCAGAGAGCGGTATGCAGGGTTTAGACTGCCACGTACATGGTGCTGCCCTGGCGATTCACCAGCAGCAGCGTCTGGTCTTTTGCGTTGCGCATGGCGGATTCGAAATCCGCGGTGTTGTGCACCGGTTTGCGGTTGACTTCCTGAATCACGTCCCCGCGGCGCAGGCCGGAATCGACGGCCGGGCTGGAGGGGCTGATATCGGTCACCACCACGCCGGCGGTGTTCGCGGGCAGGCCCAGTTGCCGCGCGGTTTGCGCGTCCAGGTCCTCTACCGAAATGCCGCCGAGATCGCTCTTGGAGCCGCCGGAACTCGACCGCGCGCTGGCTTGCTCGACGGGCAGTTCCCCCAGCTTGACGGTGAATTCGTGCTCCGCGCCGTTGCGGAATACGTTGAGGTTCACGGAGGTGTCGGGGCTCATCATGGAGATGCTCATGCGCAATTGGTTGGCATCCTCCACGGGCTTGCCGTTGAGCTGCAGAATGATGTCACCCTTCAGCAGGCCGGCTCTCTCCGCCGGGCCGTTGGGGCTGACGTCGCCTACCAGCGCGCCAGTCGGCGCTTTTTCGCCGAAAGCCTTGGCCATCGCCGGCGTCACATCCTGCGGGACGACGCCGAGATACGCGCGCGTCACTTTTCCGTTCTTGAGGATCTGGTCCATGACCGTGCGGGCCAGGTTCACCGGGACGGCAAAGCCAATGCCCTGGTTGCCTTCCGATCCGTGGGAGAGGATGGCGGTGTTGATGCCGATCAGCTCGCCGCGATCGTTGATGAGCGCTCCGCCGGAGTTGCCGGGGTTGATGGGAGCGTCGGTCTGGATGAAGTCCTCATAGGCTTCGATGCCCAGGTTGGTGCGCCCGGTAGCGCTGACGATTCCCATGGTCACGGTCTTGCCAACGCCGAAGGGGTTGCCCACGGCCAGGGCATAATCGCCGATCTGGACCTTCGAGGAGTCGCCCACCACGATGGCGGGCAGATCGGAAGCGTCGATCTTGAGGACGGCGATGTCGGTCTTGGGGTCGGTGCCGATGACGCGGGCTTTGTAATCGCGCTTGTCGGAGAGCGTCACTTTGACATCGGTGGCGCCATCCACCACATGGTTGTTCGTGAGAATGTAGCCTTCGGGGCTGACAATCACGCCGGAGCCGAGCCCCTGCTCGCGTTGTTCGCGGGGAGCGCGGAATTGGCCCTGGAAATCTTCGCCGAAGAACTGGCGAAGCTCGTCGGGCATTTGGCTGGAGAATCCAGTGGGCGTCTTCACAACTTTGGAAGACGAAATATTGACTACCGTTGGCAGAACCTTTTTCACCACGGGGGCGAAGCCGGTGCGGCTGGGACCCTCATTGGGGTCCGCGAGCTTCAGCGATGCCGGCGGGTTGGCATTCCAGGCGTGCTCGGCGGCGGCCAGACCGAGGCCGCCCATCCCCAACGCCAGGGCCAGCGCAACCGCCGCGGCTTGCGGACGTTTCGTAAATCTTTGTGTATTCATATCACCTCTCCATTGAGATAGACGCAGCGGAGCGGGAGGCGTTTGTAATGGGAAGTTAGTATTGGGGGTGCTGGAGACTGGGGATGCGCCCGCCGGAAGAGGAAGAGGGAAGTCAGGAGCAGGAAGCCAGAAGCTCGCGGCTGCCGCCCCAAGGGACCCGCCCGCGGTGCCTGCCTGCCCGGCCCAGAGGACCCCGGCCCTGCTGGGGAGCTTCCCGGCTCCCACCGGTGTCGCACGGGTGCGAGAAGTGCTGCGGGGGCCCTGGGCCCATTCCCGGCAGGGCAGGCAGAGCCCCCGCAGACCGATTTCCGAAGCCGCGCCTACTGATACGTGACCGTTGCTCCCGTCCCCACCAGCGCCGAGAACGTCGAGGCTATCGTTCCCCCCGCATAAGAAGGCGAGAACGCCGTCGGAGTAGGCACCGAATACACCGCCAGAGAGCCCGCGCCGCCGGCAGACGTCGCCGGTGTCGGCGGCAACTGGGTCAGCACCGATGCCGGCACCGTGAACGTGCCGGCCCCAGCCGTGGTCGTGCAGATGAATTCCGTCGCGGTGGTCACGGCGGGCGTGCCTGTCCCCGACTGCGAGCCCGAACTTCCGATAATCTGCACACCGTCGGTCGAGTTCCCACCGGTCCAGCTCAGCGGGAGCGCCTGGCTGCGCGTCACCGCCGAGGGCAATCCGCCGGTAATCGTCAACGGCGTTCCCAGTGTGATTGACGTACTGAAGGAACCCACGGCGTTCGAGCCCGAACCACCCGCACCGGTCAAAGTATACTTGCCCGCCACGATGGTCCCGGTGGGAAGGCCCGGCACGCCGGTGATTCCCTCGTACCCAATCGTGAGCGAGTAAGCGTTGCTCGTTTCCGTCATGACCCCGCCGTTGGGGATGCTGGCCCCGCTGGGCCCGCTCAGCGTGACCTTCCCCGCATCCAGATCCGTCACCGTGCCGGACACTGTCGTCTGGCCGTTCGTGATCGTTACCTGGATCACGGTACATGCCCCGACGGTGTTCGACGAATACGTCACTGGCACCGCGCCAAGCTGGAACCCGGTAATTTGCGTGAACCCTCCACCTGCCGAATCGATCTTGATCGTGCCGTAGGGCGCTTCCGTCGTCGAAAACTGCGTGAGGGAGAAGGCGCCGCTGGTAATCGTTGCCCCGTTGTCCAGGTTGGTCAGTTGCGCCGAGGTGTAACCCGGCTGCACGCAGGCGCCGGCAGAAGCGTTGGGGGCGATGGCGATGGTTGTGGCGCTGCTCAGCACGCCGTTCACCGAGACCTGGAAGGTGACGGTGCAGCCACCGGCGATACTGCTGGGAAGGAGGAAGTTGATCTGATCTTCACCGGCGTAGCCGGCGCGGCCGGCGAAAAGGGCCGGGATGCTGACTCCGCCGACGATGACGTTCACCGTCACTCCGTTCTTGGTGAAGTCATAGACCGGCGAAGCGGCATTATCGTCGCCAGTCACCCCGCCCAAACCGGTCCCGTAAACAACCATGTATTGTCCCGGGTGCGCGGGCGAGATCGTGATGCCGTTAATGCTGCCGGTGGTGAGCCTGTTCAGATCGTATTCCGTACTCGATACGACATTCTGAGCCACTGTAAGGCCGGTACCGGTGCTGTCTTGAGTGAACACTGCGAACTTGCGCTGTACGACCTGGGCCGTCATAGGTGCGCTGACGGTTCCG
>Ga0265316_10007612_pt1 | contig 10178 bp, 13 predicted proteins | sample 4522metaG_FD_202092 | JGI IMG/M metagenome (GOLD analysis project Ga0265316, IMG submission 202092) | Rhizosphere microbial communities from Carex aquatilis grown in University of Washington, Seatle, WA, United States - 4-5-22 metaG | ecosystem: Host-associated > Plants > Roots > Rhizosphere >...
CAATATCGCTAAGGCGATACTCTGATACGAAACCGGAGTTTTTTCGCAGCCTGCAAGAAAAAGCTGGTCGTGTGGAGATCACTACAGAATCCTAACTGGCGGCGGGGAGAGCGGTCAAACTCCGTGTCGTTTGCCGGGTCCTCAATTCATCAACCACAAAGGACCCGAAGTCGCACAAAGGTGTAAATCCTCGATCGTTTCCTTCATGCTCCTCTGCGTCCTTCGTGGTTGATTAGAACACTGTTCATCCGCTTAGCGGACATTCCTGTCGTCGCCGCGACGCAAGATTACGCCTTGGGTTTAATGGGTTTGATCCCAAGCGTGGGTTGCAGGTCGATGAGCGTAGCTTTTGCCGCGGAGGCCTTTGCCACCGCATCGGGAAGTTGGCCGGAGGTGAATGCGGCCGAGGCATCGGTCCAGGCCTGTTTCGCGGCTGCGAGGCTGCCGTCAGCTCCCTTGGGAAGCTTATGGCTCTTGGTGAGCGCGTCAGCTTTCTTTTGGACTTCCTTCAACAGGCCAGGGATCGTGCTGCTCAGTTCGGTCCATTTGGCGGTCAATTCGGCTTTCTTGGTGTCCGCCGCCTTCCCAAGATCCTGCACTTTGCCGGCAAGGGGCTTGGAGGCTTCAAAAGCCGCAACGTAATCGCCTTTGTCGTAGGTGTCCTTGGCGGATTGGATGGCCGCCTGAACTTCCTTGGACTGATCGGGCACGTACTTGTTGGCCTGATCGGCCACGGCTGCATATGCAGCCTGGGCGCCCTTGATCGCCGCGTCAGCGCCGGCCTTCTCGGCACTGTGGCAAGCGGTGAATAACATCGTTGCAGCTAGAATGACTCCAAGCACAAGCTTAGTTTTCATAATTTCGCTCCTTAAGATTTTTTGGTTTTGAGTGGTGATTCTTACGATTTTGGGAACACACTGCGGGGTGTACTGAGTTCACGTGCGCAATTGTAGTTGAAGTGTTCAAAATGCGCTCAACATTAATCAGCTGCAAAAGTCAAGTGCGATTTCGTCCTCCGCTCTTGCTCATTTCGATGGACTCATGTCACGATTTGGACGTGAAAATCCTAACCCTGCCTGCTGTTCTGCTGGCGCTCGCGTTGTCCGCAGCCGGCGCCGATTGCCCGAAGAATCAGCCGAAGACCGAGGCCACGCTTATCGAACTCGAACAGAACTGGGCTGCGGCCCTCAGCCGCAAGGACGCTGACGCCGTCGCCTGCATGGTGGCCGGCGAATTCGAAGACGCCGACGTCGATGGCTCGCTGCATACCCGCAGCCAGATGCTGGAGCACATCCCGCAGCGCAAGCCCGGCACCAACCACCTCTCGGAAATGCGCGCGCACGTCGAGGGGAACTTCGGATTTACGCGCGGACTTGCCACGCTGGTGGACCCCTCCGGCAAGGTCGTAGCCCGCGTCCGCTTCACCGACGTCTTCACTTACCGCGATGGCCGCTGGCAGGCGCTTGCCGGACACGAAACGCTTCTCGGCGAGGCTAGCCGTTAAATGCGCGCCATAGTGCAGCGCGTGAGCCGGGCCAGGGTTAGTGCGGGCGGTGAGATCGCTGGCGAGATCAGCCTCGGCTTGCTGGTCTTGCTCGGGGTGGGAGCGGGAGATACGCGCGCCGACGCCGATTACCTTGCCGAGAAGACAATCGGCCTGCGGATTTTCGAAGATGCGGATGGCAAGATGAATTTGCCGGTCGCGGAGGTTGACGGCGCACTGCTGGTGGTCTCGCAGTTCACCCTCTACGGAGATGCACGCCGCGGCAAACGGCCATCGTTCGACGCGGCCGCTCCTCCCGGGCCGGCACGCGAACTCTACGAATATTTTGTCGCGAAAGTCCGCGCCGCCGGCTTGCGCTGCGAAACTGGACGCTTCCAGGAAACGATGCAGGTGGAACTGGTTAACGAAGGCCCGGTCACGATCCTGCTGGACTCGGCAAAATTGTTCTGAAAAGTATCTGGGAAAAAATAATAGAACCGCTTCGCGGCGAGAAGCGCAATTCCGATTGTGGCTGGCGGCACCGTCCTTGTGATCGGCCGCTCCCAACCGTATAGTTAAGAGTACCGAAGTCATCGGGGAAAAGAACATCATGGAAACGAAAGCATTTTTGTCTCTGCTCGACGAACGCATTCATTCATACGATTTGCTCAGTCATCCGTTCTACAAAGCCTGGTCGGCGGGCGAGCTGACCCGCGACGATCTGCGCGCCTACGCCGAGGATTATTACCCGCACGTGGACGCGTTTCCGGGTTATCTGGCGCAGCTCGGTGTCCGGCTGGAGGAAGGTGAGTTGCGCCGCGCCGTTCTCGCCAACATGACCGATGAAAAGGGTGGCGAAGATTCCTTCGGCGAGCCGGAACGTTCGCACTCCGAACTGTGGCTCGATTTTGTGGAGGGCATGGGCGGAGGCCGCGTTCCGAAACGGCGCCCGGCGGGGGAAGTTCGCAAGCTCGTTTCCTGGTTTCACCGTGTCGCCAGCGAAGGCACTCCGGAAGAGGCGCTGGCGGCTTTCTATGCTTACGAATCGCAGGTGCCGCGCATCGCGCGAGAGAAAGATCGCGTCCTGCGGGAACGCTACGGCGCCAATGAGAAGACCCGCGGCTATTTCACGTTCCACGCCACCGCCGACGTGCACCACGCGCAGGTGTGGCGCACCCAACTGGAGAAGCGGGTCAAGGCCAATCCGGAGACGGCCAAGAAGGCGCTGGCCGCCGCCGAGACCGCGGCCAAGGCTTTATGGGCCGTGATGGATGGCTTCGAGGCGCGGCGGCTGGAGCGTGCGTCGGCGTTGGCCTCAAGCTAGAATTGAAAATCCACACGGCGCAGTTGAGCAGATCGCTGAGCGAATCAGGTTTCGTATCAGGGCATCGCTTTAACGATGCCGCAAGTCTCGAGATCAGATGCCCCTTTAGATGCTGCAAAATTTGCGACCCCGCTTCAAGCAAGAATGGCCCGACCCATCCCCATCGGCACGCGTGGCGAAGCAGCGGAAACCGTTGAGTTGAAGCACACGCTTGCCGCGCATCATCCGGAACTGCCGCCGGTGTATTCGACTCCCGACATGATTCGGCTCATGGAAACGGCCAGCTTCCACGCGCTGCAACCGTATTGCGATGAGGGAGAAATCACGGTGGGCATCTCGATCCACGTCGAACACCGTGCGGCCACGGGCATCGGAATGCGAATTCACGCCGAGGCGGAACTGGAATCGTTTGACGGCCGCTTCTATATCATGCGCGTCCGCGCCGACGATGGCGTGCAGGAGATTGGACGCGGCACCGTGGGACGCGCCGTGGTGCATGTCCCCAGCTTCCTCGACCGTATGCGCGAAAAAGCTAGCGGCAGTTGACTGCGGTTGAAACAAATCTTCCGGAAAGAATAATAAATAATAGAGGAGAGAACTTGTGGATTCCCATACCGACAAAGCGATCCAATTCCGGCAGCTCCATCGCGAACCGGGAGTGCTTATCCTGCCGAACGCGTGGGATGTGGCCAGCGCCCGCATCTTCGAGGAGGCTGGCTTCCCGGCGATTGCAACCACTTCCGCCGGCATCGCTTTTTCGCTGGGTCATCCTGACGGCCAACGCATTCCGCGAGAGGAAATGATGGCTCGCATCGGCCGCATCGCTCGCGCTGTGCATGTACCTGTGACCGCTGACGTCGAATCGGGATATGGTTCCAGCCCGGAAGATGCCGCCAAGACGACGCGCGAACTGATTCGGGCGGGAGTCGTCGGGATGAATCTGGAAGACGGGAGCAGCAACCCGGACCAGCCCTTGATCGACTTGCAGCTAGCGGTCGAAAAGATCAAGGCGGCGCGCCAAGCCGCCATGCAGATGCGGGCGCAAGTTGTGGTGAATGCTCGCACCGATGTGTACCTGCTGCCAGGGGGCAATCCCGATGCGGACTATTCCGAAGCTCTGCGGAGGCTGCTTGCGTTTCGCGATGCGGGCGCCGATTGCGTTTTCGCCCCAGGACTGAAGGACGCCGAGACGATTGGACGGCTGACGAAAGCGGTAGAGTGTCCGCTTAACATTCTCGCCGTGCCGGGAACGCTGTCGATTCCGGAACTCGAAAAGCTGGGCGTAGCACGAGTGAGCATGGGATCGGGGCCCATGCGCGCGACCCTCGGGCTGCTACGGCGAGTAGCGGAGGAACTCAGGACCTCTGGAACGTACAGCGCTATGGAGGGAGCTGTGCCTTATGCCGAAGTGAATAAACTTCTGGGCGGCTAAGGTGTCGGATACCCTGAGGTTGCTGAATGACGCCGACGCTGCGGAGCTTCGCTCCGCTGGACAGCCGAGGGCGGCTGTCCCTACGTGAGCCTTGCCGAGTCATCCATTAACCAGATTCATCATGTGCTCGGGGTAGCGCAATCCCGAAGCCGCGCCTGAGGGAAAGACTTCGCTCAGGCGGCGCAGGTCTTCCGGAGTCAAGTTCAAATCCACCGCCGCGACGTTTTCCTCGAGATACTTGCGTCGCTTCGTGCCGGGAATCGGAACAATGTCGTCGCCCTGTGCCAACACCCATGCGAGCGCCAATTGTGAAGGCTGACACTTCTTTTCGCGCGCAATCTCTTCAACTTTCTTCACGAGGTCGAGATTCTTCTGAAAGTTCTCGCCCTGGAAGCGGGGCGAGAAACGGCGATAATCATCCGCCGCCAGGTCTTCGAACTTTTTGAATTGGCCGGTAAGAAAACCGCGCCCCAGCGGACTGTAGGCGACGAAGCCGATGCCGAGTTCGCGACACGCCGCCAGTATTTCCTTTTCGGGATCGCGCGTCCACAGCGAATACTCCGTCTGCAACGCCGCGATGGGATTCACCTTCACTGCACGCCGCAGTGTGTTGGCTGAAGCTTCCGACAAGCCGATATGGCGAATCTTGCCTTCCTTGACCAGTTCCGCCATGGCGCCCACCGTCTCCTCAATCGGAGTGTTCGGATCGACGCGGTGCTGATAGTAGAGATCAATGTGCTCGACGCCCAGGCGCTTCAGACTTGCTTCGCACGACTTCTTCACGTAGTCGGGCTTGCCGCTAACGCCGCGCACATTGGGATTCGTGGGATCGCGAACAATTCCGAACTTCGTGGCCAGCACAATCTGATCGCGCTTGCCCTTGATCGCGCGTCCGACGAGTTCCTCGTTCTTGTACGGTCCGTAGATATCGGCCGTGTCGAGAAAGGTGATGCCGAGTTCGAGGGCGCGATGAATGGTCGCGATTGATTCAGCGTCATCGCGTCCGGAGTAAAACTCCGACATGCCCATGCAGCCCAGGCCGAGGGCGGAAACCTTGAGGCCGGAACGTCCAAGATTGCGGGTTTTCATTTGAGGATTCCTTTCGCAGAAACAGAAAATGGCTACATATTTAAAAGCTAATGGTCCACGATTTGGGAGTATAGATGCAACCGCTGCGGAGAAGGTCCTGTCGGCGCGACACTGTTCCACGAATTGCGTCGTTACGGCTTGGTTTGGCATCTTGTAGGAGGACATCATTCTTCATTCGCCTGCACCCATGAACCGACCGCCGATTTGGTTTGAAAGGAAGTTCGACTTCACGTTTCCGGTGGAGCAGCATCCGAACCTGTGCGCGCGCTTGCGAGGCACGCCAGCCCGGCTGGAGGAAATCGTTCGCGGCGCTGATCGCAACGTTCTAGTCAGGACGCCGCAGGAAAATGAAAAGTGGTCGGCCCAGGAACATGCCGGGCACTTGCTCGATCTCGAACCTCTATGGATGGCGCGCGTCGATGACTACCTGACGGAAGCATCAGAGCTTACTGTGGCTGACTTGAGCAATCGGAAGACGCGCGAAGCGCAGTACAATCAGCGCCCGATCGACGAGATCTTGGCCGAATTCCGAAGCGCCCGCTCACGACTGGTGAGCAGAGTGGAGAAGATTGACGCCGCAGCTTTCGCCCGCGTCTCTCTCCATCCGCGGCTGAAAACACCCATACGGCTGGTGGACCATCTGTATTTTGTGGCGGAGCACGACGACCATCATTTGGCCCACATCTGGGAACTGATCAACGCGGGCTGAACTCGCTAATCAAGCAGTGACTCGGATTAGAGGTTTCGCGGGCACTATCACCTCGCCGATTTCTACCGCGGGAACCCCGGCGTCCTGCAGTGCGCGTGTGAGCGGGCCGGCGTCTTCGGCGGAAACCGAGATCAGCAGGCCGCCGGCGGTTTGCGGGTCGAACAGAAGCGTTCGGATCTCGGCGGGCACCGACTCGTCATAGCCGACCAGGCATTCTGCAAAGTCGCGATTCGCTTTGAGTCCGCCGGGAATGTAGCCGGCGCGGATGCAATCGAGCGCGCCTTCAAGCACGGGAATTCTGGCGGAATGGAAGACGAGGCTGACGTTCGATGCCAGCGCCATTTCGCGGGCGTGACCGATCAGGCCGAAGCCGGTGACGTCGGTTAGGGCGTCGACAGTGAAGGAGTCGTTGGTCGTTGGTCGCTGGTCGTTGGTTGTGGTACTCGCTGCCTTGCTTTGCTCGGCTGGACGGGCGGGGTCGCCCGTCCCCACACTGGTGATTACTTCGGCTGCGATCTTGTTCAGCGTGGTCATCGATTTCACGGAGGCTTCGATCCACTCCTGTTTCGCTACGCCTTTCTTGATCGCTGTTGAAATGACGCCTGTACCAAGCGCTTTGGTGAACAGAAGTTTATCGCCGGGTTGCGCGCCCTGATTGGCGAGCACGCGCTTGGGATGAATCACTCCGGTGACCGAGTATCCGAATTTCGTTTCTTCGTCGCGGATGCTGTGACCGCCGACCACCGTGCATCCGGCTTCGATCATCTTCGACAAGCCGCCGGCGAGAATACGTTCGAGGATGTTGAGATCGCCTTTGTCGGGGAAACAGACGAGAGCGAGCGCAGTCAGCGGCTTTCCGCCCATGGCGTAAACGTCGCTGAGCGCGTTGGTCGCGGCGATCTGGCCGAAGGTGTAGGGGTCGTCGACGATGGGCGTGAAAAAATCCACCGTCTGGACGAGCGCCGTCTCTGGCGTGAGCAGATACACGCCAGCGTCGTCGGCGTGATCGAAGCCGACTAGAACATTCGGGTCCTGTTGCCGGGCTAATTTCCCAAGCACCGTGTCCAGCACCGCCGGACTCAGCTTGGACGCTCAACCCGCGGCTTTAACGGACTCCGTCAGACGGAATGGTTTTACGTCAGGCACGAGGCCATTGTAGTAGAGGTCAGAGGTTCGAGGTCAGATTGCAGAGGTAAAAACCCAACCCGAAGATTCTTACCTCTACAATCTGACCTCTAACTCTGACCTTATTTGACGCTGACCTCGGTGATCTGCAGATCGGGATAGGCGTGGTTCCATTGGGCGGAGATGTTTTCGAAGGTTAGGCGGAATGGCTTGCTTTGTCCGGGGGCGAGGGGCGAGAGGTTGAGATCCACGGCTTCGTCGTAGGGTCCGCCGGTGCGCAGAACGCGGATCGGAAGTTCTTCGCGTTGCGCCATCTGTCCCATGTCGTCTTTGAAGGTGATCTGCGCTACCGCGTGAATGACCGTCTTATCGCCAGTGTTGGTGATGTTGCCGTCGAGATAGCTGACGGTCGCACCCACAAAATTTTGCGCGGCGCTGGTCTGCATGTCTGAGAACTTCAGATTCGCGGCATAGGCGGGAGGCACAGCGGGCTTCTTCTGCTCGGCGCGAAAAACCAGCGCAAGAATGCCGACCACAATGCCTACAATGACGATCCCGATGAGAATCGGACGGAAGCCGGACTCTTGTGGCTCCGTCGTAGGATTTGCATTCGGCTGGATCAGGCTGCCCATGGCGGGATTGTACTACCGGAGGCTAGGTCTCAGGTGTCAGGTCTCGGGTCTCAGGAAGCCCGACCTCTTACACCTGACGGGCGGCCGTCCCTACGTAACCTAGCGGGCTCCCACGCTGGAAGACGATGTGGAGTTCGCCGGCCGCTGCGAATCCGTGACCCGGTAGTTGCTGTAATCGATCGTCAGCGTGGCGCGCCCGCCGAGGCGTATGTAGCTTACCGATTGGTTGCGCCGGGGAAGCCAGAAATCCTGCACCTTTATGTACTCGTGACGAATTTCATTTTTCTTCGTCCAGAAGGAAGGATTCTGGGCGGGCTCCGCTTCAATCCGCGTGACGGCGAAATCGGTTGCGTCGACCCACACTTTGCCGCGATAGACGTACTTGCTTTTCTCCTTTGGGTAGACGGCGAGCACGTATTGGCTGTGCTTATCCGGAGAATTGACGTCCGGGGGCTCGTAGCCAATCAACGCGAAATCGTAATTCTCGCGGTTGAGCAGCGTGCGCCGGTGCATTTGCGGCTCGGTGGCTTCTTTCTCGCTGTCCAGCAGGCGTTTGAACACGCGGTCGGTGATCAGCTTCGATCCCGTTTGCGAGATCACTTTGAAGTTCTTGGTCGAAGGACTGTCATAAGTTGCCTCGACGGTCATTTCGGCGTCTCGATCACCCGGGAATCCACGATAGGAAAGGTGATACACGCGCGTGGATTCGTAATGGCGCAGTGCCTGCGCCCGCTCTACATCTCTGCGGATAAGGTTGTCCACGACCTGGTCGACCGAGAGTGGCGCCGTAGTGATGGAGGGCGGGAGCGAAGCGGAATCAGCGGCGGCCGCAGAGGCGTTCATCAGAATGACCATCGGTAGTATGGCCGTCAGTAGAAGGAAAAGTCTGATCGCGCTCGGCATCGAACTCCGCATTCAACTCAAGATTAACCGACTGTATCATTCCGCCGAAGTGGTTAGCTTATCACCATCGCTGGGGCGCGCCCGAGAGTTGGCCTCGCCTGACGGCGGAGCGGCTGCAAGTGTCAAGACTTCGGCGCCGGGTTGGGCAGCATCTGCGCGATTTTTTTGACGCATAGCGATTTCACCCATCTTGAATAAAGTGGATCGCCATGCCGGGGTAATGCTGTCAACAACTTGCGGAAAAGAAGAAACGGTTACATAATTGCATTCGATCAAGCGAACAAGGAGCCCTCCCCCATGTGGATCCGAGAAAGTGAAAGGTGTATCCAGTGGAACTGGATTGCGATCTTCTCCTACAGCGCGTCGCTGGTTGTCAGCTTGGCGATCTGGAGAGGTCTATTCCGGGCCGTTGCGTACTTGGTAAAGTGAGCGAGTAAAGAGAGCAAGACGTTAAGTCTGAGGGGTGGCAGCGCGGTGCCGGGTCGAGCCCGGAAGCCGCCGCTGCCTAGCCTTGCTATCACCTTTCATAATTACCGATCGTATGTATCACCGGGAATAGTGCAGCAGCGAGAACACATTGTACTTTGCCAGTTTCTCGCGACCTTTCAGGAAGTCCAGTTCGACCACAAACGCCAGCCCCGCAATCTCCGCTCCCAAGCCGCTGGCCAGTTCGGCAGTCGCGGCGGCCGTTCCGCCAGTGGCCAGCAGGTCGTCCACGATCAAGACGCGCTGACCCTTTCTGATGGCATCTTTGTGGACCTCCAGCGTGTTGCTGCCGTACTCCAGGTCGTAGCTGATTTTCACCGTTTCGGCGGGCAACTTCCCCGGCTTGCGGACAGGAACGAATCCCGCATTCAGCCGGTAGGCGAGTGCTGGGGCGAAAATAAATCCGCGCGCCTCCATGCCCAGTATCAGGTCGATCTTCTGGCCGGCATAGTTCTCCGCGAGCGCGTCAATCAGCCGCGCGAAGCCGAGTTTGTCCTTGAGCAGCGTGGTGATGTCGTAAAACAGGATGCCTTTTTTCGGGAAGTCGGGCACCTCCCGGATCAGCTTTTTCAATTCGTCGCAATCCACAGGTTCGGTCGGCATCTTGGTCGGCATCTTAAAGTTAGGCTCCTCGAACTTGAAATGAACTGAGTCCCGCGACCGGATCGGCCTCGGATTCCTCCACATCATCCACGCGCGCCGCGCGCGGGCCATCCTGCAGGCGCGACCGCAATCCGGCCAACTGGTCGCGCGTTCCCATGGCCAGCACTTCAACGCTGCCATCGTGATTGTTGCGTACCCATCCGGCAATGCGGAGAAGGTGCGCCTCACGCTCTACAAACCAGCGGAAGCCGACGCCTTGGACGCGTCCGCGGACGACGAAGCGGCGAGCCAGAGCGCGAGATTGATCATTGGTGGAAGCCATGAAATCGATTGCAGAAGTCAGAAGTCAGATTGCAGAAGTAAAAAGCTCCCAGGCGCTGTGTGCATCGAGA
>Ga0265316_10007613_pt1 | contig 10177 bp, 9 predicted proteins | sample 4522metaG_FD_202092 | JGI IMG/M metagenome (GOLD analysis project Ga0265316, IMG submission 202092) | Rhizosphere microbial communities from Carex aquatilis grown in University of Washington, Seatle, WA, United States - 4-5-22 metaG | ecosystem: Host-associated > Plants > Roots > Rhizosphere >...
GCAACCTGCGGCGGGTTGGTAACCCGCCTATCGTCTTCGCTCAACATGTTGGCCGGACGCCGGTTCGCAACCGGCGCGCAGGATGCCATCCTGCCCCACAACGCCACGGTGGCTCTGGAGACCCAATAGGTGGCACCACGCTAGAGTGCCACGGCCAGGGGCTGATGCTACATTGGAGGAGATCCTAACGTGAACGCATCCTCTTCCGGCACACTCCTATCGCTCGTGGCGACCTTGATCGGCATCGGGGGCGCCGGGCTGGGCGTGTCCTCGCTGATGGGCGGCGCGCGCAAGATCGTCCCCTTCAGCGGTGGCCTTCTGATTGGGGTGGCGCTGTTCGGCGTGCTGCCTGACCTGGCCGGCCACTACGGATGGATCGACGGTGTGGCTTTGCTGGCCGCGGGAGTGGGCGCGCTGGCTCTGTTCGGGCGCTACGTGTATCCGGTCTGCCCCTCCTGCTCGCACGACCACGAGCACGATAGCTGCGCCAGGGTTCTGCACGGTTTCGCGGGGCCCCTGATCGCTGCCGCGTGCCTGCACGCATTCCTCGATGGCCTCGGCATCTCGGCGGCGCAGCATGAGGAAGCCGGCGGCTTCGGCGCGGTGCTGGTATTCGGCGTGATCCTGCACAAGATTCCGGAAGGGGTGGCGCTGGGCATCATGCTGCGGGCCTCGGTGGGTTCGCGCGTCAGCGCCTTCTGGTGGTGCGTCCTGGCCGAGGGCGCAACGCTGGCGGGTGGGGTTTTCGAGTCGGCCGTGACCGGCCATACCGGCGTGGGGTGGGTGACGGGGGCGCTGGCGCTCGCGGGCGGCAGCTTCATCTACCTGGGCTTTCACGCCGTGCACGGAGAGTGGAGGCGGCGAGGCGTTCCGGCCGTGGGCCCCGCGCTGACGGGCGCGGCGGGCGCGGCGGTGCTCCAGCAGGGGCTCCGCGTCTTCCTGCACTGAGGGCCGGCGGCTTACCGGCCGAAGTACGCGGCGTTTTCCTGGGCGAAACTAGCCCATTTCTCGGGCAGGTCGTCGAGGGTGAAGATCGCCGAAACCGGGCAGACCGGGACGCAGGCGCCGCAGTCGATGCACTCGACGGGGTCGATGTAGAGCATCTTCGCCTCCCCGAAGGTAGCCTCGTCCTTTTTCGGATGAATGCAGTCCACCGGGCAGGCGTCGACACAGGCGGTGTCCTTGGTGCCGATGCAGGGCTCAGCGATCACGTAAGCCATATGCTTGCTCTGGAAGCCTCCTCTTTTCCTTGAGCATAACACGGGTTCTGAAAGTCCGTTACAAAAGACCCCCGATGGATCTCTCTGCGGCATACAATGTGGTCATGGTTCCGAAAGTGCGCAAAGCGGTCTTCCCGGCGGCCGGATTGGGCACCCGATTCCTTCCCGCCACCAAGGCCCAGCCCAAGGAGATGCTCGCCCTGGTGGACAAGCCGCTGATCCAGTATGGGGTCGAGGAAGCGATCCATTCCGGAATCCAGAATATTGTCATCGTCACGGGCCGGGGAAAGACCGCGATCGAGGACCATTTCGACGTGAGCTTCGAGCTCGAGCACCTGCTCGAGACGCGCAACAAGAAGGACCTGCTGGCGGCGGTGCGTGACATCTCCGATATGATCGATGTGGCGTACGTCCGGCAGCGCGAGGCCCTGGGGCTGGGGCATGCCGTGTTGCGGTCCCGGGCCATCGTGGGGAACGATCCGTTCGCGGTGGTGCTGTCTGACGACGTCATCGAAGCCGAGATTCCCTGCCTGCGACAGTTGCTGGACGTATACGACTTTTTCGGCTCGTCGGTGGTGGCGCTGATGGAAGTGCCTCCCGAACAGATCTCGGCCTACGGTGTGGTGGACGCCGAGCCGGTGGCGCACAACGGGTGCAGCGACCGGCTGTTCCGCATCCGCAACATGGTGGAGAAGCCCAAGCAGAGCGACGCGCCTTCGAACCTGGCGATCATCGGCCGGTACGTGCTTACTCCGGAGATTTTCCCTTCTCTCGAGGCGATCGAGCCGGGTTCGCTGGGCGAGATCCAGCTCACCGACGGGCTGAAGCACCTCCTCCACACCCGTCCGGTTTACGGCTACCGCTTCGAGGGGACGCGCTACGACGCCGGAGACAAGATGGGCTTTCTGAAGGCCACCGTCGAAATCGCCCTGCGGCGTTTCGACCTGGGGGGTCCGTTCCTGGAGTACCTGCGCGGTCTGAATCTGGAGGACTTCGCCGTGCGGCGCATGGCGGGCGGGGGGCAGCAGGCGGAGTAATCGAGAAAGGAGACAGGAGGAGTCAGGAGGCGGAGCTCACGCACCCGGCGGGCCCGTTCTCCTGACGTCTACTGTCTCCTCCCTCCCGTCTCCTTGCCCATACTGCCGCAACCCCGTAGAATGGGTGTTAGGGAGTCTGAATAACCAGGGCCATGGGCAACCAGCAGGCATTGACGGCGCGACAGCGTGACGTCCTGTATTCCATCGTCGAGACTTATATCGCGACGGGGGAGCCGGTCGCCTCGCGGACCATCGCGAGCCGGAGGAACGACGTGCTCAGCCCTGCCTCGATCCGCAACGTCATGGCGGATCTCGACGAGGGCGGCTACCTGGATCAGCCGCACACGTCGGCAGGCCGCGTGCCTACCGAGAAAGCATTCCGCATCTATGTAGAATCGTTGACCGCTCGACGGCTGAATCCGATCGACGCCGAACGGCTGCGGGCGGACCTCGGCGGGGCCGATTCGGTCACCGATTGCATGGCGCGCTCCACGCACTTCCTCACCGAGTTCACGCGCAATATCGGCATCGCCGCCGCTATCCCGGCCTCGAGCCAGATCCTGAGCCAGATCGAACTGCTCAAGCTGGCCGACAGCCGCGTGCTGATGATCGTGGTCACGCGCGACCGCATGATCCGCGACCGCGTGGTGGTGCTCGACCAGGAGATCTCTCAGGACGACCTGCACTCCATACGCAACTACGTCAACAGCAACTTCAGCGGATGGAAGCTGGCGGACGCCCGCCAGGAGCTGCAGCGGCGGCTGGAGCAGGAGAGCGCGGCCTACGACTCGATCCTCAAACGCCTGATCGTTCTCTCGGCGAAGGGCCTTCTGGACGTCACCTGGGTGCCGGAGATTTACATGGAGGGCGCCTCCAACCTGGTGACCATCGATCTGCACCTGACCCGCGAGAAGATGCGCGAGCTGTTCCACGCGCTCGAGGAAAAGAAGCGGATGCTGCAGTTGCTGGACCGGTTCCTGGAGCAACCCGCCGGCGAGTTGGGCGTGCGGGTGGGACTGGCGCGGGCGCACCCGGCGATGCGAGACTTCTCGCTCATCGGGATCAGCGTGGAGCTACCGGGGGGCCTCGCCGCGAAGATCGCCGTGCTCGGCCCGATGTGGATGAACTACGAGCGCGCCATGTCGGCCGTGTTGCAGGTCGGCAACGCGTTCCAGGAAGCGGCCGGCTGACCCGCTCTCTGCTACGCTAAAACCAGCAGTGATTCCAACTATGGACGACGAACCAAAATCGACTCAGGCCGCGGCCTCCGACAGCGTGGATATGGCCGATTCGGGCGCCGTTGTGGCCGCCCTCGTCGGCGAGCGGGACGCGCTCGCCAAGGAGCGGGCAGACCTCTACGATCAGTCGCTGCGCCAGCGCGCGGAGTTCGAGAACTTCCGCAAGCGTGCGCAGCGCGAGCGCGAGGAATACAGCGAGTTCGCCGCGATGGAAGCGGTGCGGGCGGTGGTCCCGGTTCTCGACGATTTCGAGCGGGCGCTGAAAACCGAGTCCGCCGACAAGGAATACGTCCGGGGCATGGAACTGATTTACCAGAGGCTGCTGGAGGCCCTGAAGAAGCTCGGCCTCGAGGGGATCGAAGCCGAAGGGCAGAAGTTCGACCCCGCGCTGCACCACGCCGTCGAGATGGAGAAGACCGACCGCGTCGAGGATCACACCATCCTCTATCAGCATCAGCGGGGATACAATTTCAAGGGAAAGTTGCTGCGGCCGGCGATCGTCAAGGTCGCGGTCGAGCCGTAATCACCCGCCGTGGATAAGCGAGACTACTACGCCGTTTTGGGTATCGCCAGGGATGCCGGCGAACAGGAGTTGAAGAGCGCCTACCGCCAGGCCGCGCTGAAGTTCCATCCCGACCGCAATCCGGACAGCCACGAGGCCGAGGAGAAGTTCAAGGAAGCGGCCGAGGCCTACAGCGTCCTGAGCGACCCGCAGAAGCGCGCCGCTTACGACCGGTACGGCCATGCCGGCGTCTCCACCTCCGCCGCCGGCGGCAGCCCGTTCGAGGGCGGATTCCCGGACCTCTCCGAGATCTTTGGGGACTTCTTCTTCGGCGATATGTTCGGCGGCGGGCGGGGCCGCGGCCGTGTTCAACGCGGCGAAGACCTGCGCTACGACCTGGAGTTGAGCTTCGAAGACGCGGTGCGCGGGATCAGCGTCGATATTCAGGTGCCGCGCCAGGAGGCCTGCAGCCGTTGCCGGGGCACCGGAGGCGAGCCCGAGGGCGGCGTCACAACCTGTCCCAAATGCCGCGGGCGCGGGCAGATCGTGTTTCAGCAGGGATTCCTTTCGTTGCGCCAGACCTGCTCGCAATGCGGCGGGGCGGGCCAGGTGGTGCGCCAGCCGTGTACGAAATGCCGCGGGCAGGGCTACATCCAGACGGCGCGGAAGCTCAAGGTCAATATCCCGGCGGGCGTGGACAACGGACAGCGCCTGCGGCTGAACGGGGAAGGGCAGCCTGGTCCAGGCGGCGGTCCCGCGGGCGACCTGTACGTGTTCATCCGCGTGGAGGAGCATCCCGTCTTCGAGCGCCGCGACAACGATCTGCACTGCACGATCCCGATCAACATGGCGCAGGCGGCGCTGGGGGTGGAGATCGAGGCTCCTTCGCTCGACGGCCCCATTCCGTTTAAGGTCCCGGAGGGGACGGCGAGCGGCACCACGTTCCGCGTCAAGAACAAGGGAGTGCCGGACGTGAACGGACGCGGGCGGGGCGACCTCTTCATTCACGTGCAGGTGAAAGTGCCGGCCAAGCTCACGCGCGAGCAGAGGAAGCTGTTCGAGGAACTCGCGGGGCTCCTCCCCGCCGACAACCAGCCCGACAAGCGCGGGCTGTTCGACAAGGTCAAAGACTACTTCATGTAGCCGCCTGCGGCGGCCGCCCGTCGCTCGTCGCCTGTCGCCCGTCGATCCGATCGGATGTTCCCGGCTCCGCACCCGAACGAATGGCCGGAGCGCTGGAGTTTCTCGACGGGCGACGAGCGCTTTTCCAGCACCTCCCCCCAGTCGATCGACTCCGCGAAGGCGTGGCCGTGGGCGCAGAGCCTGTCGACGGCGCCGACGTCGTCCATGGCGATGGGTTCATCGGCGATGTCGGCGTCGAAGCGAAAGAAGCGCGCTTGCGGGAACTGCCTGCGGGCGGCCACGCTCTGCTGTTCCTCCGGCGCGCGCAGCAATTCATTCAACACCCACTCGATCCAGCCCCACAGCGTGCGCGGCTCGCGGATCGCCTGGCGGAAGCTGCCGGTGCCGAGCGAGACGACCGTGGTGGTCTCGGGCGCGTACTCGCCGGTGTAGCAGAAGGCCTCGACGCAGGCCTGGTAAACCGGATTGCCCGTCACGCCAACGCCGCCGTCCACGAGCGTCCCGAACTCGGGCGAGCCGTCGAAGCGCCACGGGTTGAAGTACGTGGGCGCCGCCGCCGACGCCGTCGCGCAATCGACCAGGCCAAGCTTGCCGGTCAGGCCCGCGTTGGCGGGCTTGTCCTTGACGAAGTACCATGGGGTCCCGTCGAGGCCCTTGGCGGTGAGCAGGAGGTCGATGGGGGAGTCGTTAAGCTTCCAGGCCCCTGCCTCGGCGAACGCCTCCGTGAGGACCCTGTGCAGCGTCCGGGTAGAGTACATAAAGCCCCGAACGATGCGCTTGAGGGTGTTCCAGGGCGGGCGCGGGCTGAAGATCTCGCGGCCGTGTTTGAGGTACAGGTCGAGCAGGCGGGGGGCGGGGATGCCGGCGGCCACCGCCGCGCACAGAATCGCTCCAGTGGAGGTTCCGGCGACGAAGGAAAACGTCTCCCGCGCCGGCCGGCCGGTGATTTGTTCGAGCTTCATCAAGGCGCAGACGGGAATGATGCCCCGAATGCCCCCTCCATCGACGGACAGCAGAACTCTACGTGCCATACCGGCATCAGCATAGGGGTCGCTTTGCGGGGCACCAGGACCTCACTGTGGCTATGGTGTTGAGCCGGATGGTGATTGAGTTGCGGGAGGTCGGTGATCGGCTGCGGAGCTTCTTGGGCACGGTCCAGCGCGTGCTTAACACGAAGACCACTCCCTTGCGGTCGTGGCTCGGACCCCCTACCGAGCCGCGACCGCAAGGGAGTGGTCCTAGAAGACGAAGCTGAGCCCGCCGCGCAGGCTGCGCGGGGCTTGCACCAGGTACATCTGGCGGCCGTCCATCATGAGCGGAAGGTAGCCCTGCGCCAGGGCGTTGCTCAACTGGGCTGTGGCCTCCACGTGACCGGGCAGGCCGCCGAAGTACGGGATCGGCTGGCGGATCTGCACGTTCAGACCCTGATCTTCGCGCATGGACTCGGTGAGATACAGGTGGGCGGGATTCAGAGCCGACACGTTCGCCCACTGGTAGCTCACGGCAAACTGGGTGCCCGTGGCGGGCAGCGTCCCGGAAGCCCGGGCTGTCACCGACTGGCGCCGGCTGGTCCCGATCGCCGATCTGAGATCCGTGATAGGGCCATCCGTCTTGGCAACCAGGGCCGGTCCGCTCCCGTAGGCCAGCATCGCTTCGTAATGCGAGCCCAACTCCTGAGCCACCGACATCATGTAGCCCAGACCGCGGTACCTGCCGGCGTTTACGGTCCAGCCATTGGTCATGAGATCTGGAAGCAGGTCCAAGGACGGCATCACACCACCCGGGCTGAGCAGGGTGACCGCGGCATTCGAGATGTCGTCGCTATAGGCCGCCGCGCTGTAGGTTCGCGACCCGGCTTTCTTCCGGTAACCCGCCTCCACCGTGGAGGTGCGTTGAATTCGGGCGGCGTTTCGGTCGAGCGATACGCGCGGGAACATGGCCAGCGCCGAAAGATTTTGCTCCAGCTCGATGCCCGTCTCCCCTTCGCGCACAAACGCCTGGGCGGGGGGAGTGCCGGACGCGTAGCCCACCTGGAAGACCTGGCCGTGGCCGCGGTCGTAGGTGAGGCGGGCATAGGGGCTGACGTAATTCATGCGGTCCAGAAAAGTCACCGAATCGAGCGATCCCCCGTATTCCAGCCGCAAGTCGTCGCCGAATTGCTTCGAATCGAGCATGGTCACTGAAAGGGTCCGCAGCAGCGGAGCGGAATCGGGACTCTGCACGCCGCTGAGGAAGGCGGCGCCTGCACGCAAGGGCAACGAGAGCTGCCGCATGGTGAGCTCTACCTGCGGGCTGCTGATGCCCCCGGGCACGTCGCGGCGGAAGCTGGTGCGGAAGGCTGCCGTGGGCGCCCCCGTTACCGAGGAGTATCCGACGTTGCCGGCCACCTGCAGCTGGTTCTGGCCGAGGATGGAGGTGGCGAGCGCGAAGGCGGTGCCCATATCGGGCTGGGTACCTAACGAAGACTGGGATGCCTGGTCGCCCGCGGATACGCTGACCATGCCGCGGGTGTCCGAGAAGATGGTGGCCGTCTTCTTGTGGGACGAATCGCTGAAATCGGGCAACATACGCAGCACCGGCCTGGTGGCCGACGAACTGCGCAGGACCCACCTCCATTCATCGCTCATGATGGAGGATTGGCCGGGCGACACTGCTACCAGCTGGATCGCGCTGAACACGCTGGCGAGGTTCACGTTCAGCAGGCTCTGCATGCCGGGCTGAACCTGTATATTCCTCTTGAAGGCGGGCAGAAAGCTGGCGAGCGAGACGCGAACTGCGTACACTTCCGAGGGCAGGGAATCGAAACCGAAGGTGCCGCTCTCGGTGGTGAGAACGCGCTGAAGGAGGCGCTCGAAGCGATCGTAGAGAAGCACGCTGGCGCCCATCTGCGGAACGCCGCTCCCATTGCTGACCACGCCCACGATGCTGCCGTTGAACTTCTGCGGGGTTGCCGGGAAGGCTGGAGACACTAACACTAATGCGCCAGCAAGCGCGCCTATCGCCGTGGTCCACATCCTGGCGTTCATGCGCGTGGCCTTATCAGGCTTTCTCGTGCCTCTAGTTTACCGTGAAAGTAGCCGACGGCGTAAGAACCTCGTTTCGGTTCTTATCCGTAACCGTCATCTTGAGAGTATACTGCCCCGGCTCGTAATGCGCCAGCGGCAGCAGCTTCTCTACCGTCACCTGCTGGGCCGAAGCCCCGGGATACGCCTTCGCATCGCTCAGATTCTCGGTCCAGTCGACCAACTTTTGGTTCGAGCCGTTCTTGACAATCTGGTATTCAATCTGTCCGTTTGGCTTCTGGGTCTTGTCGTCCGGCGCGAAGTTATAGAGCTGAAAGTAGATCCCCATCTTCTCGTCACGGCGGAACGTGTCCGTTACCCGGGGCCGCACCTTCGAATCGCCGATCACGAACTGGCCGGCGCCAACGCTACGGGTGGGCATAGGCTCCAGGAGATCGGCCAGGATCACCGTGCTCGAGGCCAGCTTTGCGTCATCGAAATGCGGTACGCGCAGGGCGATCTCGTAGTTGTTCATGGTTGCGGCAACAACGTCCTTGACCACCACGTTCAGGCGATACGTACCCGGCGCCAGAAACACCGAGTGCCCGTACACAGAGGAATGCTTATTGGTGGCGCCCAACATCTGAGTCGGGACCTCGATGCTGACCGGTTCTTCCCAAACGCTCACCGGGCGCCGGCCCATTGAGGTGATGCGGCCGTACATGTTCACGCTGGCCTTCGAAACTCCGCCCTTATCCTGGAATTGCAGGTCCTTGTTGTCCAGTTGCACGGCGACGCTGGTGAGCACGGTGGAGTCGGTCATGCGCATGAAGTCGACCTTCACCTGGACGGGCAGGACGTTGTAGGTGATGCGGGTATCGACCGCGGCCTCCAGGTCCTTGAACTTAATGGCGGGCGGGCGGAAGAGTTTCGCCCCGCGCTCGAGCCTGGTGAACTCGTTCATGCTCTCCGGCAGGTCCATGCTCGGGCCGACGCCGAGGTGCGTTCCGTCGGTCCGCATGAACCGGTCGTCCTTGCTGGTCATGCCCATTTGCTCTTGCATGGTAAGACCGGCTCCGGGCACGTAAAGCAGGGCGTCCTTCTCGCTGGGATCGATGGTGAAATGATACTCGCCCGAATTCGAGGGGTCCACGAACTCAAGCATGACGTTGGTGCCGATGCCCTCGAGATAGCGGTAGCGCCACTGCTCGAAGGGATAGGTGGAAGTCTCGCCGCCACCCTCGTCGATGGGCCGCTCGTAGCTACCACCGGCGGGATGGGACTCGATCTCGTCGGGTGGACCGTACATGATGTAGAAACGCCCGCGGTCGGTTTTCCAGCCGGGGATGCCGGAAGCGAAATGCTCGTTGGCGTAAGCGATGCGGCGGTAGTGCTCTTCCTTGTACTCGTTCTCGATGGTGTCGGGGGTGGGATCGCGCCGCAGCCAGAACTGCTCGATGAACTGGTCGCGCTCCTCGTCGGTCTGCAACCGTTTGAAGGTCTGGCGTTCCTCGTCGGTGATGATGTAGGTGACGTCTTCGCTGAGCCACTTTCGGTAGGGCGTCTCGAGCTCTTTGCGAAGCTTCTCTTTCTGCCGCCTGATCTGCTTGTCGGTGAGCGGTTTGGCGATAGTTTCGCGAGGCGCCGGCGCCGGCTTCTTGTCGCTGTCTTCGTTCTGGCCGGCAGCCCGTAGGGCGGGCACACAGGCGGCAAAGCCCAGCACCCAAACGCAAACCACAAACTTCCGCGCGTTCATAAACCTCCTCGGCATCCTTCGGTAAGCAGGGGGCGGCGACTCATTGGCGTGCGCCGGGCGGTCAGCACCCGAGACTAACCATAAATTTTAGACCCCTGCGGTTGGGGCGTCAACCGAGCGCGTTGCCGCCCCCCCGTATGACCTCTTGCCAAACCGTCGGCTCGCGCCGCGGTACTACTCTGCGCGGATGGAATCGTCCGCCCTTCGGACGCGCGGGCGGGCATTTCGGTTTCAAGCATTCAAAAAAAGGTCTGGCGCCGCTCCATCCGGTCGATAAGG
>Ga0265316_10007614_pt1 | contig 10177 bp, 8 predicted proteins | sample 4522metaG_FD_202092 | JGI IMG/M metagenome (GOLD analysis project Ga0265316, IMG submission 202092) | Rhizosphere microbial communities from Carex aquatilis grown in University of Washington, Seatle, WA, United States - 4-5-22 metaG | ecosystem: Host-associated > Plants > Roots > Rhizosphere >...
CGAATCCGGGTCTGTCCCCATGCCGTTGACGACTATCCATTCCAGGACCTGCCACATATTAGGATTGCCGCCATAGCCGTTCTGCTCGCCGGGAAAAGCCGTGAGCTTCCGAACTGCCACACCGTCGTCATACAGGGTATAAATCTCTTCTGCCGTGGTATCCCCGTGGAAGATCCTGTACCGCATGTCATTGCACGCATAGGTCCATCGCACTCTTCCGCGCACGCTGTTCGATTCGACAATGGATGCCCTGCTGTACTTCAGCTTCTTGTCCATGATCGGTTCATAGCAGTGAAAGTCTTCCGGGCTGTTAGTCTCCAGCCATTCCGGCGTGAACCATACGCCGTCACCCAGGTCGAGACAGGGAACGTATTGCGCTTTCGACCAGAGCACAAGGCGGTGCTTGTGTGCGCATTCCGCGATGACTGCATGACCCGTCGTGCCGCTGAACGCAAGCTGCGTCTCGTAGACTTTCATTCCCCCCTCCATTCTCGTCGAAATCCGCGCCCGCCCGGCTCCTCCTCAGGGCTTTCCTGAGAAGCGGTAGTATTTCGGGTAGTCCTTGAAAAGCAGGTACAGGGGCTTCTCATTTTCCTCGATAACAGGAAAACGTCCCACTTTTTCGTAGAACCGGTTGTCGACGTTGTCGTCGTTGCACACGGACACCTCGCCGACAAGGACTTTTGAGCCGATGCCCCAGAACTTGTGGTAGAGTCCCTGGGGCAGCGTAATGCTTTCTCCCGGGCGCAGCGCAAGCACCCCTCCCGCTTCGACCCGGGTGCTGACCCCGTCAAGGCTTACGGTCACCGGCGTGTCTGCCAGGCCGCCGTTCTGAAGGCTTCCGTAGAGCTGAATCGCCAGGTTGCCTCCGCCGCGGTTGATGATATCTTCCATTTTGGTCCAATGGAAATGCAGGGGGGTGACCTGATCCACATCCACAACAAGGAGCTTCTCCGCATAGATCTTGCCGCTCCCGTTTTTCAGGTTCCTGTGCGCGCCATTACGTATCGTGAACAGGAAGAGTCCCCTGCGCCGAAAATCTCCCGACCCCCAGTCGGTGATGTCCCAGCCCATGTCCATGTCCGAGATTTCACGGGCTTCTTCACCTCGGTCTTGCCAGTCCTCCGGCGTCCAGTACGCGAACGGGGGAAGAAAGAACCGATTCGCGCGGGCAAAAGAATCGGCATCGCGCATAATCGTATTGATCTCAGATCTCTTTATTGGTCCACCCTCCAATTGCTGCTCCCGCCGCCGCGTGCCAGGACTCTCAGCTTTCTCCGCATCACGAGCCGAAAATGCCGATCTGGGTCCGGTCGAGCCACACGTCGTCAACCCAGACAACCAGATCGCGTCCACTGGTCTGTGCGGCATAGCCGCGCGGGTCAAGGTCCTTCCCGTTCACTTTGACGCGTGTCCGCTCCGGCGCTGTGCTCCAATTGAGGATCCTGAATGCCGGATTGACAATTGGCTTTGCAGGCTGCAGGGAAAACTCCACGCGGTCTTCGTCCGAGTGCTGCCTGAAAGCGTAGGCCCGGATCGAATAGTCGAAGCCCTCGAAAATGACACGGCCTCTCCTCGGATCCCCCTTCTCCCCTGCATCCCGTGTCATCACGACGGCCGCGGGCTGCCGGTAGGAGAGCATCAGCTGGTCGAGCTTCGCAGGATCCGACTCCTCGGGCACCGCGCCCACGAGCATGTACCAGGTGGTCCCGGCAAAAGGAGTGGGGACAAAGTCGTCGTCCGAGCATCTCCAGGCGTAATTGCAGTTCATGAAGGAAGTGTGCGTCGCGACCTTTCCCACCTTGTCGTGGGCCAGCGCTCCCATGATGAAGTCTTCCATGTCCGTGGCAGGCCAGTGGTAGTAAATCGGATGCCCGTTTTTCCTGCCGAAGACCTTCATGAACGGATGGTCCTTTCCGCAACCGGCGCAGCGGATATACGGGAACAGGGCCTGGCTCTTGGGGATGGCCGTGAAGGGGTTGGGAACGCCCTTGAGGCCGATCCTGCCGATGTAGTTCTTCCAATCGGCGATCTCGGGATGAAAGCCGCAAAGGGGACCGTCCTTTGCGGGCAGGGGCCATTTCAACTTGACTACATCTCCTGCGCCGCTTTGCAAAGTCAGGGCCTCCGACGGGCGAATGAAGTCCGTCGGACGGGAGCCTGCCCTGTTGATAAGAATCCACTCCTCGACCTGCCAGAAGTTGGCGTTTCCTCCGTGCTTGCTCGCATTCCCCGGCCAGATCATGACTTCGCGGACGGCGACTCCGTCCGGGTAGATGGTGTAGATTTCGTCCGCCATCGTGTTTCCGTGGAAGACCTTGTAGCGCATGTCATTCAGGGCGTAGCTCCACTTGACCCGTGCCCGTGCCGGACCTGCCTCGAGGATCTCTACCCTGCTCCACCGGAGCTTCTTGTCCATGATCGGCTCGTAGCATTCCTCGTCATTGGGACTGTTCACCTCACACCATTCAGGGGTGAACATCACTCCGTTGCCGAGGTCGACGCAGCCCACGTACTGGGCTTTGTCCCAGAATACGAACCTCCACGGCTTGTCGAAGTCAACGATCACCGCGTGCCCCCTGGCGCCGGAAAACTCGAATTGCGTCTCAAATGCTTTCACCGTCGCTCCGCTCATGTCTGGTTCTCCCGTATATCCTTCATGCGTTGACTCAGGCGCCCTTTCCCGCGAAGTCAAAGGTAACTTTTTTGTCGAAAGTTCCGTCGACCCAGATGACCAGGTCATTTCCGCTGACCTGGGCCCGGTAAGCCTCCCCGGGGAGTTTCACGCCGTCTTTCTTGACGGACAATCTCTCAGCCGGGGAATGCCAGCCATCCACGACGAAAACAGGGTTGAGAAGAGCATGGTCGGGCTTCAGCGTTGCCTTCAGGCGGTCTTCCAGTACGTGCTTGCGGAAGGTATATGCCCGGGACGGGTAGTCGTAGCCCTCGTAGACCACTTTTCCACGGTTGGCGTCCTTCTCTTCCCTGGAGCCGCGCTCGAGTGTCACGCTTGCCGGGTAGCGGTAGGACTGGAGCGTGCGGTCCAGCTCTGATCCGTCGGTGCCTTCTCCCGTCGCACCCACGAGGATGCACCACGAGGTTCCCGGATCCGGTGTCGGGACATAGTCATCATCCTTCCATCTCATGGCGAAATTCGCGTCAACGAACGAAGTGTGCGTGGCGACTTTTCCAATAGCGTCCCCCGCTGCCACCCATTCGAGGAAATCCTCCATTTCCGTGACCGGCCAATGCTGATAGATATTGATGAGGTCTTTGCCCGGGAACAACGTCATGGGGGGATGGTTCTTGCCGCACGACGTGCACCGTACAAAGGGGAAAATCCTCTGGCTTTTGCAGAATGCAGCAAATGGGTTGGGCACGCCTCCCAGCTCCACCTTGCCGATATAGTTCTGCCAGTCTCCGATCTCGGGATAGTACTTGCACAGGGGTGAGAACCAGTCAGGAGGAAGCGGCCAGGGTATGCTCAGCGCCTGGCCCGTTCCACTTCTCATGGTAAAAGCGGAAGGTTTCTTGAGGAAATCCAGGGGGCTGGTGCCCGCGGCATTGATCAGGATCCACTCCTGCATCTGCCAGAAGTTCGGATTCCCGCCATGGTTGTTTTCAGTGCCGGGCCAGAGCGTGACCTCACGGACCGCAACGCCATCCGGATAAATGGTGTACGTTTCCTCCGCCCGCGTATTGCCGTGGAAGACACGGTAGCGCATGTCTGCCAGCGCGTAGGTCCATTTCACTTTTGCCCGCGCAGGACCGTATTCGAGGATCTGGATTCTGCTCCAGCGCAGCTTCTTGTCCATGATCGGCTCGTAGCAGTGATTGTCATTGGGGCTGTTCGTCTCGCACCATTCCGGTGTGAACATGACCCCCTTGCCGAGATCCACGCACCCCACGTACTGGGCCTTGCTCCAGAACACGAACCGCCAGGGTTTCCCGAACTCCACCACCACGGCATGGCCTTTTTTGCCCGAAAACTCCAGGTCGGTCTCGCGCGCAATAACTCCCGGAACGTCCATTTTCCCCCTCCTCATCCGTGGAAACCGAAGCTGGTCGGCCTGGAAAAAACCCCTTCCACCCACACGACCAGGTCGCTGCCGCTGTTCTGCGCGACGAACTTTTCGGAATGCAGCTCAGCGCCGTCCACGACCACGCGTGTACCCTGCGCAACGGCGTCCCATCCATTGACCAGGAAAACGGGGTTGATCACCGGCACGCCGTCCTTGGGTTGAAGGGCAACCTCGACGCGGTTCTGCCTGTCATTCTGCCGGAACGTGTACGTTCTGCCGGAATAGTCGTAGCCCTCCACCAGCACCCGCCCCCTGTGGGGGTCTCCCCTTTCAGAGGCTTCGCGATGAACTGTGACCTCCGCCGGAAAGCGGTACGACAGGGCCAGGGGGTCCAGCTCGGAGCCGTCCGTGCCGTGACCGGTTGCGCCGATCAGCAGGTACCATGTCGTGCCCGGGGCAGGAGTCTGTACAAAGTCGCTTTCTTTCCGCCGCATGGAGAAGTTGCAGTCAATGAAGCAGGAATGGGTAGGCACTGTGCCGACTTCCCCGCCGGCACTCACCCAGCCGATGAAGTTCTCCTTGTCGGAGGCGGGCCAGTGCACGTACGAATTGTGGATGCCGGTTTCGTTCTGTGTGTCGATTCCCTGGAAAAGCGTAAAGAACGGGTGGTTGCCGCCGCAGGAAGAGCACGGCATGAAGGGGAAGAGCTTCTGACTCTTGCAGATCACCGCGAAGGGATTCGGGATGTCTTTCATGTTGATCTTCCCGATAAAGTTGGGCCAGTCCTTGATCTGCGGAAACTTGTCACACAGAGGCCCGGCCTTCTCCGTCGGGATGGGCCAGGGGAAGCTGAATGAACCGCCGACGCCGTTCCTCATGGTGAATGCAGCGTCCCGGTTGAGCACCATGGAGGGAGTCGAGCCCTTGGCGTTGATCATGTACCACTCGTGCACCTGCCAGAAGTTGGTGTTTCCCCCGTGGTTGGTTGCATCCCCGGGCCAGATCACGATCTCCCGGACGGCCACGCCGTCCGGATAGATGGTATAGATTTCTTCCGCGCGCGAGTTTCCGTGAAACACGCGGTACTGGATGTCCGTAAGGGCGTAGCTCCACTTGATGCGCGCCCGCGCTGGCCCGGACTCGAGGATCTGGATCCTGCTGTAGCGAAGCTGCTTGTCCATCATGGGCTCGTAGCATTCTTCGTCGTTGGGGCTGTTCTCCTCGCACCATTGAGGCGTGAACATCACCTCGCTGCTGAGCTGGACGGTTCCGGCGTACTGGGCCTGCGCCCAGAAGACGAACCGCCAGGGTTTTCCGAACTCCACGATGACCGCATGGTCCCTCTTGCCGGAGAACTCGAACTGGGTCTCGTACGCATGTACCACCGGTGCACTCACAGCCTCTCCTTTCGCACTCTGCAGCCGCACTAGCGGTAGCAGCCGTATGTCTGCGCGACTTCGACGAGCTTGAAGATATTCGCGTCGGGGGTGTCCCGCCCGCACTGGTCTCCCGTGGAGAGCACGAATCCGCCCCCGCCGGCACACTCATCGATCAGCCGCTTGGATTCGGCCTCGACCTGGGACGGCGTGGCATGCAGCATGAAATCGTACGTGTTGAGGTTTCCCTTGATGCACACCCTGTGACCATAGCGCCGTTTGAATGCCGCGATATCCACGTCACCGCCGGGAGACCCTTCCAGGGGCTCGATGACATTCACGTCGGATTCCTCTGCCATGAGCTCAGCGGCCCTGGCGGACTTCCCGCATACGTGGACATGGCTCACCACGCCCGCTTGTTTGCACAGTGCGCTCACGGCCTTGATGAAGGGCAGATCAAAGAGGCGGAAGTATTCGAGGCTGCTGACGCTGAGGCTCGACGCCGATCCCCCGAGCCAGATCTCATCCGGTCGGGCCGCAAGACCAGCCCTGGCTTTGGCAACCCCGTACGCGGAATAGAACTCCATCACTTCCTGCATGTAAGGGCCGTTGTCCACGTAGTCGAAGAACAGGTTGTTGTACCCGCCATCACGCTGGGCGAACCACCAATCCTGCGGAAGCGGCAGGATGAATGCATACACGCCGCGCTCGCCAATGGCGTTTCTGTTAGAAAAGTCATTCTGCCATTTCCACGTTTCAGGCTCTCCCATCAGGGACCGCAGCCGGGGCCAGTCGCGCTGCAGATCCTTGACGGGCTTCTCGGTGTCCCAGGGAGGCTCATCGGGAAAATAGCGAGTGGCCCTGGAGAGGACCCCGTGACGGGTCTGCAGGGAAGACTGTGTTGTCTTGCCCCCGTCCGGGTGTCTCCGGACTTCTTCATTCCATCGGGGCTTTTCTTCAGGAACGATTTCCGGCAGTGAGCCGTAGATGTACATGCCGTCGAAACCGAAATACTTTACAGCCTCCACATACGCTCCCGCAACGCTTGCCGAGGTGTAGCCTTCGTGGGGAAGCCCATCCAGGTACATCTGGTCGAAGGGGCGTCCGCTGAGGCGGACGGGCACCATATTGGACAGGTCCGGGCACACTGCAACATGGTCTCCCTGCCTGCATGAATACGCAGCAAGCATGCGCTGCCGGCCGGTGAGCTCGCGTGACGCCATGCCGGACTATCCCTTCAGCGCGCCGGCCATGATGCCCCGCACGAACTGCTTCTGAAAAATGAAATAGATGATCACGGGGGGAATGGTCGCGACCGCCAGGCCTGCCATCTGCAGCCCCCAGTTGGTGATGAATTTCGTATTCAGGAACATCACCCCGAGGGGAATCGTGAACATATCCTGGCGCTGCATGTAGACGAGGGGATAGATGAACTCGTTGTAGATCCACATGGTGTAGAAAATGCCGACCGTTGATAAGGCGGGCTTCGCCAAGGACACCATGATCGTCGAGAAGAGCCGCCAGTGCCCCGCGCCGTCAATCCTTGCGGCATCCGTAAGCTCATGCGGGACCGATTCATAAAAGCCTCTCAGGACGAGAACACCGAAGCTGGACCAGCTCAGGTAGGTCAGGATCAGTGCGGGATAAGTAGAAAGCAGATGCAGGGTCGACATGAGCTGGAACCCGGAGATGACCAGGGCCTGGGGCGGAACCATGAAGCCCATGAGAACAAAGATGTACAGGACACGTTTGCCCTTGAAGTTGAACATCGCAAATGCATACCCTTCAAGTGCAACAAGCACGAGCAGTCCGACGACCGACGTCACGGTGACGAGGATGCTGTTCAGAAAATACCTGCCCATGCTGCCTACCATGAAAACCTGCCGGTAATTCCCCAGGAAGAGCTTTTTGGGGAGGGCGAATACGCCGGCGAATATTTCGCTTGTCGACTTGAAGGAGCTGTAGAGCATCCAGACGACGGGGTACAATACCAGCGCCCCCACGAAAAGCAGGAACGGGCTCGCGATGACTATGAAAATGGTTCTGTTCAGCGTCCTGCTGGCCACGATTGCACCTCAAACCTCATTGCGCGCTACTCGATCTCGCGCGGCTGATATTTCGTCTGGATGAATGCGAATATCACCGTAATGATGAGCTGGACGAACAGAATACTGCTTCCATACCCTACGCGGTTGGCCGTAAAAGCCTGGAAGTAGGCCCAGCTGGAGAGTACCTCGCTCGAATGCCATGGGCCGCCATTGGTCATGATGTAGACGGTCGGGAAAATCTTGAAGCTCTCAATGACGCCGATGAGCATGATCATGGCCGTGGTGGCCTTCAGGAGCGGGAGAGTGACGTACCAGATATCCTGGAAGACATTTGCGCCGGAGACCTTTGCAGCCTCATGAAGGTCCTGGTTGATCGTCATCAGCTTGGACGTGAACAGGAACATGAACAGGCCGACACCGCACCACGTGTCGATCAGGACAAGGGTCTGCATGACAGTCTTGGAGTTTCCCAGATTATCGATGGCAAGGGCCTTGAGCCCGATGGCCTTGAAGAAGGGAACGATAAAGCCGAGCGTAGGGCTCAGCGCGAGCTTGAACGTCACCCCGATCGTGACCAGAGAAAGGACGGTCGGCAGAAGATACACGCCCCGGATGAAGTTTGCCGCGGGAAATGATTGATCAAGGATCAAGGCGAGCATCAAGGCAACACCGAGCCTCAGCGTAAGGCTGCCGGCCGTGAAGATCACGTTGTGCAGCAGGGAAAGCCAGAAAACATGGTCTTTTGTGATCTCCGAGAAATTGCCGAAGCCGCTGAGCTTTATCTGCCGGAAGTCGAAGCCGTTCCAGTTCGTAAATGACAGCACGGTCGTCCCCACGAGAGGCACGATCTCGAAACAGACATAGAAGAACAAGCCGGGGAAAAGGAACAGGAAAGCGGCAAACCCGGCTGAAGAAAGGGCACCCTTGCTTCTCATAAACCTCGTTCTCATGCACACGCCAGCCGGCCCGCTGACTGTCAGGACCGGGGCGGCTGATTCCAGAGAGAGCGGCCAGCGTGTCGCCACGCTGACCGCTCTGCTGCTTTACGCGTGCTCTCTTACCGGTATTTCTCGTACCCGGCCTGGAGATTGGTCAGGAACTGATTGACGGTCAGATCGCCTGTCAACATGGCCACGGTCCCATTGTAGATGAGGTCTTCTCCGACCGCGGGGGGCGACTCGTTCTCGAGCCAGGGCACCGTTCCGCCCTTCACGTCCTTGTAGACAGCCGCAAAGATCTCATTCAGATAGCCCGGTGCGAACTTCTCCATCAGGCCCTTGTACAGGACTATGACGCCGGCCCGCCTGGCCCAGATCCCGTTTGCCTGGGGGCCGCTCAACCACTTGGTCACCTTGAGGGCCTCGGGGACGTGCTGCCCTCGAGAGGGAACCCCGAAAGTCGTCAGCAGCGCGCCGACGGAGTCTGTCTTGACCTTGGCATTCGAATAGCGCGGCACGGGGAAAAAGCCGAAATTGAACGGCGGCGGATTGTCCGCGGCGTCATTGATGAGCCAGGTCCCTGTTTCAAAGAACGGGGATTTCGACGCATAGAACGCCGATTGCGCGGTCCCGTAGTCGTCACTCGCGAAGCCCTCGCTGAAATACCCCTTCGTCTTGAGGCTCACGAACTCGCTCGCTGCCTGCACGAAATCCGGATCCGTCCATTTCACCCCATTGCGAAGCCACAGTGCGTCGTTCACCCGCTTGGCGCCCACGCGCTGTGCGAGGAAGATCTGCCACCACTGCATGGCAGGCCACCCATTCTTGGCGCCGAGAGAGATCGGCGCGATCCCCTTCTGCTTGAACTTCTCGCAGTCCGCGAGGAACTCTTCGAAGGTCTTCGGGACAGGCATCTTCATGGCGGCAAGCATGTCCTTGTTGTAGTAGATCTGAAACCCGCCATGCCACGAATACGGCAGCGCGTACACTTTCCCTTCGTAGCTGATGCCGCTTATGACATTGTCGCGGAAAAGGGTGTAGTTGTCCTTCACCTGGTTCCAGATGTCGGTTATGTCCTGAAGCTGACCTGCTTTTGCAAAGTCTCTTGTCTGCTGGTTGCCTTCATATTGCAGAAGGTCCGGCGGTTGATCCCCCGCGAGTCCGGTTCGGATGACGGTGAAGAATTCCTCGTTTCCGATGGGCCTCTGGGTGATCTGGATGTCAGGATTTGCCTTGTTCCAGGTGCTGATGAGCAGGTCCATACCATCTTTCTCACCGCCTGAGCCGAACTCGTGCCACCAGTTCAAGGTTACCTTGCCCTGCGAAAATCCCAAAACTGAGATAAGCAGGAGCGGAAGAACTAAAAGTCCGAGTCTTTGTCTCATCATCAGTGCCTCCTCTTGTCGCGACGATATCACACGTTTTCTTGAGATGTCAAGAAAAAACTTGAAATTTTGCACATCAAATGTGATATTGAATGGAAATAATTCTCTGAAAAGTGTCAGAAAATTTCTCATACATTTTGATCATGCTTGACAAAATTGCGAAATTAAACAATGGTAGTGATGCCATGGCGCAAAAAACTATGCATGACGTAGCACGGCTGGCAGGTGTCTCTATCTCGACGGTTTCAAGGGTTCTCAGTCATGATGCCTCGGTAGAGAAGGAAAACCGCGCACGGGTCGAAAAGGCCATCCAGGATTCGGGTTACAAGATCAGGAAGCCAGCCAGGAGGAACGAAGAGGAGCGGAAGTTTGTCGCTCTCATCGTTCCTGATATTACCAACCCGTTCT
>Ga0265316_10007618_pt1 | contig 10174 bp, 8 predicted proteins | sample 4522metaG_FD_202092 | JGI IMG/M metagenome (GOLD analysis project Ga0265316, IMG submission 202092) | Rhizosphere microbial communities from Carex aquatilis grown in University of Washington, Seatle, WA, United States - 4-5-22 metaG | ecosystem: Host-associated > Plants > Roots > Rhizosphere >...
GTGGGCAGGGGAATGTAGCCCAGCTCTTTCGCGGCGGCGGCGCCGTTGCGGTAGCCCCAGTCGAAGAAGCGCAGCACCGCCTGACCGACGTCGGCGTCCCTCTGCTCGCGGCGAACCAGCACGAAGGAAGCGCCCGTGATGGGCCACGCAGCGGCGCCTGGCTGGTCGGTAAGAACCATGTAGAAGCTGTGCGCATTCTTCCAATCGGCGCCGTGGGCCGCGGCCTGAACGCTGTCATCCGTGGGATCGACGAACTTGCCGTCGTGGTTCTTCAGCTTGGCGTGGGCCATCTTGTTCTGAGTGGCGTACGCCGATTCGACATAGCCGATGGCGCCGTTGATGCGCTGAACGTACGAGGCAACGCCCTGGTTTCCCTTGCCGCCCACGCCCGTCGGCCACGCAACCGACTTGTCGCTGCCGACCGTCTTGGACCAGTCGGGGCTAACCTTGGCAAGATAGTTGGTGAAGATCCAGGTCGTGCCCGAGCCATCCGAACGGTGCACCACCGTCACGGCCGTGTCGGGAAGCTTGACGCCCGGATTGCTCTGCACCAATCGGGGATCGTTCCACTTCTTGACCGTGCCAAGGAAAATGTCGGCCAGCACGTCCGGCGTCAACTTCAATTCGCCGGCCTTGATGCCCGCGATGTTGATTACAGGCACCACACCGCCCATGACCACAGGGAACTGAATCAAGCCAGCCTTGTCGAGCTCCTCGGGCTTGAGGGGCGCATCGGAGGCGCCGAAATCCACCGTCCCTTCGGTGATCTGTTTGATGCCGCCGCCCGACCCTATGGCTTGGTAATTGAGTTTGACGTGCGTCTCCTTCGCGTAGGTGTCGGCCCACTTCGAGTAAACGGGATATGGGAACGTCGCCCCGGCACCTGAAATGGTGTTCGCATCGCCCGCGAGGGCGGCTTTCCCAATCAACGTCACGCCGACAGCGGCGACCACCAGTCTTCGGAACCTTGGGTCGATCATGCGACTACTCCTTCTTGCGTATTGCTTGCGTATTGTTTTGCGAGGTGGGAGGTGCCCTCACCTCTGCGAGCGAGTCTGGATTCGCGATCCCAAGGCGGGTGTGTCAACTGCGTGACAAATAGCCGACGCACCGCCGGGGGGGGAAGTCGGACCCAGTCAATGCGGCGCAGCTACACGTCAGCCGTAGATCCTCGGTACGAACAACTCGGCGGGCAGGGCCCTTCGCTCGTAATTAGTATGAAATACGCGTTCGGGGAGCGTGACCTGTTTGTGTGGAACCTCGGTGTAGGGGATTTGCTTGATCAGGTGCTCGATGCAATTGAGCCGTGCGCGTCGTTTGTCGTTTGCCTCGACAATGTACCAACGCGCTTCCAGTGTGTGGGTTCGCTCAATCATCTCTTCTTTGGCTCGCGTGTAGTCCTCCCAACGGACACGCGATTCCAAATCCATTGGACTCAGCTTCCACTGCCTCATCGGATCGTGAATGCGCATGAGAAAGCGCAACTGCTGCTCTTCGTCCGAAATCGAGAACCAGTACTTCAGAAGCAGGATGCCAGAACGCACCAACATCCGCTCGAACTCGGGGACGTCTTTGAAGAATTGTTCGACCTGATCCGGACTGGCAAAACCCATCACGCGTTCAACGCCTGCTCGGTTGTACCATGAGCGATCGAACAGGACGATTTCGCCCGCCGCCGGCAGATGGGCGACGTAACGTTGGAAATACCATTGCGTTTGCTCGCGATGGGAGGGCGCCGGCAACGCGACGACACGACAAACGCGGGGGTTCAGGCGCTGGGTGATGCGTTTGATCACGCCGCCTTTGCCGGCCGAATCGCGGCCTTCAAAAAGCACCATGATCTTGGCGCCTGTATGCCCGACCCACGTTTGCAGCTTGATCAATTCGGATTGCAGTGCCAGCAGATGGTGAAAATACTCCTTGTTGGCGAGAGTCTTGGGATGCTTCTTGTTGTAAACGCGCCCTATTTCCTTGGCGACCGGCGTGTCCGAGAGCTCGAGCTCGTACTCCTCGGCGAGGTTGTCTTCCAGCTCGTCTTCCAGCCACTCTTTGGCACCGTCGTCGGATTCGCTCATTTGATCGCTCCGCTTGAAGCTAGCGACGGAACTGCGAATGACTGTGTCAGTTGTGTGACAAACGCCGTTTATCGCGGTGGCCGGACTGTGTTGCAGGGCCATATCGCCGAAGCCGATTGAGTCAAGCTGTCAAGCCGCCGCAGACCACTGGCGCCGCGCGTGCTCCAGGAGCATACCTTCGCGTAGTGCGGCCCGACAGACGCGCGCGCGAGGGACATCAACGATGTCGAGCACCGAGGCGAGGATGACGGCGCCGTGGACGATTTGATCCGCCCGCTCGGGTTTCATGCCAGGGACATCGCGACGGACCGCCAGCGGCAGCGCGGCAAGCTGCTCGATGAGCAATTGCAACGTATCTCGGCTCAGGCAATTGGAGCCTTCGCCCGATGCCGGCACCAGGTGGAGCGCGCGGGCCACGGAGCGAAGGGCTCGAGCGGTTCCCGCACAGAACACGACTTCGCCGAGGTCAAGCCTTTGGAACGGGCGCAGCAGCGCGGCCACGCGGTTGCGCGCCCAGCGCTCGAGCGTGCGCAGGTCGAGTGGCGAGAAGGGATCCGACCACGGCTGCTCTGCCAGCGCGCGCAGAACGCCGAGCGGCGCCGAGGCGGTGTGAAGGATTCGACCGCCATCGCCCACCACGACCTCAAGCGATCCGCCTCCGAGATCGAAGAGCGTGGCACGACCGAGACTGCCGCCCATCTGCGCGCGCGCCCCCGCATAGGCGAGTCGCGCCTCCTCGTCACCCGAGATAACCTGGACGTCGATGCCGAAGCGCGAGCGAACCTTGGCGACGAACGCGTGCCCGTTGCGCGCCTCGCGCACGGCGCTGGTCGCGACCGCGAGCACGGCCTCAGGTTCGTTCCGTTCAATCACCGGGACCAGTTCCCCCACCGCCTGCAGGGCGCCTTCGAGCGTCGCGCCCGAGAAACGGCCGCTTCGAAAGATGGCCTCACCAATCCTGGGCATGCGCTTGGCGCGCTCGATCACCGCCAGGCCCCCGCCACGCACTACGTCCGCAATCAGCGCATGGAAGGAGTTAGAACCGAGATCGAGGGCCGCGAGTCGCATACCATAATGTAAGCGGCTGCGAATACGGTGTTATTTCCATTTTGGTAACAACTTATCAACAACCCGGAAACGACTCGGAGGCCGAGAGATCCCGAACGCCGGCTGGATCTTGGCCCGCGGGGTCTTGGATCAAGAGACCTGACTGGGTTGCGCTCCATCCCGAGTCGGTTGCTCTTCCGTCGCCGCAAGTGGGGCGATGCTTGTTCCCTCTCCGCCTTTCTTGACCGCTTTCTTCACGGCCTTCTTGACCGCTTTCCTGACCGCCTTCCTAAACGCCTTATTGACCGCCTTCTTGACCGCCTTCTTGACTGCCCTCTTAGTGAGGACCTTTGTCTTGTCGAGGGTCTTCTTGGACTTGATGGGTTTCTTGGCTTTGGTTGCGCTCTTGGCTTTGCTTGGCATGGCGTACATGTTGCCGCTGTGTGGGCCTGCGCGCAAGCTCGCTGATCCCCATCCGGGCCCTCGTCGGGGCCAGGTTGGGACGTTGCCATGGCCGATACTTTCTCAGACGGAATTTCGTTTTGTGCGATCTGTGTAACCCCGAAAATTCATTGGCTGACCATGAATTTTCGGGGTACTATTTCGGCATGCTGGCCCGTCGCCAAGCGGTCAAGTTTGTACAAAGCCTCCTGGGGCAGTTCCCTGTCGTGGCTATCTTGGGGGCACGGCAAGTGGGCAAGAGCACCCTGGCTCGGCTCGTCGCCGGCCGGTCCAACGCGGTCACTTTCTTTGACCTGGAGGATTCGACCGACCTGGCCCGGCTGGATGAGCCTTCTCTGGCCCTCAAGGATCTGCGCGGGCTGGTTGTGCTGGATGAGATTCAGAGACGACCGGAGCTGTTCCCTACTTTGAGGGTGCTGGCCGACCGGCCGGAGCGGCCAGCGCGGTTCTTGGTGCTAGGCAGTGCCTCACCCGCACTTTTGCGCCAGTCTTCCGAGACGCTAGCCGGTCGCATCGCCACATTCGAACTGGATGGATTTGACATCAACGAGGTCGGTCCGAAACGGGCCGAGTCGCTCTGGTTGCGCGGTGGCTTTCCGAAAAGCTTCTTGGCGGGCAGCGAGATGCAAAGTCTTCGCTGGCGTCGGCAGTTTCTGGACACGTTCCTCGAACGAGACATCCCCGCCCTGGGATTTAGACTGCCTCCGGCTTTGCTCGGAAGGTTCTGGAGGATGCTGGCTCACTCGCATGGCCAACTGTGGAACGCCTCGGATATCGGTCGCTCTTTGGGCGTGACAGACGCAACGGTGAAACACTATCTGGATGTTCTCGCCTCGGCCTTCGTGATCCGCGTGCTGGCTCCATTTCACGAAAACTTAGCCAAACGTCAGGTGAAGTCTCCGAAGGTCTATGTCGCGGACACCGGATTGCTACACGCTCTGCTGGGGATCACGGATCGAAAGGCCCTGGATGTCCATCCCAGATTGGGTGCCTCGTGGGAAGGGTTCGCACTCTGGGAAATCATCAAGCACGAGCGCGCGCGGAGGGACGAGTGCTTCTTTTGGCGAACCCACGATGGCGCCGAACTTGATCTTCTCATCGTGCGCGGAGAGCGTCGCGAGGGATATGAGATCAAGCGAACCGACGCTCCCCGGATCACCCCCAGCATGCGCCACGCGCTCGCCGATCTTGGACTCGACCGGCTCACCGTTGTTCACGCAGGTAGCGAAGCTTACCGAATGGGCGAGAAGATACGAGCGATGCCTCTGACCAAGCTCGTGGCCGTAGGGGAATAGAAACCGATCGCCTGGCCGACAAGGTGCGCGGCACGGCTATCGGTCTCTCACGCCCAACCTGATCGTGGCGGTGGTCATCCTGCTGACGCCCAGGTAGACGAAGACCAGGACGCCAAGCGCGGCCAGCGACAACACGGTCAAGGGTGAAATGAGGAGCGCGAGCCCCTGGTGGATGTCGGGCAGTCGCACGGGCGCGGGAAGCAAGCCCAAAGTCGACAGGATGTAGGCCAGGCACGCGAGCGCCATCCACTGGTAGGCGCTCAGTCGCCCCTGCCCTCGATAGTCGGCGCGCAGGAATTCGCTGACAAAGCGCCACGGGAATGCCACACCGAGGGACAAGGCACCAGCCGCTCGGAAATTTCCGTTGAGGAACAGTGGCACACCCGCAAGCCCCGCTGCCGAAAGCACCAGGGCCGAGAGTGCAGGGACAGGCAACAGCGGAACGCCCTCGCACCGGCCAGCATAGGCAGCCTTGCGTGTCGATCCCACGACCACTGCGGGCCGCCATCCGAAGAGCGCCCGTAGTCCAGGTCCGCAGTCGTCCAAGCGGCGGCCGTAGCAGCACCCAAAGCTGATGCAGGCGAGTCTGCCGATACCTTCACCGAGTGGGTAAGCCACCGCAAGGGCGCTGATGATGGGCACGGCGTGATGGCTGCCGGACACAACGTCGAACGCAAGCGCGGTCCAAGGCAAAAACATTGCAGCCGCGAACACAGCGCCGCCCACGGTGAAGGTCCCGCGCTGTCGCTCGACCAAGCGGGCGACCAGTCTCGCGGCGGGCAGTGCCACGGACAACATCACGCCGATCACTAGAACCAAGGCGTGCGCGGGCACACCCGCGGCGCCAGCAAGGACCAACGACAGCGCGGTGGCGAGCACCATGCCGGTCATCTGCATGACCCCATACCAAGTCAGGTTCACACCTTGCCATACGTCGCCGTCGATCCGGCGCAGTGGAATGGTGGCGAGGATCTGCATGTTCTCGCGTGGCAGAACGCACAGGCCCCAGGCCAGCATGGCGGACACCAGCGCGACCAGCCCAAGCACGAAGACAACGTTCGCACTCATTCCGCACGCTCCGCGATGGTCGAGCGTACGCGCACTTCGGTCTCGGCCAGCGGTGCACGAAAGGCGAGCGAAAACCGGCTGGCCACGTCGGCGCGCTGCTGGGCACGTACCAGATCCGGACTCATGCGAACACGCCCGCGCTCGAACAACAGCACGTCGGTGCTGCCCCCCGGCCGATAGCGGCTCTTGGGCGATCCGCGGTGCAGAAACATCCCCGGCGTCATCGTCTTGGGCGAGGCGTATTTCTCCTCGCTGTAGCACTGGACAATGTCGCCGATCATGAGAGCCGCCACCTCGACCATGGCAACGATGCCAACCTGGCTACCGCCGGGCACGTCGGTATCGATGACCGTCACGTGACGGCGATTCTTGGAATAGGGCGTGACCACCTCAACCACCGCGGCCGGGTTGCACGCGTGGCAGGCGCCGTCGAGCACGAAGAAATCCCTCACCCGTCCAGCGACCGGCACGTGGTTGTAGTGGTACTTGTCCAGGGTCAGACGAAAGATGGCCCAGTCACCGTCGGCAAAACGTCGCCACCAGGGGCCGCTGCCCAGCAGCTCTTCCAGGTCGAAGAATTTGCCCTTGATGAACAGCGGGGCGCCATCCGCGAACGAGCCGCACACCATGCGGGAATCTGCGGGGGCGGCCACGGCGTGCTCATTCTTGCTCATGGGCCGCCGCTCCCAGTAGCGGATTCTGCGCTCGAAGACCTGGGACAGCGTGCGCAGGTTGTCCGGGTCGTCGAGGCATTCGGTCCAGTCCATTCCGCACGAGAGCATGAAGCGCCGGCCGCCGGCGAAATAGCGGCCCACGAAGGAGTCGTAGTTGAGGAACCCGAGGAACGACGACATGCGGGGGCTGGTCATGGCTGCAAACAGCCGCGGTGCCTTCTCGCGCACCGGCGAGTAGAGAAAGCGAATCGCGCTGTCCCAGTACAGCCGCTCGTCGCGCACGCCACCGGACACGCGATCTACGTACTGGTGGGTACCCTCACGCATCGCCGCCCTCGCTTGCCACGGTGACGGCCAGGATCAGGCTGATCAGGCGCAAGATCTCCTCGGTGTTCAGCCGATCGTCGACCAACTCGTCGTGCACGGCCGCCAGATACGCGTCGGGGTTGGCCAGCAAGCCGAGGTCCCCCCACTGCACACCCCACAGGCGCGCGGATGCGGGCGAGAGCTCCTCGCGCAGCAGCTGGAGCGCCTCGTCGATCTGCGCACGACGCAGCGGCCCGCGGTAGTAGCGCTCGGCCGCCAGGTTGAAAGCGCGCGCCTCGACCTTCATGGGGTCGCGCGCCCCGGCTTCCTTCAGAATGCCTTGGACCAGCCGGTGCGACGAGCGCGCCGAGGGATCCGCCAAGCGATGGTCGAGTTCGTCGAGCACCTCGCCCATGCCGAGCATCTCGATGAGATCGGGCGCCTCCTGGCGCAACAGGCACAGAAGTCCGCGCCGATACGCATCGGTGCCCACGCGGCTGTAGCCGGGGTAGCGCCGACTGGGCCGAATTTCCTGCGTGCGCGACAACACCGCCTTGAGGAACTGATTGGTCGTGGCCTCGTGAACGAAGAAGGTTGGTAGCCCGATGGCACAATCGAAGATCACTTGGCGACGCTCGCTTTCCACGGTTGGGTCGTCGGGGATCTGGGCATGGGTGAAGCGGCCGGCAGCGATGCAGCGGTAGGCGAAGGCGCACAGGAGGTTCTGCAATCCGACGGCGCGCCCCATGTCCTCGCCGAAGCGCTCGAACAGGCTGTATTGTCGCGCCTCGAAGCCCGAAAATCCCATCACCGCTTGCTCGCGCAATTTCACAAGAAGATAAAGCGACATGCGCGCGTCGAAGACACCCAGGCTGGCCAGGTCGCGCTTGAGCCGGTCGGAGTTGCCGAGCACGCCCGATAGCGAAGGACTGGTATTCGTGCTGAGCAGGAACACCAGGTAGTCGAGAAGACGGAAATCTGGCACCCAATCGCCGCGCAGGCGGAACACCGAACTCAAGGCCTTGTCGATCCACGACGGCCCGCACGGCGTGAAGGTGATGCCCAGGGCGCGCAGATTGGCCTTGCCCTTCCAGCGTCGCCACAACATGCGCAGGTGGGTGAAGTCGAGTTCGTGCGGCAAAAACCCGAGCGCGATTTCTGGGTGAAAATCCTGAAACCCCAGACGGTAGGGCGCGGCACTGTACGTGCCCACGAACAGTGGCAGGAAATGCTCCATGATCTTGATGGCCAGATCGCCGAAGTACTTCTCGTCGCGCACGTCGAAACCGGAATCGCCCGCGGCCACCATGCCGGTCAGGCGCTTGCTGCCGATGCTGACGTGCACGCCGTTGTTGGCCAGACTGAGATTGGACGTGTTCGGCATTACGACCAGATTGTTGGTGATAATGCCGGCGTCACGCAGCTTCTTCACTCCATTGAGCTGGCTGCGCGAGACCACCTCGTGGCACAGCCCCATGTACGCGCTCTTCTCTTCCCCGCGATCCCAGCCGGAAAGGCAGGGGTTCATGAACAGCTCGCGGTAGAACGAATCCGAGATGAGCTCGTTGAGCTCACGCTGTCGGACAGGCGGCGTGGGCGCGTGACAGGCCGCCGCCTTTTGTCCCGTGGCTTCCAGTTCGTAGCGCCGGTTGGCGTAGGCCAAAAGGAGTTGTGTCAGCAGAAAGCGCCGGCTGGCTTCACGGGCCAGAGCGCGCCCGCCTCCGCTTTCGGGCGCAAGATTGACAACATTGAACGAGCAAGTCTCGGGCGAGGTGTTGTCGCTTAGGAAGTTGCCAAAGAGACGCCGTCCGGTCCTGCGCACGGCCTCAGGCCGCTCGGGCAAGGCAGACACCGCATCGGCCAACGCCAGCTTCAACAGATAGCTGATGGGGACGCGCGCGTACTCGATGCCGCGTTCGACGGCGAGAAACTTGTCGGCGTCGCCGCGCATGCGATCCGATCCATTGGACTTGTCGGCGCGCAAGTCGCCCACAAAGACCTCGGCGGCCGAAGCGCCTAGCAACCGGCGTGGAAAGCGCACCCAGCTATTGTCCCAAACCTGGTCGGAATTGGCGTCGAGGAAGCGTTCGAGTGCGTGCACCTGTCTTGGAGCGGCGTCGCCCACAGAAGCCCGTCGCAAGATGTTGGCAAGAAAATCCGAATCCGAAACCGCGAGCGGCAGATCCACAGTGGCCCGACTGCCTTGCACAGATGCCTGCAATTCGGCTTCGGCACCGCCGGTTGCATCCGCGCCCACGAAGGGTAGGCGCGATATGTCCTGCGCCGAAACCATGCCCAGCGCCGAACGCAAGCGCTCGACGGATGGTTCGACGTCTACCGATGGTGCGACCAGTTGAGAAGATGTGATGGCTCCGGCCTGGCGGCTCATGGCCGTTTCCTCGGGCGACATCGTGGAGCAACTGCAATTTCCACGGGAGCCGATTGTCGGCCTTCCATGTGTCGAATCGCGCACGTTTCGACGAACTTCTTGTGAGAAGTGCCGAACAAAGGGCCTGTTGCGGGACGCGCTTCCCGATGGCACATTTCTTTGTCACTAAGCTGTCACAATTAAACAGTAATTGCGCTTGATAAACTAATGAGTTCTCTTCGACCGCTCCGGCAGCATGAACGGCCGGCCCCTGCAAGAGGCCAAAGCGGGTGCGATTGCGTTCCTCGATGGGCTCGGCGACCGGGACGCCGCAAGTCTGCTCTTCTTCAATGGGTTGGTTGGCGAGATCGACGAGCCCCAGCCACTTCGGACTTCGCGCGGCGCACTCAAGCTTGCCATCGACGGCATCTTCGCCGAAGGGGGTACCGCCCTCTACGACGCGATCGCCAAGGCCCACGAGGTCATGCTCCAGCGTGCCCAGAAGCAACCGGAACGCATCCACGCCCTGGTGGTCATGACCGATGGAAAAGACGAAGGCTCACGTCTGTTGCTCGAACAGCTACAGCAGCAGTTCAATCCCGAGCAGGCTCCGGTGAAAATCTTTACCATCGCCTACGGGCAAGGGGCAGACGCTACCCTGCTCGACACCATCGCTTCGGCCGCCCAAGGCACCAGTGTCAAGGGTACCTCCGAAACCATCGTGCAGGTGTACCGCGACCTGTCCGCATTCTAATGGATCGAGGCGATCACGGGCGAGTTCGCGAAGTCCCACCCGAACATTCGCGTCGAATTGGTGGGCAAGGGTTCGATTGAATCCGCGGGGGCGATTCTTGACGAGCAGCTGAAACCAACGGTGTG
>Ga0265316_10007619_pt1 | contig 10173 bp, 13 predicted proteins | sample 4522metaG_FD_202092 | JGI IMG/M metagenome (GOLD analysis project Ga0265316, IMG submission 202092) | Rhizosphere microbial communities from Carex aquatilis grown in University of Washington, Seatle, WA, United States - 4-5-22 metaG | ecosystem: Host-associated > Plants > Roots > Rhizosphere >...
GGGCAGTTCCGGATGCGCGCTCACTGTCTCGAGGAACATCTGGGGAATTGTGTTCGCCATGTGCGCTCCAGCTAATAGAATCCTTTACATATTAACTTAATATGTAATGTTGTCAAGTTTCTAGGACTTCAAGAATCGGCAGGTGAGTTCGATACTCCTCCCGTGCAGGTCAGTCATCGTAACGGCGAAGCCGATCGTTGGGCATTTCTACGAAATAGGCGTCGAGCTCGCGGCGCATCGAGTCGAGGTTCTCCGCATTGACGAGCTTCCACTTTATATAATGGGCATAGCTGAAATTATCCGCATAGTAGAAGAAAAAACGCTGCGCCCGAGTCAACCTGAATTCCTCGACGAGGCGGGCTTCGATGAGCTCGAGCATCCGGAAGGCGACCGAGCGCAGATCCACCTCGAGCGAGAAGTCGGCGGCGCTTTCCTTGCCGCGGATGAGGGCGAATATCCAAGGCCTTCGCACAGCCTCGCGGCCTATCATGATGCCCGAAACGCCCGTTTCGCTCCTGCGGCGGCTGTAGTCGCCCCAACTCCGCACGTCGCCTGAACCGACGATCGGAATGGGCATCTCGGCGGCGAGCCGGGCGACGAAGTCCCAACGCCCCGCGCGCCTGAACTTCTGTCCTTCCAGGCGCGGGTGGACGGCGATGAAGTCTACCCCCGCCTCCGCGAGGCCGCTTACGAAGTCGGCGAGGCGGTCGTAGTCTTCCTCTTGCCCGAGACGTATCTTGGCCGAGAGGCTTCGGTCCCAGACCGCTCGCGCCCGGCGGACAAGTTCGAATGCCCGCTCGGGTTCGCGCATCCAGGCGGCGCCGCCGCCCGTCCTCGTGATCTGGGGCGCGGCGCAGCCGAAGTTGATGTCGGCTCCGAATACCCCGGCGCCAGAGGCGCCGCCGCCGCTTGCGGGGCTTCCGCTCGAGGGCATGCCCGTAATCGGCTTATCGCGCAGCATTTCGAGGGCTTCGATCAGCCGCTCCTGCTTCGCGGTGTACAGTTGGTACACGACTTTCTCCGGGTCGGGGCCCGAATCGAAATAGCATTCCTCGTAGGGGGCTCCCGATACGGCGGCGCCCGCGCTCGCCATCTCGGTGTAGGCGAGGTCGAGGCCGCCGAATTCCGACGCCAGCTCGCGCAGGGCGCGGTGCGAGAGCGCGACCATGGGCGCGAGGATGAGGGCGTCGGGCGGGAGCTTCGAAGGCATGGCGGGAGTATACGACGCTCGCGGGCACCCTCGGCAAGCCCGCGGCATCGGGATTCAAAGGCGGCGGCGGCCGCTCGTTCGACCGGCAACCGCCCGTCATTGACCTAGGCGACGATACCGGGGTATAACCTTCGGACACCCCGCTCCGAGCCCCCCGTCCGGGGAACACGTGATCCGGCGAGCCGGATCGACAGTCGTAAGGGTGGGCTCAATCTAGGAGTTACGTACTCTGGAGGACATTGTTATGAGCGTCAAGATCAGGCTGAAGCGATTCGGCACCAAGATGCGCCCCTTTTACCGCATCGTCGTCATGGATTCCCGCGTGCCCCGCGACGGAGTCTGCCTCGCCGAGATCGGCCTCTATCACCCGATCGAAAAGGCCGAGAAGCAGATCGTCATCGACGAGGCGGCTGCCAAGGACTGGCTCTCCAAGGGCGCCCGGCCCACGGACACGGTCCGCGGCCTTCTCAACAAGAAAGGCATCCAGGTCAAGTCATAAGGAGGGATCGTGGAACGCGATCTCATCGAATACATCGCCAAGTCCCTCGTCGATGATCCGGCGGCCGTTTCGGTCGCGGTCGTCGAGGGCGACAAGTCCACCATCCTCGAGCTCAGGGTGGCCGCCGACGACATCGGCAAGGTGATCGGCAAGCACGGCCGCATCGCCAAGGCCATGCGCACGATACTTTCAGCCTCCTCCAGCGCCGCGGACAAGCGCGTCGTCCTCGAGATACTCGACTAAGGACGTGAGCGGCGATTTCCTTGCTATCGGTCGCCTCGGCGCTCCCAAGGGAGTCCGGGGCGACCTCAAGGTCCATTCCTATTCGGGCGAAAGCGCCCATTTTTACAAGCTCAAGGAAGCTACTCTACGCGGAAGCGACACAGCGGCCGGCCCGGGCAGAGAGCTCAGGCTCAAGGTCGCTCGGATAGAGGGATCGGGCGCCAGCCTGACTATGGCCTTCGAGGGCTATCCTTCGCCCGAGGCGGCGCGCGCCCTCACCGGCCTGGATATTATCGTGCCGCGCTCCGAAGCGGCCGCCCTCGGGCCCGACGAGTGGTACGTCACCGACCTCGTAGGCCTTTCTCTCACCGTCGGCGGCGAGAAGGTGGCGACAGTCCGCTCGGTCCTCGAGGGCGGCGCCGACCCCTGGCTAGAGGCTGTCCTTATAACCGAAAGACAGCCTCTAGCCCGCGGCGCCTCCGGCGCCACTGAACAAAACTCGGAACGCAGGGATGGGAGCATTTCCGCCCCTATGAAAAAAGGAACCGTAAAGCGAAACCCTGAAATGCCAGGAGCGCGCAGTTCGGGCGGAGACCGAACTGCGAGACGAAACTCGGAACGAGTTTCGTTAGTGCCCTTCAGGAAGGAATTCGTGGGCGAAGTGAACATCGCCGCCGGCACGATCGAGCTCCTGGCTCCGGAATTGCTCGACGAATGAAGATCACCGTACTCTCCCTTTTCCCCGAGATACTCCGCGGCTTCTTCGAGAGCTCGATCATGGCTAAATCCGTGGAGCGCGGCCTCATGTCCTACGAGCTCGTCAACGTCCGCGACTATGCGACGGACAAGCACCATAAGTGCGACGATCTCACTTTCGGCGGAGGCGCGGGCATGCTCATGCTGCCCGCCCCCCTGAGCCGCGCTTTGGCGGCAGTCGGCGCGGCACCGAGGGAGGGGACCGGGGACGGAGTCCCGTCGGCGGGGAAGCGGGTCGTCTACGTCACGCCCTCGGGCAGGCTTTTCAACCAGGCTATGGCCGCCGATTTCGCCCGCGAATCGGAGCTCGTCCTCGTCTGCGGCCGCTACGAGGGCGTCGATCAACGGGTCATCGACCGCTACGTCACGGACGAAGTGTCGGTGGGGGACTACGTACTCTCCTCGGGGGAGGTAGCCGCCCTCGTCCTCGTGGACGCCGTCTATCGCCTCGTGCCGGGGGTCATCTCGGGAGAGTCGCTGCTCGAGGAAAGCTTCGCGTCCGCGACCGCCGAAGGCGGTCGCGAAGGGCCCTCGGGGCCAATAGGGCCGGGCCTTCTCGAGTATCCCCAGTATACACGCCCCGCGATGTATGATAATCTCCCAGTTCCCGAGGTTTTAACTTCGGGGCACCACGCGAACATTGTCCGATGGCGCCTCAGGGAAAGCATCAAGAAAACCCTGATGTACCGTCCGGAGCTCCTCGCGACGGAAGGGCTTCCCCCCGAAGTGCGGAAGCTGCTCAGCGAGATAATAACCGAAGGGGGACGAGATGAACCTTATACAGAAAATCCAGGCGCCTCAGATTAAGGCCGCCAAGCCCGGCTTCAACGTCGGAGATACCGTGAAAGTGCATTTCAAGATCGTCGAGGGCAAGACCGAGCGCATCCAGATCTACGAGGGCCTCGTCATCGCGATGAAGAACGCCGGTATCGGCCATACCTTCATGGTCCGCAAGATATCCTACGGCGTCGGCGTCGAGCGCGTCTTTCCCGTGAACTCCCCCAGGATCGAGAAGGTCGAGGTAGTTCGCGCCGGCAAGGTTCGCCGCGCCAAGCTCTACTATATCCGCGAGAAGATCGGTAAAAAGGCCAAGGTCAAGGTCCTTCTTCCCAGCACCAGGAAGGAAGAGGCCGGTCAGGAAGCCAACTAAAGGCTTTTTCAAAAGTCAGACGACTTTTGAAAAAGCTGCCGAATAGAGAGGCATTTGCGCAGGGTTTCGTAGAAACCCGAGCAAATGCGGAGCCAATTCCCGAAGTAACCGACTTTGGGAATCGGCTAGGGGCCAGACGCCTCCCATGAGGACTCCCGGCCCCGTCGATCCCCTTACCCTAAGACTCGTCAATACGGGCGCCGACCGAGGCGCCGGCCCTAGGGCCGGCCTCAAGGCCGGCGCTTCCGTTTTCGTCGAAGTGCGAGAGCGCCTGGGGGGCGAGCTCTATCGCGTCGCCATAGGCGGGCGCCTCGTTACCGCCTCCTCGGCTTTTCCCCTCGAACCCGGCTCTACGCTTAGGGCGCGAGTCGAGCGATCGAGCGAGGGCCTGTCCCTCCGCGTAGTCGCGCGGGAAAGCGCGGCGGCCGTCGCCCGGGCGGCCGCCTCCCCGACTGCATCGGCGGGCCTGCCTGCCGATCCCGCGACGCGTGTTGCCGCGGCCGCCCTCCTCCGCGAAGGCGTGTCGCCCGAAGTCCGCGCCCTGGCCCGGGTCCGTCGCGCGGCCCTTCGCGACGCCGAGTCGGGCGGCGAGTCGAGCGATCTCGCCGCCAAGATGGAAGCCAAGGGCATGCCCGCCGATGAAGAGGCCTTGGCCGAGGTACTCTCGTTTTTCGAGAACCGCGGCAGCGGGGCTGGAGGGGCCGGAGGAGGGGAAAGGCGAGAGCCCGAGCGCGGCGGAAGCGCTCCCGCGGGACGAGCGCCCGAATCCAGTGGGTTGGCGGATCTCGAAGGGGATTTCAGCCTCGAGCTGCCCGAGGACGAGCTCCCGCAAGGTCTCGCCCGACTATTCCGCGCAATGGCCACGCGCGCGGGGGGCGGTTGCGACTCCTTGTCCCTGTTCAATCATCTCCGCGGTCCCGAAAGCAGCTGGGTGATCGTGCCTTTTCGCTTCGACCTGGATGCGGTTGCTTTCAACGGAGGTTTCCGTATACAATTGCCCTACGTCCGAGGAGGGCCGGGGCGTTTCGAGGCTTTTTTCAAGGCTTCTCGAGGGCCTCTCGCCGAGGATTGGTCGTTCTTTATCAGCTTCGGAGGGGGGCGGCCGCCTTCTCTTCGAATAGGGATGCCGAAGGGTAAGGCCTCAGGAGCCGACGCTAGTTCGCGGCTCGATATTCTGGCCAGGATCCTTGCCGTCAATTCTTGCTCGGTTCGCTCGCATGAGCGCGCCGATCCGCCCTTCGGCGCGGAACGCGGCGCGGAACGCGCAGGCTTCGATCTAGATGCGTAAGGCGGTCGCGCTGCGGTATTGGGCCGGATTGCCGGCCCCTTTCCTGGCGGCAAAGGCCGAGGGCAGGGCAGCCGATCGCCTGGTAGCCATAGCCGCGGAAGCGGGCGTGCCTATCGTGGAAGACTCTCCGCTCGCGGGCGCGGTCTTTCCCATGGATGTCGGCGATTATGTGCCGGAGGAGTGCTTCGAGATAGTCGCGAAGGTATTCGCTTTCGTGAAATATTCTATAGAGGAATTATGAAGAAAAGAATCGCCCTGGATCAGATCAAGCCCGGCTCGCGCTTTTCCGAGGACGTGTACGTCGACGAGACAAACCTCCTCGTCCCCGCCGATATCGCGGTCAAGCAGAAGGACATCGACAATCTCAAGCGCTGGGGCGTGACTTTCGTCCTCACCGAAGGGAACCTCGTCGACGAGAACGCCAAGGGGGAAGCCGAGGCCGAGGCCCAGGGCAAATCCCAGCACAAGCCCCATGGTTTCTCCGGGAGCCGCGAGCTCTACCTTCGCTATACCGAGCTCGTGGACCGGCTCTCCCAGATCTTCGAGAAGCTCCGCAAGAACGAGCCCATAGAATCCAAGGCGGTGGATCAGATCGCGCAGGGAGTCCTCGCCCTCGTCCGGGAGGAACGCGACTCGGCCATCTCGGCCATCCTCGGCTCGATGGCCAAGGGCACGGACCTCGCCAAGGCGGGCGTCAACTCGGCCATCCTCTCCTCGGTCATCGGCCTGACCCTAAAGCTGCCTCCCTATCGCCTCTCCTACCTGGCCGCGGGGGCCCTCCTCCACGACTCGGGGATGCTCCGGATTCCCGATTCGATAGTCAAGAAGAAAGGCAGCCTCTCCGAGGACGAGGCGCAGAAGGTACGCGCCCATCCCCTGCTCTCGTACCGGATCATCACCAAGGAGCTCATGTATCCCGACGACGTGGGCCTCATCGGGCTCCAGCACCACGAGCGCTGGGACGCCGAGGGCTATCCGCGCAAGACTACGGGCGAGGATATCGACGTCCTCGCGCGCATCGTGTCGGTCGCCGACGCCTTCGAGGCCATGGTGAGCGAGAAGTCCTACCGCAACTCGATGATCGGCTACGCGGCCATGAAAGCCCTCCTCTCCGACAACTCGAGGCGCTTCGATCCCGACATCCTCAAGGCCTTCATCAAGAGCATGGGCATCTACCCCATCGGCTCCACCGTCCTCCTCAACAATTCCGCGATCGCGCGGGTCATCGAGACCCATCCCGACGCGCCGCTTCGCCCCAAGCTGCGGATCATCGTGGACGAGTTCAACAAGCGCTACGAGGGCGACGAGGGCGATATCGTCGACCTGGTGGCCGAAAAGACCCTCTTTATCGCTCGCGCCCTCGATCCCAAGGAACTTGCCGGCGGCCAATAGGCCGACGATGACGGCAGGCCCGTGAGCGAGGACAGCGCAGCCAAGGGGCGACGGGGCGAGGACGTCGCCGCGGCCTTTCTCGAGGCGGAAGGCTGGGCCGTCGTCGGGCGGAATTTCCGATCCAGGCGCGGCGAGGTCGATATAATCGCCGAGCGCGAGGGCATCCTCGCCTTCATCGAGGTCAAATCCTGGGAAAAAATAGGTCCCGAGGGGCTCGAATGGGCTATCGGGACAGATAAGCGTCGCAGAATCGTCGAAACGGCTAAAATCTTCCTCTCCCGGCATCGAAAATATAATGACTGGAGTCTGCGATTCGACGTCGTCCTCGTCCGGGGAAGCACTGTCGTCGAACGTTATCCTTCGGCATTTACGGGAGAGCTATGACGAGCCGAAAAACAGGACGGAGCCCCGCCGCACCGCCCCCCGCGTCCCGATCCTCTGCCCGCCCGGCGGGCCGCTCCGCGGGCATGTCCGTCGCGCGGGCCATCACCAAGACCGCTCCCGCCGGGACTGCCTCCCCGAGGGGCTCACGAGCGGGGAAGCAGCGCCCGCTCGAGCTCACAGCGGCGTCCGAGCAGCACGCCCCGATCGCCGTCCGCGCGACGCGGACCCGGGGCTCGTATCGATCGGCCTCTCGAACTGACCAGCAGCGGCTGGCCGAGCTTAAGGTCAAGCTCGGGGATCCGGACTATATGGAAGGCGCCATCCTGAGGATCGCTACCGTGCTGAGCGCCAGGCTAACGCTTCGCTAATCGGCCGGAAAGTGCTATTGTGGTTCAACCGCCGGGTATTCGTAGGCTTGCGATGGCATGCCCCGGGCTCGAGCGGAGAGGAGTGCCCCGATGGCCGATGAAAGACCGGAAAAAAACAATGGAAAGGGCGGAAATAGCCCGAGCGACCCGGGGCACGGGCGTCGAGGCGGCAGGCGGCGCGGCTTCCGGGGCCGGCACGGCGGCGCTCGCGAAAGCGCGGCCGGGCGCAACCTGCCCGGCGAAGCCCCCTCTTCCGGCATCGGCGAGGATCAGGCGCGCTCGATGGACCAGCAGGGCCGGGACGGCCAGTCCACATCGCGCGAGCAGCGTCCTCCGCGCCCTGAAGAGATCTCGCGGCAGGAAACCGCTCGCGATATGCCGGCATGCCCCCTCTGCGGGAAGCCCGTCTACGATCTTTCGACGGCTATAGCCGCTGCCAGGGAAACGGGCGATCCGGCCCATTTCGATTGCGTTCTCGAGCGAGTAATGGCTTCCGAGCCCCTCGTTTCAGGCGAGAAGCTCGTGTATCTGGGCTCGGGCGCTTTCGGAGTCGTCGAGTTCAAGGACAAGAGCGAAAGCCACTTCACCGTCAAGCGGCGCATACAGTGGGAGAAGGAAGGCGAGAAAAAAGACTGGCGCAAGGGCCTTTCTTCGCGAATCACGAATATCTAAGCGATTCGCGGAACCGCCTATTAGTAATCCATCACGAGAATGTCGGCGCCCGGAGAAGGCGCCGAGCCGCCCAGCTCGATCTCGCAGGGAGCGCGCCGGAAGGATGCGCCCGTCGCGGCGAGATAGTCGTCGACCTTCCCGAAGAGGAGACCTGCCAGGCCCATGGCCCTCGTGCGGTAGTGCATGGGTGAAGCACGTCGATCCTGCCCAGGGCCGAGAGCTCCTCGCTCGAGAGCGGATGCCCCAAATCGCCCGTATGGCAAATCCGCAACTCACAGGCCTCGCTCACTACTTCGAAGTTGCCCCTGGCCGCTAGGACGCGGTCGTGGTCGAAGTGGCGGTGGCTCACTGTAACGATGTCCGCGCGCAAGCTCGGCACCTTGTACCCTATACCTTTGCCAAAGGGATCCAGGAGCACGCTAATTCCAGAGGCCGAACTAAGAAGGAAACAGGCTTGGCCGTACCAGCGGATTTTCATCTCTACCTCTAGGAGCTTTACCAGGCGTCATGATATCGTTTTAATATATGAAATGATAAACCAGTTGTATTTCATTTTTCTAGTTTGGAAAGGGGAGCGCGAGGGGGAAACCTTTGCTAAAAGGTTGCCCCCTCGTTCATTAATACAAAACTGTCGAGCTTGACTTCGTTTTTTCTTGCTCATGGACCTATATCCCCTTTACAAGCATTTCAATCCACGATACGGTAGGCTTAAGTATATCACTGACGGGGAGTCCATGGAACGATACGTGCTTTCAGTCCTGGTCCAGAACCATGCGGGCGTTCTCTCTCGCGTTTCCGGTCTATTCAGCCGGCGGGGATACAACATAGACAGCCTCACCGTCGGTGAAACGCAGGAGCCCGGCATTTCGCGGATGACCATCGTGGTCCGCGGCGACGAGGCTACTATCGAGCAGATTCAGAAGCAGCTCGAAAAGCTCGTCGAGGTCGGCGCGGTCAGGCTCCTCGACGCCGGCAAGGCCGTCTACCGCGAGCTGGCCCTCGTCAAGATTTCAGCCGACCATCAGCACCGCTCGGACATCATGCAGATCGCGAACGTATTCCGCGGCCGCATCGTCGACGTTTCCCACGACAGCCTGACTATCGAGGTCACCGGCAGCCAGGAGAAGGTGGACGGCCTCATCGAGCTCCTCGCTCCCTACGGCATCCGCGAGCTCGCCCGCACGGGCATCGCCGCCCTCGAGCGCGGGCCCGTTCAACTATCTCTTATTTGACCGCCCCCGTTACTCGAGGACGGGGGCGAGCCCCCGCTATTCGAGGACGGGGGCTCGCAAGCCACAGTGAATTACCCGCGGCCGGCAACGACGCGGGAGGAGGCATAGCATCATGGCTATCATGTATTACGACAAGGATTGCGATCCCAAGGCTCTCTCCGGCAAGACTATCGCCGTCATCGGCTACGGCAGCCAGGGCCACGCGCACGCGCTCAACCTCAAGGATTCGGGGCATAAGGTCGTCGTCGGCCTGTACGAGGGCTCGAAGAGCTGGAAGGAAGCGGAGTCCAAGGGCTTCAAGGTGATGACGGCCAAGGACGCCGCGGCCGCCGCCGATTTCATCATGATCCTCGTCAACGACGAGAAGCAGGCTAAGCTCTACAAGGAGAGCATCGAGCCCGGCCTCAAGAAGGCCGCGACGCCGGGCGTCGCGAAGACCCTCGCCTTCGCCCACGGCTTCAACATCCACTTCAAGCAGATCCTGCCCCCCGCCGACGTCAACGTCGTGATGATCGCGCCCAAGGGCCCCGGCCACACGGTGCGCAGCCAGTACCTCGAGGGCAAGGGCGTGCCCGACCTCATCGCGGTGCACCAGGACGCGACCGGCGACGCCAAGAAGCAGGCCCTCGCCTACGCCTCCGGCATCGGCGGCGGAAGGGCGGGCATCCTCGAGACGACGTTCAAGGAAGAGACCGAGACGGACCTCTTCGGCGAGCAGGCGGTCCTCTGCGGCGGCGTCACGGCCCTCATGAAGGCGGGCTTCGAGACTTTGGTCGAGGCCGGCTATCAGCCCGAGAGCGCCTACTTCGAGTGCATCCACGAAATGAAACTCATCATCGACCTGGTCGTGCAGCAGGGCATCTCCTTCATGCGCTACTCGATCTCCGACACGGCCGAGTACGGCGACTACACGGTGGGCAAGCGCATCGTCACCGAGGAGACCAAGAAGGAGATGAAGAAGGTGCTGGGCGAGATCCAGGACGGCAGCTTCGCGCGGAAC
>Ga0265316_10007620_pt1 | contig 10171 bp, 5 predicted proteins | sample 4522metaG_FD_202092 | JGI IMG/M metagenome (GOLD analysis project Ga0265316, IMG submission 202092) | Rhizosphere microbial communities from Carex aquatilis grown in University of Washington, Seatle, WA, United States - 4-5-22 metaG | ecosystem: Host-associated > Plants > Roots > Rhizosphere >...
CTACCTGCTGGCAGTGGCGCGATCAACCCACCGAAACCTTGGGTCGTGGGACCAATGCGGAAAGAATTGGCGGGTGTCGATCCGCTGCTTCCCGCGCAAGTCACGCCATCGTTAAGCGGGCTGATGCACTGCACCGCCTGAATAAGCCCAGTACCCAATAGAGGTAGCAAAACCAGGCCCACACCGTTCAAGCGGCCGTAAAGGATACCGTACCCGCCGCGGATGACGGTCTGGTTCCTTCCGAAAATAGAGGCCATCACGCCCGAATCGAACTTTGGATTCCAGGCCAGCGCGATACGCGGGCTGAAGGACTTGTAGAAGGGATTGTAAAAGTTGCTGGGATGGCCAGCCACGTTCCCAATCAAGGCAAAGCCAACGTTTGGATTGAAAACCTGGCCTGCGAGCGCAGCCGATTCGCGCGATTTCAGATAGGCTGCCGTATCGATGATCTTGTCGTTGTTGTCCACGAACGCAATCTGCTTCCCTGCCTCCTCTTTCGGGGGCATCTCGAGCGCCCAGCCCAAACCGTAGCTGAGCGTCAAGCTCGGCTTCATGCGCCAGGAATCGTTCACATACAGGTTGTAGAAAGGGATCGTGCTCTTGTCGGAGGCGGGCGTATTCGCACCGTTCAGCGTGAGACTTGGGCCGCTTCGAGTGTAGGCAATCTGATCGACTCCGGGCACGCCCAAGATGATTCCATAGTCCCGAATCCATCTGGAACTTACGCCGGCAGGAGCATACCCGGTCATATCCATGCCGCTATAAGCGCACGTGCCGCAGCCAAGGCCGGCGCCCAGCCAATAGACAGGCTGATAGTTGATGCCACCGCCATTGTCGGTGCGCTGGTGGTAGTTCCAATTGTGCTGATAAAGCCCGCCAAACGTTAAGAAGTGTGTGCCTTTGAGCCAGGAAATGTCGTCGCGGATCATATGATCCTTGCCATCCCAGAAGCGGGTCCGCACGTTCTGAGTGTCCAGATTGATGGGCGCGAGAACGTTGGTCGACTGTTCCCCCCCTGGCTCCAGCGCTCCGCCCAATCCGGTCACTTGCGGGGGGTCCCCCAAGGAAGAGCGGGCCCACCAGTTGCGCAGGAAGCTGTAGTGGAAATCGTTCGTCAGAGCGTTGGTGACATTTGTGCTTAGGCTGGCGGTTAAGTACCACGGCTCCGACGGGCGGGCGGCTGTCGATGCGGGCTTGCCGCCGGTGATATCGATCTGATTACCGGTGGCGCGCTGCTGGCGATAGTACCGGTAAGTCGTGTAAAAGTGCCACTTGGGGCCGAAGTCGTGGTCGAGGCGAGCCACGGCGAAATCATCCCTCCACTTCACAGGATAGTTTGCTGAGAAAGCCAGCACATTCACCCCATCGCATCGGCTCAGACCAAGGCATGCGGTTCCTTTATTTCCTTGGGGCATGGCTTGCCACATCGCCTGCACCGTGGGACTGGCTCCAAGACCCTGAGGATCGCAAAGGCCTAGGGTGGGTCCTGAACCGAATCCTGCACAACCGGCGTTGGCGGCGTAGAGAGTACCCTCGGCTGAGGTCACTGCATAGGGGTTCAGGTTGTATACGGTACCAGTGCTGACATCAGTCAGCAGGCCCAAACGCATATCGGCCGACGGAGTCGCCCGGGTGGTTGTGGCGGAGTTCGGCCACCGGAACCCCTCGTAGTTGGCAAAGATAAACGTCTTACCGCCGAGGAAGTCCTTCAGAGGCAAAGGGCCGCCGATCGAGCCGCCGAAGCGGCTGTAATGGTAACTCGGTCTCGGTGTATTGCCGAAATTGTTGTCAAAAGAGTTGGCTGCCCAGTTGTTGTCAAGGTAGTACTCGTAGGCAGTACCGTGCCACTGGTTCGTCCCGCGCTTGGTAACCAACTGGACCTGAGCGCCGGCTGAGCTATTGAAGTCTGCGGTTTGGTTGTTGGTGCCGACCCTGAATTCCTCAATACTGTCGGCGGGCGTAGGCATCACGCCGGTGGGACCACCACCACCGGGGCTGCCGCCCGGGGCCGTTCCCGTGACTTCATTGTTTACAAGGCCGCCTGTCGGGTCGCCTGCAAAGCTGGCCGTGTAGGTGTTCTGGGTGCCGTCCATATCACTGGAGTTATTGCCGCCATCCAACTGGAAGGAGTTCTGATCCTGGTTGCCACCGGCGACGCTGCCGTCGGGGGCAACGCCTGGCTGCAGGGTGACGAAGGTGCTTACGTCGCGTCCCAAGCCGGGCAGTGAATCCAGTGCGTCGCCAGTGATGGTTTGGCCTACGGTGGCATCCGTGGTTTGCAACTCATTTCCCGTCGCGGTCACCTCCACGTGCACAGCTGTGGTTCCAACCTGCATCGAGACGTTCGTCGTAATCGACAGCCCAACCTTCACTTCCTGTCCTGTAACTTTCGTTGTGGAGAAACCCTGCTTCGCGAACGTCATGTCATATTTGCCGGGTGCAACGTTCACGAAGACGTATCGTCCGGCTTCGTTCGATACGGTGGTTCGCGAAACGTTGGTGCTGGTATCAGTCAGGGTGGCATTGACGCCGGGAACGACGGCGCCTGAGGCGTCAGTCACAGTTCCGGCAATCGTACCGCTGCCGGCCGACTGAGACCACGCAGGCTGCGCGCCGCTCAACCAGAGGAGGGCTAAACAAAGAACGAGAGTTGTGAACAGGGAAGAGAAAGTCAAACGACGGATGCGCATAGCAAAGCCCTCCTGAAACGAGAGTGGTCCCGCGCCAATCACGCGGAAAACGTGTGTCTGCTGTTGCGAGGCCCCTGGGAATCAGATGTCGACGCTGCGCAAAAAAACGAAAATAGCGTGCAGGTCAACCCGAAAACCCGCTGATAGGTTGGGAACACTAACATCATTAAATGGACAAAAACAAGTAGTAATTGTATCGATCCAGTATTTCGATTGACTTCCATGTAAGTGTTTGATTTGGCCAGAGATGCATGTTTGCGAGGGCGAATTTGTAGCGGGAGCCGAGCTAAGTGTTCGGAACTGTTATGTCTCCGGTCTTGGCGAGAGAATCGAAAATGACCACCGCTCGGGCTAGTCACGAATCAGGAATGGCATGGTTCAGTGTTGTCGATTTTTTCCTTTGCAGTGGCTGCACCCTCGCAATATCCACCATGTTGGTAGTATTACTGGACTCAATGAAATCGGCGGGAAACTGCCGCCGACAAAACGCTGGAGGCGTGCACTTCAGATGAAAATCGCAAAAGACGTCACTGAGTTGATTGGCCACACGCCGCTCGTACGGCTGAACAAAGTCACGGAAGGCTGCGTCGCCGAAGTCGTGGCGAAGCTCGAAAGCCAGAATCCTTTGTCCAGCGTGAAAGATCGCATCGGCGTGAGCATGATTACGGAGGCCGAACGCGAGGGCAAGATTCATCCTGGAAAGACTGTGCTCATCGAGCCGACCAGTGGCAATACGGGAATTGGTCTCGCGTTCGTCGCTGCGGTGAAGGGATACAAGCTGATTCTGACGATGCCCGAAACCATGAGCCTGGAGCGGCGTGTGCTGCTGCTGGCCTTCGGCGCAGAGATCGTGCTTACTCCGGGTCCGCGAGGCATGCCGGGCGCCATTCTGAAAGCGAAAGAAATTCTGGCCAACACTCCCGGCGGTTACATGCTGCAACAGTTCGACAACGCCGCCAATCCCAAGATTCACTTTGAAACCACCGGCCCCGAAATCTGGGAAGACACCGACGGGCGCGCCGACATTCTGATCTCAGGCGTGGGCACTGGCGGTACGATCACCGGAATCTGCGAGTACATCAAGCCGAAGAAGCCTTCGTTCAAAGCTGTGGCCGTCGAGCCAGCGGACAGCGCGATTCTTTCCGGTGGCAAGCCGTCGCCGCACAAAATTCAGGGCATCGGCGCCGGATTCGTTCCGAGCATCCTGCGCCGCGACTACATTGACGAAGTAATCACCGTGACCAATGACGAGGCCATTAACATGGCGCGCCGGCTTCCGCTCGAAGAAGGACTTTTCGTCGGAATTTCTTCCGGAGCCGCGGTGGTCGCGGCGCTGAAGGTGGCGCAGCGCGCGGAGAACAAAGGTAAGCTGGTCGTCGTGATTCTGCCGTCTTTTGGCGAACGCTATTTGAGCAGCATTCTGTTTCAGGAGCTGCGGGAGAGAGCGCTGCAGATTCCCACGGTCGCACTGCCGCCGGCCTGATCCATGTTGCGTACATTGCTGCGAACATCGGTGTGATCATCCATGCCGCACCTGCTCTCGCTAATTCGCGAAGACGTGGCCAACGTGGTGGAGCACGATCCGGCGGCAAAGTCCCGCCTGGAGGTGTTCCTGTGCTACTCCGGGCTGCATGCGGTCTGGTTTTACCGCATGAATCACTGGATGTGGAACCATGGCCTGTTCTTAGTGGCGCGAATGTTGTCACAGGCCGCCCGCTTCCTGACCGGAATTGAAATCCATCCTGCCGCAAAGATTGGACGGCGTCTGTTCATCGATCACGGCCACGGTGTGGTGATCGGTGAAACTGCGATCGTCGGCGATGACGTGACTCTGTACCAGGGCGTCACCTTGGGTGGCACAGGCAAAGAGCACGGCAAACGACATCCCACGATCGAAGACAATGTCGTCGTCGGAGGTGGCGCAAAGATCCTCGGCAACATTATTGTCGGCAAGAACTGCCGTATCGGCGCCGGATCCGTCGTGCTGCGCAACGTTCCAGAGAACTCCACCGTGGTGGGCGTGCCCGGACACATCATCTTCCGCGAAGGCAGGCGCGTGGTGATTACCGATCCGAAGCAGATCAACGATCCGCTCTCGGAAGCCCTGGCCGCGGTCGCGACAGAAGTGAACAAACTCCGCGAACGCGTCCAGCAGTTGGAAGGTTCGGGAACGAAGGGAGAACCTCCCTCGGAGTCGATGCAAAGAATCATGGAAGACGTCGACTACCAGATTTAGCGCGGCGCGACGCAACCTGGCCACCGAGACTCCCGGCCTCAAGGAGAATCCAAATCGTGAAATGGATGATTCTAGTGGTACTGCTTGCGGTGCTCACTCCGTTCTGTCTAGGCGCGGACAAAACCGATAAAGACAAGAAGGACGAGAAGCCCAAGCCGGCTGAATCCACCGACCAGCTGGCGAAACAAATAACGAAGATTCTCACGGAGACTCACACTCCAGGAGCATCGATTGCAATTGTTCATAAAGATGGCTCGATGTGGGTGGCAGGCTTAGACATGGCTGATCTGGCCAGTAGACATACAGTCACGCCCGATACTCTCTTCCGCATCGGCTCCACGTCGAAAGCGTTCGCCTCGCTGTCGATCCTGATGCTGGCCGATCAGGGAAAACTTTCGCTGGACGATCCTGTGCACAAACTGGTTTCCGATGTCTGGTTTGAGAATCCGTGGGAATCGACGGACCCGGTTCGCGTCGTCAACCTGCTGGAGCACACGACCGGCTGGGACGACATGCACCTGCGTGAATATGCGAAACAGGCGCCCGATTCCATGAGCCTGCGCGAAGGTCTCGACTACGACCACCACTCCCGCATTTCCCGCTGGCGTCCCGGAACGCGCATGGCCTACTGCAATTCCGGGCCTCCGGTCGCCGCTTATATTGTTGAGAAACTGACCGGGCAGCGATTCGAAGACTACGTGCAGCAAAACTTGTTTGGTCCTATCGGGATGAAGACCGCGACGTATTTCGAACCGGCCCCCGGCTTGGCGACGACTCTGTATCACAACGACGGCAAGACTCCCTACCCGTACTGGCACATCCTTCTGCGCCCCGCCGGATCCATTAATGCTTCCGCCAACGACATGGCGGCGTACTTGAAGTTCTATCTGAATCGCGGCGCGGTAAGCGGGAAGCAGATCGTGCCCTCCGCCGACATCGATCGCGCGGAGAGTCCCGCCAGCACCTGGGCCGCAAAAGATGGATTGAAGGCCGGATATGGCCTGAGCAATTACTGGAGCGTGGAAGACGGCTTCGTCTATCACGGCCACGACGGCGGCGTTGAAGGTGGGTTAACCGAAATGCACTACATGGCAGACTACAGCGTCGGCTATTTCTTCAGCATCAACAGCGGGAACGGAGATGCCTTTAACAAAGTCGGCAAAGCGATTCGCGCTTACATCACCAGCAAACAGGAAAAGCCGCCTCTGCCTCCTGTCGCGATGCTGCCTGCGGTCGCAGCCGACTACGCAGGATGGTACGTGCCGGATTCGCCGCGCGTCGAGCTGACGCACTTTCTTGAGCGTCTGGTCGGCGTCACCTACGTTCGCTTCAAGGACGGCAATCTTCTGCTCGACCTGCTCGGCGCATGGAACGAAACGTACGCGCCTGTGGCCGGTACGCAATTCCGTCACGTTCCCAAAAAAAAGGAGGATGCGCCTGACCCAGTGGCAACGTTTGAGTTGCTGACTCCGAACCAGGACGGCCGATTTCTGCAGGTTGGGATGGGCGCTACGATGAAACGCATCCCGGCTTGGATGGCCATCACGCAGATTGTCGTAACCGCGTTTGTTCTTCTGTCGATGGTGTCGATCCTGCTCTATGCTCCGTTCTGGATTCTCGGCGCCCTCAGCAAAAGGCGCCGTCGCCCGGCCGAACGCGGCATGCGCCTCTGGCCTTTGTTGGCCGCGCTTAGCCTGATCACATTCGTGGGCCTCATCATTGTGTGCAGTGCTGATCTGATCGACCGCCTCGGAAATCTGACCGGATGGTCCGTCGCCGTGTGCGTTTCGACGGTTGCCTTCGCTATCGCCTCACTCGCGAGCGCCATCTCTGTGTGGCGTGCGCCGGTGGATGTGGTTCGGAGCGGCGTGCGCAGGTATTCGCGGATGGTCACGCTGGCCCTGCTGATCACCGCCGCCTACCTCGCCTACTGGGGCATCATCGGATTGCGCACTTGGGCTTAGTTGGGCGCACGGTGCTCGGGTGGACCGTGGAGAGCGACCTGCGAGAGCTGCGTTGCGAATTGGGAGGCGAAGGCCTTCGGGCCCCGGAGGTCACCGAACGACTCAACAACGAGCGGATCCTAGCGCGACATCTCCCCATCCAGCATTCGCCAAATGCCCAGCGGATTGCCGTCTTTCAGCGCATCGGGCAGCGCGCTGTCTGGAAATCCCTGATAACAGACCAGACGCGTGAACCGGAAAATCGCTTGGCTTCCTACAGACGTGGACCGTCCATCTGATGTCGAAGGATACGGTCCTCCATGCACCATGGCATGCGTGACTTCAACGCCGGTCGGAAACCCGTTAAAGACGAGCCGTCCAACTTTGTTTTCGAGAATCGTAATCAGGTCGGCAAACTCGCGCAGATCCTGCTCGGTGCCGTGGATCGTCGCGGTCAAGTGGCCTTCGAGGGAACGGGCGATTGCCAGAACCTGATCGCGGCTGGAATGCTGTACGAGCAGAGTTGTGGGACCGAAGATCTCCGCGTCCAACTCCGATCTGAGAAACGACGCTGCGTCGGTTTCGAAGAGCGCGGGACTCACGGCGAAACTCGCACCGTTCTCGACCGGCGGACCCTCCGCAACGAGCTTGACCGACGCGTCGTTCTTGCGCGCGGCAACCGACGAGTCATACGAAGAGTGGATCGCCTTCGTTAGAAGATGAAACGGAGCCGATGCGCCAACCAGTTGCTGCAACTTCTTCGCGAATGCTCCGGCATCAGAACCTTGCGGCAGAAAAACCATGCCGGGCTTGGTGCAGAATTGTCCCGCTCCGAGTGTGAACGAGGCGTGCAGTCCTGCAGCAACGTTTTCGCCACGCTCCCGCAACGCGCCCGGCAGAATGAACACCGGATTCGTGCTGCTCATCTCCGCATAAAACGGAATCGGCTCGGGGCGCGACGCTGCCACGTCCATCAGGATTCTTCCGGCTGCGCGCGAACCTGTGAATCCTCCCGCCTTCACCAGAGCATGCTTCATCAACGCCGTGCCAATCTGCGGGCCGCTGCCAAACAGAAGTGAGAAGACTCCTTCGGGCAAGCCGCACTCCCGAACGCTCTCCTGCACGGCGCGACCCACCAGTTCGCTGGTGCCCGGATGTGCGGCATGCGCCTTCACGATCACGGTATTGCCGCCAGCGAGCGCCGAAGCCGTGTCTCCTCCGGCGACGGAAAACGCCAGAGGAAAATTGCTGGCACCGAACACCACCACGGGCCCCAGCGGCCGCAGCATCGAGCGAATATCAGGCTTGGGCGCGGGCTTGCGATCGGGAACCGCACGGTCGATGCGCGCCTGCACCCACGATCCCTCTTCCGCCACCTGCGCAAACAGTCGAAGCTGCGCACAGGTGCGCGCCGTTTCTCCTTGCAAACGCGCCTGCGGCAGAGCTGTTTCCTGCGCAGCGCGCTCGATCACGTCCCCTGCGACTGATTCGATCTTCGCGGCAATCGTGCGCAGGAAGGCGCCGCGGTCCCGCCCCGAAACGCGCTGGTAGACTTCGAATGCCTCTGTGGCGAGTCGAGCCGCCAGGTCCACTTCTTCTGCCGTGGCCGGAATGAAGCCCGGCTGCAAACGTTCGCCGGTCGTGGGATTCGTCGCGTACATCGCCTCTCCCACACCGGTTCCGTCCCGAAATCCGATCAGCGACCGCCCTGAGAGTTTTGTTTTAGATGCCAGCATTTATTTTCCTGTCGGTAGCGCATAGCTGCCCACGGACTGCGGCCGGGACTGCAACGCGTCACGGATGATCTTCCTGGTCTGATCGAGTTCCTGCCCCACCAATTCGAGGCGTGGCGGCCGGACCCGTGCATTTCCTATTCCAACTTCCGCCTGCACCAGTTTGATGAGTTGAACGAAATTTGGGACTGTGTCCATGCGCAATAAAGGCAGGAACCAGCGATAGATGTCAAAAGCCCTATCGGTCTCTCCGTTGATTCCGCAGTTGAACAGTTCCACCGACTCGTGCGGAAGCGCATTCGCCAGGCCGGCAATCCATCCGGTTGCTCCCACTCCGATGGCCTCCAGCACAGCGTCATCCACGCCCACGCAGATCTCAAGCCGATCTCCTTGCAACGCGCGGATCGCTGAAACGCGCCGCACATCCGTGCTCGACTCTTTCACCGCTGCCAGATTCTCATGCTCCGCCGCCAATTCGCGAATCTGCTCCGGAAGAAAATCCGTCCCGTAGGCCACGGGATTGTTGTAGAGCATGCAGGGCAGGGACGTAGCCTTAAACACCGCGGCGACGTGGGCCTTCATCTCGCGCCAGTCGCCCTTGTACACATAAGGAGGCAGAACCATCAGCCCGTCGCAACCCAGATTCATCGCAACTTTCGCCAGCGACACCGCCTCCGCGGTCGAAAGTGCCGAGATGGCCGCCACCACCGGACCGCGCCCATGAACGGCTTTGACGCAGGTGCGGAGCACCGCAACTTTTTCTTCCACCGTCAAAGTTGCGCCCTCACCAAGTGACCCAAGGGCCACGATTCCGGTGCAGCCATTGTCGAGAAGCAAGCGACAGTGCTTCACCATGAAGGTGTGATCGATGCTGAGGTCGTTGTTGAAGCACGTGGTGATTGCGGGCATCACGCCCTTCCAGTTCATCGATACACCCTCCTCGTCACTGAGTACGAACCACTCCGCCCAGACTTTCCACGCGCGCAGGGAACACCGGCGGCCGCACTGAATCGGGATTCCACTGAAAAAGAAATTGCGTGGCCGGCCCGCATACTCGGCCCTGGCACGGACCCATGCCGCACCGCGTCTGCAACTTTGCCGCTCGCCACGACCGATGCTCTCGCAGACGGGAGTAAGAAACGTCCTCGCAGCGACAAACGATCGTCTCTGCTGCCGGCAAATCTCTCAGTTCCGGGCGCAGGCGGAATGTCCGGTCCAACATCCGCACAAAACGCCGTGCCTTCCGCCGCTCACCAAATAGCTTTCGCGCTGCTTTCGTCTCGCCAACAGCAGCCAGGCCGGCAATCTGCCCCTCAACCAGCGCCAACTCCACGCCTCCAATACCGGTGGGCTCGCCCGCGCAGAAAACTCGCTTGACCGAGGTCTGCTGCAGGTCGTCAACCTGCACGTAGCCGCCGCTAATCTGGCAGCCCAGTAGCGATTGCAGTTCCACATTAGGGCCAAGATGAAATCCGCAAGCCAGATAGTCGCACGGGATGACTTCCGTCTTACCGCTTCTAGAAATGGTGACGCTTTCGAGGGTCGTCCCGCCGTGCGCTGCCAGCGGCC
>Ga0265316_10007621_pt1 | contig 10169 bp, 13 predicted proteins | sample 4522metaG_FD_202092 | JGI IMG/M metagenome (GOLD analysis project Ga0265316, IMG submission 202092) | Rhizosphere microbial communities from Carex aquatilis grown in University of Washington, Seatle, WA, United States - 4-5-22 metaG | ecosystem: Host-associated > Plants > Roots > Rhizosphere >...
CGGGATATTAATTTGCGAGAGCCCAAATCTGGAGGACGATGCACGGCTTTTACAGAATCATTACATTAATTTACATAATAAGAATAACTAGGGTTAAGTACTAAATCCGAAATCCGAAATACTAAATAATGTTTAAAATTTGAAAAAATGTTATCAGCGTTTAGCGGTTAGTGTTAATTAAGGATGTTGCCCCTCTCTGAGATTGCTTCCTTCCTCGCAATGACTATAGGCAATTTGATCGAGGGAAACTCAACGGTCTGCCTCAGTTGGATGCTACTATCCTCCATGTGTTCAACATGGATAGAGCTTCTTCACTACGTTCAGGACGATATTCCAATAAAAAAAGCCTCACTTTGGAGGTGAGGCTTTTGGATACTGAGATTATTCTTATTATTACCAGTGGTTAGGGTTGTCGTTGTTGACGGTGGAATTATTCCGCGGGCGATAAGAACCGCCGTTATTGCGCGGACCGGAGAAATTATTCCGGTTGGCCGCTGGTTTTTTCGGTTTGATGACGACTTTACGTGATTCACCTTCGCCGATACTTTCGGTGAAGACCGCGGAATGATTGGCTAGAGCCATGTGCACGATGCGTCTCTCGTAGGGCGGCATGGGTTCCAGAGTAAAGGGGGTGCCCTTGGTTTTAACCGTTTCGGCCATACGGTGCGCCAACTGCTGGATGGCTTCATACCGGCGCTGCTTATAACTTTCGGCATCGATGACGATGGGAAGCCAGGTGTTGGTCTTGTGTCCGACCATTAATCTGAGAATATATTGAAGGGAAGAGAGGGTCTGACCGCGTCGGCCGATGAGAATGCCGAGGTCATCGCCTTCGATATTAAAAGCAATGGGAGCTGAATTGGGTTCGCCGCTTTCGTCCGGATAAGTGCCGGGAACGACGGTGCCTTCGACGTCCATCAGTTTCAGCAATTCTTCAAGGGTTTCCCGGGCACTATCAACAATAGCTTCTGCAGTGGGGACTGGGGCAACATTACCGGCGTTGGCAGAGGGCAGGACCTCAACGCGGATCCGGGCATCTTCAGCGCCCAGGCCAAACAGGCCGCCGCTTTTTCCTTCGCTGAGGATAGTGACATTAATATCTTCACGTTCGACGGCCAGTTGTTTAAGAGCTTTGGCAATGGCTTCGTCGACTGTTTTGGCGCTTACTTCGAGATTTTCCATTTCGGTTTCCCTTTTTCGATATTTTGTTTGCCCGTCACAATATTACGAAAAACGGGCAGCGTTTTCAATTTATTTAGCAGGTAATTTTTTCGGTTCATCAGCCGGTTTGGAAGGCGGTTTGGTGGTGGTATTAGTTTTTTTACCGAAGATATCGGCCAGTCCGCCCCAACCGGTTACAAAATACTGCATGATGATACTGATGACATTAGAAGCCACCCAGTACAGAGCGAGACCACTGGGGAAGGTCATAGTCATGAAAGCAAACAAGATGGGCATCATGAAAAGCATCATCTGGCTTTGCGCAGCCTGCTGGGGGTCAGTATTGGTCGGGGTTACCATTTTTTGCTGCAACCACATCGAACCGCCGACGAGGATGGGTAAAATATACAAAGGGTCTGCGATACCGAGATTCAAAAGTTCTTCCGGACCGGTGGCCAGGACACGGATAATTGACTGATAAAGTGCGATCCAGATAGGCATCTGAATGATCATCGGCAGGATACAGCCGATGTTGGTAACGCCGGTCTCTTTAAGGAGAGCGGCCTGTTCCTGCGCCAGCTTTTGTTTGTCTTTGGCGTATTTTTTCTGTAGTTCCTGGATCTTGGGCTGCATTTCCTGCATTTTTTTGCTGGAAAGGAGCTGTTTTTTGGTAAGCGGGTACATCACCGCTCTAATGAGAATGGTAAAAACAATGATGGCCAAGCCAGGACTATTGAAAAGATATTTTGAAGCTACGATGAGCACATTGATCATCGGTCTTAAAATAACTATTTCCCAGATATCCAAGAGATGCTACCTCACTTCACAGTGTTTAGATTAAAAATGAGCGTAAGTTTACCGTCTTTGACCGATGTATCTACCGAATACAGATTATCTTTGGTGGTATGGAAATAAACAATGCTGCCCTGAGCAAAGAGCGGAGCATTGACGTCTTCATACTGCGGGAAATCCAGCTCACGATGGCTGCCGTCGGTTGTATTGACAATATAAGCTTTGCCGATCTGTTTGGTTGGGGCATACGAGCCAACGGCGGTTGTCACGACGATATAATTTCCGACCACGATCGGTGAAGAGGTAATTGAATTGCCGAACGTGAATGTGTTTATCAGGTTGCCGGAATCAGGATTCAAAGCATAGAGGTTGCCGTCAAGACAGGGCGCGTAAATTACGTTATTGAGAACAAGTGGTTTGGCCCAGAACCAGTTTTGCGGAACGCTTGAGCTTGAGTCGGTGGAAGGGAATTTCCAAACGATGTTGCCGGTAGCGGCATCGATGGCATAAAAATGACGGTCGTAATCACCAATATAAACCCTGTTGTTATAAATAAGCGGGGTAGAATTAATAGAGCCGTCGGTTTTAGTTTTCCAGATCAAGGTGCCGTCCGTCGCATTTAACGCGTAGGCTGTCTTATCAAAACAGCCGATATAGAGAGTATTACCGTCAACAACCGGCGCCGACCAGACTTTACTATTGATTTTATAAGACCATTTTTTGTAAAGGCCGTTACTGTCCAAAGCGTAGACCATGCCGTCAGACATGGCGAAATAAACGGTATTATTGGCAATAATGATACCACCGATAATCTGGCCATTCATTGCGCCCTGGCGGGGATACAGCCATTCGGCGTCGGTACGCAGGGCATTATCAACGAATTGATAGGCGTAGATTTTGCCATCGTTACCGCCGACATAGACGACAGTACCAAGGTCAGGGGTAGTTAAAACAACCGGGGACGCATAAAGAGTCAGAGCAGCTGAAGTTTGCCCCCCGCAGGAGGGGATGCAGCTCAGGCCGCTGGAGACCGGAGCGGTTAACTGAAGGGGCTTACCGAGGATTGCGTTGTTGCCCGGGTCGAAGGCAATAACTTTGCCTTTCATGGAGCCGGCAAACACGGTTTTACCATCGGCAGTGGCGGTCCCGCCTGACCAGCCACGGGCGATACCGCCGGTGCAACTGGTAACAACCAACGCGCTCATAATCAATAGTGCTACTATAGCGAAGAAAAATTTATATCTGGTGCTCACTTAATATTTGCTCCAATACAACTGCGCTAAGGAACGGGGTCGTAACCACCTTCGTGCCAGGGATGACACCGAGAAATGCGTTTGATGCCCATCAAGGTGCCTTTAAAAATACCATACCGGTCAATGGCCTGGGAGGTATATTCCGAACACGTCGGTGTATAACGGCATGATGACGGGAGTACCCGCGATATGGTAGATTGATATATTTTAATCAAACCTAAAGCGATAACTTTCACTTTAATTCACCATATTAATCAACCGCAGGTTTAGTCTCCAGTATCTTGGCCCTGGATAATAAATTCAGGACATTGGTCCTCAAAATGGTGAAGTCTGAAGTGGCGGAAGCGGGGCGGGCGATAAAAACCATATCCCAGCCCGGCGCGACGGCGGTTAATCTGGTAATCTCCCGCAGCAACCTCTTCACCCTGTTTCTAACGACCGCGTTGCCTATTTTTTTACTTACAGAAAAACCACATCTGGAAACCGGAAGCCCGTTACTCGATGCTCTTAATACTAACAGGTTACAGGCCCACGAGCCACCTTTTGCATAAACCAGAGAATACTGTTCCGGTTTGGTAAGGTGAACTATTCCTCCCGTGGTATTCCTCCAGAAAAAGCCATGCTTAGACCACGGTCAGGCGCTTGCGGCCTTTCTGACGTCTTGCTTTTAAAACGTCGCGACCACCCCGGGTGCTCATTCTCTTGAGAAAACCGTGTTCACGCTTACGCGGTATTTTCTTCGGTTGATAAGTTCTTTTTGTAGCCACGCTAATTTTACCTCAATTCTAGTTACGGAGTCGGTTGTTGAACAGGGGGTGCACTGACGGCGCTGGGAATAACAGGCGCATTGGCATTAACAGCAGGAGTGAAGGAATGATCGGAGGTATAAGGCAGTAAAGCCAGTTGCCGAGCCCTTTTGATTGCTGTTGCCAGAGCGCGCTGATGTTTAGCGCAGGTCCCGGTGCGGCGGCGGGGGTCAATTTTAGCCATGTCAGAGACATAGTTCCGCAATTTTTCCGGGTTCTTGTAGTCAATGACTTCATTTTTATTAGCGCAGAAGAAACATACCTTGCGCTTGGGCACATAACGTGTCCGGTTGGTTCTCATCCCACCCATGCGGGGTCTAGCTGGTCCTGTTGTTGGTCTTTCTCTCGTCGTCACTTTTTATGAACTCCAATTAAAAAGGTATATCATCTGGCTCTACTTCGCCAGTTGGTTCCACTTCGTCCGGTTTGCCTTCACCGGCGGTCGGGGCGCCCTGTCTATCCAGGAATTTAACCCGATCAGCAATAATTTCATTACGCGCCCGTTTCTGGCCATCCTGGCCGTCCCAGGTGCGCAACCGCAATCTGCCTTCTACATAAACCAGTCTACCTTTGGTCAGGAACTGGTTGCACTGCTCAGCAAGTTTGCCCCAGGCGACTACGGAAAACCACTCGGTTTCTTCTTTGCGTTCGCCTTCGGCGGTAGTGTAGCGCCAGTTTGTGGCGATACGGAATGAAGTTACCGGACGCCCGCTCGGAGTAAACCGCATTTCAGGTTCACTCCCCAGGTTGCCGATAATGGTCATCCTGTTGATACTCACCATACTCCCACAACTCCTAAAGACCTTACCGAGTATACGAGGAAAAGGTCATACTCCCCTTGCTAATCCAGCTTGACCAGAAGATGACGTAAAACATCCTCAGAAATCCTGAGGCTTGTTTCCAGTTCCCGGTTTTGACCGGGTTTCATCGTGAACTTGAGCAGGATATAGTTCCCTTCGATGGCGTGTTTAATAGGATAGGCCAAGCGTCTTTTTCCCCAGGATTTAGTTTCGGAGATGACGCCACCCTTAACCGTGATGAATTTCTTGACATTCTCAACAGCCGCGGACAGTTTCTCTTCGGACAAATCCGGCCGGAGGATGACAGTTAATTCATAAGAGTTTACTTTTACTTGAGTATCAACGTTTTCAGTTACCATCTGCTAATCCACCAACAAAATATAGATTTGATTCTTAAGACACAATAATATAGCATACTACACAAGACGGGTGCAAGACAAGTCCGAGGCTGGCGGGGCAGCGATTTGGTATTTTCACTATAAAGTATATCAAATAAATACAAAATCCGAATATTGAAACACTAACGGTAATAGTAATGATTAGTGAATGACGAGTGGTGAGTTATGTAGAAAATAATCAAGTAAATACTAATTATTGAATTCCAAAGGCTGATTTGCCCTTGTATTTTGGATTTGTTTCACATGCTGACGCGGCAGATAATTTAGCAATAATTTAGAAATAACGGGATTAAATATATAAAGGTGGTAAATAATGGCTTACGCAGGGGGAACTTCAACTTCAGCATTTGCGCAGGCGATCAGCGCCTCTTCTTCTATTATTATTGTCGATCCGGGAAACTTTTTAAAAATAATAACCAAAGCGGGGAAAGCGTTGGTGGTAATGGGCAGGGGAGGAGTTTTTAAGTCGCATTTCCAATACATGACCGATTATAAGGGTTTCAAAATATTCACAAAGTCGGGAACCGAGTTGATACTGCCGAACGATACGGAGATCATTAGCGTCAAAACAATCTGGGTACCAGGTATATATCAAGGGGGAACATACTGGCGAAACAACTACTGGTAAAGCAGCGAGTATATTGAACCACAAGGAGATTCTTCAGGTGCTTCGTAACTTCAGAACGAAAACGGTAGTTGTCTCATAGCCGGACATAGCTTATAATTTTGACAGCAGGTAACAAGATGCTGAAGATTACGACATTAAGCGAAAATACGGCGGATAATCTGGGTTTGCTGGCTGAGTGGGGACTAAGTATCCTGGTGGAAACCGACCGGTTGAATATTCTGCTGGATGCGGGTCAAACGATATCGGTGACGCATAATGCTGAAGCTTTGGGGATAGACCTGCGTAAGGTAGATAAAATCGTCCTGAGCCACGGCCACGCCGACCATACGGGCGGTTTAGCAAATGTGCTTGGGAAAATCGGGAAAAAGACCGAAGTTATAGCGCATCCGGATGTGACAGACGCCAAGTTTTCCGGTAAAGATGAGGATAAACGGAAAAATATTGCATTGCCTTTTCAGCTAAAGGAACTGGAGAAACTGGGCGCAAAATTCAGACTGAGCAAAAATCCGGTAAAGATAACAGCAGACATCATGACGACCGGTGAAGTGCCGATGGTGACGGATTTCGAGCCAATGCCGGCGGACCGTTTTTATGTGAAAGAAAATCAGAAGTGGCACGCGGACGAGTTGAATGACGACCTGGCGCTGATTATTAATACCAAACCGGGGTTGATAGTGGTGCTCGGCTGCAGTCACCACGGCATGATCAACACGCTTTATCACGCGCAGAAATTAACCGGCAGAAACGCAATCAGAATGGTGATCGGCGGGTGCCACATGATCAATTCCCCGGTGGAAAGGATTTACAAAACAATTGACGCTTTAAAAGAGCTGAAAATCCAAAAAATCGGGGTTTCCCACTGCACCGGCCAGGAAGCCTCGGCAATAATGGCACAACACCTGGGCGACCGTTTCTTCTATAATAATGCGTGTACGCAGATCGACGTCACGGATAACGAAATAAAAGTGGACTAGGGGAAGAAAGTGAACCTTGCAGTACAACTGGCTCCCGAAAATAAAAAAGGGCTACGGCTGGAAAATCCGGTAATGACGGCCTCCGGCACATTTGGTTACGGCACAGAATACGAACACCTTTTCGATATTCAAAAGCTGGGAGCGATTGTCTGTAAAGGCACGGCACTGGAACCGTGGGAAGGGAATCCTCAACCCCGCATTGCCGAAACGTATAACGGCATGCTCAATTCAATCGGTTTGCAGGGCATCGGAGTGGACGCGCTGATAAAGGAAAAAACTCCGGTCTGGGCAGGCTGGAAGGTGCCGGTAATCGTAAATATTGTGGGCAGAACGATCGATGATTATGCGAAAGTGGCGGCGAAGCTGGATAAAGCCCCCGGAGTAGCCGGATTAGAGGTAAATATCAGTTGCCCTAATGTAAGAGAGGGCGGAGCGGAATTCGGGGCTGACCCGGAATCCGCGGCGAAAGTGACCGCAGCGGTGAGAAAGGCCACCACTTTGCCGATCATTGTAAAACTGACACCGAATACCGCGGAAATCGTCCATATTGCTGAAGACGTGGCAGGAGCAGGGGCGGACGCATTATGCCTGATCAACACCGTGAAAGGGATGGCGATCAATATTAAGACGGGTAAACCAGCGCTGGGAAACGGTTACGGAGGTCTATCCGGGCCGGCGATCAAACCGGTGGCAATTTACATGGTGTACCAGGTTTTTAAAACGGTCAGGATTCCCATTGTGGGGTGCGGCGGGATAACGAAAGCCGAGGATGCCATCGAGTTTTTCATGGCGGGGGCGACCGCAATCGAAGTAGGCACCGCGAGTTTTGCGAATCCGCGCGCGCCGATGGATATATTGGAAGGGATCGAGGCTTTTTGCGCGAGAGAAAAGATACAGGATATCCGGGAATTGACCGGGGCGGCGCTCAGGTAGAGTTTTTTAATGTCTATCTCCTGCAAGCAGGTTGCTTATCCTTGTTAATGATTGAATGTGAGTTTGCTTCGTCGTACTTCTGCAATAATTTCCCGAAGAGATAATAATTGAGTATTTCTGAAATTTCGATAATTGATACGCATGGGCATCTGGACGGAGAGGAATTTGACGCTGACCGTGACGCGGTGATCGCGCGGGCAGTGGAGGCCGGGGTCAGCCGGATAATTACCTGCGGGACGAGTGTGGAAGCGAGCGAAAAAGCAATTGCGCTGGCAGAAAAATACCCGCAGGTCTATGCCGCGGTGGGAATTCATCCGCAGGAAATAGCCGGGGTGAAGAAAGCCGATATCAATAGGATTGCAATGTTGGCCAAGCACCCTAAAGTTGTGGCGCTCGGAGAAATGGGCCTGGATTTCCACAGAAGCTTTGTGTACAAGGACGATCAGATTCAAGGGTTGAAATGGCAATTGGAACTGGCCGGCGAATTGCAGCTTCCGGTGATCATCCACAACCGTCAGGCGACCAATGAAATGATCGAGACACTGAGTGGTTGGGTGCAGAAATCCTCCGCAGATTCGCCGGGGGTGATCCACTGCTTCCAGGAAAACGCTGATAATGCGCAGATTTTTCTGGAAATGGGGTTTTATCTGTCGTTCGGGGGATACATCGGCTATCCGAAAAGTCAGATGGCGGCAGTGATCAAAACTGTGCCGCAGGACAGACTGCTGGTAGAAACGGATTGCCCGTACCTGCCGCCGCAGAAATACCGCGGGCAGCGGAATGAACCGGCTTATATCGCATTGACGGTAGAGAAGATGGCGGAGATAAGGGGGACTTCCAAAGAAAATGTGGCAGATTTTACTACCGAAAATGCTCACAGATTGTTCAAATTCTAAATCCTAATATCGAAATACTAAATAAAAGTAAAATTCCAAATATAAATATTTAAATAAAACGGTAAGGGAATGCACTATCTCACTCTGAGATTGATTCGTCGTCCTCCAGAGGCGGATCTGACGACAATGGCAATAATGATAAGAAAATGATTTTAAGAGCAGTGAATTGAAAGAGAAACCGGTGAGAATAGAGGTAATAGGGCATCCGGGGGCGAAGCGGAATGAGGTGTTGCGTTTGGAGGAAGGGGTCTGGCATCTAAAGATCGCGGCGCCGGCGGTGGAAGGGAAAGCGAACAAGGAACTGATCGAATTTTTGAGCGAGATGTTGGGCATTGGCAAGAGCAAGATTACGATTGCAAAAGGTGCTACCGGTCACCGGAAGTTGATCGCGCTCGAAGGGATGACAAAAGAGACGGCGGAAGAGAGGTTGAGGAAGGTATGGGGGGAGTAAGTTCTGAGTTATGAGCAGTGAGTTTTGCGTAAAAATAAGCCTTCGTTTATGCAGTTTGTTTTTCTCTTACCTTTTTCTTGCTGATATTTGCTTCATCCCGCCCTGCACTTTTGGCTAGAGATGAGACCATATACTCGTTAAGGCTCACACCCTCAAGTTCCGCAATACGTATCAATGATTCATGCAGTGATGGCGGCATACGCACGATTATCTTACCACTGTATTTTTGAGGCTCTACAGGGAGTAGTATCGGGATGCCCTGTTCCAGGCAGGTCTCAAACCATTCAGGTTTCTCGATGAGTAACTCTTTAACAGCTTCTTCCGGTGTATCTCCCGTCATCGTCAGGTCAGGAAGTTCAATATAGCCAGCGACAAAGTATCCGCCCTGTTCGTCAAGATACCTTACAGTCATTGTATAGGGCAGATTCATATAATATTCAACCTGTTTCTTGATGTTAACAATTTTTGTGACCATTTTCTTATTCTCCTTTCATCTCGTCTATGAAAGTAATGACCGCTTCAACATAGTGAGCTTTGATAGGGTTCTCTCTTTTGTAGGGGAACATTTCATTTCTGATAATTGCTTTGGGGTGTCTTCCGCCCTCTTCGATATGTCCGCATGGTTTAATCAGAGCTTCGAAGTTTTCTGATGATAAGTTCCTGTGATTGTTGCGTATTTTCGTTTCGAGCTTCTCTCTCTTTGTTACTTCAGTATAATATCAAATGTGATACTACTAGGCAAGCCATAAGATTATACTTCATTTTTATTGGCAACCGCTTGACACCCCTTTTTGCTTGTGGTAATATGCAGATATTGCAGAAAATACGGAAAAAGCGGAATAATTCCGAATAAGAACGGTAGACAAATGATAGCAAATGTTTTGTTATATATCGGTTCAATAATCAGCATCGGGTGGGGAATAGCGCATATTATCGCCGCGAGGGCAGTGATAAAAGGCTTCGGGGACATTTCTGAAGACAACAAGAAATTCATCTTAATGGAGTGGGTGGCCGAGGGGTTGACGCTTTGTTTCATCGGCGTATTGGTGCTTTTAACCAATATCCTGGGTGGCACGA
>Ga0265316_10007623_pt1 | contig 10167 bp, 9 predicted proteins | sample 4522metaG_FD_202092 | JGI IMG/M metagenome (GOLD analysis project Ga0265316, IMG submission 202092) | Rhizosphere microbial communities from Carex aquatilis grown in University of Washington, Seatle, WA, United States - 4-5-22 metaG | ecosystem: Host-associated > Plants > Roots > Rhizosphere >...
GTACGCTCCGCGCGCTCGCCGCCGGCCTCGCTTGCTCTCGGCGAAAATCACGCGACTTCTAGAGAGCCCTGCTGAGCGACGCTTTGTCGGGAGCTCGGTTGGGTCTCGGGAGAGTTTGCGCGAGAATTGCGGGCTTGAGCGCTGCGAATGGGCGAGCGTGCGGTCGTGATCGTGTGCTCTCGGCGGTTTGTGGGGAAGGCGAGGTCGGTCTTCGGAGAGCGAGGCTTGCTGGTTTGCTAGCGAGGCTCGCGGTCGAGGAACGGAACGCAGCCGTGGACCAAGCCCGCAACCGTGGTCGTGCGGCGAGCCCATTCGTCGGGTGGCTAAGCTCGGTCGTCGACGACGGTGGCTCGGTCATTGACGAGGGTGGCTCCGTCATCGACGAGGGTGGCTCGGTCTTCGACGAGGGTGGCTCGGTCTTCGACGAGGGTGGCTCGGTCATCGACGAGGGTGGCTCGGTCATCGACGAGGGTGGCTCGGTCATCGACGAGAATGGCTCGGTCATCGACGAGAATGGCTCGGTCATCGACGAGGGTGGCTTGGTCGTTGAAGATGACGGCTTGGTTGTTGAAGACGGGCGTTGGGCCGATCGCGTCGGTCGCGCTACCGGCCGACTGCGCTCTTCGGCGGCTTCGACACGTGCGCGCTCTCTGCGTCCAAGAAACGCCACGGTCGATCCGCCCACTCGCCCGCGTAGCCGACGCCGACCCGCGCGGTCACCGCGATCCGCGGCCTTCTGGTCCGCGGACAAATATAAAGGGGCGGCTCGGTCAAATCGTGACCATCGAGCGCGCGCGTGATCCCCATCGCCCGCGCGAAGCGCCCGGGACCGTCGAGGCGTACCCCGTGCTCGAGCTCATCGAAGCCGAACACCGGTTCGCCCGCGCGCACCAACACCGCGTGGCCGCGACCTTCGCCGCCGCACGTCACGTTGAAACAGTCGTGCATTCCGTAAATGAGAAACACGTATGCGTGGCCCTCTTCACCCAAGAGCGCTCTCGTGCGCTTGGTCAGGCCGGCGCGAGCGTGACACGCGAGGTCGCGCGGGCCTCGGTACGCCTCGGTCTCGACGATTCGCGAGACCCGCGGCATCGCGCCCGCCCGTCCCTCGTGCACGAGAAGGCACCCGATGAGGCTACGGGCCCGGATGAGCGCGTCGCGCGCATACCACGTTCGCGGGATGCGCGCAGCGCGAAGATCGTCCACGGACAAGCCGGTGCCGGATTCGAGGACCATGTATGGGCAAACGTCGACGGTCCCCCTGGAAGCAGGCGGCCGCAAGCGCTAAATCTAGTCCCCCACAGACGGGCATCGAGCAAATGCTCGCGAGGGCGCCAGAGAGCAGACATGTTCGATCAGTTCGGCATCAACGCAGGGTACGTCGAAGAACTTCACACACGCTGGCTTCAGAGTCCTCAGTCGGTCGATGAGGACTGGCGGAGCTTCTTCGAGGGCCGCGGGTCGGCCGCAGATTCGCGCATTGCCGCGCTGCCACCGTCGGGCGCGCAGGCATTGACCCTCGATCGCGCGGCCGCGGCCACGGCCGCCGGCGCAGAGGCGCCGTCGAAGAACGGCAACGGCTGGGCAGGGCCGACACCGACCAACGGCAATGGCAACGGCGCTCTCTATCGCGAATCGGTCCGCGAAACCGTCATTGCCGCGACTGAGCTCCAGAGCGGAGTCGCACAGCTCGTCAACGCGTACCGCGTGCGCGGGCACCTCTTCGCACACGTCGATCCGCTAGGCAATCCTCCCAATGCTCACCCGGAGCTCGAACTCGCGAACTTCGGGCTGACGGACGCGGATCTCAACAAGACGTTCTCCACCGCGGGAATGAGCGGCCTTCCGGAACGGGCCACGCTGCGGCAAATCGTGCGGCACTTGAGCGAGACGTACTGTTCGTCGATCGGCGTCGAGTTCACGCAGATCGAGGAGCCCGACCCTCGCCTCTGGTTGCAAGAGCGCATGGAGTCGACGCGCAACCATGCGTCGCTCAACCGCACCGAGCTGCTCCGCATCCTGACGAAGCTGACCGAAGCCGAGATCTTCGAGCAGTTCATCCACAAGAACTACGTAAACGCACGACGCTTCTCGCTCGAGGGGGCCGAGAGCGTCATCCCGATGATCGATCTGCTCGCCGAATCGGCCGCCCAGCACGGCATCGAGGAACTCGTCATCGGAATGGCGCACAGGGGGCGACTCAACGTTCTGGTCAACGTTCTCGGCAAGAACGTCCGCGAAATTTTCGCCGCGTTCGACGACAAGCGCCCCGAGCGGTTCTTCGGCGCGGGGGACGTCAAGTACCACCTGGGGTACTCGAGCGACGTCGTCACCCAGTCCGGCCGGACGTTGCACCTGTCGATGGCCTTCAACCCGAGCCACCTCGAGTTCGTCGATCCGGTCGTCGAGGGCCGCGTCCGCGCGAAGATCGATCGGCGCAAGCGCAAGAGCACGATGCCGCTCCTCATCCACGGCGACGCTTCGTTCATGGGGCAGGGTGTCGTCCCCGAAACGCTCAACTTGTCGCAGCTCGAGGGCTACACGACCGGCGGCACGATCCACCTGGTCGTCAACAACCAGATCGGCTTCACCACGCTCCCGAGAGACTCCCGATCCACCCGCTATTGCACGGACGTCGCGCGAATGCTCCGCGTCCCCGTCTTCCACGTGAACGGCGAAGACCCGGAGGCGGTGATTCAGGTGACCCGTCTCGCGATCGAGTTCCGCCAGCGGTTCAAGCAGGACGTCGTCATCGACATGTACTGTTACCGAAAGTACGGACACAACGAGGGCGACGAGCCGCGATACACCCAGCCGGTGATGTACGCCCTCATCGACAAGAAGCCGACCGTGCGCACGGTCTATGTCGATCGCCTGGTCGCGGCCGGACACATCACGCGCGAAGAAGCGGACACGATCGCGCAAGAGCGCCGCGCGACCCTGGAGGTCGCGCTCGAAGAGGCGCGCAAGGGCGACTTTCATCAAATGCCCGAGGCCATGGGCGGCGTGTGGTCGCACTATCGCGGCGGCCCGGACGCCGGCGTTCCCGAGGTGTCCACCGCGTTTCCGAAAGAGCAGCTGCTCGACGCGCTCGACCGGTTGACCCGGATGCCGCCGGGCTTCCGCCCCAACCCCAAGGCGCTGAAGATCGTCGAGCAACGCCGCGAGCGAGCGGCCGCAGGCAATCCGCTCGATTGGGGGACGGCCGAGCACCTCGCTTTTGCCACGATCCTCCTCGAAGGGCACGGCATTCGGATGAGCGGCCAGGACGCGCGCCGCGGAACGTTCTCGCACAGGCACGCGGTGCTGTTCGATACCGATACGGGCGAGCCCTACACGCCGCTCGCGCACCTGGGCGATGTCCTCCCGGGGGACGCGAATGGAGCGGCGCCCACACAAGTGGGACGATTCGAAGTCTACGACTCGCCCCTCAGTGAGGCGGGGGTGCTGGGATTCGAGTACGGCTATTCGCTCGATCGTCCCGACAAGCTCGTCATCTGGGAGGCGCAATTCGGAGACTTCGCGAACGCGGCGCAGGTCATCATCGATCAGTTCATCGTGTCGGCCGAGGACAAGTGGGGGCGGCTCTCGGGCCTCGTGCTGCTCTTGCCGCACGGCTTCGAGGGACAGGGGCCGGAGCACTCGAGCGCCCGAATCGAGCGCTTTCTTCAGCTCGCGGCGGAAGACAACATCCAAGTCTGCAATCTGACCACCCCCGCGCAGTTCTTCCACGTGATGCGCCGCCAGGTGAAGCGCGCCTGGCGCAAACCGCTCGTCGTGTTCACCCCCAAGTGGCTGCTCCGCTTCGCGGAGGCCGCGAGCCCGCTCGACGACCTCGCGACCGGATCGTTCCACCGGGTTCTCGGCGACGACACCGTCAGCCCGGGCAAAGTGAAGAGGATTCTTCTTTGCAGCGGCAAGGTCTACTACGACCTTGCGTCGGAGCGCCGGAAGCGCAAGCGCGACGACGTGGCCATCGTGCGGCTCGAGCAGCTCTACCCGCTGAGCGATGCGCTGACGACCGCGCTCGCCCCGTATCCCGCCGGAACGCCGGTCGTGTGGGTCCAGGAAGAGCCCCGCAACATGGGCGCGTGGTACTTCCTCAACGCGCGAAAGAACGAAATCTTCGCCGGCCGGCACCCCCTGTCGCTCGTCTCGCGCGAAGAGAGTGCGAGCCCGGCAACGGGCAGTGGCGCCGCGCACGCGCTCGAGCAAGCGATGCTCCTGGCGCAGGCCTTCGAAGACTGACGAACGCCTCGCCCCCGGCGTTCGGGCCATCATGGAGGTGCTCGATCTTCTGAATACTTGGGGATTTGCGTTTCTCGGCGCCGGGGTCGTGCTCGCCGCGGCGCTCGTCAATCGCTTCGCCCCGCACAAGCGCCGCCGTCTCCGTCGCACGCTTCTCCTCTACACCTTCTTCGTCATCACCATCGGTGCGTCGCGCATCATGGAGTACGTGCGGTCGCCGACGATCGAGTCGTGGGCGGAGCACGTTCGGCTGTTCGGAGACCTCTTTTCGGCGTTCACGTTGGTCGACATCGTCGCCCTGGCCGTCTTCGACGTGGCGCTTCCCGCGTTCGGAGTCGCGCTCGTGGCGATTACGGGCGACCTGGTCGTCTTCGGGGCGTATTTGTTCGCTGCGCTCGGCGTGATGAAGGCGTCCGGTGTGACGCCGTCGTCGGTTGTGGCGACGTCGGCCGTGTTCAGCGGCGTGCTCGCGATCAGCTTGCAGACGACGCTTGGCAACGTCATCGGCGGCGTCGCGCTCCAGATGGACGGCAGCGTCCACGTGGGCGATTGGCTCCAGCTCCCCGACGGGCAGCAGGGCAAGATCGTGGCAATTCGCTGGCGCCACACCGTGCTCGAAACCCGCAACTGGGACACGATTGTCGTGCCCAACTCGAACCTGCTCGCACAAAACATCGTGATTCTCGGCAAGCGGGCGGGAAGACCCGTGCAACACAGGATGTGGGTCTATTTCAACGTCGACTTCCGTTATCCCCCGTCCCAGGTGATCGACGTCGTCTCCGGGGCCCTGGACGGCGGGCCCATCGACGGTGTCGCCGAGGACCCGAAGCCGAACGTCATCTGTTACGACTTCGCGAAAGACGGTCGCGACAGCTTCGCTTACTACGCCGTGCGCTACTGGTTGACGGATCTAGCGAGCGACGACCCCACCAACTCCCGCGTCCGCACGCGCGTCTATACGGCGCTCAAGCGCGAGGGGATTCCACTCGCCCGTCCGACCCAAACTCTGTTCGTCCGATCGGAGGAAGGCGATGCGGTCCAATCCGAACGGCGAAAGGAGCGACGCGTCCACGCCATCGAGCGCGTCGATCTTTTCCACGGGCTGACGCCCGAGGAGCGGGATTTCATCGCGGACCACTTGAAAGACGCGACGTTCACGGCGGGCGAAACGGTGACCAAACAGGGAGCGATCGCGCATCACCTCTACATCTTGTGTGACGGAACCGTGGAAATTCGTAGGCACGCTCTGGCCGGGGCGTCCGCCGCTCCTTCCGGGCGCGGGCAAGACCGCGCGCCGACCGCGCTCGCCAAGTCGGTCGCGACCATCGAGGCGCCCAATTTCTTCGGGGAGATGGGGCTGATGACAGGCGAGCCGCGCACGGCCGACGTCGTCGCACTTACGGACGTCGAGTGCTATCGCCTCGACAAGGAAGGGCTCCAGCGAATTCTCGAGGAGCGCCCGGAGGCCGCGGAGCAGTTTTCGAGGACGCTCGCCAAGCGGCGCGTGGAACTCGTGGCGGCGACGGAGGGGCTGGACGCCGAGGCAGGGCGTGCGCGCATCGCCAGCGAAGAGACGCGCATCTTGGAAAAGATTCAGGAGTTTTTCGGGCTCGTTCGGACGAGCCGAGTTTAGTCGCGCCGGATTCGCTGCCCCCTACGTGGGAGGCTTCTTGCCGTCCGCTGGAGGAGCGCCGTCCGCCGGCCGCAGCAAGACCGCGATTACCCAGGCAACGAGTCCGACGACGACGACGGCCGTCACCACATAGAGAACGTGAGGGTCGGGCATGCGCGCTCCGCATCGTAAGCGAACCCGAGCTCCACGGCGTGGAAGATTTTTCGATCGCCTAAATCTTCGGCGGAGGGGCCGCGGGCTCGACACGTTGCGACGCCTGCGCCGCGGCGAATGCCTTGGCTCGTTCGAGGAGTCGAATGTTGTCCGTGGTGTGATCGGCGCCCACGACGGCGACGAAGTTTCCCTCTTCCTCCCGTACGTCGATATCGAGCCAGGTGTTCGGGAGCGAATAGGGATCGTTCGGCAAGGGAGCAGCGCGGCCCAGGACGGAACGAGCATTGTGGCACTGAAGGATCCGGATCATCTTGTCGACGCTGATGCCTTCGGGCGGGCGAAGCAGGATGCGGGTCGCGACGACTTTGCTGACCCCGTTGCCGTCGTTCATGAACTTGCCCCGTACCTCGAGCACGCGCGTCGTCTGGACGACGCGAAGCTCTTCCGGCGTTGTGGCCGCGTCGCACTGGATACGCTCCGCGTGCGAGGCTTTGTCCGTCAGCGACCCTCCGTTGAACCACGAACATCCGGACACGATTCCGGCCGCCAGCGTGGCTGTCGCCCACTCGCACGAGCGTTTGAACACGATGGCCATCGTAGCGCGACGATGCATTCCAGTGCAGCTGAAGGCGACCGGCCGAGAGAAAAAGCGCCCCGATCGCGTCGCCGCGGGCACGGCGGGTCCTCTCGCAGCGATCTCGCGCTTGCCCCGGCCCTTGAAGCCGTCGCACCTTTTCTGGCAAGACGAAGATGACCTTGTCGGTGCTCGAAATCGGGATCGAGGGCGCGATGCGCGGGGCGGCCGCGCGCGGAGGAGTCTGCCGCGTCATCTGCTGGGCAGCGGGGCTCTACACGCTGAGCTGCGGGGGAAGCGGAGCCGGTTCGGCAACGAATGGCGGATTCGATGCCGGCCGTTCTGCATCGAGCAGCAGCTCGGGCGGGAGCGGCACTTCATCGAGCAGCGGCTCCGATGCCGGTAGTTCGGGATCGAGCAGCGGTTCTGTCGGGAGTGGTTCGGGAGAGGGCGGCGCGAGGGGGTGCATTCCGGCTTCCACGCAGTGTGCGGGTGCGAGCGACGTTCAATCGTGCGGATCGAACGGCCAATTGGGCAGCCCATGGACCTGCGCCACCGGCGCCTGCGCGAACGGCGCGTGTGCGGGGTCGACCACGACGGCGACGAGCTGCGCGGCGAGCGGCCCCGGTCTGACCGACTGCGGACCTGGAGGCAGCGGGACCGAGAGCTGCTGCACGAGCCTGGAGGTGCCCGGCGGGACGTACTACCGGACGTACACGAACGACGGAGACGGAGGGACGGGACTGGTCGCTCCCGCTACGGTGAGTGGATTCCGTCTGGACAAATACGTGGTTACTGTGGGCCGCTTTCGCCAATACATCGATTACCTGGTCGGCGGCGGCTCGCCGCCCGCGAACGGCGCCGGCAAGCACTCCCACTTGAACGAGGGCCAAGGACTGGCAAGCGGCGCCGCTCCGGCCGGCTTCGAAACCGGTTGGAGCGCGACCGATTGGAATGGGGATATCTCGATAGGACCGAGCGCACCGGCCATCTGGAATACGAACTTGGCGACCTGCGCTCCCTACTCGACGTGGACTCCCGCGCCGGGAACACAAGAGAACCTCCCGATCGATTGCGTCGACTGGTATCAGGCGTACGCATTTTGCGTATGGGACGGGGGATTTCTGCCGAGCGAAGCGGAGTGGGAGTTCGCGGCGGCGGGCGGCGGCGATCAGCGCGAATACCCGTGGGGAGCCACGGATCCGGGGACGAACAACGAGTACGCGATTTACGGGTGCCACTACGGATCGGGCGGCACGGACGCGTGCACCGGCGTGAACAACCTCGCGCCAGTGGGAACGGCGGCGATGGGCGACGGGGTCTGGGGACAGCTCGACATGGCCGGCGAGGTTTGGCAGTGGAACCTCGACTGGTACGGGCCCTACGCGGGCCCGTGCGCGGATTGCGCGAATCTCGCCGCGGCCGAATATCGGGTCATCCGGGGGGGAAGCTTCAGCACCGGTGCCTTGGATTTGGGGCCCGCGTTCCGATCGAACAACTCCCACCCCTTCGACCTGACCATCGGCAACGGGTTCCGCTGCGCCCGACCACCATAGAAGCCCGGCGCTTTTCGCCGATACCGGCGCGATCCCGTCGTCGAGCGTGCTCGCGTACGGTCGTACGCTCCGCGCGCTCGCCAACGGGCTCGCTTGGTCTCGGCGAAAATCACCAGGCTTCTATTCTGGCTTAGATTGGTTAGGTTCGAGTAGATTAGTTAGATTAGATTAGAGTAGATTGGTTAGGTTAGACTAGATTAGTTAGATTATATTAGACCGAATGGCGATTGCGGCGTGGGCTAGCCCCTGTGCGTTGAGGGTCACGTCGAGCGTGAGAAACTCGTTTTCTGTCGCTCCGAAGTGCGGGGCTTCTTCGGAGATGGCCGCCCGCCACGCGGAGACGTAACGCGCCTCTAGGGCCTCGACGGACTCTTCGCCGCGTGCCCCCTCGTCCACCCAGACTGCGGCGCGATCGACGAACCGGCGCACCTGGGCGGCGATGGTCGCTGGGTCTTCGTAGGCGTCGAAGTGCGTCGGGCAAACGTACCGGCGCCCGAGCGAGAGGACTTTGTCCAGGCTCTTTCGGGCTTCGCCCGCGTGAAAGCCGGTGGGGCTCGTCGAGGGGATGGCGAATCGCCCCCACCGCTGAAGGTCGGGATACACGAGGCCGAACGTGTCTCCCGTGTAGATCGTATCGGTCGCCGGATCGTCGACGATGAAGTGGTGATACGCGTGACCGGACGTGTGCCATACGGTGAGCTTCGCGTCCCCGAGCTCGAAGCTTTCGCCGTCGCCCAGGGCGCGTACGCGCTTCTCGGGGATCGGATTTATCGTGCCGTAGAGTTCGCGGAATTGCTTCTCGCCGTATACGGCGGTCGCGCTTTGAACGAGCTTGTCGGGGCTGACCAGGTTCTTCGCGGCGCGCGGATGCGCGAGGAGCGTCGCGTTCGGGCAGGCAGCGAGCAGCGCGCTCGCGCCCGCGGCGTGATCCAAGTGCGCGTGCGTGACGACGACCCAGCGCACGTCCTCCGGTTTGCGTCCCTGGAGGGCGAGTGCGGAGAGAAGGCGAGGAACGGCGAGGGCTGTGTGTGCCTCGACGAACGCGCACTCGCCGTTCGCTACGCGAAGGTAGCAGGCAGTGAAGCGGGGCCGGACATCGACGTCGATGGTGAAACGGGCGTGACGCATCCTCCACGTATCTATCGTACCCGCCATGCGGCCGAAGCCCACGGCGGCTACCAGCCGAGCTTGGTCTTGAGCTCGGCGGCGAGCGCTGCCCCCATTCGCGCGTGGGTCACGGCGAGCGGGTGTCCGCCGCAGCCGGTCCCTTCGGCTGCGGTCGGCTGCGGCATCTCCAGGAAGTCGACATTCTTGTCGCCCGCCGCGTTGAGTGCTGCGACGATCCCCTTAACGTAGGTGCGCTCTTGGCTGAGGCTGGGATCGGTGAGGTTCGGCCCTATCGTGCAAACGATGAGCGCGTTCGGATAGTTCTTCCGAACCCGCGCGAGGAACGTGTTGTACGTCGTGACGTACGGCTGGCCCGGATCCCCTTTGCCGAAGTCGTTGTTGCCGAGGTAGATGACGACCGCGTCGGGAATCCAGGACGCGAAGTTCCACGTGTCGGTCGTTTGGTCGGGGAGCGTGCGCCCATAGAGGATGGGCATCGTGTTCGTCATGTCCCCTTGGTTGTTTCGGTACATCCCCTTGCCGGTCCAGGCGATCGTGATGAGATCGGCCCCGACGGTGCGGGCGGCGACGGGCCCGTAGGCCACGTCGTAGTTCTGGGCGGCGAGCTGGTTGGGGCACTGCCCGCCGGTGCTCACGTCCCCGAAGCCGGTCGTGACGGAGTCGCCCACGATTTCGATGCGCCGCGCAGGGGGCTGGCTCGGTGGCAAGAGCGCGCCGCCGGCGGGATCGAGGATCAACCCGAGGAACGCCGTGTCCCCGGTGGCTCCAATTCCCGGCTCGTTGCGTCGGTACACGGTGAGCTCGTGCGGTCCGGCGGCGAGGCCGGTGGCGAGCGGGTAGGCCGTCTTACCGGTCGAGATGACGAGAGGGCTGCT